>Ga0075436_100002309_pt1 | contig 13148 bp, 9 predicted proteins | sample RhiMethybrSRZTD5_FD_75303 | JGI IMG/M metagenome (GOLD analysis project Ga0075436, IMG submission 75303) | Populus rhizosphere microbial communities from Tennessee, USA - Rhizosphere MetaG P. TD hybrid SRZTD5 | ecosystem: Host-associated > Plants > Roots > Rhizosphere > Soil | place: USA...
GTGCGCCTGTTCCGCTCGTTCTACCGGCGCGGCCGGGACCCGGAGGAGGTGCTCGTCCGCATGTCGCTGGACGAGAAGCGCGACTCGCGGGTGGGCAAGCTCTCGGGCGGCCAGAAGCAGCGCCTGGCCGTGGCCTGTGCCCTGGTGGGAAACCCGGAATTGCTGTTCCTCGACGAGCCGACGACGGGGCTCGATCCGCAAAGCCGGCTGCAGCTCTGGCAGCAGATCACCGAGTTTCGCTCAACCGGCGGCACGGTGCTGCTGACGACGCACTACATGGACGAGGCGGAGCGCTTGTGCGACCGCGTCGCCATCATCGACCGCGGCCAGGTGATCGCCCTCGGCACGCCGGCGGAGCTGATCAGCTCGCTGCAAGCGGCGAACGTGGTGGAGTTCTCCTCGGAGCCGGAGCTCGCGGAAGGCAGCCTGCGCGCGCTGCCCGGCGTCGGCGAGCCGCACCGCCGGGGTTCCCTGTGGTCGCTGCCGGTGGGCTCGCTCGCCGAGACCGTGCCGGCGCTGCTGGCGCTGGTCGAGCGGTCGGGCTCGCGGCTGGTGAGCCTGTCGACCCACCGGGCGACGCTGGAGGACCTCTTCGTGGCGCTCACCGGCCGGGCGCTGCGCGAGGACTGAGCGATGACCGTCCGACCGCCGCTCGTCGAGCTCACCTCCTGCCGGGCCAAGGAATTCCTGCGCGAGCCGGAGGCCATCTTCTGGGTCTTCGCCTTCCCGGTGCTGCTGGCGATCGCTCTCGGCCTGGCGTTCCGCGCCAAGGGGCCGGACAAGATCCCCGTCGGCGTGGTGGCCGTCTCGCCGGCGGATCCCGCCGCGGCGCGGACGCTCGCCGAGCTCGGCCGCTCCCCCGCCCTCCTTGCCCACCGCTACTCGCCGGAATCCGGCCAGGACGCGCTGCGCACCGGCAAGATCTCGCTGCTGGTGGAGGCGGGCCCGCCGGTGGTCTTCCGCTTCGACGAGACGCGGCCGGACTCGCGCATCGCGCGCCTGGAGGCGGACGAGGCGCTGCAACGGGCCGCGGGCCGGCGCGACGCGGTGCCGGTGCGGGCGGAGAAAGTGACGGAGAAGGGCTCGCGCTACATCGACTTCCTGATCCCGGGCCTGCTCGGCATGAACCTCATGGGCACGGGGATCTGGAGCCTCGCCTTCTCGGTGACCACGGCCCGCAACCGCCGGATCCTCAAGCGCCTGATCGCCACGCCGATGCGCAAGAGCCATTACCTGCTGTCGCAGATCCTCGGCCGCCTGGGGTTCCTGATACCGGAGCTCGTGATCCTGGTCGGCGCCGGCTGGCTGCTCTTCGGCGTCGCCGTGAAGGGCTCGCTGACGCTCCTCTTCCTCACCTCGCTCGTCGGCGCCATGACCTTCTGCGGCATGGGCCTGCTCATCGCCTCGCGGGTGAGCACGATCGAGGGAGCGAGCGGTCTGGCCAACCTGACGATGCTGCCGATGTGGCTGCTCTCCGGCGTCTTCTTCTCCTCGGAGCGGTTCCCGAAGGCCGTGCAGCCGCTCATCGATGCGCTGCCGCTGACGGCGCTCAATCAGGCCTTGCGCGGCATCATCACCGAAGGCCGCGGGCTCGGCGGCATCGCGCCGCAGCTCGCCATCGTGGCGCTCTGGGGACTGGCGAGCTTCGCGGTGGCGCTGAAGATCTTTCGCTGGCGATAGCTCAGTTCACCCACTCATCGCGGTCCTCCTCCGCCCGCGCCGCCGCGGCGAGGCGGAGCCTCTCCTCTTCCGCGTCCCACATGCGCCGGAGCGCGGCGTCGCGCGCGCGGCGGCGCCGGATCGCCCATAAGGCGAGGAAGGTGACGAGCAGCCAGAGGGTGACCGAGCTCGTGAGGATAGGGACCCAGCGGTACCAGAAGGTCTGACGGCTCCAGAAGGAGGACTCGGCCTCGGCGAGAGAGGTGCCGGTGGCGGCGCGAAAAGCGTCTTCGAACGCGAGGCCGCGGCCGACTCCGGCGAGGATCGCCGGCGCGGCTCCCGGCCCATAGCGCTCGAAGAGGTCGCGCACGAAGGCGCCGGCAATGGCGTAGGCGCGGTTGACCTCCCCCTGGCCGCCCGCAAAGCGTTCTTCGAGCTCGGCAAGAGAGACGGGCCGGTCCACCAGCAAGGCCAGGGTGAGGTGCGAGCGGTCGTCGAGCCCCCAGGAGCCGCCGGCGATCATCGCCATCCCCTCGTGGAACCAGCGCGGCAGGGGCCGGTTTCCCGATGCCCGGGCAATCAGCACGTGGGCCACCTCATGACGGAGGAGATCCTCTAGCGAGGAGTCGGGATAAGTGGGGACCCGCCGCGGCAGAACGACGATGAGACCTTTATCGCTCAATGCGTAGCCGGCGACCCACGGCGACACGAGGACAGCCGGTCCGGAGCCCTCCGGCGCGACGATGACGCGAATGGGCGGCCCGGGCCGGGACAGCCCCACCAGGCGCATAGTGGTCGCGAGCTGTCGCGGATCGATGGCGCGCAGGCGCGCCGCGACCGGCGCGAGTGCGGGCGGAGCCTCGACGATCAACCGCGGCGGCTCGATGGGTTCGGGGACCGCGGCGCGAGAGACGAGGAGAAGGCCGAGGAGCAGCGCCACCACGCGCGAGACCGCCATCGCGGGATCTTACTGCGATTGTCTATAGACCTTCTGCTATAAGCTGGACTAAAATCCCCCCCAGCGAGAACCGGAGAGGCTGGATTTTTCGGTTTAGAGGTATACTCCTCCTCTTTCCTCGCTGGTAGTGCAGCTCGGTGATGTTCTGGCGGTGCTCGTCTCGCAGGAGGTGAACATGGTTGGACGCCGTACGCTCGGTATCCCTCTGCTCCTCATCCTGACCTCACTCACCCTCGGCGGCTGCCGCGAAGCCGCGGTTCGCTACAACACCCGCTACACGTCCCTGCTACAAGAGCGAATGCCACGCGTCCTGCCGATCCCGGTGGACGGCGTCATGGCCGCGCAGCTCGAGAACTCCTGGGGCCAGTACCGCGAGGGCGGCCGGCGCCACAAGGGCATCGACATCTTCGCCCCGCGCAACACGCCCATCCGCAGCGTTACCGAGGGGATCGTCGAGGTCAGGGAGATGCGCGGCCTGGGCGGCCAGGTGGTGACGATCACCGGCCCCGGCGGCTACCGCCACTACTACGCCCATCTGGAGGAGTACGGCCCGCAAGCGATCGGCGACTGGGTCGAGGCCGGCGAGATCATCGGCTACGTCGGCAACTCGGGAAACGCCGCCGTCTCCCCCACCCACCTGCACTACGGCATCTTTGCGCCCTCGGGCGTGGCGATCAATCCTTATCCCTACCTGCGTCACGGAGAATCGTTCGTCATCCAGACGGCGGCGAAGTAGGTTTTCTTTCGCGCGCGCTGCAAACTCGCGCCGGTTCGGTGTAGGATTACTGAAAATCCGAACCGGTAGACGCGAGAGGAGTGCTCACCATGAGCGGATGCCTGCCGCTGTCGAGAGTCCTGCACGCCGAGTACAACCACCTCTATCCGGACGCCCCCTTGTCGACGGAGATCGCTGACGATCTCGACAAAGTCATCGGGGAGCTGCACAAGAAAGAGCGTAGCGCGCTCTGCATCTCCGGCGGCGGCATCCGGAGCGCGACGTTCGCCCTCGGCGTCCTCCAGGGATTGGCGAGCCTCGGCAGGAGCGCGGCGGACAGCGTCCTGGCGCAAATCGACTATCTCTCCACCGTCTCCGGCGGCGGCTACATCGGCTCCTGGCTGTCGGGATGGTCGGCGCGGCGCGGCGGGATCCAACCCGTCATCGAGGAGCTGCGCGAGCCGACCGGCGAGAAGCTCAAGCCGGAGCCCAAGCCCGTCCATCACCTGCGCGAGTTCAGCAACTATCTGACGCCGAAGCTCGGACTCCTCTCGGCCGACACCTGGACCTTCTTCGGTACGTACTTCCGCAACCTGGTGCTGACCTTGCTCGTGCTGCTCCCGCTTTTCGTCGGCGCCCTGGCCATCCCGCGGCTCTTCGTCAGCCTCATCCTGTGGCTGCAGCCCGCGGAAGCCCGTTTTTGGATCAAGCTCATCGCCGTCGTCCTGCTCTTCTGGGCCCTCGGATTCCTGGCCTTCACGCGGCCGGCCGGAAAGACCGCGCCGAAAGGACGGCTCTATTCCAACGGCGCGTTCCAGCTTCTCTGCCTCTTGCCCTTCTGCCTCGTGGCGGTCGCACTGGTCATCGGCCACGCCTGGTTCGGCATCACCAAGCTCACGCTGTGGAGCGTGGTCTGGAAGGCGGCGGCCGGCGCAGTCGCCGCGTCGTTCGTCTACTCGATCCGCTATTGGCGCGCCAACGCGAGCGAGGAACGCGACGACGTGCGTTCCGGCGTCTCGCTGGGGTTCTATACGCTCAAGAAGCAATTTCTCGAGATCTGCGTCGCCGCGGTCAGCGGCGCGCTCTTCGGGACGCTCATCTACTGGTTTCTCCAGCTCTTCAAGCATTCCGCCGACGGTTCGTTCCCCGCGATGGCCGAGCCCAACCTGCTGGCGTGGATCCAGACCTATCCGCCGCAGCTCAGCCACTCGCTCGCCGCTTTCTACGTCGTCTTCGGCGTGCCGCTGATCCTGCTCGCCTTGATCCTGCAGGCGACAATGTTCGTCGGCGGAACGAGCTGGTACAACGAAGACTTCGACCGCGAATGGTGGGGCCGCGCCGCGGCGTGGGTGTTCATCGCGGGGATCGGCTGGATCGTGGTGACGGCCGTCGCCATCTACGGACCGCTCGCGCTCTACTATGCTCCGCGAACTTTCGCCGCCGCCGGCGGCGTCTCGGGTCTCCTCGCCGCCCTCGTGGGCAAGAGCGGCAAGAGCGGCGCGAACCAGAAACCGAAAGAGGAAGAGACGATGGCCGGCAAGTCGTCGAACGCCTTGCTAGCTCTCGCCGTGCCGGTCTTCGTTCTCATCCTCCTAGCGGCCCTCTCGCTCGGGACCACGGTCGGGGTGCGCAAGTGGTTGGAGCACGAAAAGCTGATCGGCGCGAAGCCCAAGCCCGGCGACGTCGCTTTCCTCCAGCACACGTCGTGGAGCTATCAAAAGAAAGCCAATCCGAGCTTGCCGCCGCTCGGCGAAGGCGAGCAGACGCTGAAGACCGCCGATCATCCCGCCGTGGACACGGCAGCGCTCGGGGGCCTGGATCATCTCCACGTCATCGAACGGACCTATCCGTCGACGGCCCTGCTCCTCGTCCTCGGCCCGATCCTCCTCAGCCTTCTCGCGTCGTGGTTCATCGGCGTCAACCGCTTCAGCATGCACGCCCTCTATCGCGACCGCCTGATCCGCGCCTACCTCGGCGCCTCGAACGAAAAGCGCGCTCCAAGCCCCTTCACCGGCTTCGACCCCCACGACAACATTCCCATGAAGGAGCTCCAGTCGCTGCGCCGGCCGTTGCACGTCGTCAACATGACGCTCAACCTCGTCGCCGGGGACAACCTGGCCTGGCAGGAGCGGAAAGCGGAGTCGTTCACCGCCTCGCCGCTCCACTGCGGCAGTCTCAATCTCGGCTACCGGCCGAGCGCCGACTACGCCGGGCCGCGCGGCATGACGCTGGGCACCGCCGTGGGGATCTCCGGCGCCGCCGCGAGCCCGAACATGGGCTATCACTCCTCGCCGGCGCTGGCGTTCCTCCTCACCTTCTTCAACGTCCGCCTCGGCTGGTGGCTCGGCAATCCGGGGCCTGCCGGCGACCATACGTACAAGCTCCGCAATCCGCGCGCCTCGCTGCGGCCTCTCCTCGCCGAAGTCTTCGGCAATACCGACGCCGACCATCCATACGTGTACCTGTCGGACGGCGGCCACTTCGAGAACCTCGGCCTCTACGAGATGGTCCTCCGCCGCTGCCGGCGGATCATCGTCAGCGACGCCGGCGGGGACGAGAAGTTCGTCTTCGACGACCTTGGGAACGCCATCCGGAAGATCTACATCGACTTCGGCATCCGCGTGCGCATCGACCGCATGGGACTCTCCCCGCGCTCCGTGCCGAGGGACAAGCGCGACAACCCGAAGTACTGCGCGACGGGGCGCATCTTCTACGCCGACGTCGACGGCAAAGACGCCCCCGTCGGCGAATTCGTCTACATCAAGCCCGTCTTCTATGGCGGCGAGCCGCAGGACATCTACAACTACGCTTTGACCAGCGAGACCTTCCCGCACGAGTCGACGGGCGATCAGTGGTTCAGCGAGTCGCAGTTCGAGAGCTATCGCGCGCTGGGGAGATACACGGTGCAACAGATCTGCGAGAATACGACCCCGGAGAGCGTCAATACGGTGGCGGAGCTCGTCGACGCAGCGCAGAAATACGCCGCCGCGACACCGACGATCACGAAGAAAATGGAGATTCAATGACCGACCTGCAAAACCGCGCCGCCGACGCCGCCGCTCAGACCGAAGCCTACGTGGCAGGCCTGATGGCCGCTCTGAGCTCCCGGGACCCGATGCAAGTGCTGGCGGAGATGCCCGCCGCGCTGCGCCAGGCCGTTTCCGGTCTGTCCCCCGAGCAGGAGAGAGCTCCCGAGGCCGCGGGCAAGTGGTCGGTCAAGCAGGTCGTCCAGCACCTGGCCGACGCCGAGCTGGTCGGCGGATTCCGCTATCGCATGATCCTGACCCACGAGAGCCCGACGCTGCCCGGCTACGACCAGGACCTCTGGGCCGAGCGTCTCCACTATCAAGACAGCGATCTCCCAACAGGCCTGGACGACTTCGCCACCCTGCGTAAGGCTAATCTGCGGCTGCTGCGGGCGGCCACGCCGGCGGACATGCACCGGATAGCGCGGCATGCCGAGCGCGGGGACGAAAGTCTCGAGAAGATGATCCGCATGTTTGCGGGCCACGATCTCGTGCACCTGCGTCAGATCGCCCGCATCCGCCGGGCGATCGGGGCTCCGCTGGCTGCGGTCTAGCCGCCCCTGATCATCCCCAATATCCCTACGCGGATCATAGCCACGGAGATGGCGGCGAGGAAGAGGCTCGCCACCTTGGCGATGGCGCGCGAGACGGCGGGACCGGCGAAGCGGCCGACGTAGGGGCTGGCGGCGAGGGTGAGGAACACCAGCACCAGGTTGATCACCAGCGACGCGAGCGTCGGCAGATAGCCGTAGGCCTCGCGGGAGACCAGGATGGAGGTGATGGCGGCCGGCCCGACGATGAGCGGGATGCCGATCGGCACGACGCCGACCGACGCGACGTCCTCCACCTGCTCGCCGGCGGTGGGATCGCGCCGCCGGAAGTCGCCGAAGATGAGATTCGAGATGCTGAGCACCAGCAGGATCAATCCGCCCCCCACCCGCAGGTCGTTGACGGTAATGCCGAGCAGCGAAAAGATGAGCTGCCCGGCGAAGAGGATCAGCACGGCGATTCCCACCGCGGTCGCCATCGCCTGCAAAGTGAGGCGGCGGCGCTCGGCGGTCGAGAGGTTCTCGGTGACGCTCAGGTAGATCGGGATGATGCCCGTCGGATTGATGGCCACGAAGAGCGGCAGGAAGCTTTCGATGTAGGGCCGCATGGCGGAGCCGGAGTGAGCATATCGCGGCTGAGCAAGGAAACGGCGGGCACGTAGGCCCGCCGCTACGAAAGCCGGTCACCAGACGGCACAAAGCCGCGGTAGAAAAAACCGGTCGCCGGAGGGTCGTAGCGGCGGGCCTACGTGCCCGCCGCCTATCCTTCGACCTTATCTATCGCCGCCCGGACGCCGGCGGAGGCGACGGCGCCTGGCCGGCCACCTGGATGAGATTGACGACCTGAACGACGCCGTCCGTATGGCGGGCGAGCTTCTCGGCCTCGGCCTTCTGGTCGGCGGTGGCCACCTTGCCGTTCAGGGTCACGCGGCCGTTCACGGTATCGACGTCGATATGGATGGCGGCCACTTCCGGATCGGCGATCAGCTTGGCCTTGACGCGCGCCGTGATCCCGGCGTCGTTCAGGACCTCGCGCGCCACCGGCCCGACCTCGGCCTCGGTCCTCTTGGCCGTGCGCTGGAGCGCGTCGCCCACCTGCTGCGCTCCTTCCTTGGCGCCTTCCTTGAGCTGCTGGCCCGTGGTTTCGAGATCCTTCTGGGCCTGCTTCAGATTCTGATCGACCTTCTCGCGGTCCACCTTGATCTCGGTCTTGCCCTTGGCATCCTTCTCCGCGTGGACCGCGCTGACGTCGCCCTTGCAACCGCCCAGCGGCATCATGGCGATTCCGAGCCAGGCAGCGGTCATGATGGGGAGTGCTCGCGTCCTCATGGGTCTCTCCTTTCGAGAGGATGTCCCTCCATGGAGGGGAGCTAGCAATTCCCGCACCGCCTCCAGGATCTCAAGAAAAAAGGGGGAGGCGGGCTGATCTTGAGGGATCCAGAACGCCTCCCCTTCAGGGAGGGGCCGCGAAAGGCTTGTTTCGCGCCGGTGCTGCTTGACTCCGGGGGACTTTCCCCGAGCTGCCGGTTCGCCGTGCTTCCGGCCTGCGGACGGAGGCAAAGTGCAGCTTTTGTGCCAGGGATTGTCAGTCGATGAACCGGCTGGGAGATCCCCGCCGAAGAGGTGCCGTCCGTGTAACGTTTACAGCGTCGGCAGGGCCGTGCGCTCGCGCCGCGAGCGAGGCCGCGCCAAGGCGGTTCCCGCGATGCGCTCGACGCCGCTATAGACGTTGAACCGGTCGCCGCGCAGGAACCCGACGAGGGTGATGCCGAAGCGCTCGGCAAGCTCGACGGCGAGGCTGCTCGGCGCCGAGACGGCGCAGACGACGGGCACGCCCGCCGCGAGACACTTCTGGAGAATCTCGTAGCTCGACCGGCCGCTCACCAGGACAGCGTGGCCGTGCAAGGGGAGGCGGCCCTCGCGGAAAGCCCAGCCGACGAGCTTATCGAGCGCGTTGTGGCGTCCCACGTCCTCACGGACGGCCAGGAGACGCCCCGCGGTATCGAACAAGGCCGCGGCGTGAAGACCACCGGTCGAATCGAAGAGCCCCTGGGCCTCCCGCAGCCGCGCCGGCAACGCGGCCACGATCTCCGCCGGGAGGCACGGTCCCGCCGGAATGGCCTCGGGGACCCGCAGCCGCAGCGCGTCGAGGCCTGCCTTGCCGCAGACGCCGCAGGCGCTGGTCGAAAAGAAGTGGCGGTCGAGCCCGGCGAGCTCCGGCTCCGGCACGCCTGCCGCGAGCTCCACCTCGACGACGTTGGCGCAGCCGGCCGCCGCCGCAACCGACGTAGCGACGCAGGGGCCCGCGCGGCACACCTCTTCGCGGCGTCCGATCACCCCTTCGGCGAAGAGAAAGCCCAGAGCCAGCTCTGCGTCGTCTCCGGGCGTCCGCATGGTGACGGCCACCGTGCGCGTCCGTCCCTCGTGAATCAGCCGGATCTCCAGCGGCTCCTCCGTCGCCACCTGGTCCGGCCGCTCGGCGATGCCGCCCGGCTCTACGCGCCAGACACGGACGCCGGTCTTGCCACGCTTGGGGAGACGAGGAAGGCGCATGGGTTTAGCTTCTCACACCTGATCATTCTCAGCCGTCTTTCTCCCCCTCTCCCGGTGAAGGGGGCAGGGAGGGGGCGGGAGAGGGGGCCGGGGGTGAGGGTTTTGAGGCATGCATCTTGCGTTCTTAGGCTCTGGCGGAGGAAGGAATCCCATGGCGCGAGCGATCTGGAAAGGCAGCATCAGCTTCGGCCTCGTCAACATCCCGGTCGGCTTGTACGCGGCCGAGTCGCGGGACGAGATTCACTTCAAGCTGCTGGACCGGCGCAACATGTCGCCCATCCACTACAAGCGGGTGAGCGAGGAGAGCGGCCGGGAAGTGCCCTGGGAAGAGACCGTCCGCGGCTACGAGTTCGCGGACGGCAAGTACGTGGCGCTCACCGACGAGGACCTCAAGCGCGCCGCGCCCGAGGCCACGCAGACCATCGACATCATCGACTTCGTGGATCTCGAGGAAATCAGCCCTCTCTACTTCGACAAGCCCTACTACCTGGCGCCCGACAAGAAGGGGGCCAAGGCCTACGCTCTGCTGCGGGAGACGCTGCGCCGCACCGGCAAGGTGGGGATCGCCAAGGTGGTGATCCGCACCCGGCAGTATCTGGCTGCGGTGGTGGCCCGCGGCGACGTGCTGACGCTGGAGCTGATGCGCTACGCTCACGAGCTGCGCGATCCGGCGGATCTGGACGTGCCACGCGGCAAGCAGGGGGTCGGCGAGAAGGAGCTGAAGATGGCCGAGCACCTGGTCGAGGGGATGGTCGAGGCCTGGCACCCCGAGAAGTACAAGGACGATTACCGCCGCGACCTCATGAAAATGATCAAGGATCGGGTCGAGGCTGGCGAGTTGGAAGCCTCACCCGAGCCCGCACCCAAGCCCGAGCGGGCCGCGCGCGGCCAGGTGGTGGACCTCATGGCTCTCCTCAAGCGCAGCGTCGACGAGGGCGGCAAGAAGCCGGCCAAGAAGGCCGCGCGCAAGCCGGCGCACCGCGCGGCGCACCGGCGGACGGCGAGCGCCGCGAAGCGCAAAAGCGCCTGATCCATGGCCCTCGAGGAATACAAGCGGAAGCGGAACTTCCGCGCCACTCCCGAGCCTGCCGGGAAGGTCAAGAAGACCAAGGGAACCGCCTTCGTCATCCAGAAGCACGCCGCGACGAGGCTGCACTACGACTTCCGCCTGGAGATGGAGGGCGTGCTGCGGAGCTGGGCGGTGCCGAAGGGGCCGAGCCTCGATCCCGGCGAGAAGCGGCTCGCCGTCCATGTGGAGGATCACCCCATCGACTACGGCGATTTCGAAGGGGCGATCCCCAAGGGGCAATACGGCGGCGGCACCGTGCTCCTCTGGGACCGCGGCACCTGGATCCCCGAAGGCGATCCGGTCGCCGGGTACAAGAAAGGCCACCTCAGATTTCAGCTCGACGGCGAGAAGCTTCACGGCGGCTGGGACCTGGTGCGCATGGGCGGCCGGCGGTCGGGCGACGACGGCCGCGACAACTGGCTGCTCATCAAGGTCGACGACGAGTCGGCCCGGCCCGGCAGCGACGACGCCATCGTGCAGGAGCGGCCGGAGAGCGTCGCCTCCGGCCTGGACGTCGAGGAGATCGCCGCCAGCCCGGAGCGCGTCTGGCAGTCGAACCGGCCCGGCAAGGACGAAGGGACGTTCAAAGGCAAGATCGCCGCCCTCGCCGCCAGGAAGGCCGCAGCGAAACGGAGACGCCCCACCGGGGCGTCTCTACAATCAGACATCGACCCGTCGCAGATTCCCGGAGCCCGCAAGGCGGCGATGCCCTCGTCGATCGAGCCGCAGCTCGCCACGCTCGTCGCGGAGGTGCCGCGCGGCGAGGGGTGGTTCCACGAGATCAAGTACGACGGCTACCGGGCGCTCTGCGAGATCAGCGACGGCGAAGCCCGGCTCATCACCCGCCGCGGCAATGATTGGACCGACCATTTCACCCGGGTCGCCCGCGAGGCGGCGAAGCTGCCGGCGCGTGAGGCCATCCTCGACGGCGAGGTCGTCGTCCTGGAGCCGAACGGCACCACCAGCTTCCAGGCCCTGCAGAACGCCCTCTCGGGAAACCGCCAGCAAGACCTCGTCTACTACGCCTTCGACCTCCTCTATCTGGACGGCTGGGACCTGCGCCGGGCGCCCCTGCGCGCCCGCAAGGAGGCCCTCGCCGAGCTCCTCGCCGGCCGGCAGGGAGCGGTCCGCCTGGGCGACCACGTGCCCGGCGGCGGCGAGGACTTCTTCCGCCAGGCCTGCACGTTCGGCCTCGAGGGGATCGTCTCCAAGCGTGCCGACCTCGCCTACCACTCCGGCCGCAGCAAGGACTGGCTCAAGGTGAAGTGCCTGCAGCGGCAGGAGCTCGTCATCGTGGGGTTCACCAATCCGGAGAAGTCGCGCTTCGGCCTGGGAGCGCTGCTGCTCGGCGTCTACGAAGGCAAGGATCTCGTCTACGCCGGCAAGGTGGGCACCGGCTTCGACGAAAGCACGCTGCTCGACCTCCGCAAGCGCCTCGACAAGCTGGAGATCGACAAGCCGGCGTTCAAGAACGCGCCGCGCGGCGCCGAGGCCCGGCGCAGCCATTGGGTGAAGCCCGAGCTGGTGGCCGAAGTGGCCTTCACCGAGTGGACGGAGGAAGGCATCCTGCGCCATCCTTCGTTCCAGGGGCTGCGCGAAGACAAGAGTCCCCGCGAGGTGGTGCGGGAGCGCCCCCAGGCTCCGCCGCCTGAAGCCCGGCCGGCCAAGACGAAGCCCAGCTCCACAAGGAAGAAGGCTGCGGTGAAAAAGTCCTCGTCAGCGAAAGGCCCCAAACCTGCCGTCCGGTCCGCTCCCGAGGAGAGCGACGTCCACATCTCCAATCCCGAGCGAATCCTCTACCCGGAGCAGGGACTGACCAAACGCGAGATCGCCGCCTACTACAGCCGCATCACCGACTGGATCCTCCCTCACCTCGCGGACCGTCCCCTCACCCTGGTGCGCTGCCCTTCAGGGCGAGCCAAGCAGTGCTTCTACCAGAAGCACATCACCGAGCACGTGCCGGCGTCCGTCCGCCGGGTAGACGTCGGAGAGCCTGAACCCTACGGCGCCGTGAGCGACCTCGAGGGGCTCCTGGCCCTGGTGCAGATGGGAGTGCTGGAGATCCACATCTGGGGCTCGCACCGCGACAAGATCGAGCTGCCGGACTACGTCGTTTTCGATCTCGATCCCGACGAGGGGCTGCCGTGGGAGCGGGTCGTCGAAGGCGCCCTCACGATGCGCGACTTCCTCGGCGACCTCGGTCTTCGCACCTTCCTGAAGACGACCGGAGGCAAGGGGCTGCACGTGGTGTTCCCCGTGACGCGGCGGGACAACTGGGATGAGGTCAAGGCCTTCACCAAGGCGGTGACCGAGGCCGTGGCCGCCTCCGCGCCCGACCGCTACACTTCGAAGCTGCCCAAGGCGAGCCGCAAGGGCAAGGTCTTCATCGACTACCTGCGCAACGGCCGGGGCGCCACCTCCATCTCTCCCTACTCCACGCGCGCCCGTCCGGGAGCGACGGTCTCGACGCCGCTCTTCTGGGAGGAGCTGGAGACCGGCGTGCGCGGCGACAGCTTCAACGTCCGCAACCTTCCCGAGCGCCTGGAGAGCCTGCCGTCCGATCCCTGGGCGGACTTCCTCGAGGTGAAGCAGTCCATCACGGCGGCGATGAAGAAGGCGG
>Ga0075436_100002311_pt1 | contig 13147 bp, 12 predicted proteins | sample RhiMethybrSRZTD5_FD_75303 | JGI IMG/M metagenome (GOLD analysis project Ga0075436, IMG submission 75303) | Populus rhizosphere microbial communities from Tennessee, USA - Rhizosphere MetaG P. TD hybrid SRZTD5 | ecosystem: Host-associated > Plants > Roots > Rhizosphere > Soil | place: USA...
TTCGCGGGGCCGGCGGTGGTGGCCTCCATCGCCTATATGGACCCGGGCAATTTCGCCACCAACATCCAGGCCGGCGCGCGGTACGGCTACGGGCTCCTGTGGGTGGTGCTGCTCGCCAACGTGATCGCGATGCTGTTTCAGGCGCTCAGTGCCAAGCTCGGCATCGTCACGGGCAAGAACCTCGCCGAGCTGTGCGGCGAGCGATTTCCGCGCCCGGTCGCGCTGGCGATGTGGGTCGTGAGCGAGATCGCCGCCATGGCGACCGACCTCGCCGAATTCCTCGGCGCCGCGATCGGCCTGTCGCTGCTGCTCGGGCTGCCGCTGCTCGGGGGCATGGTGATCACGGGGGCGATCGTGTACGGCCTCCTGATGTTCGACCGCTTCGGCTTCCGCCCGGTCGAGCTGATCATCACCGGCCTCGTCGGCATCATCGGGCTTTGCTACCTGATCGAGATGTTCATCGCGCCGGTGGACTGGCGCGCCGCGGCCTTCCACACGGTGGTCCCGCAGCTGCCCGATGCGACCGCGCTCCTGCTGGCGGTCGGAATCATCGGCGCGACCGTGATGCCGCACGCCGTCTATCTTCATTCCGGGCTGACCCAGGCGCGCATCCCGGTGCGCAACCGCCGCGAGATGCGCATGGTCCTGCGCATGTCCAATACCGAAGTCGTGGTGGCCCTCTCGGTCGCCGGCCTCGTCAACATGGCAATGGTGATGATGGCGGCGAGCGCCTTCCACGCCGGCCACAGCGACGTGGCCGAGATCGAGACCGCCTATCACACGCTCGCGCCGCTGTTCGGCGGCGCTGCGGCCGGCGTGTTCCTCGTGTCGCTGCTCGCCTCCGGCGTGTCGAGCGCGACGGTCGGCACCATGGCTGGCCAGATGATCATGCAGGGGTTCGTCGGCTTCCGCATTCCGATCTGGGTCCGCCGGCTGGTCACCATGCTGCCCGCCTTCGTGGTGGTCGGGATGGGCGCCAACGCGACGCAGGCGCTCGTGCTCAGCCAGGTGCTGCTCTCGCTCGCACTGCCGCTGCCGATGATCGCCCTGCTGATCTTCACCCGCCGCAAGGACATCATGGGCGAGTTCGCCAATAGCCGGGGCACTCAGGCGACCGCGGTGGTCGCGACCGCGGTGGTGCTGGGGCTCAATGCGTTTCTGATTATCGAGTCGGTCATGTAGCCCGGATGGAGCCCACGGGTCTCGCCTTCGGCGAGCCCGAGGACAGGCTCCGCGACATCCGGGACTTCAGGTCCCGCATTTCGCTGCGCTCAATGCGGGCTACGAACGAAGGCTTCACTCCTCCGCGCGCATCCAGCCTTCCGGCATCAGACGCTCCTGCGGCAGGAAGCGGCCCTTGTAGTCCATCTTGCGCGAGCCGCGCACCCAGTAGCCGAGATAGACGTAAGGCAGGCCCATGCGGCGGGCGCGCGCGATGTGATCGAGGATCATCAGGGTGCCGAGCGATCGTTCGCCGGCATCGGGCTCGTAGAAGGAATAGACCATCGAGAGACCGTCGCCGAGCACGTCGGTCAGCGCGACCGCGAGCAGGTCGCCGCTGCGCGAACCGTCGTCGCTGCGCAGGCGGTATTCCACCATCTTGGTCACGACGTGGCTGTCCTCGACCATCATCGCATAGTCGAGCACCGTCATGTCGGCCATGCCACCGTCGTGATGGCGCGAGTCGAGATAGGCGCGGAAGACCGAATACTGCTCCGAGGTCGGCACCGCCGCGCGGAGCTCTCCGACCACATCGCTGTTGCGCTCGAGCACCCGCCGCATGCTGCGCGTCGGGCGAAAATCGTCGACCACGACCCGCACCGAGACGCAGGCCCGGCAGGCTTCGCAGGCCGGGCGGTAGGCGATGGACTGGCTGCGGCGAAAGCCGCCATGGGTCAGGAGGTCATTGAGCTCGCCGGCCCGCTCACCGACGAGATGGGTGAACACCTTTCGCTCTTCCTTGCCCTCGAGATACGGGCAGGGCGAAGGCGCCGTCAGATAGAATTGCGGCGTATCGCGGGAATGCTGGGTCAAGTCTCGTCTCGCGATCCGATTCCGATCGTCAGGATTGCGCGATAGCCTGCCGTCGTCAAAGGGCTTTTGTATGACTCGATAGGGGTTTAGGGCGTACCCCGCAAGGCCGCGGCGCGGGCCGGGCTGTTGATCACCACGGTGCCGAGCAGGATGTCGTGCAGGAGCCGCTTGCGCGCATTGAAGAGGCCGACCAGCAGCACCAGCGGGGTCAGCGCGGAGACGGTTACGTAGAACACGAGCGCGTGAGCGGCGCCGAGCACGAAATAGGACGGCGCGCCGTACCAGGTGCGCATCTCCAGCCCGACGACCCGCATGCCGAGCGTGGCGGAGGCGGGACTGCCGAAGGTCGATCCGTAATAGACCAGGATCCAGATCACGGTGCCGGGATAGAGCAGCCAGAACAGCGGCCATCCGAGCCCGAACGTGACCAGCACGAACAGCAGCACGCAGACGAAGGCGAGCGCGACCGGGGCGAAGATGATCACCACGTCGATCGCGAAAGCGAGGATGCGGCGGGCGAGCACGCCGTCGAACAGCTCCGGATTGCGCACCGGATCGAACGCATGGGGCTTGATGTCGAGGCCGCCGCGGCCCGGCTCGCCGTGCATCATGATGTTCTCCACCGTTCCGGGCGTGATCGGAGTCGAGGTCGGGCGTAGTCGGTTGCCGCGGCGCCGGGTCAGCGCATCCGCTCGACGTCCCGCTCGAATGCCTTCTCCTCCGCGCTCGGGCCGTCGCTTGCGATCTCGGGCCGCGGCCGCGGCAACGGGATGGCGAGACGGGCGGCGATCGTGCGGCTGGGCCGGCTGCGCGGGAGCGGCAGGTTGATGGTCGGGTCCGCCGGGGCGGGCAGAGCCGCGGCGAGTTGCAGCGCTGGCGCCGTGGGCTGGACAGGCGGCGGTGGCGGCTCGGCCGGCCAGGACGTGGCGGCCGCGACCTCCATCGGACCGCTCGGAGCGGGTTCGGCGGCGTCGGCCGGGAGCGCTGCGGTCGTGTCCGGATCGGCCAGGGCCGCATCGTCGCGCTGCATGGATGGCGGCGCGTCGGGCGGCGGTGGCGGCACAGCGGCGCTCGCCGGCGTCGGCGCGAGGACGGCGGTCGGCGCCAACGGGATGGCGCGTTCTTCGGCCACGGCCCGCGATTTTGCCGCCGCCACGCGGGCGCTGTGGGCGACGTAATTGTTCACGAGAACCGGCACGAGCACCCAGGCGCCGATGATGACCGCGCCGAGCGTCGCCACGAGCACCATCAGCCGCGAGACGGCCGACGGAGCTGCCGGCCCGAGCTCGATCTCGTCACGCATCATCGCCTCGTCCCCCGCCGAAGGCGCGAGAATCCAAATCGATAACGACTTACGCTTAACGATACTCGGCTAACGATACCCGCCGTCGCGCCGCAGCCGCTCGGCCGCCCGTGGGGCGAAATAGCTCAGCACCCCGTCGGCTCCCGCGCGCTTGAAGGCGATCAGGCTTTCCATCATCGCCATTTCGCCGTCGATCCAGCCGTGGCCCGCGGCGGCCATGACCATCGCATATTCCCCCGACACTTGATAGGCGAAAGTGGGTCGCCCAAAGGTGTCTTTGACCCGCCGCACGATGTCGAGGTAGGGCAGGCCCGGCTTCACCATCACCATGTCGGCGCCTTCGGCGAGATCGAGCGCGACCTCGCGCATCGCCTCGTCCGTATTGGCCGGATCCATCTGATAGGTGCGCTTGTCGCCGGTCAGCGTCTTGGCCGAGCCGACCGCGTCGCGGAACGGCCCGTAGAAGGCGGAGGCGTATTTGGCCGCATAGGCCATGATCTGCACATCCGTGCGGCCGATCGCGTCGAGCGCCGTCCGGATCGCGCCGACCCGGCCGTCCATCATGTCCGACGGCGCGATGATGTCGGCGCCGGCCTCCGCCTCGACCTGCGCCTGGCGCACCAGCACCGCGACGGTGTCGTCGTTGACGATCTCGCCGCCACGCAGAAGGCCGTCATGGCCATGGCTGGTATAAGGATCGAGCGCGACGTCGCACAGGATGCCGACCTCCGGCACCTCCTGCTTGATGGCGCGGATCGCGCGGCAGACCAGGTTGTCGGGATTGAGCGCCTCGCTGCCGTCCGCATCCCGCAATGCCGGGTCGGTGTAGGGAAACAGCGCCAGGCAGGGGATCGTCAGCTCGCGCGCCCGCACCGCCTCGCGCACCGCCTCGTCGACCGAGAGCCGCTCGACGCCAGGCATGGAGTCGATCGGCGCACGCACCTTCTGGCCATCGACGATGAACAGCGGCCAGATCAGGTCGTCGGTCGACAGCACATGCTCGCGCACCATGCGTCGCGCCCAGTCGGCCCGGCGGTTGCGGCGCGGGCGACTGGCGAGATCGAGTGGCTGGGCGGGCCGTGCCTGGGTTTCGCCGGCGGGTTCGACTTCAACCGGCACGAACCCGATCGGGCGGCCGTATTTGAGGGCCATCGGATGTCTCCGGGTCAGGGCCCGGTTTTAGCCGGTCCGGGCCGCGGATGCCAATGGGCCGGGTGCCGGCGCGCGCATCGACGTCCAGGCAGGCTTTGCGCCGGCGGGGTGCGCCACGCTAGGGTGGGCGGGCATCGCACGCTGCGGATCGCAATGGATTTTCATCTCACCGAGGAACAGCAGGCGTTCCAGGCCACGGCGCGCGAATTCGCCGCGGCCGAGATGATGCCGCAGGCGCGGGCCTGGGACGAAGGCGAGATCTTCCCGGTCGCGGTGCTGCGCAAGGCGGCCGCGCTCGGTTTCGGCGGCATCTATGTGCGCGAGGACGTCGGCGGCTCGGCGCTCGACCGGCTCGACGCCACCATCATCTTCGAGGAGCTGGCCCAGGGCTGCGTCTCGACCGCGGCCTACATCTCGATCCACAACATGGTGGCGTGGATGATCGACCGTCACGGCGACACGGCGCAGCGCCGGCGGTTCCTGCCGCAGCTCTGCACCATGGAGCACTTCGCGAGCTACTGCCTGACCGAGCCGGATGCGGGCTCCGATGCGGCGAGCCTTGCGACGCGCGCGCGGCGCGACGGCGAGCATTATGTGCTCGACGGCGCCAAGGCCTTCATCTCGGGCGGCGGCGTATCCGACATCTATCTCGTCATGGCGCGCACGGGCGGCAGAGGGCCCAAAGGCATTTCCTCCTTCGTGGTCGAGAAGGGCACGCCCGGGCTCTCGTTCGGCGCGCCGGAAAAGAAGCTCGGCTGGAAATCGCAACCGACCGCGATGGTGATGCTCGAGAATTGCCGCGTGCCGGCTGCGAACCGCATCGGCGCGGAAGGCGAGGGTTTCCGCATCGCCATGGCGGGGCTCGACGGCGGGCGGCTCAACATCGCCGCCTGCTCGATCGGCGGCGCGCAGTTCTGCCTCGACCGCACGATCGGCTACATGCGCGAGCGCAAGCAGTTCGGCACGCGCCTCGCCGATCTCCAGGCGCTCGCCTTCCGGGTCGCCGACTATGCGACCGAGCTCGAAGCGGCGCGGCTGATGGTGCGCCGCGCCGCGACGGCCGTGACGGCGGGCGAACCCGGCGCGACCCGGCTCGCCGCCATGGCCAAGCGTCATGCGACCGATGCGGGATTCGAGGTCGTCAACGGATGCCTTCAGCTGCATGGCGGCTACGGCTATCTGCGCGATCATCCTGTCGAGCGGGTGCTGCGCGACGTGCGCGTGCACCAGATCCTCGAGGGCACCAACGAGGTGATGCGGCTGATCGTGAGCCGGGACTTGCTGGGGAATTGAGCGGAGGCAGGGATGAGCGTCACTCTCGTCGCCCAACAGGTCGCGCTCGTGACGGCTGCCGCGTTCGCGGGCGCCGCCGTCTACATCAACATCGCCGAGCAGCCGGCGCGCCTCGCGCTCGACGACAAGGCATTGCTTGCCGAATGGAAACCGAGTTACGCGCGAGGCTTCACGATGCAGGCGAGCCTCGCGCTCGTTTCGGCCCTGGCCGGGTTTCTCGTCGCCTGGATCTCGGGAGATTGGGGCTGGCTCGTGGGCGCGCTGCTGATCTTTGGCAACTGGCCCTATACGCTGCTCGTCATTCTGCCGGTGAACAAGCGCATCGAAGTGACCCCTGGCGAGCGCGCTGACGCGGACACGCGCATGCTCATCAAACGCTGGGGCACCCTTCACGCGGGCCGCAGCGCGCTCGGCGCGGCGGCGACGATCGCCTATTCGGCCTCGCTCGCCGGATGAGCGACGACATCCTCTTCGAGCGCCGCGGCGCGGCCGGGCTCGTGACGCTCAACCGTCCGCAGGCGCTCAACGCAGTGACGCACGGCATGGTGCGGGCGCTGCGCGCCAAGCTCGACCAATGGCGCGACGATCCGGCGGTCACCCGCGTGGTCGTCACGGCGGCGGGCGAGCGCGCGTTCTCCGCCGGCGGCGACCTGCGGCACATCTACGATCTCGGCCGCGCCGGACGCTTCGAGGAGGCGCTCGATTTCTGGCGCGACGAATATGCGCTCAACGCCGTGATCAAGCGCTATCCGAAGCCGTACGTGGCGCTGATCGACGGCATCGTCATGGGCGGCGGCGTCGGCATCTCGATTCACGGCTCGCACCGGGTCGCCGGCGACCGATACCAGTTCGCCATGCCGGAGGTCGGCATCGGCTTCTTCCCTGACGTGGGCGCGACCTGGTTCCTGCCGCGCCTGCCCGGCGCGCTCGGCACCTATTGCGGGCTCACGGCCGAGCGGCTCCGCGCCGAGGACGCGGTGCCGGCCGGCGTCGCGACACATCGGGTGCGGTCCGCGCGCTTCGCGGACCTGCTCGAGGGCCTGTGCGGGACCGTTCCGGTGGATGCGCTGATCGGCGCGTTTGCCGAGCCGGCAGCAGCCGGGCCGGTCGTGGCGATGCGGGACACGATCGATCGCCATTTTGCTGCCCATACGGTCGAGGATATCGTGGCCGGTCTCGAATCGGATCTCGGCGCGCCCGCACAGGCGATGGCGGGTGCGATGCGGGGGAAGGCGCCCCGGAGCCTCAAGATTGCGCTCGCCCAGGTGCGGCGCGGACGCTCCTGGTCGTTCGACGACTGCATGCGGGCCGAGTTCCGCATCGTGTCGCGGGTCGTGCGGGGCGAGGATTTTTACGAGGGCGTACGGGCCGTGATCATCGACAAGGACAATGCGCCGCGCTGGCGGCCCGATCAGCTTTCGCAGGTCACCGAGGCCGAGGTGGAGCGTCATTTCGCCCCGCTCGAGCGCGAGCTCATCCTGCCGTGAGCGAAGCATGACCGATCCCATCCGCCACGGCGCATCCGACGAGCTGGAGCCGGTTCTCGCCGACGAGGAACGGCGGCCGAAGAGCAGCTGGACCGAACGGCTGGTCATTTTCCTGCGCATCATGGCCGTCGTGTCGATGCTCAAGGGGCTCTATCACTGGGGCGCCGTGTGCGGCTTCATCGGCGCGGCCGACGGCGGGTTTCTCGGCCATACCACGCAGTGGCAGACGGCCACCGTGTTCTTCGCCGTGATCGACCTCGTCGCGGCGGTCGGGCTGTGGCTCGCGGCACCCTGGGGCGCGGTGGTGTGGCTCACCTCGACGGTGTCGATGGCGGTCATCGATGTCTTCTTCCAGCAGGTCTACGGGTCGCAGCCGGTCATCGTGGTGCTGGAGGCGCTGGCGATTGCGGCCTATCTTCTTCTCGCCATCCAGGCGGCGCGCGAGCATCCGCAGTGACGCGCTGCACCCTCCCCTGGAGGGGGAGGGTAGACTGAGAGGAAGCGCACATGGCGCGCATCGGATTCATCGGCCTCGGCAACATGGGATTGCCGATGGCGCAGAATCTCATCAAGGCCGGGCATGCGGTCGCGGGCTTCGACGTCGTCAAGGCGGCGATCGGACACTTGAGCGCGGCCGGCGGCGCCGCCGCAGCCGGGATTGCGGAGGCCTGCGCGGGTGCGGACGTGGTGATCACAATGCTGCCCGCGGGCGCGCACGTGCGCGAAGTCCACACCTCGGCGCAGGGGGTGATCGCGAGCGTCGCGCCCGGCACGCTCTTGATCGACTGCTCGACCATCGACGTTGCGACCGCCCGCGCGGTCGCGACGGCGGCGGAGGCGAGGGGGCTCACCCTGCTGGATGCGCCAGTGTCGGGCGGCGTCGGGGGTGCGCAGGCCGCAACGCTCACCTTCATGGTGGGCGGCAGTGAGGCCGGTTTCGCGCGCGCCAAGCCGATCCTCGAGAGCATGGGCCGCACGATCGTGCACGCCGGCGGCTCGGGGAACGGCCAGGCGGCGAAGATCTGCAACAACATGATCCTCGGCGTGTCGATGATCGCAGTCGCGGAGGCTTTTCTGCTCGCCGAGAAGCTCGGTCTCGAGGCGCAAAAGCTGTTCGACATCGCGTCGAAATCATCCGGCCAATGCTGGGCCATGACGAGCTACTGCCCGGTGCCCGGCCCGGTGCCGGCCTCGCCGGCGAACCGCGACTACCAGGCGGGATTCACCGCCGCCATGATGCTCAAGGATCTGCGGCTCTCGCAGCAGGCCGCAGCCGCGGCCGCTGCCCCGACCCCGATGGGGGCCCAGGCCGCCGCGCTTTACGAGCGCTACTGCGCGCAGGGTGGGGCCGCGGCGGGCAAGGATTTTTCCGGAATCGTCCGGCTGCTGCGCGCCGGGGGGTAACAGAACCCGCGACAAGTTGCGCCAAATCGGGCGCACCCGCGCGCCGTTCCGGGACAGACCCGCCCCAAGTTCGCAAGATTTGCGAACGAAACAGGCCCGCCGCCTCACCAAGCGGTAAAGAAGAACGGGGCAATTGTATCGTCAATCCAAGATTTACCTTGGCGGATAAATCAATTCTTTATGCTGTTATTTAAGCTGATCTTAGATCGACCCCTGTAATTTCGTGTATGGGACGGGGAAAACAGGGCCTCGTCGACACTAACAAAAGCATTCACAAAGGGCGTCACCATGAAGACTCTTGTAAAGCCGGTCGAGCCGGTCGAGCGCGCTGAGCGCATCGACCAGATTCGCCCGCTCTATCTTGAAGCCTTGACGCTGGTCGAGAGGCTGCATCGCCGCCTGCTCGATGTGATCAAGGACGAGTTCGACCGCCGGGGCCGTTCGGACATCAACTCGGTCCAGGCGCTTCTGCTCTATAATATTGGCGACAAGGAGCTGACCGCGGGCGAGCTCCGCACGCGCGGCTACTATCTGGGCTCCAATGTCTCCTACAACCTCAAGAAGCTGGTCGAGATGGGTTTTCTCGATCATCAGCGCTCGCGCGTCGATCGTCGCTCGGTCCGCATCAAGCTGACCGAGAAGGGCGTCGAGGTGCGCGACATCGTCGAGCAGCTCTACCAGAAGCACGTGCGGACGGTTGAGCAGGTCGGCGGCATCACCGGCGACGAGTTTGCGTCCCTGAACAAGGCGCTGCATCGTCTCGAGCGCTTTTGGACCGACCAGATCCTCTATCGGCTCTGATCGCTCGGGTTAACGGAAGATGGACAAAGCCCCGGCCGCGAGGCCGGGGCTTCTTTTATTCGGAACGCCAACCGGCGAACCGGGCGTGTCTCACCAATTTGGAACCGGGACGCGGAAGGTCGACTATTTCCCGGCGGGTCGGACATAGCTCGGTCGAGAGTTGACCGTCTCGGGATCGAGGCCGGCGGTCAGCGCGAAGCTCGACACGATTCCCTCGAGCTCGGCGGCCGAAATCACCTCATCGATGCGGCTGAACCCACTCGGCGCGCGCTCCTCGACCAATTGCAGGAACGCCTCGGGGCCGAAGCGGCGGTTGCGTAGCGTGATGCTGTTCATCGCCGGCCGGCGCACGGCGTCGTAGCGGCGCAAGGCTTCGAGCGGATCGGATTGCCCCAGCACGGCTGCGGTGAGCACGCGTGCGTCGACGATCGCCTGCGAGCCGGCCTGCGAGCCGATCGGCTGCATCGGATGGGCGGCGTCGCCGATCAGCGTCACGCGGCCAAACGTCCATTGCCCGAGAGGATCGCGATCGACCAGCGGAAATTCGTAGACCTCGGATGTCCGATCGATCAGTGCGGGCAGGTCGAGCCAGGGAAGGCGCCAGCCGGCAAAAGCGGCGAGCACCTTCTCCTTCGCGACCCGCTTGTTCCAATCCTCCCGGCGATCGGCCGTTTCGCCGACCCCGATCTGGCAGATCCAATTGGTGAGCCGCCTGCCGTCGGCCGCGGGGCGGCCCATCGGATAAGCGATCACCCGTTGATGGAAATGCCCGGCGATGATCATGGTCGCGCCGTCAAGAAACGGCTCCGCATCGACGGCCGCGCGCCAGAGCACCTGGCGGGCAATGCGGGGTTCGCCCTCTTGAGGATAGAGCTGCCGCCGTACGGTCGAATGGATGCCGTCCGCCCCGACCAGGATATCCGCGGTATCGATGACTTCCTCTCCGGTGCGGCCGTCACGCAGCCGGGCCGTCACCTTGCCGTCGCGCTCTTGGAAAGCAGCCAGACGCAAGCCGCAACGGACGTTCTCGGACCCGATCCGTTGGCGCGCGGTCCGCAGCAGGAGCGCCTGTAGCGCGCCGCGGTGGATCGAATACTGCGGCCAGCGGTAGCCGGCCGCGAGGCCGCGCGGCTCGCGCCGGATCAGCTGGCCGTGCTTATTGAAATAGGCCAGTGCGCGCGTGGCGATGCCGGTGCGCTCGAGCTCGCGCGAGAGGCCGAGCTCGGTGAGCTCGCGCACCGCCGTCGGCTGCAGGTTGATGCCGACGCCGAGCGGCGCCGGATCGGGCACAGCCTCGTACACGCGCGACGCGATGCCGGCCTGATCCAGGCTGAGCGCCAGGGTCAGGCCGGCAATGCCGCCGCCGACGATGATCACGTCCATGCTGTCGCCCGTCGCGGCTTCGTTCTGCGGATCACCGTGCGACCAGCTTCGGTCCGACCGCCTTGAATGTCGAGAACTCGACGTTGGCGAGCTGGCCGTTCACCTTGTCGACGCTGCGGATGTAGACGTTGTTCACCACCTCGCCGCTCGCCCGATCGATCGACATCGGACCGCGCGGGCTCTCCCACGCCATGCCCTTCATCGCGCTCATCAGCGCCTCGCTGCCGGTCGCGCCGTTGGTCTTGCGCAGCGCTTCATAGATGAGATGCATGCCGTCATAGCCGCTCACCACCATGAAGTTCGGGCGCGAGCCCTGCGCCTTCTCGAACGCTGCAACGAACGCCTTGTTCATCGCCGACGGATGCGCCGCCGAATAGAAGTGCGCCGTGATGGTGCCGAGCATGGCGTCGCCGATCTTCGGCAGCAGGTCGTCGTCGGTGATGTCGCCCGGCCCGATCAGCTTGATCCCGCTCTTGTCCATGCCGCGCTCGACGAACTGGCGCGCGAGCGTGCCGGCCTGGACCGAGGGGACGAACAGGAAGATCGCCTGCGGGGCGGCGTCGCGCGCGCGCTGCAGCGCGGGCGCGAAATCCGGGCTCTGCAACGGCACGCGGATCGCTTCCGCGCTCTGTCCCCCGGCCGCCTGGTAGCGCGCGCGAAACAGCGTTTCTGCCTCGACGCCCGGCGCGAAATCGCTCACCAGCGTGACAACCCGGGTCATGCCGTTCTTGACCGCCCAGTCCGCCATCATCGCCGACGACTGCGCCATAGTGCAGCTGGTGCGCACGAAATAGGGCGACTTCTCGATCAGCGACGTCGTGCTCGCCAGCATGATCACGGTGGGCTTCTTCGCCTCGGTGATCAGCGCGGCGCTCGCCATCAGGTCCGCGGTGAGGCCACCGGCGAGGACGTCGATCTTGTCGTTGACGATCAGCTGCTGTGTCAGGCGCCGGCCTACGTCGGGCACGGTGCCATCATCCTTGACGATCAGCTCGATCTTGTGCCCCGCCACGGCATCGCCGTGCTGGGCCATGTAGAACCGCGCCCCAGCCACCACCTGCTGGCCGGCGGCGGCGAGCGCGCCGGTCAGCGGCATCACCATGCCGATCTTGATCGTGTCCTGCGCCCTAACGCCGCCCGACGCGGCCACAGCAAGGCCGGCCGCGAGCGCCGTGCTGATCATTCCGATCCTGAACATCGCTTTGCTCCCTGTGTGGCGGAGCCGAAGCCGCGGCGCGGCTCGGGACGTCCGTCGCTGGCCTTGCAAGGGTCGCCGGTCCTGCTGTAGTTTAGAAGCTCTATTTCAAGATCCCGCTGTAGCTTTTTAACTAAGGGCTACCCGATGGATTGGGCGGACCGCATCGGCCGTCGCATCCGATTTCGCGACCTGCACATCGTGCTCGCCGTCGCGGAATCCGGCAGCATGGCGAAGGCGTCGGCGCGGCTCGCGATCTCCCATCCGGTCGTCTCCAAGACGATCAACGATCTCGAGCATACGCTCGGCGTTCGCCTGTTCGACCGCAAGCCCCAGGGAGTCGAGCTCACAGAGTATGGACGCGCGCTCATCAAATGCGGAACGACCGTATTCGACGAGATGCGCCAGGGGCTGAAGCAGATCGAATTCCTCACCCATCCCGACGCGGGCGAGTTGCGTATCGGTTGCCCCGAGATCGTGATGGCGGGTCTCCTGCCGGCGATCGTCGAGACATTCGTCCGGCAGTATCCGCGCATCCGCCTGCATGTGGTGCACGCCAACACGGCGTTGCTCGAGTTCGGCGACCTGCGCGAGCGCAACGTGGAACTGTTGATCGGACGAACGCCGGCGCCGCTGCTCGACGACGACCTGCAGATCGAGACCCTGTTTGCCGAACCATTCGCCGCCGTCGGACCGAAAGAGAGCGAATGGGCGCGCCGGCGCCGCGTCGAACTGTCCGAGCTTTTGCACGAGCGCTGGGTGCTGCCGCCTTACGACAGCGCGCCGGGGAGGCTCATCTTCGAGCTCTTCCGCCGATGCAGTCTCGAGCCTCCCGTGCCGGCGATGACGACCCTGTCGGTGCAGCTGACCACCGCCCTGGTGGCGAGCAGCCGTTTCGTCGGTCTGCTCCCCATCTCGGTGGTGAATTTCAGTTCGGACCGCGCGGTGCTCAAGAAGCTTCCGGTGAACCTGCCGGACGTCAGCGCGTCAACCAACATCATTACGGTGAAGCACAGGACGCTCAGCCCGCTGGCCGAGTTATTCATCGCCTGTGGGCGTGAGGTCGCGCGGCCCCTGTCAGCGAAGAATGCCGTT
>Ga0075436_100002313_pt1 | contig 13142 bp, 10 predicted proteins | sample RhiMethybrSRZTD5_FD_75303 | JGI IMG/M metagenome (GOLD analysis project Ga0075436, IMG submission 75303) | Populus rhizosphere microbial communities from Tennessee, USA - Rhizosphere MetaG P. TD hybrid SRZTD5 | ecosystem: Host-associated > Plants > Roots > Rhizosphere > Soil | place: USA...
GGCCAGCTCTTCGACTGCCGCCTTCAGATCCGGCTCTGCCAGGTCCAGATATGCCGGAACAGCAGTGATCTTTGCTTGCTCGGCAACGGCCGCCATGAGCCGCTCGATGGCATTGCTGCCCTCGGGATGCCGACTGCCGTGGGCAAGCCCGATCAGCGGCGGGTCTGGATCACGCAGCTTCGTCAGCGAGTCTCGCGGTGTGGCGTGTGCGTCTTGCAGCGCGGGCAGAACTTCTTCAGCTCAAGGCGATCCGGATCATTACGCCGGTTCTTCTTGGTGATGTAGTTCCGCTCCTTGCACTGCGTGCAGGCCAAAGTGATCTTTGGCCGTACATCAACGGTCCTGGCCATTGTCGTGTCCTCAAACTCTTCGGTGCTCTTATTCGGTGCTCTTAATCACTGGCTTGTCGTGCTTGTAGCGGGAGCGGGACTCGAACCCGCGACACAGCGATTATGAGCCGCTTGCTCTACCGCCTGAGCTATCCCGCTGTGGCCTCCCCTACCAGTTTCCCGGTCGCACAACGGCCTGAATAGACCGCATATTCCGCCGGTGCGCGGTGGCACCGGAGACGAGCCCGAGCCCCCATGCGGAATCGAACCGCAGACCTTCTCCTTACCATGGAGACGCTCTGCCTGCTGAGCTATAGGGGCGTGTGAATGCCACTTAACGCGCGGCACCAACGGACCAAGATACACAGTGGTCGGCGACCTCGGCGAATCCGCGCAACGTCATTCAGCGCGCCATGTCGTTGAATTTCTCCGACCTGTGTGGGTATGGGCGCAGCACCCCGAGAACAGGGGGCATTTGGGCGCTTCCGCCGCTCAGCGTCACTCCTTAAGGTCAACGTATGAATCCTCCGGTCGCCGCGGGGGTCGATGGTCCTGCCTCCGATGCGCTTTTGAAGCTAGGCAGTTCGTTACGAGTTGGGAAGAGTCCGATGATCGCCGGGTGGCCTTCCGGGTAGGCGGGAGGGCTGGCGATGTCTTTTATCGCGACCGGTGGAGTCACGACAAGGTGGTGCGGTCCACGCATGGCGTGAACTGCACCGGTTCTTGTTCATGGAATATCTACGTCCGAGACGGGATCATCACCTGGGAGGCCCAGCAGACCAACTATCTCTCAGTCGGTCCCGATCGGCCCGAGTACGAGCCGCGTGGCTGTCCGCGCGGCGCCGCGTTCTCCCGGTACACCTGCTCCCCCACCCGGGTGAGGTACCCGTATGCGCGCGGACTTCTTTTAGAGATGTACCGGGAGGCCAAGCAGCGGCTGGGTGATCCGGTACTTGCTTGGGCCGAGGTAGTGAACGACCCTGAGCGTCGTCGCCGCTATCACCAGGCTCGCGGTAAGGGCGGACTCGTTCGCGTCTCCTGGCCGGAAGCAGTGGAGATGATCGCGGCAGCTCAGGTGCACACGATCAAGACCTACGGCCCTGATCGGACCGCCAACTTCTCACCCATTCCAGCAATGTCGATGGTCTCCCACTGCATTGGGACTCGCTTCAACCACCTCATCGGCGGCGCGATGCTCTCCTTCTATGACTGGTACGCCGACCTGCCGGTGGCTAGCCCACAGGTCTTCGGTGATCAGACCGACGTACCAGAATCCGGTGATTGGTGGGACGCCACTTATCTGGTGATGTGGGGCTCCAACGTCCCGGTAACCCGAACACCGGATGCCCACTGAATGACCGAGGTGCGCTACCGCGGCACCAAGATCGTGACCGTCAGCCCCGAGTCCACCACGTTCTGACAACTCACCTCGCATTATTTACCGGGACTTGGCATGATCGGCAGATGCGGAGTCCACGCGAGTAATGCCAGGTGACCGTTAGCGCGCTCGGGGAGAAGACGCCAGCGACCCAGCCCGCTGAGAAGCCGGTGGGCATCTTCCGTGCGATCGGTATTGCATATCGCACGACATGGCGCAGCCCGCAGTTTTATGTACTCGTCGTTGCCGCCATGCAGCTGATCCTGATCTTGGTCGCCATTCCGTTGATCCGGCTGCTCTACCAGTTGGTACTGGTTCAGACCGGCCTGGGCAGCATCGCGTACGACCGCATTTCACATGTGCTAGGCAATCCGTTTGCCGATGTCACACTCCTGCTCATCGCGATCGTCGCTGTGATTGCAATCGTGGCTGAGCTGGCGATCCTGTTCATCCTGGCATCGCACGATCAATCCGGTGAGACGACGTCGCTCCGGCTGGTGCTGTGGCAGCTGTGGGAGACGATCACGAAACTGGCCCATCCACAGGGTTTGCTCATGATCATCTATTTGATCTTGCTACTGCCGCTGGGCCAGTTTGGGCTGACATCGATCTTGACGAAGAAGGTAGCGGTACCACCATTCATCAGCGAGGAGTTGAGCAAGACCCCGTCCTCGAGCCTGCTCTACAGCGCTGCGCTGCTTGTGATCAGCTACCTGAACTTGCGGTTGATCTTCACTCTGCCGGTGCTGGCCACCACAACGGCGGGTGTCTGGCGCTCCTTTGTCACCAGCTGGCGTCTAACGCGTTGGCGCTCGCTACGCATGCTCGGTGTGCTTGTGGCGCTTGGGTTCCTAGCGGGGCTGGCCGCCTTCATCCTTGGCGGGGTCACTTTGGCGCCCACGATTGCTACCGACGCGCTGGCCCCAGCTACATCACCCTGGCTGGCCGCCATCGGACTCAGCGTCTGGCAGATTGGCATATTCATCATCACGGCGTTGTTGACGATCATGATCGTGCAGGCTCTGACCGCGATGATGCGGGATTGGCAATATCGCCTCCGTGAAGATCATCGGCCGGCGTCGGCCATCATTTCGTCCTTCGAACCGGCGAAGGCCAGAGCTCGTCGCCAAAGAGTCTTGTGGAGTTTGGCCGGCGGCGTCATGGTGGTTGCTTTTGGTATTACCGCTGTGCTGAACCACCACACGATGGTGACCCTGGTCGACAGCCAGGAAACCAAGGTGTTGGCACACCGCGGGTACATCCAAGGTGGCGTAGAGAACACCCTTCCCGCTCTGCAGGCCGCGGCCAAAGCGGGAGCCGACAGTGTCGAATTCGACGTGATGGAAACCAAGGACGGCAAGTTCGTGGTGATGCATGATGCCAATCTCAAGCGTCTGGCGGGCAAAAACCTCAACGTCAAAGACCTCACCCAAGATGAGCTGACCAAGATCACTGTTCGGGCTGGAGGAATGGAAGCCAAGATCCCCTCTCTCGAGGAGTGGATCCAGCTCTCGATTCAGCTGAACCTCCCGCAGCTACTGGAGATCAAGCTCCACGGCGGCGAGACGCCTGATCTTGTGCCGCGGCTGCTTGCCGTGCTGGACCGGGCCGGGGTCACTGAGCACTACACGTACCACACCCTCAGCCGAGAGGTGGTCCAGGAACTGAAGCGACTACGACCACAGCTGGTGGTGGGCTTCATCGTGCCGATCAACTTTGGTGGCGTACCCGACGTGCCGGCCGACTTCATAGTCATCGAACAGCAGTCATACAGCAGCCAATTCGTACGACAGGCATGGGCAGACGGTTACAACGTGATCGTCTGGACGGTCGACGACGAACAGCACATGCGCGACTACCTGGATGCCGCCGTTGACGGCATTATCACTGACCAACCCGATCTCGCGGTCACCACACGTACCGACATTGCCGAAGACAAGGGCTTGTCCGGTCGGCTCTCGGACGCGATTGCACGGTCAGCTTCGTTCTGAAGAAGCGTGGCTGCTAGTGCCGTGGAACCCAAGTTCCTTTGCGCTTGGCGTGGTTCAGGTGCGTGCATCGCAAGGCCGACGAGGGAGGGATGCCGGGTCGTATGTCGACCGAGGAGAACGCCGCGAGGTGCGTGCCTGGGCGACGCGAAGCGTAAAGAGACTTGGGTTCCACGGCACTAACCGTGCGGCTTAACCAGCGGGAACAAGATCGTGTCGCGAATTCCCAAACCGGTCAGATTCATCACCAATCGGTCGACGCCCAGCCCCATACCACCCGTTGGTGGCATCCCGTACTCCAAGGCCTGCAGGAAATCCTCGTCAACCTGCATCGCCTCCGGATCGCCCGCGGCAGCACGCAGCGACTGAGCGACCAGTCGTTCACGCTGTTCCAGCGGGTCGGTCAACTCTGAATATGCGGTGCCCTGCTCGGCGCCGAAGATCACCAAGTCCCACTTCTCAGCCAGACGCGGATCGTCGCGGTGCTCCCGGGCTAGCGGGGAATTCTCCTTGGGAAAATCAGTGTAGAAGACCGGAGCCATGGTCTGTCCTTCACACAATTCCCCGTAGATTTCCTCGAGAAGATAACCCCAGCTCGCGTTGGAGTCGAGCTCCAGGCCAATCGCTTCGGCGTGCTGACGCAGCACCGAGACCGGAGTATCGACAGTGATCTCCTCACCCAGCGCCTCCGAGACCGCCTGGCAGATCGTCTTGACGGGCCAGTCACCCGAGAAGTCGTACTCGGTGACGGTGCCGTCGGCCTCGGTCCGGCGGGCGATCGGTGAGCCATACACCGCGATTGCGGCCTCCTGAATGAGTTCCTGGGTCAGCACCCGCATGGTGTTGTAGTCGCCGTAGGTTTCGTACACCTCCAAGGAGGTGAACTCTGGGTTGTGCTTGAAGTCCACTCCCTCGTTGCGGAACTGCCGGCCGACCTCGAATACCTTCTCCATGCCGCCAACGATCAGACGCTTCAGGTGCAGCTCGGTAGCGATCCGCAAGTAAAGATCAAGATCGTAAGCGTTGATGTGGGTCTCGAAGGGCCGCGCGTTTGCCCCGCCGTGGATCAGCTGCAAAACCGGAGTTTCCACCTCGGTGAAGCCGCGGGCGTGTAGTGACTCACGAATGCTGCGAACCACAGCTGCACGTGCGTAGGCCACCTCGCGCGCTTCTGGTCTCACTATGAGGTCCACGTACCGCGCGCGGACCCGGGCCTCGGGGTCGGTAAGGCCCTTGTGCTTGTCTGGCAGCGGACGGATCGACTTACTGGTGATCTTGAACGTGTCGGCGCGCAAAGTCAGTTCGCCGCGCTTGGTGGTGATCACCTCACCGGTAACGCCAACTTGATCACCGAGATCAACATCCTGCCGCCAATGCTTGAGCATCTCCGGTCCGACGGCGTCCAGGGCGATCATGATCTGCAGGTCGCCGGTGCCGTCTCGCAGTGTGGCGAAGCACAATTTGCCACCGTCACGACTGAGGATGACCCGTCCGGCGACCGAGGCCTGGCGACCTGTACGCGTATTGGGTGGAACGTCGCCGGCCTCTGCGCGCACTTGCGCCAGCGTATGGGTCCGCGGGAAGGTCACCGGGTACGGATCGATGCCCTCCTCCCGGAGCCGCTCCAGCTTCTCGCGGCGTACCCGGACCTGTTCTGGGAGCCCTTCGATGGATAGGGCCTCAGCCAAAGCGTCCGGTTCGGTCGGTATGTTCGCCGTCACCTCGGCCGCATATTCCTCGCCTGCCCGTTCCAGCGAACCTGCGGCTGGTTCCCTACCGTGTCGGCTCAGCATCGCCAGCGATGGACGCGTGAGGAAGCCTTCGGCGCTGCCAGCCGCGGTGCCGACCCGCGGCAGGTCTGAGGTGTACTCGAAGCAGATGTATCGAGGCTGCCATTCAGGCTGATACTTGGCGTTCGATCGATAGAGGGATTCCAACTGCCAGTTGCTGCTGGCGAGCAGCAACGCCTGCCGCCACAGGCGCGCAATCGGCCCGGCACCTAGCTCGGCGCCGCGCTCGAAAGCCTCGCGGAACATAGCGAAGTTCAGCGATACCCGACCGACACCGAATACGGCGGCTCGCTCTGCCAGTGAAGTGACCATCAGCTCAACAAGACCGTTGTCAGCCGTGGGGTCCCGGCGCATGAGGTCAAGTGAAAGACCGTTGCGTCCCCACGGCACAAAGCTGAGGAATGCACGGAGGATTCCCTCCGCATCGTGGGCCTCCACCAGCACGCATTCAGCATCCAGCGGGTCTCCCAGACGGCCGAGCGCCATAGAGAAGCCTCGTTCATCACCGCCGTCCCCCCGCCAGCGCGACGCAGAGTTCGACAGGTGTTCGAAGTGCGCGGCGTCGACATCGGCGTGCCGGGTCACGGTCGTGGTGTATCCGCGGCGTTGCAGTCTGCTGACGGACTGGCGGACCGACTTCATACCTGGGCCATTGAGCGAAAACGATCGCATGTCGAGTATCGCTTCATCGCCGATTTCGAATGCGGTCAAGCCCTCCTCGTTGTACGCCTCGGCGCCGAGTTCGCCAGCACCCATCACGGCGAGGGACCAACCGTGAGCACGTGACTTTGCCCGCCACTGTTCGATCGCAGATCGCCAGTGCTCGGGATCGCCTACCGGATTCCCACTGGCAAGACTTACTGACCCGATCACGCGGTAGGAGACGCCGGCTTGTGCGGTCGCCGGGTCGCCGGTGTTCCACACGATGGACTTGTCCCGCCGGGTGGCGAAGTAGCCCAGGGAGTCCCAATCGCCGAACGAACGGAGCAAGGTGCGCACCCGGGCTTCATCGGCCGCGCTCAGAGTGTGGGTCTCCGGCGGTGGCTTGAACAGCAGATACGTCGACGTGAGGATGACCGCCGCGCCCAGCACGTCCAACAAGATCGTCACCCACAACGGAGACCGGACTACGTCGCTGCGAACCATGCCCACCTCGCCCAGCAACTTCTCCGCAACATGGAACAGCGCCGTCGAAGCATCGGGCGAAGTGCCGAATGTGGTGACCAGCCAGGTGCCCAGCACCAAGATCACGGCTGTCCCGACAACGAAGCAGATGAATGCCGAGAGCAGATCTCGCGATCGGCCGCGTGCCTGGAACTGAGGCTTGGCGCGCCAGAGGATCACCAGAACCACGGTCATGATCACGAAGCCTGCGATCTGCGGCAGCAGCGGGCCACCGGTGATGATCGAATAGATCCGCCCGAGCTGAGGCAGGATGATCCACCAAATGACGAAAATCCACCAGGCGGCCCGAAGCCGGCGACGTAACGCGATGCCGACAGCGATGAGCACAGCCGCGTACACCAAGTTCGGCACGATGGGGATCGTCAACATTGACACGATGTCGTGCCACTGCCTGAAATAGTGTCGCAGTGGCGGGATGAAGGTAGCGACCACGACAAGCGCCGCAATGACGAACATGGCCGTTGCCAGCCGGTCGGGCCAGCGATCATCTCGTAAGCCGTGCGCATGAGAAGGCTTATGCGCAGCCGGCTCAGCTTCTACGGGCGATCGGTCCGCTGCCGCATTGAGATCAACAGCCATATGTGCTCGCTCTCCAGTTACCGGCGAAATTGCGGGGCAAGGGATGTCCTACGACGCTGAATATTTGGCAAATTCTCTCACGGTTGAGAGCTAGCTCCGCTGAGAGAATCTTCGGGACGATTCTTGCGCGTTAACTCGCGATATCGCGCAGACCGATTGAGCATCCAGCTCATCAGGCCGAGTGACAGTCCGAGCGTCGTGCTCCTAGTCTGGCCCGCAGCGCCGACAGTGGCACTTGCGAGCCCCATAGCGCTTTCCAACATCGCCGCAGCTATCGTCCGCCTCATCGGCGAGGCGCAAGCACAACTTGCAACGATCCGCCGGGAAAGATAATCATCAAGGGTGAAAAGACTTCGATGAGCGCCTCGATGGCTTTGCACCTGATGCGGATCCAGCACCTTGCCGATTACGGCAGCAGTTCAACCCGTACAACCAGTCGTCTATGGGCTCTTGACAAAGATTAGCTTGATCAATTGAAGGTGATGCCCAAGCGCGGCGCGAGCGAGAGCGAAATCTTGCTGATGCTGCACGAGTGTGCCGACGTCTCACTGGACGAGTATGCGAGCCCGATGAAGCAAGTGGGACTTCGAATACCTAGCAATTGAGCTTGATTGGGAACCGAGGTGGGTCTACGGAAGCTCGGACCAGTGTATTTCTCACTTGATCTTGGACGACCCGAGAGGATTACCGACTGAATTGGCCGTATTCGAACCCAAAGGGATCAAACAACCCAGGCGCGCGCGAGTGATCAACACGGTGCTAAGCTATCGGTTGATCAACTACAGCCTGGTCTACCGAATCAGCAAGATCGAGCCCGACGACTACATGGCAACCCGGTTCAGCTTCAAGAGCACCGAGTCCCAGGTTCGTCGCGAGGAGGAGTTGAGCTAGGTCAGATCGAATGCCGCCAAAACATCAGTCTTCTTCTCGGCATCACGGAGCGGTTGGATACCACCTATTCGCGCAATGCTGGCGGAGAGTCCGTATTGGTTGAGCCGGGTCGTGACTTGCTTGTTGTCCAACAAGGGCTGGATCACAACCATCGCGACATGATTGCCGGACTTATCGTCGTCTTCATCCCAGGTAACGACGATCGCCAGTCGATGTGACCTGAAGTCGGGGCCATTCTCGATGGCCGGCAGCCATGATCGCAGCCAGTGATCGGCGGTAGCTGCCGAGCAGTCGTGGCCATCGTGACAGAGGTCGGGGATCACCAGGCCAAACGTCGGCAGCCTTCCGGCGGTGACATCGTCGCTCAGGGCTCCCGCGGTCGGCGAGCCGGAGGGAACGTCGAACTGTTTGCAGGTCGTTCGCTCCGCCTGATTGTCAAAGTAGGTCCAGGGATTGTGTCGCACAGCGTAGGTTCCGTGGTTACGTTGCGCACAGTTGGTGGGCATCCCCTCGGCGTATGTTTTGGTCGTCCGACCAACTGATATCAGCTTTCCAAACACCGATGGACCGTTCAGCTGATGCGAGTCAGGGTCTGCGTCATCGGTGATGCCGAACGTCGAACCGCCAGCCACGACTAGGTAGTTCGGCAGCGACGGGTGCGTGATGGCGTAGAAGTTCGTGGCTGTGCCATAAGTCCTCGCCTGCGACATGAGAAAAGGCATGTGCGCGGCGGCAGAATGGGCGCTCCTGTTCTCTTCGACAATGACGAGAACTTTGTCGACCCTGCGGACTTGTGACGTACGAGGTGAGCCGGCCTGCGACGGTTCGGAGGTTGCAGCTGGAAGGGCACTCGGTGTGGCTGTAGTGCAAGAAGTCAGGCCCAGAAGGAAGACCGCCACAGCTAGGACAGCTGTGGCGGGTAGCCATGACGCCCAAGCGGCCGTCCGCTTGTCCACGGGGAAAGCCGGCATGCTTTAGGGGAGTCTTCTTGCCGGAGCGTGGAGGCCATTGGGCGCCTCAGTACAGCGCCCGCGGGGGCCGATGAAGGGCACGGGTTCCTCCTTCTGGTCCTGACTCGGTTGGTGCCTAGGCGTGATCACTCAACGGTGCTCGCGCTGTGGCGAGGCTGAGAAGATGTCACGAAGCAAGCCGCCTGGCCCTGCCAAAGGTGTCTGCGGGTCACGTGGTGTGTAGTTGCGGGAGCGTGTCCTGCTGAGATCGGGTGGTCGGTAACTCAGGTCTATCTCAGATTTGATGTCGCATACTCGGCCAACGGGTCGCGCACACGCATCGCGGCAGGCCAGGCCGCCGCTTAGAGCGTTCCAAGGGTAAGTCGTGCGCGGAGAGGGGGACACCGTTGCCATGCGGATTACCGCACGCTCGCAGCAGCTACGTCGCAAGAATGAGGACGGCGTAGGTCGTAATGGGGAGCCTGATGCGTTAGGTATCGCGTCCGCCACCGCAAGACACGCGAGAACGGTCGCCGCCAATTCGGATGGCGTTGACATGAATAGGGTCACCGGCCCGCGTCGCATGATCCGATCCCAGGCGCTTTCGGTCTACCGATGGTCGCCAGGGATCGTGACCTCGGGACCCCTTCCCGTCCTGTTCGCGGCCGCGTACCTTCTTGTTGCGCCTTTGGGCCGCGATCTGTCGGCACAGATAGCTCACGCTGAGGTGGCCCAGCAGCATTGGCCTGCACTGCTGGACCTGCGGTGGTACGGCGTCTCGCGAACCACGTTCGGGCTTGGTCTCGCCATGGCCCTTGGCGCGCTGTTGACTCTCGCTTTCGGACGCCCGCGTATCACGGTCATGCTGGCCGTTCCGGCAGCGCTCAGCAGCCCTGTCGCTGGTTTGTTCTTGGGCGTGGCCGGCGGCGGGCTATTTCTGTCGGGCAAACGACGAAGTGGGGTGACGCTGGCGATAGCCGGTGTGGTGCCGACCATCGCGGTCCTCTCAACACCAGGGGAAGTTATCGCTCGCGACGCCGTTTCGCTGACCATGTCCCTGCCCAAGCCGGGCGAATATGCGCTCCGCGTCCACTGGTCTCCGTACTTGTCGTACTTGTCGCTGTCCACCGGCTGCGTGAAGCCCGCCCAAGGCGGGTGGTCGACGGTCGTCGTTCAAAACCCGGGGACTGCGACGCTCGAAGGCAGTCTGGCGCCACGCCATTGTTGACGCCGGTCGAGATGAGCGACGTGCAGCCGGAGGAACGTTCAGTCGGTGATGCCATCGATGTGGTCGTCGCCTGGGTCAATGGGCGCGATCCGAAGCACCGCGCCAAGCGCAAGCGGTACCTTGCCGACCCGGGGGCGGACACCAAGCCAGAGCGGGCGGCCACCGACGAGCGGCGCTTCTCAGATAATGACGAGATCCGCTTCTGCCTCCGCTCGATCCGCAACCACGCGCCGTGGGTCCGCACCATCTGGCTGGTGACCGATGACCAGGTTCCGGCCGCGATCGATCGTCGCAGGGCCGAGCAGCACAACATCCGCATCGTCGATCACCGCGAGATCTTCCGCGGCAATGAACAGTTGCTGCCCACCTTCAACTCGCTGGCCATCGAGACCATGTTGTGGCGCATCGAGGGCCTGGCCGATCGCTTCTTGTACTTCAACGACGACATGATGTTGGTCGGCCCCGTGGAGCCCACCGACTTCTTCTCAAATGACGGCAAAGTCAACCTGCGCGGCCGCTGGAACAACTGGAAACAGCAGCCCCCCGCGGAGGGGATCAGCTTCCACGGCAGCAACAAGCTGCTCGGCGCCGAAATGCTGGGCTACACCTCCGAGCATTTCTTTGGTTGCGCCCACGCAATCGCTCCGCTCTTGCGGCCGGCAATGGAGGAACTGTTCGAGCAGTTCAAGCCTGCCTTCGTTGCCAACGCGGCGTATCGCTTCCGCAGTCGGAAGCAGTTCTGGCCCATCTCGGCCCACGATCATCTGCTGCTGAAGTCGGACCGGGCCCGAATAGTGCAGCCCAGCAACTGGGCGCACTTTTCGGTGCGCTACTGCCAGACGGCAAGCCCAGAAGCTCTTCAAGCGCGGCTGAAGCAACTTTCAGAGGGCACCATGCGCCTTGTCTGCATCAATTATCTGGAGGCGGTCCTCGCAAAGGTGCCCGATGCGATGCGCTATCTGTCGAAGGCAACCGGGCCGACCGCACCTTTCGAGAAGCCGAATCCTACGACGCGCGGGCAAAGGAAACACCGGCTTCGCCGCGGCCTGGTCGCGCTTTGGCCGGTGGCCAGAGAACTTGGGAGACCGCGGATTCGTCGAGAGCATCAGATCTCTTGACAGCGAAAACCTCATTTCGCGGAGATCAATTTCACCGTGACTGGCGACGCCTAGGGATCAAGGCCTCCAAAGGGATACCCCGAGGGAGAGCAACCCCTTTGGCGGCGTATGCCCCTTCGGGTTGGGGCGGGGGGGAGCCCCAATAACCCACACCTCAACCGGCGGCTTAACTGTTGCCGTGAAAGATCAACAACGAATTGACCGACAATCGCGGACGGACCAGCCGAGAAGTGTATGGCTGGCCGATTAATTCTGCGGCATCATCAACGTGTTCAACCTCAGGTGCCCGTTTGCCCAGCGCAGACCAGCTGCACGCGTCCTCGCCGCCCGACTCGGGACGAACTGCTGCTCGGATTGACCGTATGCGTCGTACGATTCGGGTTTGGCCGCCGGAGGTTGACCATCTTGGCTGTCTCGGCGTCTGTTGGGAGATTGAGTTGTGACCCATCAGCCGGGATTGCCGCTTGTTATCGCTCTGGTGGTCTTAGTCCTGTTGGCGATAGCGGCGTCGTGGGTGGGCCGGCTGAAGGTCGAGCGTTCCATCGCCAACGCCGCCGTACGTGCCATTGTGCAACTGGCAGCGGTCGCATTGGTGATCACCGCAGTGCTCAGCCAGCTGGCCTGGTCTTTGGTCTTTGCCGCTTTCATGTTCGGTGTCGCAGTCTTCACGTCCTCGCGGCGTATCGAGGCCCCGCGGGCCTGGCCGTGGGTCGCCGTCGCGATCGGCTGCGGCGTTGTGCCCGTCCTCGCGGTGATCTTCCTCTCGGGCGCGGTGCCTTGGGACGGGGCGGCTCTGGTGCCGATGGCTGGCATCATCATTGGCGGATCGATGTCGGCGCAGTCGTTGGCCGGTCGACGGTGCTTCGTTGCGCTCCGCGAAGAGCACGAGAGCTATGAGGAGCGCTCTCCATTGGGCTAACCCGTCCGATGGCGATCGGCGAGGTGATTGAGCGGCGACTGTCAGAAGCACTCGTCCCTGCACTGGACCAGACGCGCACCGTGGGTTTGGTCACGCTGCCAGGAGCCTTTGTCGGAGTGCTGTTGGGCGGCGGGACCCCGGTCCAGGCTGGCGCCACACAGGTCCTCGTTCTGCTTGGCCTGCTGGCCGCGGAAACCATCACCGTAGTCGTGGCCTATCAGCACATGAAGGCATCCCGGTTGCTCCCGCCCGATCTCCGCAGCCGTCTCGTCGCATAGAACCGTTGGAGTCAGTGAGACGCCGCGATCGACACTGGCGTCCGGCGCGTGCGGCCGGCGGCCCGCGGTGCGCGCATCCGGGTTGGGGAACATCGCACTGACTGATCAGGTCCGGGCATCAGCGGCAGCGGCCGCAGCAGCGAAAAGGCGGGTGACGCTGGCGGCGATCACGACAAGGTTCAGCTCGCGGGAGTGATCATGAAATCAGGTGGCTACTCTCTTCACTCTTCATCGGTTGCACAGTCGTTGGGGTGGCGTCTAGGTCAATCTCTTTAGACATCCCACCCCCCGGGGGCGGTGCCAGTGTCAGATTCACCAGGGCCATGGTTACTGAGACCATGGCCGCGGCCAGCAACCAGCCGGCCAATACATCGGTCGGCCAATGATCACCAAGATAGCTGCGGCTCCAGCCGATCAGCAGCGCCAGTACGCAGCCGATGGTCACCAAAACCCGCCGAGCGAGTGGCTTCGTGGCTGTCAAGCTGAGCAGCAAAGCGATAAGGAGGACG
>Ga0075436_100002314_pt1 | contig 13140 bp, 10 predicted proteins | sample RhiMethybrSRZTD5_FD_75303 | JGI IMG/M metagenome (GOLD analysis project Ga0075436, IMG submission 75303) | Populus rhizosphere microbial communities from Tennessee, USA - Rhizosphere MetaG P. TD hybrid SRZTD5 | ecosystem: Host-associated > Plants > Roots > Rhizosphere > Soil | place: USA...
GGCGAGGGGGCGGTCGACGACCTCCTCATCCTGTCCCAGGTGGTGCTCAGCCTGCAGCTCGCCTACGCCGTGATCCCGCTCATCACCTTCACCAGCGACCGCAAGAAGATGGGCGACTTCGTGAGCCCGCGCTGGATGATCGCCCTGGCCGTTCTGATCGCGGTGGTGATCGTGGGCCTGAACGGGAAGCTGGTGGCGGATTCGATCACCGCGTGGCGTGCTGCGGGCGGGCTGGTCGCGTGGTGGCTGTGGGCGCTCATCCTCCCGGTCGCCGGCGGTCTCCTTCTCCTCCTGCTCTACTGCGTCCTCGAGCCCTTCGTCGAGCGCCTGCGTCCGGCGGTTTCGAGGCACGAGCCGGTGCCTGCCGAGGAGCAGCCCGCCACCGCCGCGCCGCGGCTCATCTCCGAGAAAGTCCCCTACAAGCGGGTGGCCCTGGCCTTGGAGCTCGGTGCCGCGGACCCCGCCGTCATCGCCCACGTCGCCACCATGGCCCTGCCGCGCGATGCCGAGGTCCTCCTCCTCCACGTCGCCGAGAGCGCGGCCAGCCGCTATCTCGGATCCGATTCGAGCGACCAGGAGAGCCGCGAGGACCAGGCGGCCCTGGAGTCGCTCGCCGCCGGTCTCCAGGCCCGCGGCCTGAAGACGGCGGTCCTCCTCGGCCATGGCGACGTCAAATCCGAGCTCGCCCGTATGGTCAACAGCTCGGGAGTCGACCTCCTCATCACCGGCGCCCACGGCCATCGCTTCTTCGGCGACCTCATCCACGGCGCCACCGTCTCCGCCCTCCGCCACATGGTGCGCTGCCCGGTGCTCTCCGTGCGGGGAAACGGCAAGGCGAAGTGAGGTATTCTTCCGCAGAAGTGGATCTCTGTGCGGAGTGGACGTGCCGCCATGCGCGGCGTGCCTTGCAGGAGGCTACCGCTGCCGCGAGCGGTCCGCGAGCTCGCGGCGAAGGCGGACGAGCTCTTCTTCGGCGGCGGTCGCGCGTGCCTCGGCGGCAAAGCGGGCCTCTGCCTCCCGGCGTCGGGCTTCCGCCTCTTGAGAAGCGCGTGCCTCGGCGGCCCGGCGCGCTTCGGCCTCTTGAGCGGCACGGGCCTCGGCGGCATGGCGGGCTTCGGCCTCTTGAGCGGCACGGGCTTCCGCTGCTCGGCGCAAGGGTTTCTCTTCGTCAATCCACAGGAGCGGCACCCCCGTCGCGGCGTCGACCAGGCGGAGCCTCTGGCCTTCACGGCGCAGGACCAACCCAGTCGTGGCGCTGTCCAGGGAGCCGTCCTTACGGGGTGGCGTCGCGACATACCGGCCGCCGCGGAGCCGGAAACCCTGCATGGAAGGGGAGAGGTACTCCTCCAGCGGATCGAAGAGGATGTACTCCTCGACGCCGAGCCGCAGATATTTGGCCTTCTTGTCCACCAGATCTTCGTCGCTGGTGCTCGCCGAGGTCACCTCGATGACCAGGAAGGGGACTCTCCCGCCCTCCTCCCACACCTTGAACGTGTTGCGGACCTCTTTGCCCACTCCCCTGACGACGAAGACGTCGGGACCGACCACGGCGCTCCGGTTCCCCTTCTCGTAGTAGAGGAACATGTTGCCCCCCACGTAGACGTCGGAGGTCTCGCCGTAGCGTTGCTGCAGACCGTAGATGAGGTCGACGATCACCTGCCGGTGGCGTTCGGTCTCTGCCAAGGGGCGCCCGTCGGAGTCCGGATAGTCGATCTCGCGCTGGAATGGAAGTGCGGCCACAGGATACCTGCCTTCCCGTGCAGACGCCTCGGCACGGCTTTCGCCTGCGAGTCTACCACGCGCTTTTGCCCATGCGGAGGACGGAGGGGGGGCGAGCCGCCGCCCCCGTCCTGGGCCGTCATCGATCAGGAGTCGATCAGGAGGAGGACTTGCCAGTCTTGGTCTTTTTGCCATGCGCCACGTCGACCCGGGCGGCGGTCTTGTCGGTGCCGGTCTCGGTGTAGGAGACCCGAACGTCGTCGCCGACCTTGAGGTCGGGGAAGCCGATCACCTTGCCCGCGCCGCGATACTTGGTCGAGCTGTCGGTCTTGAACGTCGAGGTCTCGTCGCCGTGCTTGACCGTGAACGATTGAGCCGTCGCATCGATCGAGGCGATGTCGCCGTGCATCCGGTGGTACTTGTTCGGAGCGCTGCTCGACTTGGTGCTTTTCGAGCTCGTGGCGGCCGAGACGGCAGTAGCGAGTATCAGGAGCAGAGTCAGACCCAGAATGAAGTGTTTACGCATAGCTCATTGCCTCCTCGGATCGTAGGCACCGGAATGGTGCCCCTGTAATTCGGCAGGAGTCTGCAAAGCGCGAGCCAGGCGCCCTACTCGTAGCGCAGCGCGTCGATGGGATCGAGGCTCGCCGCCTTGCCGGCGGGATAGATGCCGAAGAAGACGCCCACCAGGGCCGAAAAGCCGAAGGCGAGGGCCACGGCCCACAGCGGGACGTGCGCGGGCGGCCAGTTGGGGATGAGATGGGCGGCGAGGACGCCAAGCCCGTAGCCCAAGGCGAGACCGATCGCTCCGCCCACCAGCGACAGGGTCACCGCCTCGATGAGGAACTGGACCAGGATGTCCTGCCGCCGCGCGCCCACCGCTTTGCGCACGCCGATCTCCCGCGTCCGCTCGGTGACCGAGACGAGCATGATGTTCATGATCCCGATGCCGCCGACGAGAAGGGCGATGCCCACGATGCCGCCGACGACGGCCGTGATGCCGCCCAGGAGCTTCGTCACCGAGCTCAGGATCTCATCCTGGATCAGCACCTGGAAGTCGTCCGTCTGCCCCTTCGCCAGGTGGTGCCGGGTGCGCAGGACGCGGTCGACGCCGTCGCGCACCGCCTCCACCTGGTCCGCGCTCTCCGCCTGCAGGCGGAGCTGCACCTGGTCCCCCGCGTTGCGCCCGAAGAGCGCCACCGCCGAATCGAAGGGGACGAAGACGAGGTCGTCGAGGTTCTGGCCCAGGGTCTGCCCCTTCTCCTCCATCACGCCGATGACCGTCGCCGGATACTTGCCGATGTAGACCTCTTTGCCCAGCGGATCGTCGCCGAGGCGGAGCTTCTCCACGACCTCGGTGCCGACCACCACCACCTTGCGCCGGTTCTCGAGGTCGAGCTTGGAGAAGAACCGGCCGCGGTCCACGGTGTGATTCATCACCCCCTGGTAGTCCTCGTTGACGCCGAGGAGGTATTCCGGCCGGTGCTGGCGGTCGCGGTATTTGAGCTGCTCGCGGCCGAGGACGAGCGGCGTGATGAGGCGGATGCCCGGCACCTGCGCGCGGATGGCCTTGCCGTCCTCCCAGGTCAGCTTGACCTGGTGCACCACCTCCCCCGGAGCGCGCTGCTGCTCCTGGTGCGGCAGGATCATCATGTAGGTGGCGCCCACGCCCTCGAAGACGTTGGTCGCCATGTACTGCAGGCCCTGGACGATGGACACCACGGCCACCACCGCGGCGACGCCGATGATGATCCCCAGGGTGGTGAGGATGGCGCGCATCTTGTTGGCCCGGAGGGCCGAGAAGGCGATGCGGAAGTTCTCGGTGACGACCACTCAGGCCTCGACTGCCGCGGTCCGCGTCGCCAGGTCGCTGAGCACGCCGCCGTCGCGGAGCTGCACCTGGCGCCAGGCGTGCTTGGCGATGTCCGCCTCGTGGGTGACCAGGATCACCGTGTTGCCGCCCTGGTGGAGCTCGTCGAAGAGCTGCATGATCTCCTCCGAGGTCGTCGAGTCGAGGTTCCCCGTCGGCTCGTCGGCGAGCAGGATCGAGGGATCGTTCACCAGCGCGCGGGCGATCGCGACCCGCTGGCGCTGGCCGCCCGACAGCTCGTTGGGCTGGTGGCTCATGCGGTCCCCCAGGCCGACGCGCTCCAGCGCGCGGCGCGCCCGGTCGCGCCGGTCGTGGCGCGACACGCCGGCATAGATGAGCGGCAGCTCGACGTTCTGGAGGGCGCTCGTCCGCGGCAGCAGGTGGAACGACTGGAAGACGAAGCCGATCTCCTTGTTGCGGATGCCGGCCAGCTCCGTGTCGTCGAGCTCCTCGACGGCGACGCCGTTCAGGTGGTAGCTGCCATCGGTGGGCGTGTCGAGGCAGCCGAGGAGGTTCATGAGCGTCGACTTGCCGCTCCCCGACGAGCCCATGATCGCCACGTACTCGCCGCGCTGGATCTCCAGGCTCACGCCGTTCAAGGCGTGCACTTTCTCCGTGCCCATGGTGTAGATCTTGTGCACGTCGCGCAGCTCGATGATCGGCATCAGTCCTTATCCCCCTTGTCACTCTTCTCGGTGCCGGTCTTCTTCTTCGCGTTCTCTTCTTTCTCGGTGGTGATGCGCACCGCGTCGCCGTCCTTCAAGTCGCGCAACGAGCGGTAGGGGCCGGAGATCACCTTCTCGCCGGGCGTGAGGCCGGACAGCACCTCGACCCGGGTCTCGTCGGAGATCCCGGTCTTGACCGGGCGCTGGTGCGCCTTCCCCTTCTCCGCCACGAACACCACCTTCACCTCGTCGTCCTTCCCGTCTTTGGGATCCTTGCCGTCCTTGCCGTCCTTGACCGCCCGCTCGACCACCGCCTGGATCGGCACCACCAGGGCGTTCGCCGGCGGCCGCGTCTCGATCTCGGCGCGCAACGACATGCTCGGCCGCAGGTCCTCTCCGGTCTCCTGGAGCAGGATCTTGACCTCGAAGAACGTCACGTCGGGCTGCGCCGGGCGGTTGAAGCCCGAGCTGCCCACCTCGACGACGCGACCGTGGTAGACACGGTCGGGCAGGGCGTCCACCCGCACCGTGGCGGGCTGGCCCACCTTGACGTTGACGATTTCCGTCTCGTCGACGTTCACCTTGGCCAGGATCTCGGAGAGGTCGGCGACCGTGGCGATGATCGAGGCCTGGTTGTTCATCGTGCCGGGGATCACCACCTCGCCTTCCTCGGCCTTGAGGCTCACCACGCGGCCGGTCAGCGGCGCGTAGATGGTGGTCTTGGAGAGGTCGTCCAGCGCCTTGTCGAGATTCGCCTGCGACTGGCCGACCGCCTGATGGGCGTCCTCGAGATGCAGGCGCGCCGAGGTCTCGGCGAGCTGCGCGCCTTCGAGCGCCTCGGTGGTGGCGACCCCCTCGGTGTGCAGGCGCTTGGCGCGGTCCAGCTTGATGGTCGCATCGGCGAGCGAGACCTCGGCCTGGTGGACCTGGGTGCGCGCCTGCCGGAGCTGGGCGGTCCACTGGTCGCGCAAGGCGACATAGGCCTGTTTCTCCAGCTCGAGGAAGGGCTTGCCCTTTTCGATGCGGTCGCCTTCGCGCGAATAGAGCTTGATGATCTTGCCCACCACGTACGCCGAGATGTTCACCTTGACGCGCGGATCGATCTCCCCGCTCGCCTTGACGAGCTGGCCGATGTCCTGCCGCCGCGCGTCCTCGGCATAGACTTTGATCCCCTTGTCCGCTCCGCCCGCGCGCACGCTCAGGAACACGATCGCTCCGAGCACAATCGCCCCCAGGGCGACGATCACGGCCTTCTTCATCCGGTTCCCTTACCCGAAAAGGGCCGCCCAGCCCACTTTCACGCCGACGAAGAGCAGCCAGAGCAGCGCGATCGTGGTGGCGGCCTTGGCGGTCGAGACCTTGGCCACCTCGCGGTAGCCCAGGAAGAGGAGGCCCCAGGTCCACAGCGAGAAGACGTCCAGGCTGGAGAGCAGAGCGTAGACCGAGGCCTTCGTGTCGGGCGTGGCGAGGAGAGCGGCCAGGTTGGACTTCAGGAAGCTGCCGGAACGCACGTCCTCGTAGCCGAGCGACGGGCGGTTGAGGATCACCGGAATGCTCAACAGCGCCGCGAGGACCTGCGGCATGGCGGCATGGAGCGTCACCGAGAAGCTCCGCCCGTAGTCGATCTCCGACCCGAGCAGCTTGAAGGCCACCCAGGGAATCAGAGTCAGCAGGGCGATGACGAGGGGAGTCGCCACCACCTGGACGGCGACCAGCGGGGTGCGCGCCTTCTTCACGAATTCGATCTGCCTGTCGAGCTGCTCCTGCGGCACGTCGCGCCCCGACTTGGCGATCTGCTGGCGGATGATGTCCTCGTAGTCGATGCGCGGAGCCGCGATCAGGCCGACGCCGAGCGACGAGAGCATGAGGACGGCGAGAGCGGCCCACCAGGTGGGCCGCTCCCCGATGGAGCGGAACGTCTTGACCGGCGCCACCAGGACGCCGGCGAGGCGGCCGAATCCTATTTCCATAGGCTGAAGCTCCAGCGTTTGACCGGATCGGACGGGTCGTCGATCTGCACGCCCTCGACGTCCAGGAGCCGGCCGATGGACCGGTAGTAGTCGGCGAGAGCGGTGCGGTAGCCGATCACGGCGGCCACCTCGTTGCTGCGCGCCGTGGTGACGTCCTGCTGGATGCGGGTGATCTGGAAGCTGGTCGACATGCCGTTCTCGTAGCGCTTTTTCTCGGCGTCCAGGTTCTTCTCCTGGAACTGGCGCGAGATCTTGGCGGCGTCGATGGTCTTGGCGGCGGTGTCGACCCTGCGGGCGGCCGTCCGCACCTCGGTGAAGACCGACTGGCGGAGCTGGTCGAGGGTGACGGCGTTGCGCGCGACGTCGACGTCCGAGATCACGGCCTGAGCCTTGGCGGCGCGGTTCTGCAACGGATAGCTGAAAGTAAGCTGGGCGGACCAGCCGGTGAAGTTGAAGCCAGTGACCCCGCTGAACGCATCGGAGTACCCGCCCGGGATCACGCGCACGACGTCGCCGGTCTTGGGGTCGCGGACGATCACGTCGCCGCCGACGCCCGTCGTGTTGTAACCGAGCTGCAAGTCGAGCCGCGGCTTCGTCTGGTTGTGGAAGAATTTCTGGTTGATCTGCGCCTGCTCGACGGCGAGCTGTTGCGTCTTGATCTCCCAACGGGAGGCGAGAGCCGACTGCAGCGCCTCGTCGAGGTTGATCTTGATGCGGTCGATGATCGGATCGCTGGTGGGCCGGATCTCCGCCTGCCACAGCGGGCCGGGCGGCAGGTTGAGGAGCCGGCGAAGCACGTCCTCGGCGTCGGCCACCGCGGCCTGCGCGGTGATGATGTTCTCTTCGTTGGTGGCGATGTTGGCCTCGCTCTGCACCAGCTCGAGCGGCGCCAGGGTGCCCACCTCGACCTGGATGCGGTTGCGCTCGTGGAGCTCCTTGGCCAGATCGAGGCTCTCCTTGGCGACCACGAGCTGCTCCCGCGCGCCGACCAGCGCCCAATAGGCGTTGATCACCTGTTGGATGGCGGTCGCCACCTGGAGCTCGAACTGCTGCCGGCTCTGCTCACTGTTGTTCTTGGCGATGAGCAGGTTGACCTCGGTCACATCGCGCCCGAAGTTGCGCAGCAGGGGCTGGGTGAAGCCCAGGCTGAGGGCGGAGTTGTAAGCCGGATTGATGGTGTCGAAAGGGTTGTTGTCCTCCCGCCGGTTGTTGGTGAAGCCGAAGGCGGCCGTGCCTCCGGTCGGCACGAGCTGAGACAGGGTGAAGTTCAATACCTTGGCCTTGGTCTGGCCGGCCTGCAGGCTCGAAGCCGTGGCCGACGTCTGGTCGGAATCCGACGCCACGGCGCCTGCCAGGAGGTCGTAGATGCCCAGGTTCTGCTCGATCCCGAGGCTGGCCCGGTTGCGCACGTAGCGGTCGATGACGAGGCCGAGGTTGCGCCGCAGCGAGATCTCGACGGCTTCGTTCACGCTGAGCAGGACGGCGCCGTCCTTGACCTCCACCGGCGGCGGGGTATCGGGGATCGCCTCCACTTTGGGGCTCACCGGGAGGGACGCGGCACGCGCCGCGCCCGCGGTGACCAGCAATGCAAGGCCGCAGATTTTCAGGATATTCGATCGCAAAACTCGTTGACTCATGAAGGACCCCTCACCTGAATCGGTTGACGATGATGGTACAACGAACGCGCGGCGGCCTCATCCAGCCGATCCCTGCACACAGTACGCGCGGTCTCGCCAAAGGTTTACAGGAGCTCGCCGGGATAAAAACAGGCGACCTCTCTCTCCTCCTCTCCCACCGGCCCGGGCGCGAGCGGCGGCACCTCCACGGCGCAGCGCGCGCGGGCGATCGGACACCGCGGATGGAACGGGCACCCCCCCGGCGGCGCCAGCGGGCTCGGCGGCTCCCCGGCCAGCACGATCCGCTCGCGGCGCCGTCCCGGCATCGCGACCGGCACGGCCGAAAGCAGACTGACGCTATACGGATGCAGCGGCCGGCGGAAGAGGTCGGCGCGCGCCGCCTGCTCGACCACCCGCCCCAGATAGAGGACGGCCACCCGGTCGGCGAGCTTCTCCACCGCCGCCAGGTCGTGGCTGATGAAGAGGAGGGAGAGACCCAACCGCGCCTGCAGATCGGCCAGCAAGTCGAGCACCTGCGTGCGCACCGAGACGTCGAGCGCCGAGACCGGCTCGTCGGCGACCACCAGCTCCGGACCGGCCGCCAGGGCGCGCGCGATGCCGACGCGCTGGCGCTGTCCGCCCGAGAGCTCGTGCGGCCAGCGCTCGGCCAGAGCGGCGTCGAGCCCCACGGACGCCAGCAGCTCCCCGACCTTCGCCGCCCGCGCAGCCGGCCGCATCCGGGTGTGCACGGCGAGCGGCTCGGCGACGATCGAGCGCACCCGTTGGCGCGGATCGAGAGATCCGTAGGGATCCTGGAACACCATCTGGAAGCGGCGCCGCAGGGCGCGCAGCGCGCGCCGCCGCAGCGCCAGCAGGTCCTGGCCGTCGAACAGCACCCGGCCGGAGGTCGGCTCGACGAGGCGGATCAAGCAGCGGCCGAGCGTCGTCTTGCCGCTCCCCGACTCGCCCACCAGGGCCAGGCACTCCCCGCGCCGAATCCGGAGATCCACCCGGTCGACGGCCCGCGCCACCCCGCGGACGCGGCGCAGCAGCCCGCGCCGCACCGGAAACTCGCGAGAGAGGCCGACGGCCTCGGCAAGCGGGGCCCCCGCAACACGGACAGACACGGACTCACATGGACGATCAAGGACCTGTCCGTGCTCGTCCCTGTTCGTCCGTGCTCGTCCGTGTTCTTCGGGCAGCCCCGCCAGCAGCCGCCGTGTGTACGCGTGGGCCGGCGCCCGAAACAGCGTCTCCACGTCGGCGGTCTCCACCACCTCGCCGCGGTGCATCACCACGGCCCGGTCGCAGGTCTCGGCGACGATCCCCAGGTCGTGGGTGATCAGCAGCACGGCCAAGCCCAGCTCCGCGCGCAGGCGGGCGAGCAGCTCGAGAACCTGCGCCTGCAGGGTGACGTCGAGCGCCGTGGTCGGCTCGTCGGCGAGCAGGAGATCCGGTCCCGCGGCGAGCGCGATGGCGATGCCCACCCGCTGGCGCTGGCCGCCCGAGAGCTGGTGCGGATAGTCGCCGAGCCGCCGGCGGGCGTCGGGCAGCGCCACCCGGCCGAGGAGATGCACCGCCTCCTCGCGCGCCGCGCGCCGCGTGATCCGGCGCTGCGCGCGCACCGCCTCGGCGATCTGGAAGCCGATGGTGTACATCGGATCGAGAGCGGCCATCGGCTCCTGGAAGACGAAGCCGACGCGCCCGCCGCGCACGCGCCGCATCGCGCGCTCCGGCAGGGCGAGGAGATCGCCGCCACCGGGGCCGTCGAGCCAGACTTTGCCGGTCACGCGGGCGTTGGGCGGCGCCAGGCGGAGGACGGAGAGCGCGGTCAGCGTCTTGCCCGAGCCGGACTCCCCCACCAGCCCCACCATCTCGCCGCGGCGGACGGAGAGCGAAGCGCCGCGCACCGCGGGCGCCCCGGCGCCTGGAAAAGCGACTTCCAGGTCCTGGATGTCCAGGAGGGGCATATCCACCATGCAATCCTCTCCTCAAAAAAAGAAAAGCTCCGGCCGGCAGAGTCTAGCAGGGGTGCAAAGCGACACGGACGATCGCCACCCGAAGACGCCCCGGGACAACCCCGCGGTATGGTATACGTAGCGCCTCCATTGCGACTTCTCTGACGTGGGCTCGAGTCGATGAAACCGACCTCTCTCCTCCAGCTCTTGCAAGGGCCTTTCAACTTCCTGCGTACCGATCCGGAGGAGATCCGGCGGGTGTTTCCCGACGCCCAGTGGTCGCTGCCGCTGCCCCGCGCGATCTTCTTCGAAGACGAGAACGCGACTCCCATCCACGGCTTCCCGATCCTTCTCTCCGCGGGGATGACCGCGCTGCGCGATGCGCTGCGCCAGTACATCCTCCTCGAAGAGGTCATCCAGGTCGCCGCTCTCAAGCGCGGCCCGCAAGACCTCAAGGCCTACGGCGCGGCCTGGGAGCGCTACCGGGTGCTGCTGACGCGCGCGGTGGAGAACAGCACCATCTCCAGCTATGGGCGGCAATACCCGGCCATCTTCTGGCTCCACCACTCGCTGGAGGTGGCGCGCCTCCTCAAGGAGACGCCGAAGCGCATCCTGCGCGCCGACACCGAGATCGGCCGGCGCCACGGCGACGTCATCAAGTACCGGATCTTCGACCGCTTCCTCGACCGCGTGCTCTCCACCACCTACGACCTCGTGCAGAAAGTTGCCGGCGCCACCGAGGAGGTCGAAGAGGAGCTCTTCCCGCGCCTGCTGACCCGCATGCGCGACAACGTCCTCATCTTCACCGAGGACTTCATCGGCCGCGACCTCGCCGAGCTCGGGAGCTACTTCAACGGCTCGCTGCTCATCGACGGCCGCGACCTGCGCCGCCGTCTCGACGAGCTGGGGAAGTGGCACGCCGAGCAGCTCGCGCAGGACGGCGAGCTGCAGAGCCTGGCCGCGCACCTGCTGCGCACCGACCCGCGCAACGGCAGCCGCGATCTGCTCCTCCGTCCCGGCTACACCTCCTACCTGGCCACCTGGAGAGGCTACGATCCGGCGCGCCTGCTGCCGCCGCCGCTCGTCCAGGTCTGGGAAAGCCTGCTTCTCAAGCTCAAGGAGTTCGAGCTGCTGCAAGGGCTCCGCCGCACGCTCCTGCCCATCGAGCTGCGCGACGAAACGCCGATCAGCCGCGAGCTGCCGGGCGCCCGCGGCCCGGCGCGCGGAGAGTTCCGCCTGTCGACCGCGACGCGGCCCATGGACTTCCTGGAGCCCTGGGTCGTGGAGCCGCGGGTCGAGCGCTTCGGGATGATCTACGACATCAGCGACTTCTCGCAGACCCTCTCCGTCCTCCATCGCGCGAGCGAGGAGAGCCAGGACGACGCGTTCCGCACCATGTTCCGCTTCCAGCGGCGGATCAACCGCCTCGCCCTCTCCCATCGCACCAAGATGGAGAAATACCTGGGCGACGGCGCCTTCTTCTCCAGCCGCGAGCCGCTCAGCCTCCTCATCTGCTCCATCCACATCCAGCGCTTCTACGTGCAGGCGCTGGCGGAAGGCCTGCCCTTCGACCGCGGGATGCGCATCGCTCTCAACTACGGCTCCTACCGCCTCATCCCCATGGGCGGCCGGCCTGAGGAGGGCGAGCGCTACGAGTTCTTCGGTCCGGGCCTGGTCGAGCTGTCGCGCCTGACCACCGGCAAGGCGACGCAGGAGATGGACGAGGTCAAGACGATGCTGCTCAACCAGGGCTACCCCGAGACCGCGGTCCACCGCTTCTTCGCCCCGCTCGCCTCCAAGAACGTCGACGTCATCGACAAGAAAGAGGAGCTGCGGCGCTTCTACGCCTACCTCAACCGGAACGGCACCCTGCACAACAACGGCATGGTGGCGACCCATCCCTACATGGTGCGGCTCGAGAACGCGATCGGCCGGCACGCCCTGCGGCTCGGCGCGGACGACGAGCGCTCCTACGTGGTGATCGCCGTCGAGGACGGCGGCGAGACCCTCCTGATCGGCATCCGCAAGCTCGGCATGGCGCACCTGAAGGGGCTCGAGAAGCTGGCCGTCTACGAGATCGTCGACGGCGCGACCCTCGATCCCGCCTCCATCGTCCCGCTGGAAGGCGAGCCTCTGGTCGGCGCCATCGAGCGCGAGTTCGCCAGCTCCCTCACAGCGCGCCGGTAGGATACGCTCCGCGTCATGGAGCCCGTCCTCTGGCAAAGCGACCTCCCGGGGCTGCCGCCGCCGCGCCGGGGCAAAGTGCGGGACGTCTACGATCTCGGCGATGCCCTGCTGATCGTGGCCACCGACCGTCTGTCGGCCTACGACCACGTGCTGCAGCCGGGCATCCCGGGCAAAGGGAAGATCCTCAACCAGCTCTCCAACTTCTGGTTCGCCCGCCTGGCCGAGCGTGTGCCGCATCACCTGCTGGCCACCGACCCCGCCGACTTCCCGGCCGCCGTCCTGCCGTTCCGCGACCAGCTCCGCGGCCGGGCCGTGCTCGCCCGCAAGGCGCGGGTCGTCCCCTTCGAATGCGTCGCGCGCGGCTATCTCGCCGGCAGCGGCTACCGGGAATACAAAGCGACCGGCACGATCTGCGGCATCCCGCTTCCGCCGGGCCTCGAACGCGCGAGCCGCCTTCCGCATCCTCTCTTCACCCCTGCCACCAAAGCGGAGGCCGGCCACGACGAGAACGTCGGATTCGAGATCGTCGAGTCCGCCCTCGGCCCCGACCTGGCCGCCACCCTGCGCGACCTCACCCTCGACCTCTACCGGCTGGGAGCCGCCCACGCCGCCGAAAGGGACCTCCTCCTCGCCGACACCAAATTCGAATTCGGCTTCGCGCTCGACACGAACGATCTTCTCCTGATCGACGAGGTCCTGACCCCCGACTCCTCGCGCTACTGGGACGTCACCCAATGGCTGCCCGGCCGCGAGCCCGCCTCCTTCGACAAGCAGTTCGTCCGCAACTGGCTCGACGAATCCGGCTGGGACAAAGAGTCGCCGCCGCCCGTCCTCCCCGAGGAAGTCGTGCTGGAGACCCGCGAGCGCTACGTCGAAGCCTTCCGCCGCCTCACCGGCCGCGAGCCCGAGCTGTAGCGCGGTTCGGCTCGTCTGATCCGCGGAACGAAGAGCCCGAACCGCGGATCGGCTGACCTGATCCACGGATCACGTGGCTTGATCCGCGGAACGAGAGACTTGATCCACGGATCACATGGCTTGATCCACGGATCACGTGGCTTGGTCCAGGGATCCGGGGACTTGATCCACGGATCAGATGACTTGATCCGCGGAACGGGTGACCTGATCCACGGATCGGGTGGCTTGATCCGCGGAACG
>Ga0075436_100002319_pt1 | contig 13129 bp, 9 predicted proteins | sample RhiMethybrSRZTD5_FD_75303 | JGI IMG/M metagenome (GOLD analysis project Ga0075436, IMG submission 75303) | Populus rhizosphere microbial communities from Tennessee, USA - Rhizosphere MetaG P. TD hybrid SRZTD5 | ecosystem: Host-associated > Plants > Roots > Rhizosphere > Soil | place: USA...
TTGCGCCCTCGTTTAGCCATCAGCCAGAAGAAACCCGAAACGCCGTTCAGATGAAGATAAGTGCGGCGTTCGAGGGCCGGAGATTTGCTTTCACTGGACACCACAACACAAGGGGTCACCTCAGCCGCTTTGAGACCACGTTGAGAGCGAAGAGCTTTGACGAGGCCAATCTTGTCGGCAGCGGTGGCCTTTCGCCGTTTCTGAGTTTTTGGTCGGCGACGCAGAACATGCCCGTTTACGTTCAGCAAGTGGAGATCACCGAACTCCGCACTGGGAACCGCCGTGTCACTTTCAATATGCCGTTTCTGGATGCACCGCCTCCAGCAACGCCTCCCCAGATCACAACGCAGTTCCTATGGTTTGCGGCTCTTTACAGGGAAGCGACAAACACGAATAGCCCGCTGTACCGGTTTCTCTGTCTCTACAAGATCATCGAGGGTGTTGGTGCGCGACGAACGGCAATGAAGGCGCGTCGGACTATCGTCGAAAGGATTCCGGACCAGCCCGGTGACTTTAACGGCTGGCTGAACTCGCTGTTCCCGGTTCGTCCCCAGAGTTGGGATCTGATGGCCCTTGACTCTGTATTCGTCCCTGAAGCACGAGGGCGTACGATCGGTGAGATACGTGAAAGATACCTGCGTCCGCTACGCAACGACGTCGGTCACATGTTCGAACGAGATGCTCTTCGAATGTGGATAGACGATCCCGGGCAAACGGCGCGTGTGCACTACTGGCTTCCGATCACAACATGCATCGCGCGGCTGCTCATGAAGACTGAGTTTCCTCGCGACTTCCTTCCGAGACTGGGACACGATGGAAGAGAAGTTCCTCTCTGAGCCCGCACATCTCGATCGATCGGCACACGTTGGCAGAATTCTGCCAGAAGCATTACATAACGCGTCTCGCCGTCTTCGGCTCGGCGCTTCGCGACGATTTTCGTCCAGACAGTGATGTCGACGTGCTGGTGGAGTTTCTGCCTGGTCATGTGCCAGGCCTGGACTTCATCACGATCGAACGGGAACTGTCTGGCCTTTTTCAGGGACTGCGCGTGGACATGGTCACGGCGAAGTTTTTGAGTCCAAGGATCCGCAGTCAGATCTTGTCGAGCGCGGAACCTCTCTACGTTGCAGCGTGACCTCGCGCGAGGTCACAAAGTGCGGGAACACACGCACGCGGATTCCGGTCAGCCGCGCGACGCATGGCGACGCCGTTTGGTGGGACGACGGCTACGTGTCGGCTGCGGTGCTTGGTCAACTGGCCGCGTGCGACTTCGCGTTGTACCGTTGGGCCGCTGCGCAGGCACGCCGTGCAGCATGCCTTCGGCGCTGATGTCTTCGTCGACATCCGGCCAATGCACACCGTAACCGTCACCAATCAATTCCCAGTTCGCTCGCTGCGCGGGTGTCGCTTCCGACAGGCGCCACGACCAGGCGAGCGGCACGCTGATCACGCGGCCGTCAGTCAGTCGGGCCGTGATCGTCTCGTTCGTCACGTCGACCTGAGCGATTCGATTCTCAACGCTGACCGCAGTGCTCATACCAAGCCTCGATGATGGCTGCTTCGTGTTCGATCACACGACGACGAATGTCGTTGAGTTCGCGCGGGCTGAACCCATGATTCCACGCCAGGGCGACGGGCGCCAGCCAGAACTTTGTCTGGTGCCGGTCGCGACGAACATGGACGTGCATCGGTTCGTTGCAATCAAAGCTATAGAAAAAGAACCAGTATGGCCCTGGTATACCCTGGATTCGTGGCACAGCATTCGACTCCGCCAGATGATCGCAGGGTCTGTTGAATCTGCCAAGTCCGCCGCAGGTGCAAGCGTGTCATCACGAGGTTCGCCGCGAACGCCTACGCTGCGGCTTCGGTTTTGAGTGTCTGCGAGTCAGGCGAGGCCGCTGACGCAGGAAGTCCTCGGCTGATCCAACTCGCCAGCCATGTGCTTCAAGCCTTGCTCGTTTCTCTGTTCACACGGTTCTCCATCGATCTACTTCGAGAGCCGTTCCAACAGGCGGCGCCGATTCCGAATGACCTTACCACCAGCGGCACGGGCGTCTTCGTCTCTCGCGTATCGATGTGGACGAATGACGATGGCGTTGTTCTCAACGCTCACTTCGACTACGGAGTCCGGCTCGATGTCGACTTGCTGGAGAATCGGCCGATCGAGGATCAGGCCGGTCGAGTTGCCAAGTCGGCTCAGTTTCTTCACGAACGGCATGCGCCCTCCTCGCGAGTCATAACAATGTTAAACATGACGCGAGTCGCGTAGCTCGTTATGATGTTTTGGTGCCGGGGGCGGGCATCGAACCCACACGCCCCTTGCGGGACCCAGGATTTTAAGTCCTGTGCGTCTGCCAGTTCCGCCACCCCGGCGTGACGTCACAAAGTGTAGCGTGTTGGACAGCCAGGCGTGATCATCTTCAGGTACCGTGAAACCATGCGCACCGCGCTGCTCTGCGCCGTCGCGGCTCTCGTGTTGTCGTCGGCGCTCGCCGCGGCCGACCTCTCCGGCGTCTGGACGCTCGCCTGGAACCCGGACTTCGGCGGCCGCGCGGACGCCTACGACTGCACGTTCAGACAGGACGGCGCGCGGCTGACGGTCGAGTGCGACGGCGGCACGTTCACCGGCGAGGTCGATGCACGCACGGTCACGCTGCGGCTGAAAACGGGCCGCGACGGAAGCGAAACCGCGACGCTGACCGGCGAGCTCGATCAGGCCGGCACGAGGATCGCCGGCACGTGGCATCTGTCGGAGCAGAACCGCGACGGCAAGTTCACCGCGACGAAGCGCTGACGCGCGGCATCACTCGCACCGCAGCGCTTCGAGCGGATCGACCGCCGCCGCCCGCCGCGTCGGCGCCCAGCACGCGACGACCGAGACGGCGACGAACACGCCGCCGGCCGCCGCCAGCGTCAACGGATCGGTCGGCTCGACCCCGTAGAGAAACGACTGCAGCGCGCGCGACGCCACCAGCGCGCCCGCGACGCCCATCGCGACGCCGCCCGCGATCAGGCGGAGGCCTTCGCCGAACACGAGATTGCGGATATCGCGCCGATGCGCGCCGATCGCGGTGCGAATCGCGATCTCGCGGCGGCGCGCCGCCACCGACAGCGCCAGCACGCCGTAGACGCCGACGACGGTCAACAGCGTACCGACGACGGCGAACCCGACGAGGAGCTGCCGGGCGAAGATCCGCGAGGCCAGCGAGTCGGCACGGATGTCGTCGAGCGTCTTGACGCGCTCGACGGCGACGGTCGGATCCACCGACGCGAGCTCGCGTCGAATCGACTCGATCACCGCGCGGGGATCGGACGCGGTCCGCACGACGAGATCCTTCGAGAACGCGGACGACTGCCAGAGGCAGAAGTACACCTCCGGCGCCGGCGCCTGCGTGAGATCGCCCGTCCGCGCGTCGGCCACGACGCCGACGATCTCGGTCGACGGCTGATCGCGCCGGCCGAGCCACAGCTTCTTCCCGACGGCGCCGGTCCCGCCGAAGTACCGATCCGCGAGCGCCTGATTCACGACGGCGACCGCCGGCGCCTTGCGATCGTCGCTGTCGCGCACGTCGCGGCCGGCGGCCATCTTCAACCCGAGCAGCTCGAAATACCCGGGGGTGACCGACCGCAGCGGCAGCGCCACGCGGTCGCTCGGCGCGATCGCCGGGTGCCCCTCGATCTCGACGCTGCCCGGCCAGTCGTTTCCCGTCAGCGGCGTGCCCCAGACGAACGCGGCGCGCTCGACACCCGGCACGCGCGACACGCGCTCGAGCGCGCGGTGGTGGAAATCCATCCAGTCGCCCTGCACCGCCGTCACCGTCATCGCCAGCACGCGATCCATCGAGTAGCCGGCGTGCACGTTCGCCACGTTCTGCATCGTGCGGATGAGCAGTCCGGCGCCGACGAGCAGCGCCAGCGTCAGCGCCGTCTGGATCATCGTCACCGCGCGCAGCAGGCGGCGCTCGCCGATGCCGGCGCTGCTCCGCGAGCCGGTGTTCTTCAGCGCCACGATGGGATCGAGCCGCGACGCGCGCAGCGCGGGCACCAGCCCCGCGAGCAGCGCGGCCGCCATCGCCGCGGCGACGCCGCACGCCAGCAGCGGCCACCCCGCCGACACCGAGTCGAGCCGCGGAATCGCGTGCCCGCCAATCGCCTGGAAGACGCGCACGATCCCGAACGCCAGCGCCACGCCGGCCGCGCCGCCGATCGCGGCGAGCGATCCGCTTTCGATCGCGACCTGCCGGAACAGCGCCGCGCGTCCGACGCCGAGCGCCGTCCGCACCGCGTATTCCTGCTGCCGCTGCAGGCCGCGCACGAGGAGCAGCGCCGCCGTGTTGCCGCACGCGATCAGCAGCACCAGCGCCGCGGCGCCGAACAGCGGGAGGAGAATCCGGCGGCCGCTGCGATTCATGTCGGCGACGAGCGGCTCCACGCGCGCCGTTCGCCCCTGCAGATCGCGATCGCCGTTCGCCTGGCGCGCCACGAGCAGGTCGAGCTCCGCCTGCGCCTGCGCGACGGTCACGCCCGGCTTCAGGCGCCCGACGACATCCCACATCGAGAACTTCAGCCGCTGCGGATTCGGCGCGCCTGGCATGAGGAAATCGATCGTCGCGTCGACGTTGTAGTTCGGCTCCTGCGAGGCGGTGGGCGACGGCAGGAAGCGAACGCCCGGCGGCATCACGCCGACGATCGTCGGCGGCGTGTCGCGGCGGCTCATGCGCAGCGTCCGGCCGACGATCGCGCGATCGCCGTTGAAGCGCCGCTGCCAGTATTCATACCCGAGGATGATGACCGTCGACGGCTGCCCCGGCTTCGCGTCGTCTGGCGTGAACGCGCGGCCCATCATCGGCTGCACGCCGACGACGCGGAAGTAGTCGGGGGTGACGACCATCCCTTCGATCGACTCGCTGCCGGCGGCGTCGACGCGGAAGTTGAACGTCCAGGCGTGCGCGGCGACGGACTCGAACGTCGTCGCGTGCTGCTGCCAGTCCATCCAGTGGATCGCCGGCATCGCCTCGATCCGTTCCACCTGCTGGCTGTCGACGCGCACCGACGGAACGAGCACGAGCCGATCCGGGTCGCGATAGGGCGGCGAGGTCAGGAGGACGCCCTGGACGAGATTGAAGACCGCCGCCGTCGCGCCAATCCCGACGGCCAGCGTGAGCGCGGCCAGCGCGGTGAATCCGGGCCGCTTGACCAGCATCCGAGCCGCGAACCTCAGGTCTTGAAGCACGGCGCCTCCTGTTGCGGTCATTAGACGCCAGGCGCGCGGAAACGGTTAGAGCACCGGTCAGGCGCGCAGCGTCTCGATCGGGTTGTGCCGGCTCGCGCGCCAGCCGGGTACGCAGCCGGCGACCGCGCCGACCGCGACGAGCGACGCGGCGACGCCCGCGAACGTCGCGGCATCGGTGGCCGCGAGGCCGAACAGCAGCCCGGCCACCAGACGCGACGCCGCCAGCGCAATCGGCGCGCCCAGGACGAGGCCGGCGATCACGAGCGCGACCGCCTCCTTGGTCACCAGGCGAATCACGTCCGATCGCTCCGCGCCGAGCGCCATCCGGATGCCCATCTCGCGCGACCGCTCGGTGACGTCGTACGACACGAGGCCATACAAGCCGATCGCCGCGAGCGCGAGCGCCAGCAGCCCGAAGCCGCCGGCGAGGAGCGCCGTGACGCGCTCCTGGAGAATCGCGCGCTCCATCGCGTCGCCGAGCGGACGATACGACAGGACGTACTCGCGCCCGTACGACTGCACGACGCGCCGAAGCTCCGGGACGCTGAACGCGGCATCCGCGCGCAGCAGGATCGAGCCGTAGCGCGCGGTCGCCGGTTCCTGCAGCAGCGGCACATACACCGCCGCCGACGCGGGGTCTCTCGGATCGCCGAGCCGCACGTCACCGACCACGCCGACGATCTCGAGATCCCGGCGGGCTGGATCGCCGCTGACCCGGATGTGCCGCCCGACCGCCGATCCGCCCGGAAAGAGGCGCGCGGCCAGCGCGCGGCTGACGATCGCCACGCGTCGCGATCCACTGGCGTCGCTCCAGGCGAAATCGCGGCCCGCGAGGAACGGCACGCCGAGCGTCCGGAAGAAGCGCGGACCGACCGGCGCCAGCGGCGACGCCACCTCGTCTCCGGCAGGCGGCAGCGCCGACACCGACGCTTTCCCGAGCACGCCGCCGGCGGGCAGCACCTGCGTGATCGCCGCTTCGCGCACGCCCGGCAGCGCGGCGACGCGATCGACGAGCTCGGGATAGTAGCGGTCGGGATTGAAGTCCCGATAGCCGCCAGGCCGGCCGAAGAGCTTCGCCATCGCGACGCCCTCGGCCCGGAAGCCGACATCGATCGATCGCAGCTCGCGGAGCGTCCGCACGAGCAGCCCCGCGTCGACGAGCAGCACGAGCGACAGCGCCACCTGCGCGACGATGAGCGCCCGTCCGGTGCGGCCCGCGCGCGCGAACGTTCGTCCCGCCTGCTGGAGCGCGGCCATCGGATCCTGGCGGCCGATGCGCCACGCCGGCACGATGCTCAACAGGATGCCGGACAGCACGGCGAGCGCCGTCGTGAACGCGAGCACGCGCGCGTCCGGCGACACGTCGAGCACCACCGGTACGAGGTAGTCGCGCGTCATCATCGCCGCCAGCGCGCGGCTGCCCCAGTCCGCGAACAGCAGCCCGCCGCACGCGGCGATCGCGGAGAGCACCAGGCCTTCCGTGATCGTCTGCCGCGCCAGGCGGCCGCGGCCGCCGCCGAGCGCCAGCCGGACGGCGAACTCGTGCTGCCGCGCCGCCGCGCGCGAGAGCGTCAGGCTCGCGAGGTTGACGCACGCGATCAGCAGAATGAGGCCCGCGACGGCGAGCACGATCTCGAGCGGCCGCGTGAAACGCGTGCGCAGAAACGATTCGACCCCGCGCGCCGCGGACGCGACGTCGAGCCGCGTCGCGAGAAAGTTCTCGCGGTCCCTGCCCACGTAGTCCGGCGGCGTGTTCGCGGCGCGAATCGACGGCCACACCGCCGCGATCCGGGCGCGCGCCTCGTCCACGGTGACGCCGGACTTCAGCCGCGCGACAGCGCTGACCCACGGCACCTTCAGGTTCGTGAAGCGATCGGTCTGGCCTGTCAGCCGGTGCAGCGCCGTCAGCGGAATCGTCACGTCCGGCTCGTTTGTCGTGCCGAGGCCGGTGAAGTTCCGCGGCGCGATGCCGACGACCGTGAACGCGACGCCCTCGACGCGGACCGTGCGGCCAATCGCCGACGGATCGCCGCCGAACCCGCGCCGCCACGCGCTGTAGCCGAGCACCGCCGTCATCGACGGCGTCCGCGCGGCGAGATTCACATCCTCGTCTGCGAGGAAGCGGCCCGCGAACGGCCGCGCGCCGAGCTCCGAATAGAAGTTGCCCGTGACCGCCCAAATGTCGCCCTGAAACAGCGTCCCGTTGAGATCGACGTTGAACACGCCGTCGCCCCAGTAGCCGATCCACGACGAGAACGACTCCTGGCGGCGCGCGAGATCGTCGAAGACGGGGAACGAGAGGCCGCCGTGCGTGCCGTCGGGCCGCAGCGATTCGACGCTGACGAGCGACCGCGGATCGCGCACCGGCAGCTCGCGAAACACGACGGCATTCAGGAGGCTGAAGACGGCGGTGTTCACGCCAATCGCCAGCGCGAGCGAGAGCGCCGCGACGGCCGAGAATGCCGGCGCCCGGCGGATCAGCCGGCACGCGTGCCGAACGTCCGACCAGAGCGCTTCCATCGCCGGCTAGTCCGGAAGCCGGCCGGCCTGCCAGGCGATCACCTGCCAGCGGCCGCTGCGATTCATGAATGTCGCCGTATTGCGATAGCGGTTCGTCGTCCCGTCGCGCAGCTTCTGGACGAGACGGAACGCGACAATCGCGACGGTGCCGTGGATGCGCACGCTGACGTCTTCGGCGCCATAGGTCGATTGCGGAGCGCCCGGCGCGGGCGGATCGTCGAGGCTCTTCATGATGTCGGTCTTGCCGATGACCGCACCCGTCGAGCGCGTGTAGATCACATCGTCGGCGAAGAAGGCGTCGAAGGTACGCTTGTCGGCGTCGGACGCGGGGGTGTGGGACGCGGCGGCGAGGAAGACGGTCAACTGACGGCGCAGCGCGGGCTCGACATCGGCCGTCTGCGCGGATGCAAGATGGCCGGGGACCGCCGCGATCACGACGACGGCCGCGATGCGGGCGAATCCCCGGCGCATGAAGAACGAGTTTACTGCACGACGGAGGTCGCCGCCGGGATCGGGTTGGCGACGGTCGCGGCGGTCGAGAAGAAGATCGTGCCGCGCGTGTCGGTCGCGAAGTAGCGCGTGCCGGTGCCGCCCGCGGTGACCGGGTCGGCATGGGCGAAGTACGAGCTGGCCGGCGTGCCCGCCGAGCCGTTGCACGTCGCCGCCGCGGTGCCGATGTCGGTCACACCCGCCGCGCCGTCCTTGGCCAGCGTCACGGTGTAGCCGGACTTGACGACGCCATTCGACTTCAGGTCAGGGCTGACGAAGCCCTGGCTGCTGCCGCCCGGCGCCTTGACGAGGTCCGCGAGGTCGACGGCGTAGCCGCCGGCCGCGCAGCTCGACGAGTAGCTCGCCTGGCCGCTGTTGATCGCGCGCAGCGATCCGATCGCCGACGCTTCGTTGCCCGACATGCGGGCGCGAAGCAGACCCGGCACCGCGATCGCCGCGATGATGCCGATGATCGCCACGACGATCAGCAGCTCGATGAGCGTGAAACCTTTCGCGTTCTTAACTGACATCGTTCTGTCTCCCTTCAAGTAGCAGACGGGGGTTCGGCGGCTCCACTGCAAGTGCTGTGCTACAGCCTCTGCCGCTGGAGAGACGCGAAAAGCCCAGCAAAATGCGCACGACTAGTCCATAAGGTATAGACGCGAGTCGGTCTTCCCCAAAATATTGTCAACTTCCACTGACAATCTTTAGTTGACCGGGACTCGCCTCGCGGTCAGGATGCCCGCGACAGTCCCGTGGGACATTTCCTCCGCCGCTGCATCGGAATCCTTCGCCGCATGGTCCTCGTTCCGCTTGCGATTCCCGTCGTCGGCGCCGTGATGTTGTGGACCTACCTCTTCGACGAAGACGAGCGACCGTGACGCGCGTGACGTGCGCACCGTTGCCGTAATCTGCGCGCCGCCGCTCAATTGACGACTTGTATCTCGGGACACCGAGGCGACTCGAAGGAGGCCGCCCCGGAATGGTTGAGGTGCGCGTCGAAGAAGGTGCGGACGCAAGACGCGGTCGCGGCACGCTGACGGCGCCCCTCGATGCCGTCGATCCCGACGCATCGTGAAGGGGCGTCGCAGGCCCAGATGCAAATTACTTTGCATTGTGAAGACGCGCGCGTCGGCAGTCGACCCGATTCATCGCCCGTTCATGGCGGGTGCGGTACTCTGCGCCCATGACCCGGTGGACGGCCGCGGCGGCGGTCGCCGTCATGACCGCGATCGCGGCGCCGCGCGTGGCGGCACAGGCGCGGCCAACGGGCCAGACGGTCACCGGCACCGCCGTCGATCCGACCGGCGCCGTCCTGCCGAACGCCGACGTCGCGCTGTCCCGGCCGGACGGCACGGCGATGACCACCAGGACCGATGCAACGGGCGCCTTCCGGTTCGACGCGGTGCCGCCGGGGCGGTACGAGCTCCGCGTCGCATTCGAAGGATTCCAGCCGACGACCGTGCGGCTGACGGTCGGCGCGCGTGCGCCGGCGCCGCTGCGGATCGCGCTGCCGCTCGCCGGCGTGACGCAGGAGATCACCGTCAGCAACCAGACGCCGCAGGTCGACACGGGCGCCGCCGCGAACTCCGACGCGATCACGCTCGATCGGGCCACGCTCGAGAGCCTGCCGGTGCTCGATCAGGATCTCATCGCCGCCGTCTCGCGGTTTCTCGACGCGGGCGCGATCGGCGGCGGCGGCGTCACGGTCGTCGTCAACGGCATGGAGGTGAGCGCGCTGCGCGTGAGCGCGTCCGCGGTCCAGCAGATCAAGATCAACCAGGATCCCTACTCCGCCGAGTACGCGCGTCCCGGCCGCGGCCGGATCGAGATCCTCACCAAGCCCGGCTCCTCCGAATACCACGGCGAGATGAACGCCGTCGGCCGCGACGCGGCGTTCGACGCCCGCAACGCCTTCGCGATGACGAAGCCCGGGGACCGGCGGCGCAATCTCGAGGGGACGCTCGGCGGTCCCGTCGGGCGCGGCGGCCGGACGTCGTTTCTGTTCTCGGGCCACGATCAGCTCGAGGATCAGCAGGCGTTCGTCGTCGCCGTCGGACCGGCGGGCGCGATCGCGGACGTCGTGGCGCAGCCGAACCGGCAGTCGCTCGCGGCGTTCAGCGTGACGCGCCAGGTCGGCGACAAGACGACGATCGCGGTGCGGCCGAACTACGAGTACGAGAGCAGCCGCAACCGCGGCGCCGGCGGTACGACGCTCGCATCGGCGGCGACGAACTTCGAGCACCGCGAGGAGCAGGTCACCTACACGCAGCAGACCGTCGTCCATCCGACGCTGCTCGCGCAGTTCCAGATCCTCGTCGGTCACGAGCGCGAGCCGACCGTCAGCGTCTCGGCCGACCGGGGCATCGTGGTCGCCGGCGCGTTCGCCGGCGGCGGCGCGCAGGCGGATCTCCTGCGCACCGAGACGCACATGCAGTCGACGTCGAGCCTCGCGTGGACGCGGGGTCGTCACCTCGTGCAGACCGGCTTCCAGCTGCCGGACTGGAGCCGCCGCGGCTTCTACGACCGCACGAACACCGGCGGCACGTTCTCGTTCGCGAGCCTCGCAGACTACGTCGCGGGCCGTCCGTACGCGTTCGTCCAGCAGCGCGGCGACGGCGACCTCGCGTTCCTCGAGAAGCAGGTTGGCGCGTACGTGAAGGACGACTGGCAGGCGAGCGGCCGCATGACGGTGTCGTTCGGTCTGCGCTACGACTGGCAGAACTACTTCGGCGACACGAACAACTTCGCGCCGCGATGGTCGATCGCGTTCGCGCCCGGCGCGAGCAAGGCCACAGTACTGCGCGCGGGCGCCGGCGTGTTCAACGATCGCAGCGGGCCCGTGGCGATCGCGGATCTGCTCCACTATCGGCCGGGCGGCCTGACGAAGATCGTCGTCTCGAATCCCGGATATCCGGATCCGTTCTCCGCGGGGTCGGGCGCCGCGCAGCCGCCGAGCGTCGTCCGCCTCTCGCCCGATGTGCAGATTCCGCGCACGCTGCAGTACAGCGCCGGCATCGATCGCCAGCTCACGAAGGCCGTGACGGTATCGGTCGGTTACACCGGCGCGCACGGGTATCACTCGTTCCGATCGCGCGACGTCAACGCGCCGCCGCCGCCGCTCTACGCCGCGCGGCCGGATTCCGCGTTCGGCGTCGTCCGGCAGATCGAATCGACCGGACGGCAGCAGACCGATTCGCTGTCGGTCACGGCGCGGGCGCGCGTCGCGAAATGGTTCAGCGGTCAGGCGCAGTACTCGTGGAGCCGCGCGCACAACGACACGAACGGCATCGCGTCGTACCCCGCCAACGACTACGACCTCGGCGGCGAGTACGCGCTGGCCGATTTCGATCGCCGCCATCGCATGGGGATGTTCGGCCGCGTCAGGCTTGGCGCCCTCGCCGATCTCGGCGTGTCGCTGACGGCGAACTCCGCGGGGCCGTATACCGAGCTCCTGGGGCAGGACGTCTACAACAACGGCCGCGGCCGCGCCCGTCCCGCGGGCGTCGCGCGCAACACGCTCGAAGGCGCGGGGTTCGCGTCGCTGGACGTCCGCGCGTCGCGCGACATCAGACTGGGTGGGTCGGGCGACGAGCGCGGGCTGACGCTCGGGATCGACGCCTTCAACCTGACGAACCGGATCAACTACGGATCCTTCGTCGGCACGCTCGGCTCGCCGCTGTTCGGCCGGCCGACGAGCGCGCGCGCACCGCGCCAGCTGCAGTTCTCGGCCCGGATCAAGTTCTGATCCGTACGCCACACGCCTTCCCGCGCGCCCGGCGACATCGGCGATGTCGCGCTATTTCGTCGGCGTGCCGTCGGGCTTCACGGCGAGGCTGCGCTTCTTTCCGTTCTTCGCGACGACGCTGCCTTCGAACGCGGTGACGGTCCCGCGCCTGGTGACACGTTCCAGCCGGCCGATCCTGCCGCCGTCCGCCGCCTTCTCGAACGCCGCCTTCACGGGCGCGGGCGCGGACGCGGGATCGATTTCCTCCTCGATTTCGACGACGGCGCCGGCCGCGTCGACGACGAAGTCGCGGGTACGGCCGTCGCGGACGGTCTCCGCTTCGTAGAGCGTCTTGCCGTTCTCGACCTCGACGAGCGTCCTCTTGATCGTGGCTCCGGCGGCTTCACCCCGGATGGCCTCCTGCACCTTCGGCGGCATCGCCTCGAGCTTCATCGGTTTCTCTGTCGCGTACGCCGCCGACGCGGCAATGAACGCCGCGCCCAGCACGCAGAACATCCGCGTCATTTGGCCTCCAGTCGCCGGATTGTATACGGACGTCTGCCTCAGTCTCGTCCGGAACGCGGCGTGGCGCGATAACCCGCGCGCGTATGGACGGTCAGCCGATCGCCGCTCGTCACCTTGACCTCGATCTTCCGGAACGTGCCGTCGAGCGCCTGGTCGCGCGGCGTGTAGCCGATCGTGTACTGCGAACGAATCTGGTGCGCCAGATCGAGCGCGACGGCGTCGATGGCCTCGAGGCTCTCCGGAAAGTACGCGAGCCCGCCCGTCGCGTCGGCGAGGGCGTCCAGATCGTGCCGCGCCCGGTGTGCCTTCGCCGCGTCGGCGTCGTTCAGCAGGCCGACGGCGTAGATCGCGATCTCCTTCTGCTGCGCCTCGACGCGAACCTGTTCCGGCGCCACGACGCTCGCGTTGTCGTTCCCGTCGGTGACGACGACGATGGCGCGGCGATCGCGCGAGGCGTGATCGGCGAGGTAGGTTTCCGCCAGCGCGACGGCGTCGCGCAGCGCCGTCCCGCCGATCGAGTCGACCCGCGCGATGCCCGCCTCGAGCCGCTTCGAGTCGGTGGTCATCGGCACGTCGATGCGCGGCTTGTCGGCGAAGTTGAGCACGAACATCTCGTCCTGCGGGTTCGACGCGTG
>Ga0075436_100002321_pt1 | contig 13124 bp, 7 predicted proteins | sample RhiMethybrSRZTD5_FD_75303 | JGI IMG/M metagenome (GOLD analysis project Ga0075436, IMG submission 75303) | Populus rhizosphere microbial communities from Tennessee, USA - Rhizosphere MetaG P. TD hybrid SRZTD5 | ecosystem: Host-associated > Plants > Roots > Rhizosphere > Soil | place: USA...
CAATTCTCTATCTCATGTTCCCGCGGCTATGGGCGATTGCCCATGCCAAGGGTCACGTCACGGCAGCCGATTTCGTCCGCGACCGGTTCGGCAGCCGTATGCTTGCGCTTGCCGTGGCTGTGACCGGCATCGTCGCCACCATGCCCTACATCGCCCTTCAGCTCGTCGGTATGGAGGTGGTGATCGGCGCGCTGGGATTCCCGGCTGGCGGCTTCGTCGGACATCTCCCGCTCATCATCGCCTTCATCGTGCTTGCCGCCTTCACCTATACAAGCGGGCTCCGCGCGCCCGCCTTGATTGCCATTGTCAAGGACACGCTGATCTTCGTCACCATCCTCGCGGCGGTTGTGATCATTCCAGAAAGGCTCGGTGGCTACGGCGCGATCTTCGCGAGCGTGCCGCCAGAGAAACTGCTTCTCGCGCCGCCGGCGGAGGGAAGCCTCGGCAGCTACAGCGCCTATGCAACGCTCGCGCTCGGCTCGGCGCTCTCGTTGTTCCTCTACCCGCATTCGATGACGGGAATCCTCAGCGCGTCGAACGGGGATGTGATCCGACGCAACGCCACGATGCTATCGGCCTATTCCTTCATTCTCGGGCTGATCGCCCTCTTGGGCTACATGGCCGTCGCGGCCGGCGTCGACAAGGACCCGGCATTTGCCGCGGGCTTTACCGAATACGGAGCGAATTTCGCGGTGCCGGCGCTGTTCCTTTCGTCCTTCTCGTCCTGGTTTGTAGGCGTCGCCTTTGCCGCCATCGCCATCGGCGCGCTTGTGCCAGCCGCGATCATGTCGATCGCCTGCGCCAATCTCTTCACGCGCAATCTCTACAAGGAATTCATGCGTGCCGATTGCACCGAGGCCGATGAGGCGCGCATGGCGAAGACCGTATCGCTCGTGGTGAAGGTCGGCGCCGTGGCGTTCATCCTCGCTATTCCCCAAGACTACGCGATCCAGCTCCAGCTGCTCGGCGGCATTTGGATAATCCAACTCTTGCCGCCAATCGTGATCGGCCTTTATACGCGCGGCTTCAATCCGATCGCGTTGCTCCTAGGCTGGATCGCGGGGACGGCGATCGGAACCTATATGGCGGCGACCCAAGGCTTCGCCTCATCGGTCTATCCGCTCGCCATCTTGGGCGTAACGGTGCCGGGCTACGCAGCGCTCTACTCGGTCGTAATCAACTTGATTGTCGCCGTGGTTTTGAGCCCGCTCTTCGACCTCGTAGCGCGGCGCGGAGCCACCTCCGCGGCGCGATAACGGCCGCAGCTGTCGTCAATGCGGCACTCGACCGCGGCGGATTATGTGGATAGGGTCAGCCGTCGCGACTCAAACTGCCCTCGACAGGGAGGACATTGACCATGGCAAACGACAACCAAGGCAGTCGGACGTTTTTGGCGATCGTGCTGGGCGGCATCGTGCTCGCTCTCGTCATCGCCGCTTATTTCATGTACGGCCACAAAGGCGAGACCAGCGTCAAGGTCGAGAAGCCGGCTACCGAGCAGTCCGCACCTGCCGCGCCCCCGGCAGCAGAGACGCCGGCTACGCCGCCAGCAGAGTCGCCGATGGCTCCGTCGGCACCTCCGGCCGGCGAGGCGCCAGCGACCCCGCCCGCAAATCCTGCTCCTTCGACAAGTCCGTAATAGCCGGCGAAAGGGCGGCCTCTCGCGAGCCGCCCTTCCCACCTTGGATGTCCGCGTCGGGTCCAAGGCTCTCAAAATCCTTAATCGAGCCGGCCGTTAGGCTGCGTAAGCCGTCTAACGCGTCTCCCTGCCGCCGAAATTGATGTAGATTGTCGGCCTCGATGCGTGGGAACGGCGAGATGGCGGTGAAAGGCGACCGCGGACGCGTGGCGTGCTGGCTTTTGACTGCCAGCTTCGCTTTTTTCATTTCGGCAGCCTACGCCCAAGACAAGCCCGCTGTGCCGGTCGAGGCGGCGAAGGTCATGGCCGCGCCGTTGAGCGAGCAGGTAACCGCCGTCGGCACTATCTTCTCCAACGAGGCGGTTACGGTCAGTTCGGAAATCCCGGGGCGGCTCGAGGAGATTCATTTCCAAGAAGGGCAGCCGATCGAGAAGGGATCGCCACTTTTCACGCTCGAAGATTCGGTCTATCGCGCCCAGCTCGCCGATGCCGAAGCCAAGCTTAAGCTCGCCGAGCAAACCCACAAGCGGCGCACCACTCTGCTTAGCAATCAATACGCGACGGCCCAATCGGCCGACGAGTCGGCCTCCGCCGTCGCAGTGAACACGGCCGCCGTCGAGCTCGCCCGTGTGCAGCTCGACAAGGCGCATATCGTGGCGCCGTTCTCCGGTATTGTCGGCCTTCGCCGCGTCAGTGTCGGTGAGTACATCACCGCAGGCCAGCCGCTGGTCAATCTCGAAGCCATCGATCCGGTGAAGGCCGATTTCAGGGTGCCTGAGAAGTTCCTTCCCGCCATCAGGGTAGGGCAGACTATCCGCATCAAAGTTGACGCCTTCCCAGGGGACAGCTTCGAGGGGAAAGTTTACGCCATCGATCCGCGGCTCGACGTGGCGGGCCGCAGCCTGCTGGTGCGCGCAGTGGTGCCCAACGGCGATCAGAGGCTTCGCCCGGGGCTGTTCGCGCGAGTGATGGTGCTGCTGCAGCTCAAGGAGGATGCCTTGAGCGTGCCGGAGCAGGCGATCGTGCCCCAGGGCGACAGCCAGTTCGTGTTCAAGATCGTGGACGGCAAGGCCCATCTGACCAAAGTTGTGACCGGTACGCGCCGCGATGGACGGGTCGAGATCGTCGATGGCCTATCCGCCGGCGATCAGGTCGTGACTGCGGGCCAGCTCAAGATCCGCGACGGCAGTGCCGTGTCGATTGTCGGGCCTACCGGGGCCTGAGCCGTGACGCTTCCAGAGCTTTCGATCAAGCGGCCAGTCTTCGCGACCGTCTTGAGCCTCGTGCTCGTTCTGGTCGGGCTCGTCTCTTATGAGCGCTTGAGCGTGCGCGAATACCCAGCGATCGACTCGCCGGTGGTCACCGTGCAGACCAATTATCCCGGCGCCAGTGCGGCCATCGTCGAGACCCAAGTCACGCAAGTGCTCGAGGATTCGCTGTCGGGCATCGAAGGCATCGACTTCATCACCTCGATCAGCCGGCAGGAATCGAGCCAGATCACTGTGCGGTTCAAGCTCGACCGCAACCCGGACTATGCCGCCGCCGACGTACGCGATCGGGTCGGGCGGGTTCGTGGCCGCCTTCCCGACGAGATCGACGAGCCGATCATCCAGAAGGTCGAGGCCGACGCCCAGCCGATCTTTCACCTCGCTTTCTTCAGCGACAAGCATTCGGCGCTCGAGATCACCGATTATGCCGAGCGCTACGTCAAGGATCAGCTCCAGACGCTTCCGGGCGTTGCCGAAGTGCGCCTGTTCGGCGATCGCCAATATTCCATGCGCATCTGGCTCGATCCTGAACGTCTCGCCGCCTATCAGCTCACGCCGCAAGACATCGAGGCCGCGCTGAGGCGTCAGAACGTCGAGGTGCCGTCAGGCCGCATCGAAAGCCAGCAGCGCGAGTTCACCGTGCTTGCCGAAACCGACCTTCGCACGCCCGAGCAATTCAACGATCTCATCGTCAAAGAGGCCAATGGTTATCTCGTGCGCCTCGCAGACGTGGGCCACGCCGAGCTCGGCGCCCTCGATGAGCGGCGCATCGTTCGCTTCAACGGCAAGCCTGCGATCGCGGTCGGCGTGATCAAGCAGGCAACCGCCAATCCGCTTGAAGTCGCCCAAGAAATCCAGAAGGTGCTGCCAGCCATCACCGCGTCGCTGCCTGACGGCATGCAAGTCAGGATCGCCAACGACAAATCGGTGTTCATCGCCGAGTCGATCAAGAACGTCTATGAGACCATCGGCGAAGCGGTCCTCCTCGTAGTCCTGATCATCTTCCTGTTCCTGCGCTCGGTGCGCGCCACGCTGATCCCGCTGGTCACGATCCCGGTCTCGCTGATCGGCGCGTTTGCGCTGATGTATGCGCTAGGCTTCTCCATCAACACGCTGACGCTGCTCGCGCTCGTCCTCGCAATCGGCCTCGTGGTGGACGACGCCATCGTCATGCTGGAGAACATCTACCGCCACGTCGAGGGGGGCATGAACCCGGTCAAAGCCGCGCTTATCGGCAGCCGCGAGATTTCTTTCGCCGTGATCGCGATGACTATCACGCTAGCCGCGGTCTACGCGCCGATCGGCTTCATGACCGGCATCACCGGGCGGCTGTTCACCGAGTTCGCCTGGACGCTTGCCGGCGCGGTCATCGTTTCGGGCTTCGTGGCGCTGACGCTCTCGCCGATGATGTGCTCGAAGCTCCTGCGCCACCAGGAGCGGCACAACGCTCTATACCGCGCGAGCGAGCGCGTGCTTCAGGGCATCGGCGCGGGCTACCGCGGCCTGCTCAAGCGCGCGCTGGCGGTCCGGCCGGTCGTGCTCCTGATCGGGCTTGCGGTGGCGGGCTCGAGCGTTGCGCTGTTCGGCCTGCTGAAGGGAGAGCTGGCGCCGATCGAAGATCAAGGCAACATCTATGTGATGTTCCGCGCGCCGGAGGGCGCGACTATTGAATACACCGACGCCTATGCGAAACAGCTCGAGCAAATCTATCTCTCGGTACCAGAGGCCGACCGCATCTTCGTGGTGGCCGGCAATCCTACGGTCTCGCAGGGCACCTCGGTCGTAAGGCTCAAGCCGTGGAGCGAGCGCGAGCGCACCCAGCAGGAGATCGCCAAGTCGATCGCGCCGCGCATGGTCGCCGTCCCGGGTGTGGTGGCGTTTCCAAGCAACCCGCCGTCGCTCGGTCAAAGCCTGAAGGACAAGCCCATCAATTTCGTGATCCAGACCTCGAGCTCGTATGACGAATTGCAGAAGATGGTCGATGCCGTGCTCGAGAAGGTGCGCGACTATCCGGGGCTGGTCGACGTGGACTCAGACCTCAAGCTCAACTCGCCGCAGCTCGACATCTCGGTCGACCGTGAGAAGGCAGCGGCGACAGGAGTCGAGATCGACACGCTCGGCCGCACGCTCGAGACGATGCTCGGCGGTCGCCAGGTCACGCGCTTCAAGCAGAACGGGGAGCAATACGACGTGGTGGTGAAGATCGCCGATATCGACCGCCAGAATCCCGACGATATGCGGCGCATCTATGTGAAGGGGCGGGAGGACGCGATGATCCCGCTGTCGAACCTCATCACCATCAAGGAGACCGTGGCTCCGAAGGAGCTCAACCACTTCAATCAGCTCCGCGCCGCCACCATCACCGCGCAGCTTGCGCCAGGCTACACCTTGAGCGACGGCCTGAGCTTCCTTGCCAAGACCGCGCAAGAGGTGCTGCCAATCACCGCCCATGTCGAATATTCTGGGCAGTCGCGCGAGTTCAGGGAAGCGAGCCGCAATATGTATCTCATCTTCCTGCTCGCGCTCGCCTTCATCTATCTCGTGCTCGCGGCGCAGTTCGAAAGCTTCACCGATCCCTTCATTATCATGCTGACCGTACCGCTCTCGGTGACCGGCGCGCTGCTTGCATTGTGGTGGAGCGGCGGCACGCTCAACATCTATAGCCAGGTCGGGCTTGTCACGCTGATCGGACTCATCACCAAGCACGGCATTCTCATCGTGGAATTCTCGAACCAGCTTCGCGCCAAGGGGCAGCCGATGCGCGAGGCGGTGATGGAAGCGGCGGCGTTGCGGCTCCGACCGATCCTGATGACCACCGGCGCCATGGTGCTCGGCGCCGTGCCGCTTGCGCTCGCGACCGGCGCCGGCGCCGAGAATCGTCAGGACATCGGCTGGGTGATCGTGGGCGGGCTTCTCGTCGGCACGCTGTTCACGCTGTTCGTGATCCCCGTGGTCTACACCTATCTCAGCCGGCGCGAGTTCCTGGAGGCCGATCTCGAAGGCACACAGGACGCGCCTGCGTTACCCAGGCCGCGCGGCGTGCTCGAGCCAGCCGAATAGAGGCTGAAGGCGTCGCGCGCTGAGAGGCGCGAAAACGGTTCACTTGGGTGTCGAGATGCGAGGCGGCTGCCGCAAAAAGAAGAGCCCCGGCGCGGGGAGTGCCGAGGCTCGTACGCATTACACAGAACGCACTACCTACCCAGACCGAACACAACTGGGCACATAGAGTATGCCTTGGGCCTGTGGCAGTTTTTTGACGATTCCTTGTCAGTCTTTTTAATAGCCACAAGCATTTGCACGCGCGCCTTAAGACCGCATGGCGCATCTAACCCGCACCAAAACGCCGCGCTATCTCAAAGGTTCCGCCGGGAAGCGCGAAGCTTGTGCAGGGGCCCGCGTCATGCACTATGATGAAAATCCGGGCGAACCTAAATGAGTTAGAGGACCATGCGCTGGCGCGGCGAAAGAGAAAGCCAGAACGTCGAGGACCGACGCGACGAAGGCGGCGGCTTCGGCTTTCCGATGCCTGGCGGCGGGGTCAGCTTTCCCAGCGGCGGCGGCGGGCGCGGCGGCATCGGCATTGTCGGCATTCTCATCATTCTCGGGCTCATGCTGTTCTTCGGCATCGACCCGAGGGTGATCTTGCAGGGAGGGGGAGGTGACGAGGATAACTTCCCGAACATTCAACTTCCGCAGTCTCGTCCCGAGAGCACCAATGTCCCGGCCCCCGGCACGGAGCACCAAGGTCCGCCGGTCCAGCATCCACAATCGACGAGCGAGGACGATCTCAAGCAATTCGTAAGCGTGGTGCTCGCCGACACCGAGGACGTCTGGCAAGATCTGTTCAAACAATACGGCCAGCGTTATAGCGACCCCAAGCTCGTGCTGTACTCAGGCGCGATCCGTTCGGCTTGCGGGCTTGGCCAGTCGGCCATGGGGCCTTTTTACTGTCCGAACGACGAGAAGGTGTATATCGACCTCGACTTCTACCAGGAGCTCAAGAACCGCTTCAAAGCGCCGGGCGATTTCGCCCAGGTTTATGTCATCGCGCACGAAGTCGGCCATCACGTGCAGAAGCTGCTCGGCATCATGGATCAGGTCGAGGCGGTGCGGCAGCGCATGGATTCGGCCGAAGCGAATGCTTTGCAGGTTCGGGTCGAGCTGCAGGCCGATTGCTTCGCCGGCGTGTGGGCCAATCACGCGCAAGAAAGCAAGAATATCATCGAGCCCGGTGACATCGACGAGGCGCTGAACGCGGCGAGCGCCATCGGAGACGATCACATCCAGAGGCAGACGCAAGGCTATGTCGTGCCCGATGCATTCACTCACGGCTCTTCCGCGCAGCGGGTGCGCTGGTTCAAGCGCGGCTACGAAAGCGGGAAGCTCGAGAGCTGCGATACCTTCAACACGGATCAGCTCTAGCTCGTTGGCTGCGCAAGCTCGGTAGCCGGGTGACTAGAGCGAGTCTCCGGCAAAGACCGTCGCCTCGCACGACTTCTGCGCCTTCTTGAACAGGAGGCAGGCTTGGTTCGCCTCTGCGGCGTTGGCGAACGGCCCGGCGATCAGCCGCCACTTCTTGTCGGGGGCCAGCACGCGACGAGGCTGAAGCCCCGCGACCAAAGCTGCGTGATTCGTGAGCAACTCGCGCCACAATGGTCGCAATCCATCCTGCTTCGCCACGATCCCGATCTCGATGCCGTAGCGCGTGGACCCGTCGTTGGCTGCCGGCGGCAGAGTGGTGGGGCTAAGAGCTGCAATTTCGGTGTTGGGTGTTGGTGCCGTGCTCTCGCTGCCGGATTCCGATGACGAGGAGGCACTGTCGGTCGCGGCCGGACTTGGCGCCGACAGATTGCTGCTGAGGCTTGGAGTCGGCGTTACTTCGGTCAAGGGCTCGTCGGGAACCTCCGACACCGTCACCGGCGGCGGCGTAGGCTCGTGCTCGTTCTCCGCGTCGGCTGGCTCTTCAGAAGGAGGCGGACTGCTCGAAGGCGTCGCCGAGGGTTTGACTTCCGCGGGCTTCACGTCCGCAGGCTTTGCCGCGGGAGGCGGTTCTGGCGCGGGAACCTGGGCCGCCTTGGGTGCTTCGGCAGGTTTCGCCGGCTCGGCGGGTTTCTCGGCAGGCTGCGCCAAGGCGACACTAGGCTTCTTCGCTTGAGGAGCGGGTGGCTCGGGCGAAGGCACCGGCTCTGACTCCGGGGTCGAGGGGCTCGCGTTCTCCGACAATGAGCCGGCCGGCCGCACAGCCTTCTCAAGCGGCTCAAGACGCGTGTTGATCTCAGCGATCTGCTGCGACAGTTCGCGCAAGGTGGACTCGATCTTCCCCGTCTCGGCAGCGCCGACGGCGCTTGCAGCTTGCTCCGAGCTAATTGACGTCTCGCCTGGCGCGACCTGGCTGCCAAGGGCACCGGGATTGGTCAGGAGGGTGAACAAGTATACGCCCGACAGGCCGCCGAGCACGATCCAGAAGAACGCGAACGCGCTCCGAACCACATTTCGCGAACCGGTTTGACGATCCTTGATCATTGAGAGTGAACCCCCTCTGAGAGTGAACCCCCTCTCGCCTGGAAATTCAGGCTGAAAAGCGACCTGAATATGGCTTAGCCTGCGATATGGCGCCGCCCCATCTGAGGGAGATTACTCCGTCCATCCAGCCGGTCAATTTTCCCCTGCTGGGCCCTCCTGACGCAGGTTATGGCCCTAGCCCCTCGTTTGGACTAGACAATCGCCGTCCGCGTGCCTTTGGACGGCGATTCGGCTTTGCCGCCATCAATACAGGATTGACGCCCTTAACTGTACCTAAGCTTTGCGCGCTTAAGTCAGCTCCGTGCTGCCGCGCAATTTGAGCGAAGTGTCAGCGATTCAAGCCTCATGAACCAAACCTCCTCCCTCGCCATCATCCTTGCCGCGGGTAAGGGCACGCGGATGAAGTCCGAACTGCCCAAGGTGATGCACAAGCTTGCCGGGGCCACGCTGCTCGCTCATGTGATGAAGGCCGCCAAAGCTGCCGGCATCGACCGCATGGCCGTGGTGGTCGGCCCCGGCATGGAAGAGGTCGGCGCGGCGGTTGCGGCCGTCGATCCGAAGGCACAGTCATTCGTGCAGGCGAAACAGCTTGGGACAGCTGACGCGGTTAAGTCCGCCCGGGAAGCGCTCGAAGATTTCAAGGGCGACGTCCTCGTGCTTTATGGTGATACACCCCTCTTGACTTCCGAAACCCTCAACCGCGTGCGCGCCGAGCTCAAGGCGGGCGCCGATCTGGTGGTGATCGGCTTCGAGGCAGCCGATCCTAGTGGCTATGGACGGTTCCTGCTCGACGATCGGGGAAGTCTCGCAGCGATCCGCGAGGAGAAAGATGCGAGCGACGAGGAGCGCGCGCTCACCCTGTGCAATTCCGGAATCATGGCGTTCCGCTCGGCCAAGACCCTGCTCGATCTGCTCGGCCGCATCGGCAATGACAACGCAAAGAGCGAGTTCTACCTCACCGACGCCGTGGCGCTCGCCCGAGGCGACCGGCTTGAAGCGCGCATCGTGCTGTCCGACGGAGAGGAGGTGCTTGGCGTCAACTCGCGCGCCGAGCTCGCCGAGGCCGAAGCAGCAATGCAACAGCGGCTTCGCGACAAGGCAATGGCCAACGGCGCGACGCTCGTTGCGCCCGAGACGGTGTTCATCAGCCATGACACGCGCATCGGCAGGGACGTGGTGATCGAGCCTAACGTTGTGATTGGTCCAGGCGTGGTTATCGAGGACGGCGCCACCATCAGAGGCTTCTCCCATATCGAAGGCGCCCATATCGGTCCCGGCGCAATCGTCGGGCCGTTCGCGCGGCTCCGCCCCGGCGCCACGCTCGGCGAGAATGCTCATGTCGGCAATTTCGTCGAGATCAAGCAGGCTGAGATCGGCGAGGGCGCCAAGGTCAACCATCTCACCTATATCGGCGATGCTAGCGTCGGCGCGCGCGCCAATATCGGGGCGGGAACCATCACCTGCAACTACGACGGCTTCGCCAAGCATCGCACCGAGATCGGCGCGGGGGCCTTTGTCGGCTCGAACTCTTCGCTCGTGGCTCCGGTCAAGATCGGGGACGGCGCCTATATCGGATCGGGCAGCGTGATCTCCAAGGACGTCTCGCCTGACGCGCTTGCGCTCACCCGTTCGCCGCAAGAGGAACGCAAAGGCTGGGCTGCACGTAGGCGTGAGCAGCGCGGCAAGTCCAAAGCCAAGGCAGCCGCTGGTACCGGCAACAAAGGGACATAGCTCGTGAATTGCGACCGGCGGTTCCGCCAATTACCAGTTGGCAAAAATTCGATGGAGTAGGGAACGATGTGCGGCATCGTTGGCATCCTCGGCAAAGGTGCGGTCGCCGAGCAGCTAGTTGACGCGCTGAAGCGCCTCGAGTATCGCGGTTATGACTCCGCCGGCGTCGCCACCGTGGAGAATGGAAGACTCGGGCGTCGGCGCGCCGAAGGCAAGCTGCGCAATCTCGAAACTGTGCTCAAGGCCAATCCGCTGTTCGGTGACACCGGCATCGGCCACACGCGCTGGGCCACGCACGGCAAGCCCGTCGAGTCCAATGCACATCCGCATATGACGGCAAAGGTGGCGGTGGTGCATAACGGCATCATCGAGAATTTTCGCGGCCTGAAGCAGGAGCTTGTTGCGGCGGGTGCGCAATTCACGAGCGACACCGACACAGAGGTCATCGCTCATCTTGTCACGCGCGAATTGAACGCCGGCAACGATCCCGTACAGGCGGTCTATGCGACGTTGAGCCGTCTCGAAGGCGCGTTTGCTCTCGCCATGATCTTCGCCGGCTACGACGATCTTTTGATCGTGGCGCGGCGAGGTAGCCCGCTCGCGATCGGTTACGGCAATGGCGAGATGTTCGTGGGCTCCGACGCGATCGCGCTCGCGCCGTTCACCGACTCCATTGCCTATCTCGAAGACGGCGACTGGGCCGTGCTCACTCGCAAAGGCGTCGCCGTGCGCGACCGCAACGGCCAGGCGGTGGAGCGCCTGGTCACTCGCTCGCAGGCCACGGCTTTCATCGTCGACAAGGGCAACCACCGCCACTTCATGGCCAAGGAGATCCACGAGCAGTCCGAGGTCATTGGCCACACACTTGCCGCGTACGTCGATCTCGCCACGAACCGCGTGGACATTCCTGCTCTGCCCTTCGACTTTGCCGATCTCAGACGCTTGTCGATCTCGGCGTGCGGCACGGCGTTCTATGCCGGTTTGGTCGCCAAATATTGGTTCGAGCGCTGGGCCAAGCTTCCGGTCGATGTCGATATCGCGTCTGAGTTCCGCTACCGCGAGACGCCGCTCGACCATGGCGGCGCCGCTCTGTTCGTTTCGCAATCTGGCGAGACGGCGGATACGCTCGCGACGCTCCGATATTGCCGCGGGCAAGGACAGTACATCGCCTCGGTGGTCAACGTTCGCGAGTCGTCGATTGCGCGGGAGTCAGATGTTGTTCTCCCAACTCTGGCAGGACCGGAGATTGGTGTTGCCTCGACCAAGGCTTTCACCTGTCAGCTTGCGGTGCTCGCCTGCCTCGCCATCGCCGCCGGCAAAGCGCGCGGGGTGATCGACCCTTCGCTCGAAATTGAGCTCGTGCAGGCTCTCGCCGAGGTCCCGCGCCACATGTCGACGGTGCTACGCGACGAGGAGCCTTACGAGACGCTTGCTCATAGCCTGTTCAAGGCGCGCGATGTTCTTTACCTCGGCCGCGGCCCGTCCTTCCCGATCGCGCTCGAGGGCGCGCTCAAGCTGAAGGAAATTTCCTATATCCATGCCGAAGGCTATGCCGCGGGCGAGCTAAAGCACGGCCCAATTGCGCTGATCGATGAGAACATGCCCGTTATCGTCATCGCGCCACGCGACGATCTTTATGACAAGACCGTTTCGAACATGCAGGAGGTCGCGGCGCGAGGCGGGCAAATCGTGCTTGTCAGCGACGCCGATCCGGCGACCACCGGCTGCGAGATCGCGACCGATCTCGCGGTGCCTTCGGTGCATCGCTTCGTCACCCCGCTCGTCTACGCTGTGCCCGTCCAGCTCATCGCCTATCACACGGCGGTGTTCATGGGCACCGATGTCGATCAGCCGCGAAACCTCGCAAAATCTGTGACTGTGGAATAAACTACAGCCTCGGATTTGCCTGATTTCTTTGTTTGAGCAAAGACATGGCGGATCATTGGAAGTTCTTCCGGCCGCGCCGTCTTGCTTTCGGCGGGCGCCTTTTCCCGCACGCGTGTTTTTTGGCTGTTTCCTTCACGTTTTTCAACTTGGCCCAGGCGGAAGATGCAGGGCTGAAGAACGGCGCAGTTTCGCTTGCCGCCGGTAAATACGACACGGCCGTGCGGCAGTTCTCGGCCACGATCAACGCGGATAACGTCGTGCCGGGGGAAGCTGCCAAGGCGCTCTATCTGCGCGGCATCGCCTACCGCAAGCTCAACCAACCGTCGCGCGCCATTGCCGATTTCGGCGCAGCGATGTGGCTCGGGCTGCCTGAGGGCGACCGCGTCAAGGCGCTGGTGAATCGCGGCCTTGCCTATCAGTCCGCGGGCCTCGCGAACCAGGGCCAGGCAGATATCGCGCTGGCGCGCAAATCCGGTGGCGGAGAGGTCGATCAGCTGATCGCCGAAGGCGGCGGCTCTGCCGAAGGCGCCGCCTCGGTTGCCGCGTTCTCGACCTCGGTCACGCCCGAGTCACAAGGCTCGAGCGCTCAGGCAGCTGCGGCGCCCGCTAGTGAGGCGCCGACCAAGACCGCGAGCAGCTCGGGCAAGTGGACGACGACCGCAAGTGCCGAGACGGGCGGGACATCGAGCGGCAATCGCGTGAGCCGCTGGTGGGGCTCACTCACCGGCTCCTCTTCTTCAGTGTCGGCCGCAACCGCGCCTGCCGAGAGCGCGTCGCCAACTTCGGCTCCCGCGAAACCTCAATCATCGGCACCGAGCACAGGGTGGGGAGCTCAGACGCAAGCGGGTGAAGCCGCCGCTGCGAGCGCTCCGCCGCCGGCGCCGAGCACCGGATGGGGTGCGCAGACTCAGCAAACCGCCAGCGCCACCGAGCCAACCAGCGCACCTCCAGCGCCGGCCAGCCCAGCTCGAGCGCCAAGCACGGGATGGGGCGCGCAGACGCAAGGGGGCGAAACCGTGGTGGCGAGCGATGCGAACCCAAGCGGAAGCAGGTGGAGCCGCTGGTTCTCCAAGTCT
>Ga0075436_100002322_pt1 | contig 13123 bp, 12 predicted proteins | sample RhiMethybrSRZTD5_FD_75303 | JGI IMG/M metagenome (GOLD analysis project Ga0075436, IMG submission 75303) | Populus rhizosphere microbial communities from Tennessee, USA - Rhizosphere MetaG P. TD hybrid SRZTD5 | ecosystem: Host-associated > Plants > Roots > Rhizosphere > Soil | place: USA...
AGCGCGGCATCCGGGTGCGGATCGCGACGACGGTCGACGACCAGACGCCCGCCGACCTGGCCCGTCTGTGCGAGCTTCACCGCGGCTGGGGCATCCCGGACTCCGACCACGTGATCCGGCCCGTCGTCCGCCGCGGCCGGGCGGCCGTGCGTGGCATGGGCGTCGAGCCGGCGGCCGGCGACATCCTGCCCGAGCTCACCATCACGGCCGAGGGTGCGTTCCTGGATCCGTTTGCGCCGACGGTGCGACGCGGCGTCACGGACGTCGACCGGCGGGTGAGCGCCGAGACCGTGCCGATGATTGCGGCGGTCGAGGCGTTCCTGGCGGCGGTCGCGGCCCAGCCGGGGGCCGACGCCGAGAGGAACATCCGGTGAGCGTAGGCCCCGCCCTCCGGTCGGAGGGCACGCCGCCGAAGGTGCTGATCGCCGCCAAGGCGCCCGTGCCGGGGAACGTGAAGACGCGGCTCTCGCCGCCGCTCTCTCCCGAGCTGGCGGCGCAGCTGGCCGAGGCGTTCCTGGCCGACGTGCTGGCGGTCGCCCGGGAGCTCGATCCGGGCGCCGGCTTCCTCTGCCCGGCCGCGGACGCGGCCGACCTGCGGCGGCGGTTTCCCGGCGCGGCGATCGTCGAGCAGGCCGGCGCCGGCCTCACGGGGGCGCTCGCGAGCGGCCTTGCGACCGGCGCGGTCGTCGTCGCGGGCGACGCACCCGCGATCCGCCCGGAGACGATCGCCGCTGCGCTGGCCGCGGCCGCCGAGCTCGTGCTGGCGCCGTCGCACGACGGCGGCTTCGGCCTGATCCGCCTGCGCGGCGACGCAAACACCCTCTTCGCCGGCATCGCCTGGTCGACGGGCTCCGTGCTCGACCAGACCGTCGCCGCCGCGGCGGCGCTCGGCCTCGCCGTCGAACTGCTCGAGCCCGTCCCCGACGTCGACACCGTCGCCGACCTGGCCGAGCTCGATCTGTCCCGGGCCGCCGCGACGCGGGCGGTGCTCGGGGCCGCGAGGTGGGATCCGGCACACGTCTTCGGCGCGGCGCGCGGTTAAGGTGCTGGCATGAGCGTGATCGAGCACCCGGTCGTCGACGACGGCCTCTGGAGCACGATCGCCTCCCACTCGGACTCGGTCGACCGCGAGGCGCGGTTTCCGGCCGAGGCCGTCTCGGGGCTGGCCGGCGCCGGCCTCCTGGCGCTCGGCGTTCCGGCCGAGCTGGGCGGGCCCGGCGGCGGGCCGGCCGACGTGGTCGCCGCGGTCGAGCGGGTCGCGAGCGCCTGCTCGTCGACGGCCATGGTGTACGTCATGCACGCCATCGCGACGCAGACGCTGATCGCGGGCGCCGCCGACGGCGACGCGAACCACGACGTGCTGCGCGAGATCGCGACCGGCGGGCACCTGACGACGCTCGCGTTCTCGGAGCCGGCCACGCGCAGCCACTTCTGGGCGCAGGCGTCGCGCGCCGAGCCGGACGGCGACACCGTGCTGGTCTCCGCGCACAAGTCGTGGGTCACGTCGGCGGGCCACGCCGATTCCTACGTCACCGCCACCGGCGCGCACGGGTCGAGCGACCCGCTCGTCACCGAGCTCTACCTGATCCCCGCGGGCACGCCCGGGATCGAGGTGGGCGGGCCGTTCGACGGCCTCGGCCTGTGCGGCAACGCGTCGAGCGCGATCGAGTTCGCCTCGGTGCGGGTCGATGCGTCGCGGCGCCTGGGCGCACCGGCCTCGGGCATGTCGCTGATGATGGAGGCGACGCTGCCCTGGTTCGTGCTCGGCTGCGCCGCCTGCTGCGTCGGCCTGGCCGGCGCTGCCGTGGCGATGGCCGCCGACCACCTGGCGGGAGCGCGCCTCGAGCACCTGGAGACGCCGCTCAGCGGCATCGCGACGAACCGCGCCCGCCTGGCCGAGGCCAAGATCCGGCACATGCAGGCCCGGGCGCTGCTCTACCAGGTGGCGGGCGAGGTCGCGTCCGGCGATCCCGCCGCCCAGCTGGGCGTGCTGGCGCTGAAGGCGGCGGCCGCCGAGATGGCGATCGCCGTCACCGACGAGACGATGCGGGTGTGCGGCGGGGCGGCGTTCTCGCGCCACCTTCCGCTCGAGCGGCTCTTCCGCGACGCCCGCGCCGCGACGGTGATGGCGCCGACGAGCGACGTGCTGCGCGATCTCATGGGCCGGGCGCTCACCGGCCAACCCCTGTTTTGACGTGGGAGAACCCATGGTTCCCCCACGGGCCCCCTCCTTAGGATGGTGTGGCTGATCGCGAGGACGGTCCCCCACCGCCGAGTCGGATCGTGCGAGGCTGTCGCCGACCATCCGTGTCACGAGCCGCCAGGCCCAGAAGCGCTATCGCGCCGGTGGGTACATCCGGGCCAGCCGCTCCGGCGGCACCCGCAGGGTGTAGAGCACCTGGATCAGCCAGTTGCGCGCGAGCGCGCGGGCGTGGCCGTCGCTGCGGTGGCGGCGGGCCGACGTCGTGACCGCCAGCGGGACGATGACGAGGCCTCTGTCGCGGCGCAGACGGGTCGCCAGGTCGCGGTCCTCCATGATCGGGAGCGGCCGGTAGCCGCCGACGCGGTCGAACGCCTCCCGCGAGACGAAGAGGGCCTGGTCGCCGTAGACGATCTTGAACAGCTGCGAGCGCGCGTTCACCATCCGCTCGACCAGCGGCCGGGGCCGGTCGAACCCGATCCGGAACGCGCCCGCGGCGGCCCGCGCGAGCGCCGTCGCGATCGCCGGGCCCGCGCCCGCGGGCAGGTGCGTGTCGGCGTGCAGGAAAACGAGCGCGTCGCCGCTTGCCGCCGCCGCGCCGGCGTTCATCGCGTCTGCCCGCGCCCCGGGCGCCACGAGGACGCGCGCCCCGGCCGCGGCCGCCGCCTCGGCGGTGCCGTCGCCGCTGCCCGCGTCGGCCACGATCACCTCCGCGCCGGGCAGCGCCGCCCGGGCTGCGGCGATCGCTCCGGCCACCGTCGCCGCCTCGTCGAGCGTCGGGATCACGACCGAGAACCTCACGCCCGCCCCTGCCACCGGTCGAGGCTCAGGCGGGCGTTCGAGGGGACGAGCGCCAGCATCAGGCTGACGGCGACGAAGAGCGCGTATCCCCACGCCCACTCGTTCGGCGCGCGGATGGTGAGCACGGTGATCGCGATCGACTGCGCGAGCCCGAGGAGCGCACCGGTGCGGGTGTGCCACCCGAGCAGCAGGAGCACGCCGGCGGCCAGCTCGATCAGAAAGACGATCCAGCCGAACAGCGTGAAGTGGGGGATGACCGTGTCCGCGACCAGCCGCCGCAGCGGCTCGGAGATGGCGTGATGCTCGGCCTGGTGGAACGAATACATGAGCCCGCGCGGCTGGTCGCGGCCGAAGTCGGGCGGGAGCTTCCAGGTCAGGTTCGAGAGCCACAGCACGCCGATGAAGATGCGCAGGCAGGCGAGCGCAAGCGCCGTGCGTTCCCTGTCGCGCACGCCTAACAGATGTCGAACCGCAGCGGCGTGGCGACGGCGCGCTCGAGCCGGCCGAGCCGGCGCCGCCGCCGCACCTCGACCTCGTAGCGCCAGGAGATGATGTGCCCCTCGACCGCGGTCGGCAGGCCGGCGGGCAAGGCGAACGAGAACGGGTGCCAGGTGCGGTCGGGGTCGCAATCGAACGCGATCGTGTCCGACCACAGCGTGTCGCTGCGCCACAGCGGCGGCTGGCGGTGGTTGCGGATGCGGAAGTTCGTGCGCCAGATCTCCTGGCAGCGCGCCAACACTTCGAGCCGGCGGACGCTGCCGTCGACGTGCACGCGGCCGTCGATGTGGCCGCCGCCCTCGAGCAGCGCGTCGGCGAGCTCGATGTGGAAGTGACGGGCCGGGAACGACGCGATCATCCGGTCGTACAGGTATCCGGCCTCGTGGATGGGCCGCTCGCCGCCCTTGATCTGCACCGGCATGGTCACCTGGACGCGGCGCCGGCCGGACACGGGGCTGCGCGCGCGCACGGCGAACCCGAGCTTGCAGCGGCGGCCGACGCGGACCGGCGGCGTCTGCTCCGGAATCTCCAGCTCGAAGCGGGCACGGCCGGCGACCGGGTCGACGCGGGTCGACCCCATCGGCGTCGCCAGCTTGCCGGCCGGGCAGGTCTCGATCCGCAGGAGCGTCACGTCGGCCGGGCCGTCGAGGCCGCGCAGCTCGCCCGCGACAGGGCCGCCGGCGACGACGGCCGTCGGGCCGACCTCGAGCTGGAACGGGTGCTCGGTTGCGCCCTCTCGTCTGTGCAGCAGCGCCACGCCCAACCTCTCTTGCGTTCTGTCTGGACGGTAGCGGAGCCCGGGCTACCCCGCAGTGAGGAGGAAGTCCATGCAGGAGCCGTCGCCGGCCAGGTCGACGATGGCCCCACGCAGGACGTCGGCGGAGTACTCGCTGCCCGGGTTCAGGCACAGGCTCCGGCCGATCTTCTGGGCGCCGCGCGACTCGTGGATGTGGCCGTGCAGGCCGACGGTCGGCTGGTAGCGCTTGATCGCATCGCGGACGGCCCGGCTGCCGACGGGGATGAAGCTCGGCCGACCGCCGTGCAGGACCGGCTTCAGGTTCGCGTCCAGCTCCGGCGCCGTATCGAGGCCGGAGTTGTAGGGCGGGTTGTGGAAGTTGCAGACCGACGCGCGGCCCGGCTCGACCCGGTCCATCATGGCCGCGATCCGCTCCGCCAGCTCCTCCTCGGGGTACTCGCGCTCCGTGTCCCACGGCGTCGGCGTGACGTCGCCGATGCTCGCGAGCACGGCCGGGCCGAGGTCGTACAGGTCGCGCTCGGGGCACTCGACCCGCTCGTTCCTGGCGAGCACCTCGTCGATCTCGACCGGGTCGTCGTTCCCGGGCGTGATGATGCAGCGCACCCGCGGATCGAGCCGCTCGTCGGCGAGCGCGCACCAGCCCTCGAGCTGGGCGACGATCTCGCGCCGGAAGAGCCCCTCCAGGTAGGGCTTGTCGGCGGCGATCCGCTCCACCTCGGCGGCGTCCATCTCGACCGGGTAGAAGCCGAGCATGTTGATCTCGGAGCGCAGCCGCTCCTCCTCGGCGACCGGCACCTCGACCCGCTCGCCGCGCACCTCCGCCGAGATCACGCCGTCGTGCGTCCGCAGCGGCACGAGGCCCTTGCCGGCGACGTCGCCGCCGAGCAGGAGCACGTCGGCGTCGTACGCCGCCGCGGCGTTCACGAACTTGCGGAAGCACCGGTCCGACCCGTGCACGTCCGTCGCGAAGAAGATGCGCAGGGCGCGGGTCGTGCTCTTCTTCTTGCGGAACGGCACGGGGTCAGACGGCTCCGGTCATTCCGGGGGCAGCTCGTGCATCGCGAGGTCGATGTCGATCGACGCCGACCGCCGCACGCCGCGCGCGATCAGGTAGACGACGGGCCCGGCCGCCAGCACGAGCACCAGGGTGGAGACGCTCTGGACGCTGAACTTCCCGAAGACGCTCGAGTGCGTGACGATCAGCCCGATCACGATCAGCGCGAGGATGGTCGTGAGGCCGCCCGCGATCGCCGCCTTCGGCATCCCGGCCAGCCGGTCGACGTCGTTCGTGCCCGGCTTCAGGATCAGCTCGGGGCGCCGGTAGGGCAGGAGCAGCGCCGAGACAGCGCCGGCGAGCAGGATCAGCGCGACGAACAGGCTCAGGTTCGCGACGATGTTCGCCAGGTTCACGTAGGTGGCCAGGATCGAGAACCCGATGCCGCCGGCAAGGGCGATGCACGTCGCGATCAGCGGGGTGCCCGTGCGCTCGTCGATCTTCGCCACCGACACCGGCAGCAGCCGGTCGAAGGCGAGCGCGAAGAGGACGCGGGTGACGACGGCGACGAAGGCCAGGTCGACGGCCAGCTCGGCGCACGGCACGGCGATCGAGAAGAGGATCTTCGTGATCGGGTCGCCGGAGAGGACGAGGCCGTAGCCGAGCCCGCCCGCCTGGGCGGACAGGTTCGAGATCTTGGCGTAGGCGTCGCCGTTCACGGCGTTCAGGTTCGCCTGCGCCTGCATGAAGTCGAGCCCGACCCGCCAGCGCAGGAGCATCCAGATCCCGACCCACACGACGACCAGGAGCACGATGCTGATGACTGACGCCCACACATACGTGCGCCCCGGCCGCTTCAGCTCGCCGCCGACGTAGTACGAGTAGAGCACGCCGTTGTAGTTCAGCACCATGAACGGCACGACGAGCAGCGACGCCGTGAGGCTGATGCCGGTGACCACCCCGTTGGCCTTCGCGGCCGAGAGCACCGCGTTGTAGGCGTTGGGGTGCTTGCTGAAACTGGCGAACGACGACACGAAGTCGCTGTGGCTGTGGGCGATCAGGATGATGCCGAGGGCGACGAAGGCGAGCAGCTGGATCACGACCAGGCCGAGGATGATCTGGGCGACCCGGCGCAACGGCAGCAGCGAGAGCAGGCCGACGATGAGGAGCATGCCGACGCAGATGAGCGCGATCGCGCCCTTGCTGGTCACGTGGTTCGCGCCGGCCGCGATGGTCGAGCTCGAGAAGGCGTCGCCGAGACCGGTCAGGGCGAACGGCATGAACGCGGCGGTGAACTGGGCGTTCGCGGCCAGGATGTAGGTGAACGCGACCGCGACGCTGACGCCGACCATCGCCCCGAGCACCGGCGAGATCACGCGCGAGACGTACACGTACTCGCCGCCTGCGCGCGGGATCGCCTGCAGCAGGTAGCGGTAGGCGAACATGCCGACGAACCAGATGCCGGCCGCCAGCAGCAGTGGCAGGATCATGTCGGGGTGGCTGAAGCTGGTCAGGCCGGCGCTGAAGTTGATGAAGGTGTTGACGACGGCGACCGACGCCAGCGCGATGGCCGTCGCGGCCGGAATCCCGAGCTCGCGCACCAGCCCCGAGGACTGGCGCGTGAAGAGCCCACTGGTTGCCCCTGCCTCAGGCGTCCCGGTCGTGCTCATGTTACCCCTCCAGGATGGATGGAACGTTCCAGGGCGAAGCTATCAAGCGCACGTGACTGTTGCAACCCTCGCGTCGGCGGGTCAGGCGGCGGGCGCTGCGAGCGGCGTCCAGGGCCAGTCCGGCCCGACCGCGAGCGCCTCACGGGCACTCGCGCTGGCCCGCGCGGCGACGGCGATCGCGACGGCGAACCGGTCGTCCGTGAGCGTCGCGTTGGGCGTGTCCTCGCCCCGGCAGGCGGCGGCGAAGTCGTCCATCTGGGCCTGGTAGGCGGCGGCGAACCGGTCGCGGCAGTCGGCCGGGAAGCGCGGCTCCATGGCGGGCCCGAGCACGGTGACGCCGGTGCCGGTGGCGGCCTGGGCGAGCACGACGGAGCCGTCGGGGCCGATCACCTCGCAGCGGATCTCCATCCCCAGGGTCGACGTGCGCGACAGGTGGGTCGTGGCGACGGCGGTGCCAAGGCCGATGGTGATGTGCGCGTTGTCGAGGTCGGCGTCGAGATACACGGGGTTCTGCACGAGCGCGTAGGCGGTGGTCGGGTCGGCGCCGAGCAGCCACCGGGCCGTGTCGAAGTCGTGGACGCCAACGTCCATGATGAAGCCGCCGGCGGGGCCGTCGTCGGCGCTCGGGGGGAAGTCCTCCCGGCTCGCCAGCTGGACGGCGAACGGCGTGCCGATCGCACCGGCCGCGACCGCCGCGGCCAGCTCGCGGAAGCCGGGGTCGTGGCGGCGGTGGTAGGCCACGCGGACGGCCCGGTTGGGCTGCGCGGCGGCGGCCGCCTCGATGCGGGCGTGGTCGGCGAGCGAGATCGCCCCCGGCTTCTCGAGCAGCAGGTGCTTGCCCGCCTCGAGCACGCGGACGGCGTGGTCGGCGTGGTCGGCGGTGCGGGTGCACACGACGATCGCGTCGACGTCGTCGTTTCCGAGCAGCTCGTCCATGGTCAGGAGGCGCACGGCGGGGTCGAGCGAGCCGACGCGGTCGCGCGTGGCCCGGCCGCGCGCGGAGGCGACGGCGACGAGCTCCACCGCCTCGCTGCGCGCGGCGCAGCCACGGTGCACGGCGGAGATGAACCCCGTTCCGGCGATGCCGAGCCGGATCGGCGCAGGACGAGCTGGCACGAAGCCTCCCTGGTGGTGGAACGTTCCATGACGCTACCAGAGCGGAGTCGGCGGCCGGACTACACTTTCACGCCCCGATGCCACCAGACCTCAGATGACCAGGCGGGACGTGACCATCTTCGACGTCGCCCGGGCGGCGGGCGTCTCGAAGTCGACGGTCTCGAACGTCGTACGCGGCGTCGACGAGGTTTCCGCCGCCACCCGCCAGCGCGTCCTCGAGGCGATCGAGTCGCTGAACTACACGCCGAACGGCATCGCCCGCCAGTTCGTGCGCCGCCGCACCACGATGATCGGCGTGCTCGTCGGCGACCTGGGCAACGCCTACCACGCCCAGCTGGCGCGGGTGGTCGAGCGGGCGCTCTTCCGGGCCGGCTACACGGCCGTGTTCTGCAACATCGAGGGCGAGGAGGAGCTCGCCGTCGCCGGTGTCGACGCCCTGCTTGAGCAGCGCGTGGCCGGGTTCCTGCTGCTCGCCTCCATCGAGCGAACGCCACAGCTGCCGGCGTCGCTGCGCCGCACCGGCGTCCCCACCGTCATCATCGGGCTGCGCCAGGAGTGGACCGACTCCGTCGGGCCGCACGACCGGGAGGGCGGCCGGCTGGCGACCCAGCATCTGGTCGACCTCGGCCACCGCCGCATCGGCTACGTGCGCACGGCGATGGTCGAGGCCGGCGGCGACCGCGCCCGGCATGCCGGGTACCGGGCCGTGCTCGCCGGCGCGGGGCTCGAGCCGCCGCCGGGGATGTGGTGGGATCAGGGCTCGGACACGATCCGGGTCGGCCGCACGGAGATGCCGCTGCGCGACGCGCTGCGGGGACCGGACGCGCCCACGGCGGTGTTCGTCTGGAACGACTTCGCCGCGATCGGGCTGATCGAGGCCTGCGAGGCGGTCGGGATCGGCGTGCCGCGCGATCTCTCGGTGGTCGGGTTCGACGACATCGCCGTCGCCGGCCTCGCCCGCATCTCCCTGACGACCGTCGCCCAGCCGCTCGACTTCCAGGCCGAGCGGGCGGTCGAGATCCTGCTCGCGCGCATGGACGGCCCCGCTCCGGAGAAGCCGCGCCACCTGACGGTGCCGGTCGAGCTGCGGGTGCGGGGGTCGACTGCGGTGCCGCGTCGCTAATCTCCAGCGCAGGCGAGTTGGAGCGTTCCAGGGAGGCGCGGAGAATGCGGGTGCTGTTGTGCGGCGCGGGCCAGGTGGGCTCGCTTCACGCCGGGAATCTCGTCCGGGCATCGGGCGCGTCCGACGTGGTGATCGCGGACGTCGACGCGGATCGAGCGCAGGCGCTCGCGCTCCAGGCCGGCGCTCGCCCGGCACCGTCTCCCGACCCGTTCTCGGCGGAGCCCGACGCGGTGGTGGTCGCGGCGGCGACGCCCGCCCACGCCGGCCTCGTGCGCGCCTGCATCGAGCGCGGCATCCCCTGCTTCTGCGAGAAGCCGCTCTCCGCCGAGGTGGACGAGACCGTTGCGCTCGTGCGCGAGGTGGAGGCGGCCGGCCTCGCGGTGCAGGTCGGGTTCATGCGCCGCTTCGACCCCGCCCTGCGCCGGCTGCGGGAGCTGATCGCCGAAGGGGACCTCGGCCGCGTGCACACGCTCCACGTCGCCTCGCACGATCACGAGCCGCCGCCGGAGGAGTACGTCGCCCGCTCCGGGGGGATGTTCCGCGACCAGCTCATCCACGATTTCGACATGATCCGCTGGGTCACCGGCGCCGAGGTGCGCTCGGTCTACGCCGCCGGGGCGGTGCGGGCGATCGACTTCGCCGAGCGCTACGGCGACGTCGACACCTGCGCCCTCGTGCTCGAGCTGGACGGCGGCACCCTCGTGCTCGTCGCGGGCACGCGCGAGGACGGCCGCGGCGAGGACGTCCGCATCGAGGCGATCGGGTCGAAGGAGAGCGCGGCGGCCGGGATGAACGCGCGCACGCCGCTTCGGCTGCTCGACCCGATCGGGGTGGCCGACGGCTACACGCCCTACGGCAGCGCGTTCGACCGCTTCGCCGCCGGCTATGTCGGCGAGATCGACCACTTCCTCGAGGTCGCCGCCGGCCGGGCCGAGAGCGCTTGCACTCCCCGCGACGCGCTCAACACGCTGCTGGTCGCCGAGGCGGCCGAGCGCTCACGCCTGGCCGGCACCCCGGTGCCCGTCCGCCACGCCGACGACCTCCTCGGTGCATAAACGGGGTCAGACCCTTTTATTCACGCCGTTCCGCCAGCCTGAACATGTCCGTCAGCACGGCCTGGTCGATCCGGGCCTGCTCGGGTGGGGTGCGGCACTCCTCCGCGCCGAGCATGCAGCGGTGGAAGTGCACCAGCTCGCGCTGGTAGGCCTCGTCGTAGGAGTCGAACGCGGTCACGTCGCGGCCGTCCGTCCCGGCCCGGGAGACCGCGTACGTGGTCGGCGCCTGGCGCAGCCACGGCGACGGGATCGAGAGCGTGCGGACGGAGTCGTCGAAGTAGAGCGTGATCCGCTCGTCGTACTCGTGCAGCGCGATCAGCTGGATCCAGGCGCTGTCCCAGCGGGCGCCGTTGCGCAGCCGCACCGAGCCGGTGAGCGCCTCGCCGCCCGCCCAGGCGTCGCCGGCGATGACCGGTGCGGGCAGCGGCTCGCCCATCCGCGCGAGCATTCCGTGCACCATGTTCACCTGGTGGACGAGGCTGCCCAGGAAGCCGCCGGAGAAGGCCTTGACCGCGTCGACCTCGTCGGTGCCGACCGCCGCCCGCACCTGCGCGGCCTCGTCGGCCCGGCTCCCCTCGATCACCTCGGCGGGAACGTCGCTGCCGCGGGCGAGGTCCTCCGGCCCGAAGTACGGCCCGAACTCCGGGTCGTGGACGAGCACGCTGATGTAGCGCAGCGTCTCGGTGGAGTCGGGCAGCTCCGAGACGAGCCGCTCGTAGGCGATGTCGAAGCGGTTGTTGTAGGCCACCTGCACCACCCGGCCGGCGCGGTCACGGGCGGCAACGATGGCGTCGGCGTCGGCGGGCACGATGCAGAGCGGCTTCTCGCACAGGACGTGGACGCCCGCGTCGAGCGCCGCCAGCACCGTGCCCGCGTGGGTCGCGTTAGGCGCGCAGATCACGACGGCGTCGAGCCCGTCGACCGCAATCGCCTCGTCTGCGGTGGCGACCCGGTGTGGGATCCCGAAGCGGTCGCCCACCCGCTCGCGCACCGACGGGCTGGGATCCGCGACCACGGCGAGCTCGAACCGGTCGCGCAGGAGCGCCAGGTGGGGGAGGTGCATGGCCTGGGCGATCAGCCCGGCGCCGATCACCCCCACCCGCTTGCGATCGCTCCCGGCGCTCACGCGCGCAAGCCTAGAAGGTTTGCGCGCACGAGGCGGAGAGGTAAAGTGGCGCCGTGTGGGCCATCTGACCGTGGAAGTGGGAGGGCATCGCGATGGGGAACTCACGTAGGCGGTTGCTGGGCCTCGGCCTGGCGGGCGTCGTCCTGACGCTGGCCGCCGGGTGCGGCTCGTCGGGCAGCAGCTCGAGCGGAGGCGGCTCGGGCGCCAAGGGGAATGTGCCGAACCTGAGCGCCTCGGCGTTCAACGTCGATTTCACCGAGATGAAGAAACTGAAGGGCCTTGCCTCCGAGGGCAAGGGCATGGTGGGCGTCCTGCTTCCCGACACGACGTCGTCGGCGCGGTACGTCGAGTTCGACGCGCCGTACCTGAAGGACGCCTTCCAGGCAGCCGGGCTGAGCTCGAGCGACTACAAGATCGACAACGCCCAGGGCAGCACGAGCACGATGCAGCAGCAGGCGGAGGCGGACATCACCGCCGGCGCGTCGGTGCTGCTGGTCGACCCGCTCGACCCGGGCTCCGGCGCCGCCATCGAATCGAACGCCGAGTCGAAGGGCGTGAAGGTGATCGACTACGACCGCCTCGTCACCGGCGGACCGGCCGATCGCTACTACGTCAGCTTCAACAACGTCCAGGTCGGCAAGCTGATCGGCCAGGGCGAGGTGAGCTGCATCCAGTCGTGGGGCGTGAAGAACCCGAACATCCTCGTGATGGACGGCGACCCCACTGACAACAACGCGAAGCTGTTCGCCCAGGGCTACAACGGCGTGCTGGCGCCGCACTTCGCGGACAAATCCTATGTGAAGGTCGGCGAGCCGGCCGGCACGTGGGACCCGCCGACCGCGGCGACGACGTTCGAGCAGCAGTTCACCGCCCACAAGAACATCAACGCGGTGGTCACGCCGAACGACGACAACGCAAACGCGGTCATCTCCGTCCTGCAGAAGGACAAGATCCCGCCGAAGACGTTCCCGACCACCGGCCAGGACGCGTCGCCTTCAGGCCTGCAGAACATCCTCAAGGGCTACCAGTGCGGCACGGTGTACAAGCCCATCTACGAGGAGGCCCAGGCCGCGGCAGCGCTCGCGCTGTACCTCCGCGCGGGCCTGAAGCCGCCGTCGACGCTGGTGAACTCCGAGACGATGGATACGACGCTCAACAAGAACATCGCGTCCGTCTACACGGTCCCGCACTGGGTGACGACCGCCAACATGGCCTCGACCGTGGTGAAGGACAAGGCCGTGCAGGTGTCACAGCTGTGCGCCGGAGCCGCCCTGCAGAAGGCCTGCCAGGCGGCGGGGATCAGCTGACGAATCCGGCCTGGCGCGCCGGGCCGCCTGCAGCGGCGGCCCGGCGCTCCGGCGGGTGATGCCACCATGAACGACACAACGAACGATCGGGCGGCGAGCGGCGGCACGGATGCCGCACCGCTGCTGCGCCTGCAGCGCGTCTCGAAGAGCTTCGGCCCCGTGCAGGCCCTCGCCGACGTCGACTTCGACATCCGCGCCGGCGAGGTGACCGCGCTGGTGGGCGACAACGGCGCGGGCAAGTCGGTGCTGATCAAGTGCATCGCCGGCATCCACTCGCCCGACCACGGCGAGCTCGTCTGGGAGGGCCGGCCGGTGCGGATCCGCACACCCCGCGACGCCGCCCTGCTCGGCATCGACACCGTCTACCAGGACCTCGCGCTCTGCAACAACCTCGACATCGTCCAGAACATGTACCTGGGTCGTGAGCGGATGCACGGGATCGTGATGGACGAGGAGGCGATGGAGACCGAGGCGGG
>Ga0075436_100002323_pt1 | contig 13123 bp, 13 predicted proteins | sample RhiMethybrSRZTD5_FD_75303 | JGI IMG/M metagenome (GOLD analysis project Ga0075436, IMG submission 75303) | Populus rhizosphere microbial communities from Tennessee, USA - Rhizosphere MetaG P. TD hybrid SRZTD5 | ecosystem: Host-associated > Plants > Roots > Rhizosphere > Soil | place: USA...
TTGGTCTCGCGTGCCGACGCCAGCACCCGCTCCACCATCGCCGCATGTCGTGCAACGTACGCGTGGAGCGCCATCTCTTTGGCGCGCGTTTCCAGATCCAGTGAAAGTGCATACCCTTGCGAATCGTCCTCGCCCGACACACCTTTCTCCATCGCCTTCAACCAGGCCCGTTCGGCAGTTCGGTGAACCTTGAGTGCCGCGCGTGGCAGACGTGCTGAGCCACGCGGCGCAGCATTGTACAGAGTCTGCGGAGTTGACTCGCCTCGCAAGCCGACGTAGATCGTCACCCTGCCGCGGTCGTCACAACAGACGGGGGCGATGTCGGTCGGCTCGCGGCCAGTCGCTTGTTTGATTGCCTGCTTAAACCCGTCAACCATCTTCTCTTTCGAGTCGGGCGAAAATTTGTCGCCTACGCGTAACGGTAGTTTGGCTCGAAGCTGGTCAACGTTGACGTTTGTATGTCCGTAGAAGTCAATGGCGGCGATGGTGAAGGATTCATCCTGGGAGAAAGCTGGTGCGGCAGCGGTGAGGATCGTAATAAGAACTAAGATCTTCATTATGCGTCTCAGTAACCAACTGCTTGACCATCGCTGCGACGGGGCTCGGTGGCGCCGAGGCGCATGCCGGTTTTTTCCTCGATCATGATGCCTTCGGCGTCGCCCAGGTAACGCAGCTTCGCGAGTGTGTGGCCGCGTCCGGTTAACGTGCGCTGCGTGTCGCCCGAGAGGCCGAAGGGTTCGCCAACGAGTTCGTCGGGCAGCCACTGGTGATGAATGCGCGGCGCGTAGATCGCCTGTTGGATATTCATCTCGTAATCGATCACGTTGGTGATGATACAGAGAACTGTATTGATGATTGTTGGGTCACCGGTACTGCCGACGGTGAACTAGAAACTGCCATCCTTGCTGAGCACGATCGTCGGCGTCATTGCAGACAATGGACGCTTGTGCGCCGCGACTGCGTTTCGCTCGCCCTGGATCAAATTACCCCTAGCCCTAAAGTCAAGATGTATTTATGCCTTCGAAAGCGCAATTCGCTCGCGTCTCGATTTAGATTCGTTTGAGATCGCTCCGCAGATGCTTTTCATTCCTTGCCTCACCGTGACGACATCGATGCCTTTCAAATTTTGGCCCACAATCATCTGGGGTAATAGTGTAAGCCTCCCTTAAAAACACTGCCATTGAAAACTTGATGCCAGGCGACTATGACTGGGAGATTTCGATCCGGAAGAACTAATTGAACGAGCATCAGGCGTACGATCTGCGACCAGGACCAATGAAAGAAGACAGGTCAGATGGCGCAAATATTCGCAGACTTATGAGTTGACAGCCGCAGATCGTGGTATCGACAGCGGTCTATCCGAACTGTGGCTAAATAGAATGGTTGATAGACCGAAATGCTTTAATCAATGGCTCACCGACCACACGGTCGGTCTTCTTTTTGCTTACGCTATCTTAAAATGGTGATTTACACCTCGAAAGAGCGCACGGTTCCGAGTGCTGAAGAATTGGACCACAGGTGAGCATCGCTCAGCTTTTCTCGTTTTTAGGCGTTTTTTGCAGACGGTGATGGAGCTAACAGTGGTTCGATTCCGTGAATTGCAAACTTTGTCCACAAATTGGCCACACGACGAAAGAAAAAGCGTTAAAACGCTCACGACTGTATGTGTTGATGGAATGTGAATTAAGTGGTCGGGGCGAGAGGATTCGAACCTCCGACCTCACGGTCCCGAACGAAGAGAAGTAGGAAAAGTTAACTAATGCTTTTGAATCGAGTTGCAGCCACGAGCAAAATCAAGGGTTTTTGAAGTTGTTGACATCCGTTCTCATTCGTTACCAGTCACTTTCCATTTATTCCTGCCACAAATCTGCCACAACGAATCACTCCGCGAGCGACGCATGAATACATCGCGCCGCCCCTCACGTTCGACCCGTGAAGGTGGACCACCTTTCAGTCCAAGGTCTATTGATGAACGAACCAACGGCGTCGGGTCAAGAACGATCGTTCCTCACAATCACGTGTTCCTTATCACCAGCTCAATTTGTCGCAGGATTGTGGCAGACGTGCAGGTAATGTTCGGTTCCAGCTCAAGCCGCTGTTATTGCTGAGAACGCTTGGACTTGGGCCGATTTGTTTGCACAATAGATTGTCCATGAACCCTCAACTCAGCATTCAAAAACTAGCCGCTCGTAAACTCTTAGCCTCAATGCCTGACGATGTTTTCAACATCTACATCACTCCGCTGATCGAAGCTCATGGCTGGCCTTTCCATGTCAACGGATCAGTGCTTAACCCTCCCGAGGTTCGACGCTGGTTTCAGATGTTCGACCATCAATTCGTCCAAGCGATCAGCCAACTCACGTGGGAACGGCGCAAAATTCCGTTCGCGCTCGCTCGCTTTCATCCACGCTCGTATGAGGTCGTTGCCGCGCTCATAAATTTGCACGTATTCGGCGTAAATACATTCGTCGCACCTATTGCTAACACGAGAGAAAAATTCTTCTCCGCTCGGGCCTATATCGCGGAGACAGGAACAATGCCTGTTCCTGTAATCCTGCAACATGACCTGCTCGGTCTCCGCATATTGGATGGTAATCACAGGCTCGCTGCTATGGCTTCGTTCAGCAACGCTAACGACGGAATAATCGATTGTTGGTTAGGCAGGTTTACACCAGTTAACACACCATTACCGAACATTACCGACGTGCATCGTCGATAATGGTTCTGCTCATTCAGATGATAAACTGGCTCGCAGATGACCTGATGAAATACCCTGGAGCAATATTGGATCCTATGACAGACCCGGACGTTCAAGCAGCCTAGACCGCAGAGATCGAGCGACGCTTAGTCGAGATCGACACGCTTATATCCAACGCCTGAAAGAGAGATGGATTCATGGCTCTTAGTCCAAAGGAGATTGGGAGACGCATTCGCGAAGTCGCAGAGGAAGTCGGTGTCGGAAGAGCGGAAATGGCCGACGCTTTGGGGGTCGATCAAAACACAATATCGAAACTTGAAATGGGAACTTTAGACCCCATTCCAGGTGACTATGTTCTTGTAATAGCTCGATTACTTAAGACTGACTTTCGGTATTTCATCTCAAGTGATCTTGATGACGTGGAAGCCGAAACGAAGAAGCTATTTCGGAAACTGGCCGCCCCAACCCCAAGTGACTTCCTCGCCATCCGTCGCTTTGTTTCATTCTGTATGTCGGAGAAAGACCTCGAGGCTCTCCTTTCGATCAAAAGGCAAGAGGACATTCCTACTTACAGCACCGGAAAGGCCTCACCATGGCTGCACAAAGATCAAGGTAGAGATGCCGCGAAACAAGAAAGAAAGCGTTTGGGCCTTGGGAATCGTCCTATTCGGAACATCTTTGAGACCATGCGCTCCCAGGGAATCCACTTATTCAGACACAGTCTTGAGGATCGAAACCTCAATGGCGTAACGATTCAACATCCACAGGCTGGAGTTTGCGTTCTGATTAATTACGACGACGATTTGTATAGACAGTTCTTTTCCGCAGCACACGAGTATTGTCACGTGCTGGCAGATCGGAGTGTACTGGCGACTGAGGGGTCCGTGGTTTCTTACAGAGGGCGCTACGACTTGGTTGAGGTTCGCGCGAATAATTTTGCCGCAGAATTTCTCTTGCCTACAGGAGTTTTTGATGAGCACAAGCGTCCTAAGGACCTTAATGAGCTCACCTCATTCGTACGAACTGTAGCGCAAGATTACAAAGTCAATACTGAAACAGTCGCTATTAAGCTTAAGGACCTTGGGTGGATTACAGATAAAACTCTTGCTTCTTTCCAAGCCGTCAGACCAGCTGTCATCCGTCGAAGTGAGAAAACTGATCCAGACATTCCGCTGAACTTGACAGATAAACAAATCGAACGAAGGGTCAATGCGATTCGGGAGGGAATTAGTTCTTATTACCTTGAACTACTTCGCCGGGCACTCACGGAGGACTTGATAACCTTCGGACGCTTTGCTGAGATGCTTGATATGTCTACTGAACAAGCCAGAGATTTTGTAGCGGCGACGAGGTTAGCAATATGACTCTGACAGCCGTACCCGTCCCGCTCTGGCTCCTTGACAGTTCAACCTTCATAAACTGCTGTGTCATTTCTCGTGTGCCCTTGTTTGTTCTATTAAGGTCTCCACTGTTTTTTTCGGAATATGTCTTTCGAGTCGAGCTAGGAATTAATGCGCATCATTCAACACGTACCGCAGCAGCCGAGTGGGTGTCGCGAGGGAAAATTGGCATCAGTAACCTCGCCTTAGCGGATCTAGATCGGATAAGCCAATTAGGTACGCCAAGGAGAATAGGTTTGGGAGAGATAGCTTCCGCAATTCTTGCCGAGCGTGAAGGTGGGGGAGTTCTTTGCGATGACTGGAAGGGTAGACGTTGGTTGCAGACGCGAGTGACGTTAAGCCGTTGGGAATCCATTGAAGATGTGCTTCTTGATGCAGCCCAATCGGGTCACGTGAGTGAATTTGACTTGGACACTTTTCAACAAGATTTGGAAAAGGCGCGCTATACGTGCCGAATGAACCTTCGGATTGAACATCTTCGCCGCAATGCGAACCTTAAAAAACGTCCTCAATAATTCTTAGCATCAATTCACACTTGTACAAACTAGCGAGGCAAGACGCTTCGAGATTGTCTTAGTCCTGTAGATTCTTTTACGGAAATAGCTTTTCAAGATAGTTATGTAACGCAATCTTATGTTAGAGTTTGCACCCAAAATTGGGTGTAATAATTAAATGCACCCTGGAAAGGGTGTTAGTAGGTGCCGAGAAATCCACGAACTGTTTCTGTAGTAACAGCCGATATTATTAACTCTACTAGCTATAACCCTCATTCACGTAGACGGATTAATACTACTCTAAAAAGATCCTTTACCGATCTTGCTCGTAAATATCCTAATGCAATACATACACGGCTAGCATTTAGGATAACAGCTGGCGATGAGTTTCAATGTGTGTTTTCAAATGTTCCTCAAAGTTTTGAACTGCTTACTTATTTGAGGTCATCAGTAGCAATTAGTGGAGTTCAACCGTTAATTACTTTTCGAGCGGCGATCGGTGTTGGTGGAATTAGTGTGAAGGGGAAATCAAGTCCTTATGAAGAAGATGGAGAAGCCTTTGTTCGAGCGCGCTTTGGATTGGAACAACTGGGAAAGCGAAAGTATCGTTGGACAAAACTCATAACGCAGAATTCAGAAATAGATCGCGTCGCTGATTTGACTTTGATGTTTTTAGATCGATTACAAAAAAGCTGGACAGTACCACAATGGGAAGCTGTGAAGTGGAGCTTACTGGGATTAACCAGAGAAGAGATCTCTAAGAAATTGAATGTGGCGCATCAAAATGTTACTAAGCGCTTGACTGCGGCTGGGTGGCAAGAGTTTAAAGAAGGATCCCAATTTCTTCATGATTTGCTGATAGATGCTTCAAACCCTAAATAGGGTGCAAACACTAGTAACACCCAAATTAGGGTGCAATAGAGAAATATGCTCTTATTTCTAAAACTTTATCTGGCGCACTTAATTGCGGATTTTATTCTTCAGCCGAATTGGATTGCTGGAAACAAACGTCAGTTATCGCGACTGGGCCTACATTCTTTAATTCATTTTGCCACCGCTCTCATATTAATTAATACAGCCATTACCAAACAAATCCTAGTCGTCTTATTTCTCTTAATCTTAGTGCATGCAGTTTGCGATTATGTCAAAGCGAAATTTACTCGAGATGAATGGATGGCCTTCACCGCCGATCAAGCGATCCATTTTCTCATGATTGTTTTAGCGTCCATTTGGCTGAGCTCGGACGCAGGTGACAATGCTAGGAATATTCTTAAAACGGTAGCCGGGTCTGAAAAACTCTATTTATATCTATGTATGTATATCGCTGTAACTTTCGGAGGTGGTTATTTTGTTCAGAAGGTAACCCAATATTTCATGCGTCAAATAGATCAAACTTTGTCCCAGGAAAAACCGGGACTACCAAGCGCTGGTAAGTATATCGGCTGGTTAGAACGATCCCTTGTTCTGACTTTTATTGTTGCTGGGTATCCCGATGGTGTGGGCCTTCTGTTGGCAGCTAAAGCTCTAGCCCGCTATCCAGAGATAAAGACTGATACGAAAGGTCATTTTGCAGAATATTTCCTCATCGGGACGCTTACAAGCGTTAGTCTCGCGCTGTTTGCAGGCTTTATTCTCCTAAAGATGAGACTAAGAATTACTCACTAAACAAGCTTAGTGATCTTTGTAAACCGCATGCCAGGGCAATGGGAATTTCAGTCATGGGTTATGTGAGTTTGTTGCAATTACAGGCTAAGTGCCGAACGCTGCCACTTCGATTGCTACAGTCAAGGCAAGTTGCCTCGCTAGATTCTCTGCTTCGTTAAGAGCCGATTGTGAGTAGGTAGCCACGTCCAGCTCGCCTCCATCGAGGTTTTGGTATCCAACCGATACCTCGTCCTCTGGACGTTCGTACTTTGTTGCCATCGCCCGCTGAATCAATGGCATGCGGGTCTCTTGCTGCCAGGTCGGTTTTCTTAAACCGAGCAAGATCACCCGATATCCGTCACTAGTTATATCCACGCGAGACACTGTCCCACCTAGGATCAATCCGCTTTCTAGATCAAGATCTAATTGCGAGCGATGGTCAGCAACGACGACTCCGGAACTTTCGTACCACTGAATATAGCTGTCGAATCGCTCTAGGATCTGTTCGACGCGCAGACGATTAAGTAACCTTCGGTTTGTGGTAGTACGCTCGATATACAATCTTGCGGCGGCAACATCCTCTGTCTTGTGAAAATGATATAGTCCCTCTCTCAGGCAATGATCGTACCCGGCTCGAGGTCCGCCGCCGGTGGGGGCAAGTTTCGCAGCGACCCACTTCAGTGGATCGCTCAGGCATTCTTCTAATTCTCCATGGCGGATCCTCATGATAACAACAGCTGAAGGTCAGGGTATCTATGGAGGACAGTTCGCGCCTCGACCGCAAACCGACGATACATGCTGATGACCTGCAACGGGTCGAGATTAGAGGAGTACAGTTCTGGCCACTCGCTCATTACCTCTTCGTTAGACATGGTTTCCATCCTAACAATGAACTCAGTAAGGTCTGCCATGTTTCTTCGCGCGGCGTTGTCTGGCGGTAAGTCGAGAGTGCCATCTAGCCATGAATCGTCACCATATGCTGTCGGATCTGGTTGAATCCAAAACTCAATAGCGATGCGTCTAACGAAGCATGGAACACACTCGCCGCAGTGAGTAATGCCAACTGGTAGGCGGGCATTGCGCCAACAACTGTTCGAGATAGGCAGACTACTTGGTAAAGTAGTCACGACGGACTGTATGACTTCAGCTTTCGTCTTATAGACGTATGGATTTGTGATTCGAAAAGGAATGGCCATCGAGCTCCTCAAGAACCCCTCCATGGCAGAAAGGAAGTCAGGATGAGCTGTATGCGTTGAGAAAGAGCCGATTCGTCCTTGAGTGAGCGGAAGATGAATCGCCATTTGTCCATTCTCCGCTAAATACAGAATCTGGTCGTGTCCAGCACGCCGGGCGCATAAACTCCCGAGAATCAAAAACAGAAATGAACGGGTCCGTTGGCTGTTTTCAACATCATGTGTCAGCGCTCCTGGAGCTCCATCTCTCGAAGACACAAAAAACTGGAGGTGCGGCAAGTTCAAGCCCAGAGCTCTTAACTGGGCAACTAGCTCGACTTGGCCTCGATCAGTTTGCCGATTCCGAGTTTTATGACTTACTAATTGGAGCTCGTCACTTCCAAACTCCAGAGCGGCCGCCAACGAATCTAGGCCGCCAGAAAACAGAAGTGTACGTCCGTCAGCCCTGGCGAAATCAGAAGGGGGCTCGGGGGCGCCAGGTTCTTGTCGTAGATTCACCCTCCAACCGTCGTTTGAAAGTATACGGAGTATGTTCTCAATATCGTGGCGCAGGGGTAGGAGACGAGCTAGGTTGACAACAGGAAGATCGAGTTGAATTCGCCGTGCGTAGTCCTCACGATCGCCGCGCTCAGTAGCACGATCGGCGGCCAGCACCGAAGCTCCGATTAAGAGGAGATCTGATTCGAGGCTCGTCGGTTGACCAAAAAAGTTTGCAAAGTCGCCTTCGCCAGTGAAGAGGTTATGACCTGGTTCAAGGATAAAATCACAGCCTCCATCTTCAGTCCCATTTCTGCGCACGAAGAAAGAGCTCATTTCCTACGGGTTCTCCCCCCTCCCCGCAATGCGGAGATAACCCGCGAAACATATGCTTGCCAGCTATCGATGTCGGCCTTAACAGGTCCAGTCTTGAGGGCCGTTTCCCTAGCCACCATCCGAATCTGATCCTTTAAGTGGACCGCCTCCGTAGTGGTCGCTATTCGGCCGGACTGACCCACAAAACTCGGAAGGTCGCGAGAGACATAATACGAGGCGGCTTCGGCAAAAAGCTCCGATGCAAATCCCCTAGCTCCAGACTGAGTTGCCGCAGCGCGAACAAGGGCCCTCTTGGCCATTTCCAAAGCTAACCCGGCCGCGTGATCCTCATTTAAACGTTGGTGGAAGTACTGGCCCGCGCTAATTGGATCTTGTCCGCCTTCAGCGATTCGGCATGCCTCTACGAGCAGAGGATTAGCCAGGTCGCTGTAAAGTTGTCCTTCTCTGTCAGAAGTGGCTGCGCGCCATATTTCGCGACTTTGTCGCTCCGCAGTCCAGTCCGGCCTGCCAAGTACCGCATTAGCGAGCCTCCACGTTGGTATGTTCGGCGATGGTTGATTGGTCGAAGTTCCCATTTTTGTATTACGAGGAGACTCTCTCGGTTTCCGCAGCAGTCAACTCTCTCATGAAGGATTCTATTCTTATGCGCCCGCCTGTGAGGATCGAATCCCATCTTATTGCATTCCGAATATCAGGTCGATCGCGGAGTAAGGATACGATTCGCGCTAATACTTCCGCGTCCATGAACGACACTGGCACATGAGTAACGCCTAGAAACTGATTAGACAGGCTCTGCAGACGGTTGTCGTCTTGTTGAAATTTGGAGGACAAAATCAGAGCCCCAGAAACCACCAAACGTCCCTGTTGGCGAACCTTCTGTCTTTCAACATACTCAACTAACGCGCGAAGAGCCGGCCAAGTTACATCAAAGCCGTCTCCCCCTGCGGCCTTGGCGTCAACCACTTCGATCTGTGCCTGAGGAGTTTGGGCCTGCATATCGCTAACAGTTCGGCCCCTTTTTCTACCGCCCAGTCTCCGGACTCTCCGCCCAAATACGTACTCAAGTCCATATCCAACCAGATCCTCAAATATCAACCATGCTTCTCCCGTTTCACCTGCGGGCCGCTCATTCTTTGCGGCGACAATCAGCGCGTCCTCGTATTCCGGAGACAGGGCTTGCCACGACGGAACGGCGCCCCCCAGAGCCTCTGTAAAATCGTCCCACGACACCGAGTCATCGGTTGAAATCCCTGAAACCACAACGAGAACAGACCTAAGCGCCTGCGCAGATCTTTTTACATCCTCGATCTCATCAGTTGTCAGCTCTTCCACATCCGTTATCGCGATAAGGTACGAGATTATCGCTCCCAGAATGTCCTTTCTTTCACAATGGATTTCAATGTGACGTGGTTGTCGGTGAGTGCTCAGAATTGTATAACCCGCCGCTAGAAGCGTGCGAACTGCGATATTTGTTTGAGCTGTGGTCTTGTGAGAATTCAGCTCGTTACTCCAGTGAGTCTCCTTTGGGCGCCCGTTAACGGTAGACCATATAGTGCTGGAAAAGAAAGATCGGGCGATCAACTTGGAATGACAATGCGCAGACTTTCCTCAGCGGTCAAAGGACCGTCGGCGTCAATCCACTCGTCCAATCAGTTCTACCAGTTTCAACGAAGCGCGTCATGCTCCGTTTCATGAGTTTGGGTAGTTCTTCGAGGATCTCTCCTTTGCTCATGGATGAATGATAAATGCCTTTATTGTCGGCACGCAAACTTCAATCGTTTTAGACGTTGAGGGATAAGACTCAATAAGGACGGTCGTCTGATAAGACTGGATTATGTTCTCCCAAAGCCTCGAACATAATCGGTCTTATCAAACGCCTCGCCTTCTATTCCTTCTTTTATTTCAACGTGTCGCATTTACTCGAATGAACGTCAGTCGAAGGGGCTACACTCGCCTCCGGCTCGTGTCTGATTTCACAGAGCTGAGATGTTCCATGAGGTGTGATCCGTCGCTTTAGATCGAGGTACATTGGACCTTAGACACTCACCCTAATTGAGCGGACAGGATAGACGCCTTTTCTGGTCCACCGAGAATCAGTCAATTTATAGATTCTTAAGACCTTAGAGTTTCGGAGTTTCTAAGAAAAACCTTAGGAACTCTAGGGTTCCGCGTAAGTCCATTTCTGCTCAGCAATTTAGACCTTAGAGTTTTGCCTTTTTGTGACCCAATTGAGACCGTTGCTCGCATAGGACGAACACAATGCCGACTGGGTTCGAGAGTGACGGTATCTTGGGCAGTCGTTGACGATTTTGTGTGCGCTACGAAGGACGGTGCTAATCCGACTAGAGCAAATATTGAGATCAGCTACAGGGGCACTGATGTTGATGGTTGGTCCATTTCTGAATGCTGGTTGGAATGGGTGTTGAAGTATGCAGAATTTAGAAATGCCGAACTCGCCACGGTTCTTGAAGGTTACTGAACTTGCCGAATTACTAAAGGTCAAACCGCGCACGATCTACGAGATGGTTGCGCAGGATGCATTCCTTATCGAAAGCCGAACGGCTCAAACATTCTTCGTTTTGATCTCGATGAAATTCTTGCTTGGACCAAAGGCAGCACGAGGAAATGAACATGCTCGCCGTCAAAGACACGATGAAAAATTGACGCTGATTCATCTCACCATGTTGTAAACTGCCGGCGCCCGTGGCTGCACCTCGGGAAAGGACAATGACAATGCCAGTTCACAAACGGGGAGACAGATGGCACTACGCGTTCTGTATCCGCGGCGTCCGGTATCGGGGAGGGCTCCCTGAGGCACGGACCAAGGTCCAAGCGCAAAAGGCTGAGACGAAGATTCGCCAGGAGGTTTATGACGGTCGATATGGTAGACCGACCGGTGAAACATCTTTCGAGAAGTTTGTAGAGGACGTTTATAAACCCTGGGCCAGAGAGAACAAGCGGTCTTTCGAGAACAATGAGAAGTATAAGCTGCCGATGATCTGTGAAAGCAAGAGTCTTAAGGGCAAGACGTTTGCGCAGATCTCTCCGCTGTTGATCGAGAAGTACAAGAAAGAGCGGCGGGAGTCGGAACTACAGAAGGGAAGGACGCGAAAGCCCTCGACTATAAACCGAGAGTTACAAATACTCTCCAGGATTTTCTCACTCGGGATCAGGTACGGAGTGACCGACAAGAATCCATGTGCAGAAGTTTCTTTGCTGCCTGAGAACAACAAGCGTGTACGTTACTTGTTGGACGAGGAGGAGCAGCGGCTCTTGCCAGTCTTAACAGGTCCACGTGGACACTTGTTGCCGCTAGTGATCGTTGCGATCGGCACCGGCATGAGACGAGGCGATCTGTTCAAGCTGACGTGGGAGAAGGTCGATTTCCAGCGTGGAGTGATCTACGTACCGAATTCAAAAACCGGAAGAGACTACTCGGTCCCGATGAATGAAGACGTAAGAAGCACGCTGCAACAAATTCGACGGACCACGCGCGGCGGTGGTTATGTGTTTATCAATCCCGATACTGCTAAGCCTTACACCGACGTCAAGACAGCGTTCGGAACGGCTTGTGAGTTAGCGGGGATTGAAAACCTGCATTGGCACGACTTGCGTCACACGTTCGGGACCAGGCTTGCCGAAGCGGGTTGCAGTGAAGCGACGATTGCTGACCTGATGGGACATTCTGATCCGCAAACTACGCGACGCTATACACACGCGACTGACAGAGCTAAGCGAGCTGCGGTGGAAGCCGTGCGCGTTTGCCACAATCCTGCCACAAAACAAGAACGGCCACCTTTACAGGTAGCCGTAAATGGTTGAATTGATTGGTCGGGGCGAGAGGATTCGAACCTCCGACCTCACGGTCCCGAACCGTGCGCTCTACCAGGCTGAGCCACGCCCCGACGTTGGTGGATGATAGGGAAGCGAACGGTGACTGTCAAACCGGCCACCAAATCACATTAACCGGCGGAACAGATGAACAAGAACTACATCAACCCGAACCACAGATGAACACGGAAACCGCACGGATGATCCCCGATCGGAACGGTTAGGGATTGAGAACATTCGCTTCTTTCAACAGCGTGTTATGCGGGTCGAGCTCGATCGCGGATGGCTTGTCGCTTAGCTGAAGTGTTTGAGTCGTCACTTTGCCAGTGGGCTTCAGAACAATGTCGCGCGAGCCCGAGGCCGTGCGAAGAGCGATCGTAACAGGATCGAGAAATGGATTGCCCGGCTGCAGCTGCTTCAACACCAGGCGTAGCTCGCCATTCCGAACCGACTCACGCTTCCGCATCGACTCCCCACTCCACTCCCACGACAACTCATACTGCGGATGCCCACTGTCGTAAACCCAACGCGCGAAGAACGGACGAAGATCACTGCGCGAGGACTTCTCAAGCGCGATGCGCAGGTCCTCAGTGCTCGCTACGCCATTCGCGTGCTCGCGATAATAGCCACGCAAGCCACGGAAGAACGCATCGTCACCTAAACGCGAACGCAACATGTGCAACACCCACGCGCCCTTTTGATAGTTATTCGCATTCAGTAGCTTCATCAGGTCTTCAGTATCGCGATCGAAGATCGGCGTGCGCGTGGTCCTTTCGTAACCAATCGCCCTCTCAGCCGCGTCTCTCATATACGCCTGAAACGCTTCTTCGCTCTCGTACCTCTGCAAGAACAGTCCCGCAAAATACGTCGCGAAGCCCTCACTCAACCAGAGGTCGGCCCACGTCGACTCCGTTACCGAATCGCCAAACCACTGATGCGCGATCTCATGTGCGATCACGTCCGTCGTGCCAATCGGAATACCAAACGTCTTGCTCATCTTCACCGACGCCCGCTGAGTGAACAACGTGCTCGCGAAAACGATCGCACTGG
>Ga0075436_100002325_pt1 | contig 13119 bp, 13 predicted proteins | sample RhiMethybrSRZTD5_FD_75303 | JGI IMG/M metagenome (GOLD analysis project Ga0075436, IMG submission 75303) | Populus rhizosphere microbial communities from Tennessee, USA - Rhizosphere MetaG P. TD hybrid SRZTD5 | ecosystem: Host-associated > Plants > Roots > Rhizosphere > Soil | place: USA...
ACCTGCAGGAGAACCGCGAATGAAGACGGCATTGAAACTCCTTTTCGGCTTCATTTTCGTATTCATGGTCGTGATGACCGTGCGCACCAGCTTGCACGTCAGCCTGTGGAGTGCCATGCCGGCCTTCGCGGCGAGCCCGTGGTCCATGGCCACTCTTTATGACGCGTATTTCGGCTTCCTCACTTTTTTCTGCTGGCTCGCCTGGCGCGAACGCACTCCCGCGCTCAAATTGGTATGGTTCGTGCTCATCATAACTCTAGGGAACATCGCGATGTCCGCGTACGTGCTCTGGCAACTTTTTAGTTTGAAGAAAGAACAAGGAGTGGATGTGCTCTTCCAGCAAAAGGCCGCTTGATCGCATGAAAGATGGATTCCTGTTCCGTAAGCTCGTCCGGCCGCTCCTGGATTTGCTTCGTCAGGGTGTGACGCCGGAGAAAATCGCTCTAAGCGTCGCGCTCGGTGCTGCCCTCGGCGTATTTCCGGCGCTGGGTTGGACCACTGCACTCTGCGCGATCGCCGCACTCGTTCTGCGTCTGAATCTCCCGGCAATTCAAATCGTGAACTACTTCATGTATCCCGCGCAGCTTGCGCTCTTGTTGCCATTTTTCCGGCTCGGCGAAAAACTTTTCGCAGCGAAGCATATGCCGCTCTCCCTGTCGCAAATCCTGCAACTCATCCACAACGGTGTTTGGAATGCCATCAGATTTCTCTGGACAACCACATGGCACGCGATTGTCGTGTGGGCGATTCTCGCGCCTGTTTTTGTTGCCATAGTGTACGCACTGCTCACGCCGCTCCTCCGTCGTGCGCTTCGCCGTCAAATCCAGACAATTCCCGAGGTAGCCTGATGCTCACGGTCGCAATCCACCTGGCGCTGGTTGGCACGGCCATCGTCTCGCTCATGATGTTCGCGTTGTGGATCATCCATCTGCTCATCAAGAACGCAGCGATTGTTGACGTGGGGTGGGCCCTGGGTCTCGCACTCCTCGCGATTTATTACGCGTCCACCGGTCCGGGCTACGCAGCGCGCAGGTATGCGATCGCCACAATGGCCGGAGTCTGGGGATTGCGCCTCGCGACGTACCTTTTGTTTGCGCGTGTCGTCGGTCATCCGGAAGAGGGCCGCTACGTTCAATTGCGCAAAGACTGGAAAACAAATCTGCCGCTGCGATTTCTGTTCTTCTTCGAATTTCAGGCGCTCCTCGACGTCGCGCTTTCCGTCCCTTTCCTTTTGGCCTGCTTCGATTCGCGCGTGCCGCTCGGCCTCTTCGAAAAAGTCGGTGGCGCCATCTGGATTGTTGGTATTTTCGGCGAAGCTCTGGCCGACGCGCAACTTAACGCTTTCAAGAGAAGTCCCGCGAACAAAGGAGAACTTTGCCGCGCGGGGCTGTGGAACTACTCGCGCCATCCGAACTATTTTTTCGAATGGCTGATCTGGCTGGGCTACGCAACGTTTGCGATTGCCTCGCCTTGGGGCTGGCTCGGTTTGCTTTCTCCCGCGCTCATTCTCTATTTCCTCCTTGGTGTCACCGGCATTCCAGCGACGGAAGAACAGGCGCTCCGCAGCCGCGGCGATCAATATCGCGAATATCAAAAAACTACGAGCGCGTTCATTCCATGGTTTCCAAAGAAGGCGGGAGTATGACGCGGACGACTCCGAGCCAGGCGGCTCATGCGAAGTGGCTCGGCGCAGCACAAGATCAGCCTGAAAAAAGGTTTTGGTATGAACCGCTGATTGAAAGCGGTCTAATTCCGGATTTCGTGATTCGCGCCGCGATTCGTAAGATGCTGAAAGAGCGCTTGAAAGAAGAAGATCGCGGGAGTGAAGATGCGAATCGCGCGGCCAAGCTCGCCTTCGTCGAAGAAATGAAGCGCAACCCCATCGCCCTGCGTACCGACTCCGCCAACGCGCAGCATTACGAAGTGCCCGCCGAGTTTTTCAAACTTGTCCTTGGTCCGCGCCGCAAATACAGCTCGGCTTACTTTCTGGAAGGCTGTGAGTCACTCGCGGAAGCTGAAGAAATTATGCTTCGCCTCACGTGCGAACGCGCTCAGCTTGCGGACCGCCAGAACATTTTGGAACTCGGATGCGGCTGGGGCTCGCTGACGCTCTACATAGCCGAACATTTTCCAAACAGCCGCATCACCGGTGTTTCAAACTCCGCCTCCCAGCGCGAGTCCGTCCTTGCCGATGCCAAAGCGCGCGGCCTGAAGAACGTCACGATCCTCACTGCCGACATGAATTCTTTTGAACCGCCTTCGACATTCGATCGCATTGTCAGTGTCGAAATGTTCGAGCACATGCGAAATTGGGAATTGTTGCTGGCAAAAATCTCCGGCTGGCTCAAACCAGACGGAGAATTGTTCCTCCACATCTTCTCCCACTCGCGCTTCGCCTATCCTTACGAAGTCCGCGACGCTGGCGACTGGATGGCGCAACACTTCTTCACTGGAGGAATGATGCCGAGCGACGACCTGCTTCTATTCTTCGACCGCGATCTCCGCGTCGTCGAACACTGGCGCGAACTCGGCACTCATTACCAAAACACTTCCGAAGCCTGGCTAGCCAACATGGATGCCAACCGCGCCCGGCTTATGCCGCTTTTCGCAAGAAGCTACGGCCGCGAAAACGCCAAAAAGTGGTGGTCGCGCTGGCGTATCTTCTTCATGGCTTGCGCCGAGTTGTGGGGCTATCACAACGGCAAGGAATGGCTCGTCTCCCACTACCTGTTCGAAAGGCAGACTTCAGGCTCGCGCTGATTCATCTGGGCTCTTACGAGCCGGCCACCTTGGGCAAGAAACTTTCCGCATCCGTGTGCCATCCGGGATTAGTCCATTCGCCGTTTCGCTTGACAAAAACTTCGACCACCCGGCCAACCGTTTTCTGCCGCTTGCCGCCAACTTCGAGTTCCAGTACATATTCACTCCAGGTCACCGCGACGTCGCCAAAATGCTGCACTTCCGTCTTCGGAAATTCCAGGCTGATCAGCTTCCCACCGGCAGAGTGAAACGCCGCGGCGCCTTGCAGCACTTCTTCCTGATGCTTGATGCCTGGCTCCCCCGTGCTGATAACAATTGTGTCAGCAGGGACGAGTTTCTTCAGCGCCTCCTGATCGTTCTCAATCCACTTGATCCAAACACTGCGGCGGACCTTCAGCAGTTCCGTGTTGTCGTTCGCTCCGGCGAAACTGCCCGGGCCGATAAACAGAAGAAGTATGCCGACAGCGAGCAACGGTAACTTGCGGTTCATATTCGTTCCTTTCAATCGACTACTGCGAGCCGGTTTTTTCAGCGAGCCTTCTCTCTTCAAAGACCGCGAGGACCAGCGCTCCAGCGCACGCGGAAAATACGGAATAATCCAGCGGCGAAACGAGCCCGAAAGAAATCGCCATCGCTGTCCCGAACATCGCGAGCAGCACCGCGCTTCCGAACGCTGCCCAACGAACCCAAAGTCCGGAAACCAGCAAAAGTCCCAGGCTCAGTTCCGCGGCCGTAGCTGCGTTGGCGAAAAACGGAACAATGGATGCAGGCAGGAAGGAGTTGACCTCGCCTGCATACTTCATGTAATTCGCGTAATTTCCATAGCCCACATTTTTCCCGTACAAACCAAAACGCGACGCGATTCCGTTCAGGAACGCCGCTCCCAACATGAGCCGGAGACATGCCATCGCGAATCGCTCTGCTCGTTCCTGACCGCCCACAAGCCTCCCCAGAATCGGCATCACCTTCGCGCTCCTCTCTAGTCGTGTCCTTCATGTTCCGGCGGAACCGGAGTACTCAGCTCTGCCTCGTGGTCACACAAAAAGATCGCCAGTAACTTGGCCGGCTCAGTCTTGCTCGCATTCGCTGAAACCAGGTGCACTCCGTTCGGCGGTTCATAAAATGTCTCGCCTACTTTGTAGGTTGCTTCCGCGCCTCCTTTCACCTGCGTCCGCAATTCTCCGGACACAACGTAGCCAATCACCGGACATGGGTGGCTGTGCGGAGCGGAAGCCGCTCCCGGCGCGTACGTAACTTCCACCAGCGTCGCCTTGAGTTTCGTCCCATCCAGTTGCGGCAACGCTTGTTCCGCGGCGATGCGCACTTTCCGATCGCCAGTACCTTGCGCGGGATGCGAAGACCACGCCGCTGCAACCAAGCAGATGGCTAACGCCGCTGAGGTCACTACCGCGATACCCACGCTGCGAGTTTTCGTCATGGGGAAGTTGCTCATATTCATGCCTCCAACTTAATTTAAAGTGGTCCTTCGTCAAAGGACCATTTATGATTTTTCTGCTGTACCACTTAAATGCCGAAACGAACAACTGCCTTTAACCTGGCCCTGCCGCCGCCCGCCGCGAATATACCCTCCTATCGTTGGCTCTATTCGGAAATTCGCGCGCAGATCTTGGGTGGCAGTCTGGCCCCCGGAAATCGGCTTCCCTCCACACGGGAATTTGCAAAACTCTATTCGCTCTCGCGCGGAACCATCGTTGCCGCCTTCGAACAGCTCATCGCTGAAGGCTATCTCGAAGGTGTTGTCGGCTCCGGCACTCGCGTCAGCAAGACTCTGCCAGAGGATTGGCTCAACGTGCGAGCCGGCGTCGAAAACGTCCGGCGCAACTTCCGCTCAAAACGCCGCCCGTCACGCTACGCTCAAAAGATTAAGCTCTTCCCCGGTTACGACAAACGTCCGACGCGGGCCTTCCGGTCCAACGTTCCCGGCCTCGACCTTTTCCCAATGGAACTCTGGACGCAAATCACCGCTCGCGTCTTGCGCCGCGCGTCCACGCAGCACTTGCTCGGCTGCAACCCGATGGGTTACGAGCCGTTGCAGAGCGCTGTCTCGCAATACCTCTCCTCATCACGCGGAGTAAATTGCCAGCCTCAGCAAGTCGCCATCGTTTCCGGAGTTCAGGAAGCGCTCGACCTCACCGCGCGCCTTTTTGTGGATCGGGGAGATCGTGTCTGCATGGAAGAACCGGGTTATATCGGCGCAGCGCAAATATTCGAAGCAGTTGGCGCAAAGATTCTGCTTACCGGACTGGACGACCAAGGGATGCGATTGCCGGCGCCAAGTGCCAGGGGCGCGCGTCTCGTGTATGTAACGCCAGGCCATCAATTTCCCCTTGGGACAACCATGAGCCTCGCGCGCCGCCTGGCTCTGCTTGAATGGGCCAGCGCCCGCAGCGCGCTGATTTTCGAAGATGACTACGATGGTGAATTTCGCTACACCGGGCGTCCTATTCCTGCCTTGCAAGGACTCGATCGGTCCGGCTGTGTGTTATATGCAGGCAGCTTCAGCAAGGTCTTGTTTCCCTCTCTGCGCTTGGCGTACATCGTCGTTCCGTCAGACTTGGTCGACTACTTCGCAGCCGCGATTTCTCTAACCACCCGGCACTCACCGGCTCTCGAACAAGCCGTACTTACTGAGTTCATTGAAAATGGTCACTTCGCCCGCCACATCCGGGCCATGCGCCAACTCTACGCAGAACGTCTGGCCCTTTTAGTCGAAAGCGCTCGTCAAGACTTGTCGGGGCTTTTGGAACTCTCTCCAATCGAAGCTGGCCTGCAAACCATCGGCTGGTTGCAACGGGGCATAAAAGAAATCGCGGCGGCCAAAGCCGCGCAACTACGAGGCGTGGACGTCACGCCCCTGAGTACGTATTGCGCGCGGCCGCTCGCTCGTCCGGGTTTGCAGCTTGGCTTTGCTGGTGTCGATCCTAGAGAAATTCGGCGCGGGACGCGCGATCTGGCTCTAGCGCTGGAGCCGCTCGCCCGGCGACGGTCGTAATGCCCCAAGCGTCCGCTGCCCCACTCCTCGCATCCGCATTAAACCTTCGCGCGTCGAAGAACGTAAAGAAGCAAACCGCTCGCCATGATTCCCGCAACAACGAGCAGTTGCCCAATGAAAGACCGCCAATCCCGCAGCGTAGCGTAAATCACGAGCGCCGCAAATGCGCACGGAGCCACACACACGTACGTCATTCCCAGCCAGCCTCCGGGAATTTGAAAACTCCCCGCATTTTCCCTCTGCCGCAGGCGCAGCGTAATCAGTGCCAAGAATTCCAGGGTAAGCGCGGCAGCATAAAGGATGCACTGGATGACCGCCAAGCCGCCGTACGAAAGCATACTGAATAGCGCGGCAATTGCGCACAGCCAGAAAATCGTCAATCTTGGAACTGCCGTCTTCGGCGAGGCTTTGCGAAACGGCTCGGGCAGCCAGCCATCCCAAGCCATCACAAACGGTAGGCGCGAAACGTAGAGCAGTTGTGCATTGAAAAGGCTCCACGTCGAAACGAGACCGCCAGCTGCAATCAACCCGCCCAGCCAGCGGCCACCGACGATCTGCGCAATCACTGGCCAGCCCGCCTCGCCGGTCCAAATTTCCGCTTTCGTCGTGATGCTGAGTCCTGCCACGACCGGAAGCAAGTAGCTCAATACCGCGAGCAGCAACGCCACAGCGATCGCACGCGGATAATTTCGTTTCGGTTGGTCTACTTCGGCGGCATACGTCGAAACATTGTCCCAGCCGGAATAGTTGTAAACAATGATGGAGAGCCCAAGCAGAAGTGCCCCTTTGTGATTGCCGCCAAAATCACGAACGACGATGTCCATCGCGGTACCCGCCCCGGGCCCTCGCTTCAGCCAAAGCAGAATCATCGTCGCGAACGCTCCCAGCACAAACAGCGCGCCGATCTTCGACGACCGGCCAACTTCCCGCGACCCCTTTAGGTTCACTCCCATCGCTGTCAAAATAAAAATCACTGTCACTAGCCATCGAATCACGGCGATCGTCCCGGACTGTGCGCCAACGCCGAGTGCAGGTATAAAAAAAGTCAGATAACTCACAAACAGAACCGGAAATATGGCGAGCAGCACGATCGAATATCCGATCGTCCACCACGCTTCCTGAACGGCCCAAAACGGTCCCAACGTTTCTCGAACCCAAACGTAGTAACCGCCTTCTTCCGGTATCAGCGTCGCCAGCTCCGCCACCATCAACGCCGTCGGCAAACTCCAAACAAATGGCGTGACCACGATAAGCGCCACCGCCCATCCGGGACCCACGGCCCCAACCAGCGGCTCCAGTCCGTACGCGCCGCCGCAGGTCGTGAAATATGCCAGGCAGACCAATGCAAACAACGTGAGTCGCCGTTCTTTTGAAAGATGGATGGCCGGAAAACCGATTCGCTGCGCAGGAACAAACGATGGCAGTGAAGACGTGGTCAACGGCGCTCCTTCGCGCGAGAAGCAAAACGATCAGCGCGAGCGGAATTCGCGCCGTGGCGCGCCATCATACGTCAAAATGCGCTTCGCAAGCGGACGGATCCAAATTTTGTCGGTGAATTCTGCCGTTGATCCGCGCGCGACAGCGCTCACAGCGGTGTTCGCGCCCAATCGGAACCGGCGCTACAAAACGTCGAGAATTTCTTCATATCGCTTGAAAGGTGGAATCAGGTAGGCGCCGGCCAGTTCTGTTCGCGCCCAAGCCAACATCTCGCGCGCCACTTGGAACCCGCGTTCGCGCGCCGCCGTCCCCGCCGCTTCCAGTGATTTCAAAAGTGGTTCCGGGATAATAATTCCCGGCACCTCGTTGTTCAGCCGCAGCGCCTGCTTGTAACTCGTCAACGGCCAAATTCCCACTAGAATCGGAATCGCCGGTTTCCGGCCCAATTTCTTCACGAAATCGTGCCAGTGCTCGGGATCAAATATCGGCTGAGTCATCGCAAAGTGCGCGCCCGCATCAATCTTCGCCAGGAATCGCTCAATCTCAACGTCCAGGTCATCTGCCACCGGATTCACTGCGACGCCAATGGTAAAATTTGTCGCGCCGCCCAATGTTTTTCCTGACCAATCCGTTCCTTGATTCAACCGGCTCAGCACTTTCACCAGACCGACCGAATCCACCTCATACACACCGCTCGTCTCCGGATAGTCGCCAACCGACGGTGGGTCGCCCGTAATCGCCAGCACGTTTCGTACGCCGCCCACCGTCCACGCGCCCAGCAATCCAGCCTGTAACCCAATAATATTTTCGTCACGGGTTGTCAGGTGCGGAATCGTTTCCACTCCGCGCGCTTCCAACGCCCCCGCCACAACCAGCGCATCCATTCCTACGCGCGCCATCGCGCCGGAATTAATGTCAATCGCGTCCACTTTTCCGGACGCCATGATCTTATCGACTTGCTCGTAAATCCGGTCCAGCGCAATGCCCTTCGGCGGATCGATTTCCACGCTAACCGAAAATTTCCCAGCTTGAATATTCTTCCAGAGCTTGCTCTCCGGCTCGCGCTGCACAACCGGTGATGGCCTGACGCTCACTTCTACCGCCACTCCCGACGCGTGATGCTTCGCCGGCTTCAGCGATTTCACCGCTTCCGCCATCGCACGCACGTGCGCCGGCGTCGTGCCGCAGCAGCCGCCCAAAATCCGTACGCCTGCTTCAGCCGCTTCGCGTGCAAACAGGGCAAAATACTCCGGTGACGACTTCGGATACACGATCCGGTCGCCTTCGCGTTTCGGAAATCCCGCGTTCGGCATTCCGCTCACCCGCAAATCGTCCACGGACGTAAGCTCGCGCAATATTGGCAGCAGCGCCTGCGGACCCAGCGTGCAGTTCGCGCCAACCGCTTGCACGTTTTTATTTTTCAGCTGCGCCGCAGCGTCCGCCGGACTCAAATCTCCGTACGCGCGCCCGTCTTCCGCATAAGTCAGTGAAGCAACAATCGGCATTCCCGAAAACGATCGAATCGCGTCAATCGCCAGCACAATTTCTTCGATGTACGTGAACGTCTCCAAAATAAACAAATCCACGCCGCGTTCTTCCAACGCCTGAGCCTGTTCGCGAAAAATTTCCAAAATCTGTTCCGGCTCAGGATGCCGCGCCTGCACGCCCAATCCCAGCGGCCCAATCGATCCCGCAATCAACACTTCCCTCGCCGCGGATTCTCGCGCCTCACGTGCGATTTTCACGCCGCGCGAATTCAGCCTCTGCACTTCATCGCCCAGCCCCAGCGCTGACAACTTAAACTGGTTCGCTCCAAACGTGTTCGTCTCGATAATCTGTGCGCCCGCTTCGATATACGCCTGGTGCACGCGAAATACCGCTTCCGGTTCCGTCGCGTTCAACTCGTCGAAACACCGCTGCGTTCCCACGGTTTCATGCAGCAGCGATCCCATCGCGCCATCCGCAATGAGAATCGAATCCTTCAACCGCTCGTTAAAATCCTGAATCTTCATGTTCTTGGATAACCTTACGAATGCGCATCAGCAAAAACAGAACGCCGCCTGGAACAAGAAACGTAAACAAAGCCGCCGGGATGTCCAGAATGCTCGACAAAAGAACACCACTGAATGCGTAGAGCGCCATTCTACCGGTGGACAAATTCACCATTCTCGCAAACAGCAGAATCATGGCTCCCCAGACAAAGATCCGCAGGAAAACGAGCACCAGATAATAGGGCACTGGCTCGTAGGAAAAATTGTAAAAGCCAGCGAACCGGTGACGTGCAGCGTCCCAGGCAAAATAAAGCGCGCCCCCCACTATCATTCCTAAAACAGTCCGAGCCACGGACATTACTATTGCGCTTGCCTGAATTTGCGGATGAAATCGCTTAATTAAATGGAAGCTTAGAAGATATCCGACAAACTTAAAACAAGCAAAAGCGGCCACACCAATCGCGGTAACGGAACTTAAATCCACCTCTTCTCCCTTCAGTCAGTACCTTGCTGCAATGACTTCATTCGAGACTGGTACTGCTACCGCTTCTGTTCCATCAGCGAGGCCACCGTGCTCATCAAATCGTATTTCGTTAAAATCTCAAATTTCGCTTCGCCCATTTCCACAAACACCGCCGGATTTTCGTGGCTCAAAATGTACGTCACGCGCTCCACCGGCGCCGTTTTCGGAATCTTCGGAATCGGTTTGCTCATCACTTCACGCACCACCAGCTTCCGCAAATCTTTTCCCTGCAGTGCAAGCGTCAAAATCTGGTCCTCATACATGGTGCCAATCGGCAAATTCTCTTCGAACACGGGAATCTGCGATATATCCTGCTCCTGCATCGTTTTCAGCGCATGAAAAACCGTTTGGTACGGCCGCGCAATCACGAGCTCGCGCACTTTTCCCGAACTATTCTTCGCGCTAACAATCTCTCCCGCCGTAATCGGCACCGCCGACTCCACATATCCCCGCTCGCGCATCCATTCGTCGTTATAAACCTTGCTCAAATACCGCATGCCCGTGTCCGGCATGAACGCCACCACAAAATCCTCCGGCCCCAGCTCTTTCGCCAGCCTCAATGCGCCAGACATGCACCCGCCGCCGCTCCCGCCCGTAAAAATGCCCTCCATCTTCACGAGCCGCCGCGCCACCACAAAGCACTCTTCGTCATTTACCTGAATCACATCGTCCAAAATCTTCATGTTCATCGTCGTCGGAAAAAAATCTTCGCCAATTCCTTCTACGACGTACGTCTTAGCCTTCACCACTTCTGAAGTCTTATGAAAGTCGTAGTAGAGCGACCCTTCCGGGTCCACGCCGATAATCTTTACCTTGGGATTTTTTTCCTTCAGATATCTCCCGACGCCGCTGATCGTTCCGCCGGTCCCCATGCCGCAAACAAAATGCGTAATCTTCCCGCCCGAATCTTCCCAAATCTCCGGCCCTGTCGTGCGGTAATGAGCTTCCGGATTCATCGGATTGTCGTACTGATTCGGGTAATACGAATTTGGAATTTCTCGCGCCAGCTTTTTTGCCACGGAATAGTAGCTCCGCGGGTCATCCGGCTCGACCGCTGTTGGACACACAATCACTTCCGCGCCCAGCGCCTTCAGCAAATCCACTTTTTCTTTTGATTGCTTGTCGGTAATCGTAAAAACCATTTTGTAGCCGCGCACCGCCGCCACCAGCGCCAGCCCCATTCCGGTATTTCCGCTGGTCCCTTCGATAATCGTGCCGCCCGCCTTCAACAATCCTTTGCGCTCGGCTTCGTCAATCATGTACACGCCGATGCGGTCCTTCACGCTTCCGCCCGGATTCGTGTAGTCCGCCTTCACGTACATCTGCGGTTTCAATCCCTGATTGATGCGGTTCAGCCGCACCAGCGGCGTTTTTCCAATCGCATCCAATATATTGTTGCAACGCATGAACTGGTTTCTCGTCTCTCTGGATCGCAGCGGCTCGTCAGTCTGAAGTTCTTGTTCCCCCGGCCACCCAATCGCCTGTGCGCCTCTGCCCGCAAGCGCTCCTGTGCGATAATTTCTCTTCATTTTAGCATGGCGCGGCATCGCATCCGGTCAGCGACCGCAGCGGAGGAGCCCCAAATGGCACGGGAAAACATCTCGAGCGGCGCGCAGTGGGAGCCTATCGTCGGCTATTCCCGCGCCGTCAAAGTAGGCAATTTGATCAGCGTTTCCGGCACCACCGCTACCGGCCCGGACGGCCGCATCGTCGGCGTCGGTGACGCCTACGCGCAAACCGTGCAAACCATTCGCAACATTGAAGCTGCTCTCACGCGCGCCGGCGCTTCGCTGAAAGACGTCGTTCGCACCCGCATTTACGTTCTCAATATCGCCGAGTGGGAAAAAATTGGCCGCGCTCACGGCGAATTTTTCGGCAACATCCGCCCCGCCACGAGCATGGTTCAAATCACCCGTCTCATCTCCCCCGAAATGCTCGTCGAAATCGAAGCCGACGCCATCCTCGAAACCTAATCTCCCTCTCGTAGCGCCGTCCCTTTAGGGCGGCATCTTCGCTCGAAACCCAACCACGGTCGCATCAATTTGGACTGCGGCGGCTCGACGCCGCTTTTCTCCCGTCTACTTCACCACCAAATTCTCCGTGCCCTCTGTGCTCCACCCTCCGTGAACTCTGTGTTCCTGTTTTTCTTTGTGTCCCGCTATCCGCTCGCCTGTATTCTTCCAACAAATTATGAAAAAGGCGCCGCGATTGCGGCGCCCTATTTACAACTATCAACTGTCTGTCCGTCGCGAACTGTTAGCCTTTTCTCACCACTTCGCCCGCACCCGATACTTCAACACGCTCGTCCCATTCGCGCTCACCGGCACCTGAAACTGTGCCGCCCAGGCCGCCGTCTTCGTGTACTTGTAGCTGGAATTGACCATCTCCCAGTCCCCACCAATCGGTTCATTCACTTCCACCGTCACCGCCGTGTCCTTATGATTCCGCAACGTAATCTCAAACTCCATCTCCCACGTATGCGTATCAATCCGCTTGTAGTCCGTCTGCTTCCGCTCGCTCACCACGTCGAACGCATTCCCGATGTGAATCGTCACCAACTCATCTTTCGGCGTGTGGTCAATTCTGTCTTCGCCAACGAACAGCACATTCCCCTTCGAATCCTTCTGATACACTCGCACATTCCCCGCCGGCATCGGCATTCCCAATCCAGCCTTCTGCTCATTCTTGAATTTGTAAAACACCATCACATTGTCTTTCAGCGGTGAACCCGGATTCTGCTGATTGTGGTAATACCAGTTTTGCCCGTTCAAGACGAAAATCTTTTGCACCGGCACGTCGCTGCCTTGCAGCAAACTAATCTGCTTCGTCTCTTTATCCTCGACGGATGTCTTTCGCCCAAGCGAATACAGGTGATATTCGCTGAAATTTTCCTGAGCGAATTGCTCCGCTCTCTTCGCCTTCGTCACCATGTCCATCGCCGCCATCGGAGCCGCAGGCGCATTCTGTATCCGGTTCAAATCGCCCGCCACCAATTGCAACCGGGCATTGTGAAAGGCCGTGCCGCTGTTGTTCGTGATCGTCACCCAACCATCCAGGTCCGCCGCTTTATCGTCGCGGCCAATCGTCAACACGTAATCCGAATTCCACGCCAGATTCGTCGCTAGATAAGACGTCTCCACTTGTTGCTTCCGGCCGCCTTCATTTTCCAGCGACATCAACAGCGTCGGCCGGTCGTACAAATTCGCAGGCACTTCGGGAAATCGCAGACTCTCCGCATACATTCCCGTCACGATTTCGTTTCCAATCTTCCACACCGGCCCGTTGTTGTCCGCAAGCAGCGTTGCCTTGACCTCTTCCCGCTTCGTCGTCCCGTTCTCCTGATACGACCGCACCAGCGTCACTTCTTTTCCCACGTATTTGTGCAGCAGCTTCGC
>Ga0075436_100002326_pt1 | contig 13111 bp, 10 predicted proteins | sample RhiMethybrSRZTD5_FD_75303 | JGI IMG/M metagenome (GOLD analysis project Ga0075436, IMG submission 75303) | Populus rhizosphere microbial communities from Tennessee, USA - Rhizosphere MetaG P. TD hybrid SRZTD5 | ecosystem: Host-associated > Plants > Roots > Rhizosphere > Soil | place: USA...
CTCAGGACGCTTCATTCCGAAGTGCTGGGCCACGAGGGTTTCCAGCTCGGTGCGCGGACCGCGGCCGTCGCGCGCTCTCAACGCGACCCCGAGTGCCGCGCGCCCCAGCCACCCGCCTCCGTGGGCGAGGTCCCCCGAAAGTTCTCCGAGCGCGGCGAAGCGGACGACCCGCCCGTCCGGACCGATGCCGGCGCAGTTCAGGCCGCTTCCGCACACGACGGCCACGCCCCAGCCGTGATCCGTGCCGGCGCGCAGGATCGCGAAGGTGTCGTTGCGCAGGAGCACCTCGCCTACCCAGCCCCGGCTCTTCACCTGCCTGGCTATCCGCCGGTCATCGAGCGGAAGGTCGGCACCGGCGAGGCAGAAGAGTCCGGTGCGGGCGACTGGTTGTGAATCTCTGGAGACGCCCGCTTTGCTGGCGACGCGGCGGATCGCCTCCCCGAGCGCATCGAGCGGTGGCTCATGTCCGAAGTTGAAATTGGCGTAGGCATGGTGCCGCACCGCTGCCAGGACCGAGCCGTCGGTGCCGACCAGTGCCGCATCGATCTTCGAGGCGCCGGCGTCCACCGCGAGGAGCACGGCCTCTTCTGGAAACTTCTCTAACAATTTCGGCTTATTTTGCCGTACCATCCGGCCTCGTGGCGCTAAAAGTTGCCGTGGTCGGCGGCGGCAGCACCTATACGCCTGAGCTGATCGAGGGATTTCTCAACCACGCCGACCGCCTGCCGGTTGGCGAGCTGGTCCTCCACGACATCGACTCGGAACGCCTCGAGGTGGTCGGCGGGCTTGCGAAGAGGATCATGGCGAAGCGCGAGTGGCCGGGCCGGCTCGTGCTGACCACGGACCGGGAGCGCGCGATCGATGGCGCGAGCTTCGTGATCGTTCAGCTGCGCGTGGGCGGCCAGTCCGCACGCCTCCAGGACGAGACCCTGCCCCTGGAGTTCGGCTGCATCGGGCAGGAGACGACTGGTCCCGGCGGATTTGCCAAGGCGCTCCGCACCGTGCCCCTGGTGCTGGACATCGCGGAGCAGACCGCGGAGCGAGGCGCCAAGGACGCGTGGGTCGTGGACTTCACCAATCCCGTGGGGATCGTCTCGCAGGCTCTGCTCGACGACGGACATCGGGCCATCGGCCTCTGCAACGTCGCGATCCATTTCCAGAGGCGGTTTGCCGCTCGCCTCGGCGTGGCGCCCGAGCAGGTGGAGCTGGAGCACGTCGGGCTGAATCACCTCACGTGGGAGCGCGCGATCCGGGTGGACGGCCGGGACGTGCTGCCCGGGCTGATCGAATCCGCCGCGGATGAGATCGGGGCCGAGATCGAAAGCCCGGGCGAGCTGATCCGCCTGCTCGGCGCGATCCCCTCGTCGTATCTGCAGTACTTCTACTTCACCGACCAGATCCTGGCCCGGCAGATGAGCGGAGCCAAGCTCTCGCGGGCCGCCGAGGTGATGGCGATCGAGAAGACCTTGCTCGAGATGTATCGCGACCCGGACCTGGCGGAGAAGCCAAAGCTGCTCGAGAAGAGGGGAGGGGCCTACTACAGCGAGGCGGCGGCTCAGCTGATCGCGTCGCTCCACGCCGGCACAGGCGACCTTCAGGTGGTGGACATTCGGAACGACGGCGCGCTGCCCGGGCTGCCTGACGACGCAGTGGTCGAGATCCCGGCGCGGATCGGATCCGAGGGGGCTACCGCGCCGTCGCTGGAGCCGCTCGCGCCTGAACTGCTTGGCCTCGTGCAGCAGGTCAAGGCCTACGAACGCCTGACGGTCGAGGCCGCGGTCCACGGCGACCGCAAGGCGGCCCTGAAGGCGCTTCTCGCCAACCCTCTCGTCGCGCGCTACAACGTGGCGACAGCCCTGCTGGACGCCCTCCTCGAAGCGAACCGCCAGCACCTGCCGCGCTTTTTCGCGCGGGGGTAGATAGAGACTTGACGGCCGCGCGACTCACGGCTAGTGTTCCGTAAGGAATTCTTCCTAACTATGGAAGTCCTCATGAACGGCAACCGTCGCTCGCACGGCGCTGGGCGGCCCGACGGGCGGGTCACCGCCGGCACGCCGAGCCTCCTTCGCGCCATGAACGAGCGCTCCATCCTGGACCTGATCCACCACCGCGGTCCGCTGTCGCGTGCCCAGGTGGCCAGGGTCAGCGGGCTGTCGAAGCCGACGGTGTCGCTCGCCCTCACGGGCCTGCTTGACGCGCGGCTGGTCCGCGAGGTCGGCCGCTCGCGGGGCGATCGTGGTCCGAGCGCGCTGCTCTATGAGGTCAACCCGAACGCGGGTTACGTCGTCGGCATCGACGTGGGCCGCCGCTGGGCGCGCGCAGAGATCGCGAACATTGCCGGCACGGGGATCGCCCGGTTGGATGAGCGAGCCAAGGTCGGCAGTGCGAAGACGCTCGTCGGCCAGATCGGCGCGCTGAGCAGGCGCCTGTGCTCGCAGGCGGGAGTCAGCTGGGGCGACGTGACGCAGACGGTGCTCGGCAGCCCCGGCGTTTTCGACCCGACGCGCGATTACGTCGCGATGGCGCCCAACCTTCCCGGATGGAGCCGCCACGGCCTCGCCGACGCGGTGCGCGGACAGCTCGGCACCAACGTGACTTTCGAGAACGACGTGAACCTGGCCGCCGTCGGCGAGCGGGAGCACGGCCACGGGCGCAACGTGGACAGCTTCGTGTTCCTTTCGGTCGGCACCGGTGTCGGCATGGCCCTGGTGATCGACGGCCGGCTTTACCGCGGGGCACACGGAGCCGCGGGTGAGATCGCCTACCTCCCGATCGGGGTCGGTGACCCGCACGACCCCGCGAACCGGCGGCGCGGCGCCTTCGAAGAGGCGGCGTCGGCCGCCGGCGTGGTCCGCGTCGCGCGCGAGCTCGGCATGCCGGCGTCGGTCACCGCGGAGCGGGTCTTCGCGGCCGCGCGGCGGGGCGACATGGCCGCCCGCAAGGCCGTCGACGTCGAGGCGCGCCGGCTGGCCATGGCGATCGCCACGGTGACCCCGATGCTCGACCCGGAGCTCGTGATCCTGGGCGGCGGAATCGGCCGCAACGGCGACCTCCTGCTCGAAACGATCGAGCTCGAGCTGCGGCGACTCATTCCATTTCGCCCGCGCGTGGTGATCTCGGCCCTGGGGCCGGACGCCGTGCTGCAGGGTGCGGTCGCGACCGCCCTGGAGGTCGCGCGGGAAAAGGTCTTTCACCGCGCGCCAGGGCGGCAGATCCAGCAGGTCGGTTGATCCAATCGGAGATACGGAAGGAGCGAATGCGTAAACGCATGGAGGAATCGAGATGAGTGGACATCGCAGGGCAATGGCCGCGGCGCTGGCGGCGATCGCGATGATCGCGTCGGCGTGCGGTTCGTCGACGTCGAGCGGCAGCACGAACGCTCAGCCGAAGGTCGGGGGAGTCCTGACCATCGACAACGAGAGCGGTGGCCTATGGACGTGTGATTTCAACCCGTACAACGGTTCCGTCCAGGGCCTGTCGGCAGGCATCTTCTACGAGCCGCTCTTCTACGACAACCTGCTCAACGACAAGAAGACAGCCATGCTCGCGAGTGACTACAAGTGGAGCTCGGACAGCAAGACGCTCACCTTCACGATCCGCTCGGGCGTCAAGTGGAGCGACGGCCAGGACTTCTCGGCCGATGACGTCGTCTTCACGTTCAATCTCCTGAAGCAGTTCCCGGCGATCGACCTGCAGTCGGTCTGGTCGGTGCTTTCGAGTGTCGCCAAGAGCGGGAGCGACCAGGTCGTCCTCACGTTCCAGCAGGCGTCCGCGACCTCCTTCTACCAGGTGGCCGACCAGGTCGACATCGTGCCTCAGCACATCTGGTCAGCCTTCAAGGACCCGTCGACCCAGGTGGTCAACCAGCCGGTCGGAACCGGTCCGTTCACCCTCGGCCAGTGCACACCGCAGAACATCGCGTACACGCGCAACGCCAACTACTGGCAGAAGGGCCTGCCCTACGTCCAGACCGTCAACTACCCCGCCTTCACAGACAACGACCCGGCCAACCAGTACCTGGCCGCGGGCCAGGCCCAGTGGGGCGGGCAGTACATCCCGAACATCGACAGCTATTACATCGCCAAGGACCCGCAGCACAACCACTACTGGTTCCCGCCCATCAACAACATCTCGCTGTGGTTCAACACCACGAAGGCGCCGTTCGACAACAAATCGGTGAGGCAGGCGTTCGCTTACGCGATCGACCGCGCGAGCGTCTCGCAGAAGGGAGAGTCCGGCTACGAGCCGGCCGGCAACCAGACAGGAGTCCTGCTGCCAACCTTCCAGACCTGGTACGACAAGACCGACGCGGACAAGTACGGCTACACGTTCAACACGTCGAAGGCGCAATCGATGCTGCAGAGCGCGAGCTTCCCGTCCAGCAAGACCTTCAACATCATCACCATCGCCGGCTACACGGACTGGGACGCCTCACTGCAGGTGATCCAGGACAACCTGAAGGCGGCGGGCGTCAACGTGAAGATCGTCGACCAGTCCAGCAACGACTACTTCAACAATCTGTTCACCGGCAACTTCGACATCGCGTACGGGGACCTGGCTGCGCAGCCGGGACCCAACCCCTATTACGAGCTGCGCAACACGATGGACAGCGCGACTACGGCCGCCATAGGCCAGACAGCGTCCGGCGACTACGGCCGCTACAAGAACCCCGCGGTTGACGCCCTGTTCGACCAGTTCAGCGCCACCACCGACACCGCCAAGCAGCACGACCTGTTGAACCAGGTCCAGGCGATCATGCTCGAGGACGTGCCGATCATCCCCGCCACAGAGGGCGTCGCCTGGTACGAGTACAGCACCAAGAGCTTCGCCGGATGGCCCACCCAGCAGGACCCGTACGCAGCGCCGGCGCCGTGGAACCTGCCGGACTGGGAGGTCGTGCTCACCCACCTTTACGCAACGAGCTGAGGCGGTAGACAGAAGTACCTTGGCCCCGAACCTAGCCCTCCCCCGGCCGCCAGCCGGGGGAGGGAACCCCCGCGGATGAGCTATGCCCTGAGGCGGCTCGAGTTCTTCGCCATCACCCTCTGGGCGGCGCTCACGATGAACTTCATCCTGCCGCGCCTCATGCCCGGAAATCCCGCCGAGGCCATGCTGGTCCGTTTCCGCGGGCGCGCAAGCGTACAGGCCGTGCAGGAGATGGAGGCCGCCTTCGGCCTGCATCCGCACACGAGCATCTTCCAGCAGTACCTCGACTACCTGGCCAACACCGCGCACGGCGACCTCGGGACGTCGCTGAGCTTCTTTCCGACGCCCGTGAGCAAGGTGATCATGCTGGCCCTCCCCTGGACGATCGGGCTGGTCGGCAGCGCGACCGTGATCGCGTTCGTCCTCGGCACCCTCATCGGGATGCTGGCGGCCTGGCGACGGGGCGGCATCTTCGACGCGCTGCTGCCGCCGACATTCATCGTGCTCTCGGCCTTTCCGTATTTCTGGATCGGGCTGATCTGCCTGCTGATCTTCTCGTTCGTGCTCCGGTGGTTTCCGCTCGGCTTCGGCTATGACGTCACCGACCAGATCAACCTCTCGTGGTCGTTCGCAGGGGAGGTGCTGGCGCACGGCTTCCTGCCGGCGCTGACGATCGTGATCACGTCGATCGGCGGCTGGATCCTGACGATGCGCAATACCATGATCACGACCCTCGCCGAGGACTACGTGAAGATGGCCCGCGCGAAGGGCCTGTCTCCGCTGCGAATCATGCTCAACTACGCCGGCCGCAACGCGATCCTGCCCAACCTGACCGGTTTCGCGATGTCACTCGGCTTCGTGATCAGCGGCGCGATCGCGGTCGAGATCGTCTTCAACTATCCCGGGCTCGGCTTGATGCTCCTCACCGCCGTCGACAACGAGGACTTCGCCCTCATGCAGGGCCTCTTCCTCCTGATCACGGTCGCCGTTCTGGTCGCGATCCTCATCGCCGATGTGATCACCGCCCTGTTCGATCCGCGGACAAGAGAGAACGGTTAGATGGCCACAGCCGTACCCGTACTCACCAAGCCGGAGGCTGTCGCGCCGGAAGCCGAACAGCACGCGCTGCGGCAGGCGGCGCTCGCCGTCTCCGGCAACCGCAAGGCGCTTGCCGGTTTCGGCCTGATCGCGATGTTCGCGCTGGTCGCCGTGTTCGCCCCGTTCATCGCGCCTTACGACCCCAACAAGCTCGCCTTTGCCCAGCTGCTTCAGCCGTCGCCCCAGCATCTGCTCGGAACGACTGGTGTGGGGCAGGACATCTTTTCTCAGCTGATCTGGGGCACGCGCGAATCGCTCGCGCTGGCGATCATCGCCGGCGTCATGGCCACGATGATCTCAGTGATAGTCGGCGTCAGCGCCGCATACCTGGGCGGGCTGTGGGATCACTTCCTCAACCTTTTCACCGACGTCTTCCTCGTGATCCCGACGCTGCCGCTGATGATCATCATCGCCGCTTACGCGCAGAACCGTGGGCTTGGCGTGCTGATCGGCGTGATCGTCGTCACCGGCTGGTCGTACGGCGCCAGGCAGCTGCGCTCGCAGGCGCTCGCCCTGCGCAACCGCGAGTTCCTCGAAGCCGCCCGCGTGCGGGGCGAGAGACCCAGCTACATCATCGTTTTCGAGGTCCTGCCGAACATGACCTCCCTCATCGTGGCGATCTTTCTCGGCGCTGCGCTCTACGCAGTCCTCGCCGCGGCGGTGCTGCAGTTCATCGGCCTGGGCGACACCAACGACCTGAGCTGGGGCACGATGCTGTTCTGGGCGGAGCACAACGGTGCGCTGCTCGCCGGCGCGCCATGGTGGGTCCTCGCGCCGGGCATCTGCATCGCGCTGCTCGGCGCCGCCTTCGCGCTCGTGAACTATGCGTTCGACGAGCTCAACAACCCTGCACTGCGTCAGGTGAAGAGGTCGTGATCGCGACTCGACCCGTCCTCGAGGTGAAAGACCTCGTGGTCGAGTATGCGACCCAGCACGGTCCCGTGCGCGCCGTCGACCGCGTCTCTTTGCAGGTTGCGCCTGGCGAGTTCCTCGGCATCGTCGGTGAGTCCGGCTGCGGAAAGTCGACGCTGCTCTTCGCGATCGCCCGCCTGCTGAGCCCTCCGGCATCCATCGTCTCCGGCGAGGTGCGGTTCCAGGGCAATGACATGGTCACCCTCGACGACGAGGAGCTGCGTCACGTGCGCTGGCGCCACTACTCGGTGGTCATGCAGAGCGCCATGAACGCGCTCAACCCGGTGCTCACGGTCGGCGACCAGATCCGCGACGCCATCGACGCGCACGAGAAGATGGCCTCGCGCAAGATCCAGCAGCGCTCCGAAGAGGTGATGCGGCTCGTGGGCATCGACCCCATCCACCTCAGGAGCTACCCGCACCAGCTCAGCGGCGGCATGCGGCAGCGCGCGATGATCGCCATGGCGCTCGTCTTCACGCCCGAGCTCATGATCATGGACGAGCCGACGTCGGCGCTCGACGTCGTCGCGCAGCGCTCCCTGATGCTGCAGATCAAGGAGCTGCAGCGCAAGATCGGGTTTGCCGCGATCTTCGTCACGCACGACATGTCGCTGGTCAGCCACTTCTCGGATCGTCTCGCGATCATGTACGCCGGCCAGGTCATGGAGCTCGGCGAGACCAGGAAGGTCTTCGCAGAGCCCAGGCACCCGTACTCGGCGGGACTGCTCGGCTCGTTCCCCTCGATCCACGGTCCCAAGGTGCCGCTCAAGGGCATCCCGGGCGCGCCGCCCGACCTCGCGCATCCTCCCGCCGGCTGCCGGTTCCATCCCCGCTGTCCGCACGTGATGCCCCTGTGCCTCACCGTCGACCCACCCGACTATGAGCGGGACGGAGTTCTCGTCCGCTGCCACCTGTACGCCGATGGCGGTTGAGCGCGAGGCGGGCGGCGGTGCTGCGCCGCTCGACGAGCCGCGGCTGTCAGCGGTCGCCGGCACGCCCATCCTGGAGACGCGCGGGCTAACCCGCCACTTCCGTGTCGGCGGCCTGCTGTCACGCAAGCAGCTGCATGCGGTCGACGACGTCGACCTCACAATCGGCGCGCGCGAGATCGTCGCGCTGGTCGGTGAGAGCGGCAGCGGAAAGAGCACGATCGCCCGCCTGCTCGCGCGCGTCTACCGGCCCACAAGCGGCCAGATCCTCTACCACGGGCGCTCGGTCAGCCGGCTTCGCACGCGCCGCGAGCGGCTCGAGTACGCGGCCCGCCTGCCGATGGTCTTCCAGGATCCATACGGGTCGCTGAGCCCCGTCTACCGGGTGTCGCACGGCATGGAGCGCGCGCTCAAGCTGCACCAGCCGCACCTGACCGCCGCCCAGCGCCGGCATGAGGCCGAGCGCATCTTCGGTGCGGTCGGTCTGAGCCCCGCGCGCGAGTTCCTCGGCAAGTTCCCGTACGAGCTGAGCGGCGGACAGCGGCAGCGGGTTGGTTTCGCGCAGGCGCTGGCCTGCCGGCCGGCGCTGATCCTCGCGGACGAGCCGGTGTCGATGCTCGACGTTTCGGTCCGGATCGGAGTGCTGAACCTGATGGCCCAGCTGCGCCGCGAGCTGGGCGTGTCGTTTCTCTACATCACTCACGACATCGCGAGCGCGCGCTACGTCGCCGACCGGTTGATCGTGCTGTACGCAGGCCGGATCGCGGAGGCCGGGCCGACCGAGGAGGTGCTCGCCACACCGAAGCACCCGTACACGCAGCTGCTGCTCTCGGCGGTGCCCGACCCGCGGGCGGAGGTCTCGCTGCCGGCAAGCTCCGCGGCGGCCGAGCCGCCACGCGTCATCGATCCGGGCGAGGGGTGCCGGTTCCGAGCGCGCTGCCCGCTGGCCATCACGCGATGCTCGGTCGAGACCCCCCTCATGCGGCCGCTTGCGCCGGCGCACGAGGCGGCCTGCCACGTGGCGACCTAGGCGCGGCCGGTCACACGAGCAACCACGCCGCCGGCCGCGGCCGCCGCCTTCGCCACGGCAAACGCCGCGATCAGGGCGGCCACCGCCCGCGGGGGCGTGGCCGGAACGAGGCCGAGCACCGCGGCGGCCGCGCCCAGCATCCCGGCCAGCACCAGCACGAGCACCCCGATAGCCTCAAGTCGCTGCAACCAGGTCACGGCTGCAGGGTCTCGCCCCTCGGGGTCGTGGCCCGGGCACGGCGGCGTGCGCGTCCGGACCGTTTGCCGACCGCTCAACGTCAGCGCGACGTCATGGCTTAATTTCCGATGTGCCCGCCTAACATCTCAGCCGTGCCGGGCAAGCGCGGGACTGTGCTCATCGTCGAGGACAACTCAGACGCGGCGGAGCTGTTGTCGTCGCTGGTCGAACGTGAGGGGTTTCGCCCGGCGGTGCGGCAGACAGCCGAGTCGGGGCTCTCCGCTTTCTCAGGCGAGAAGCCTGTGGCTGTCCTTCTCGACTGGGTGCTTCCGGACGGCCCTGGCACCGAGATCTGTCGCGCGATCCGCACCCAGGATGCGAACGTGCTGATCATCTTCGTCAGCGGCCGCGACGACGAGACCAGCGTCGTCCGCGGGCTTGATGCGGGCGCCGACGACTACGTGTCGAAGCCGGTGCGCGGCGCCGAGCTTATCGCCCGGATCGAGGCGCACCTGCGCAAGCTGGAGGCGGGGCGGGGGAGCGAACATACGCCTGAACGGACGCGCCCCGCCCCGCTGCGGCTTGGCAGCGTCACCATCGACCTCGATGCCCACGAGGTGAAGGTGGGCGCGGAGCCCGCGCGGCTCGGGGCACTCGAGTTCAAGCTCCTGGCGTACCTGCTCAGGAACTCGGGAGTGGCAATTTCGCGCGACCAGATCATGAACGAGGTCTACGGCTACGACGCCGACATAAGCACCGAGCGTGTCGATCTCCTGGTGCGGCGGCTGCGCGCGAAGCTCGGCGACGACGACGGCGCTTTGATCGCGGCCGTCCCGGGCTTCGGCTACAGGCTGGACCGGAGGGTCAGGGCCTAGCGACCTCGGCTGTTCGCGCGGCCGTCGGGATCGCGAAGTGGAAGGTCGAGCCCTTGCCGACCTCGCTCTCGACCCAGATCCGGCCTCCGTGCAGCTCGACGATCTGGCGTGAGATTGCGAGGCCCAGGCCCGTGCCCGTGACCTTCGAGGCGTGGTTGCTCTCGAATCGCTCGTAACGGCCGAACACCTTGCCGATGAACTCCGGCGGGATGCCGGCCCCCTCGTCGCTGACGGACACGTGGACCATGTCGGGCTCGAGCCTGCTCGTCAGCCGGATGTTGCCGCCGTGGGGCGAGTACTTGACCGCGTTGCTCAGGAGGTTTGAGACCACCTGGACGATTCGGTCGGAGTCAGCAGTGACGACCGGGAGAGCGAGGTCGAGATCGGCGATCACCCGGTGCGTCTCCGTCGCCATCTGGGCGCGCTCGACCGCGTCCTGCAGCAGCGCGTTGAGGTCCAGCTGCTTGAGCTCCAGGCGGATCTTGCCGGCCTCCATGCGGTCGAGGTCCAGCATCTCGCTGATCATCCGGTTGAGGCGCTGCGCGTCATTGTTGATGTCGCCGGCGAGGCCCTTGATGTCGGGGATCTCGAGATCCTCGTCGCGGATCAGCTCGCTGAATCCCTGGATGCCCACAAGCGCGGTGCGGAACTCGTGGCTGACCATCGACACGAATTCGCTCTTCAGCTTGTTGAGACGCTCGAGGCCGGCGAGATTCGCCATCGCGGCCTCCTCCGCGTCGTGGCGCGCGGACATGTCCTCGATCATGGTCAGGAAGTACTCCACCGACCCGTCGGTGCCCCGGACGGCGGTGGTTGTCCACCGAAACCAGGCCGTGGTGCCGTCGGCGCGCCGCACGGTCCCTTCCTCTTCCACGTTGTCGACCTGGTTGCGCATCAGGTCGCGGTATTGCTCCTCGACCTCGGCGCCGGCCCCTCGCTGCACGAACTCCCGTACGTCCGAGCCGACGAGGAGCTGGTTCGATGCGTGGAGCAGCTCGCCCAGGCGGGGGTTCGCGTCGATGATCCGGTTGTGGAGGTCGACACGGGCGACGCCCAGCGGCGCGCGGAGGATCACCTGGTTCAGCAGGTTGGTCCTCGCGTTGAGGGCGGCCTCCGTCCGCTTGCTGAGACCGAGAAATACAAGCGTCTCTCGGTAAGAGACGAGCTGGCTGAACATCAGCAGGGCCACCAGCGCCACGCCGGGGTAGATGAGGAACGTGTCGATCGGCCGGTGCATTGCCTCCAGGGTCACGGATGCTCCCATCACCCCCACCACGCCGAGCCAGGGCATGAGCATCCGCCACAGGGTCGCCGGCGCCTCGGTGATCGCCTGCGAGGGGGGACCGGCGGGCGTCCAAGCTGCGACCCCGATGAATGCGAAGCCTGCGATCCAGGCGATGTCGGCCCACGCCGCGTCGACCTGGGCACCGGAAGCGCCGAAGGTCAGCGCGTAGGCGGTATCGGCGGCGAGCTTCAGCGAGAGACCGAGCAGCAACAGTCCCAGGCGGCCGTACTTCGTCCGGTTGGCGCGGCGGATGACCAGGAGTAGAACCGTGATGGTCACGATGTCGGTGACCGGGTACGCCAGCCCGACCGTCGCGGTCGTCCATTGAATGTGCGCGCTCTCGTAGAGCTCACCGAGTCCGAAGGCCCAGCTCACGTACAGCATCGAGATTGCGATGACGAGCGCATCGATCGCCATTCGGGTGCGGCCGCTTGCCCTGCCCGGGGAAGAGGGGAAGGAGAGAACACCCGTCAGGGCCACCAGCTGGCCGGCGATGTAGACGCCGTCCGCGATCGAGGGGAACGGCACCTGGCGTTGCATGACGACCTCGTAAACCGCATAAGCGGCAACGCCGACGAAGGTCGTGATCAGTGTCGACGCGCCGATCAACGCCCACGCCGTTCGCACCCTCCCGCTCGAACGTCGCGCCAGCACGAGCAGCGAGATGCCGGCCGCGAGCGTGGTGCCGAACTGCGCCAGGTCGTCGAACCAGACCGCGGTGGATCTTCCGAGGGCGCCAAAGGCCAGGACCGCCACCACCACGGCAAGCCCGATGGCGGCCACGGATGCCGCGATCGCGAACCGCACCCATGGCCCGAGATCGGTCCCCGTGTTCACGTGCAGTCGAGCGGCGACGGAGGCCATGCGCCGAGCGTCTAACGAAACGTCGGCGTCAGTCCCGTCAAAGCGAGGTCAACATGGAGTCAGCGAGCTGCCAGGTCGCCATTCGCTAACGTTCATCGCGCATGCGGCAGGTCCTGCTCTGGTGTGCGTCAAACCCCTGGCTCGCCGCTCACGTGCCGCGCTGGCGCTTCGTACGCCGAGCCCTCAGGCGATTCATGCCGGGCGAGGAGTTCGCCAGCGCTCTCGCGGCTGCCGTGGACTTCAGGACGCGCGGCGTCGAGGCGATCTTCACGCGGCTGGGCGAGAACATCAAAGACCTCGACGAGGCGGCGGCCGTCGTGGAGCACTACGAGGCTGTGCTCGAGCAATCGAAGAGCGCCGGCGTCGACGCCGAGATCTCGGTCAAGCCGACGCAGCTGGGCCTCGACATCGACCCCGAGGCCGCCCTTGCCAACCTCAACCGGCTGGCCCGCGCCGCGGCGCACGCGAAGTCGTTCATGTGGATCGACATGGAGGGGAGCGCCTACACCGACGCCACCATCGACCTCTATGTGAAGGTGCGCGCGAAGCACCGCGAGACAGGTCTCGCGCTGCAGGCCTACCTGCATCGCACCGCGGCTGACCTGGGGCGTCTGATGCCGGATGGCGTGGCGGTGCGCCTCGTGAAGGGGGCGTACGCCGAACCTCCTGACAAGGCGTTTCAAGCCAAGCGAGACGTCGATGCGAACTACCTCGCCCTCTGCTCGCTGATGCTGCCCGAGGTCAAACGAGGCAAGGTCCGGATGGTCCTCGGCACCCATGACGTGGCGCTCGCGCGCCGCATCGCGGAATTGGGCGCGGCGATCGGAGTGAGCCGCGAGCAGATCGAGATCGCGATGCTCTACGGGATCCGGACGGACGAGCTGTTGAAGCTCGCCGCGGAAGGCCACCCTTGCCGCGACCTGATCGCCTACGGGTCGGCCTGGTATCCGTGGTACGTGCGCCGGATGGCCGAGCGCCCGGCCAACCTGTGGTTCGTCGCGAGGCAGATGCTCCC
>Ga0075436_100002327_pt1 | contig 13104 bp, 15 predicted proteins | sample RhiMethybrSRZTD5_FD_75303 | JGI IMG/M metagenome (GOLD analysis project Ga0075436, IMG submission 75303) | Populus rhizosphere microbial communities from Tennessee, USA - Rhizosphere MetaG P. TD hybrid SRZTD5 | ecosystem: Host-associated > Plants > Roots > Rhizosphere > Soil | place: USA...
AAAATGATGAGCCACAGGCAGGCGAGTTGCCAGAGGCCGCGGCCTTTGAGGCGGAAAGGTTCGACGGAATAAGCGGCGCCGAGTGCAAGACCGACGGCGGTCAAAGCGAAAAGTTGCCAGCGATGCAGAAGCCAGGAAACGTGCGCGGCCAGCGCGAGAGCGAGAATGGCCCATAGAATCACCTGAAATGTGACGAAGGGGACGCCGAGATTGTAGACGGCACGGGAAAGATGCGGCTTGTACTTGGCGTCGAGGTCGCGGTCGGCGAGGCAGTTGATCATGTCGCCGAAGGCGAAGAGAAAAAAGAAAATGAGAACGCCCTCCCAGAAAGTCTGCGTTTTGAAGGCGGCGAGATTTTTGTTGATGAGCAATGCGGGCATGGCGACGATGGGGATTTCAGCGATGCGAAATTCGACGCGGCGGATAAGGAGCAGGTCGCGAAGGAAATGGAGAAGTTTGCGCATCAGAGTATGTTGACGCGGCGAATGTGGCGAAGGGCGGCATGGAGGAAGGCATTGCGTCCATGCAAGAGGGCGAAATTGTCGGCGACGAGAACGTCGCCGGCGCGCCAGGAGTGAGCCGCGCAGAAGCGTGGATCGCGGAGCATGACGGCCATTTCAGAGATGAGCGAATCGCGCTGCGCGGGAGTGAGATTGGGAATATCCAGCGAAACGGGATTGAGATCGCGGACGGGTTCGGCAAAGCGAAGGGTTTCTTCGCCGCTGTCGGGATGATTCACGACCATAGCGGAGGTGAACGAGCCGCCGTAGTGGACGACCTTTTCAGTGGAGTAGGTGATCGAAGTGGATTTCCAGAGAGCGCGCTGCTCGGGTGTAGCGGCGCGGAGAATCTGCGAGCCATCACAGAAGATAGTTTCGCCGCCACTGTCAGCGGGCGGTGCTACTTCGCAGGAAAATAGAATGTAATGCGGGATTTTGCCGACGAATGCGCCATCCCAATGAAAGGGCACGGCGGCAGTGGTGTAGATGTAATTTTTTGCATCGGATTTGGCGACAAGTTCGTTCACTGCGCCGAATTCCCACTCGAGCGGGTCGCCGAGAGAGCGGGCGAGCTGCATCAACGAATCGGTGGAGAGTGCGGCGAATCCGCGGAGAAGAACGTAGCGATGATGAGATATCCATGCTTTTAATTGCGACGCCCCGACTTGTTCTACGGTCGAGGAAGGTGCGGATGCCGTGATTTCGACGCCGAAGGGCGAAAGCGGACGAGATTGCCAGAGCAGGTTGTTCATTGAGACTCCAAAGCCATCGTCTTGCGAAGGGTGGCGACGTCCATGGCGAGCAGAGTTTCGTATGGAATTTTTGTACCGTACAAAGAATGGGCACCCCTTGCTGCTTTCCAGGCGTGCCACATGCGCCGAGGCGACAGGCACAAGCCTACGAGAATTGAGCCGCAGCAGAGAAAGAAAATCAGAGGAGTGCCGGCGCCATTGCGAAATTCGAAGACGCTGATTTCCGCTTCGCCGAGAAGCGAGGAATCGTAGCCGGTGGCGACATGATGGAGATCGTGATACGGCAACAAGCCGGGATTGGGGAAACGCATTTTGATGAAGCCGATGCCGACGACGAAATTCGGGTCGGTGTAAGACGCGGTGGTGAAGCCGGAAGCAGCGAGATAACGATCGCGGGCCGCAGCCACATTCTCATGTGGGTCGATCATCGCGAGAGTTCCATGAAATAGGCGTGGCCGTCTTTTTCGATGACGGAGGCGCCGAGGTCCAGCGCTTCGCGGCGCTTGATGAAGACGAAGCGCCCTTTTTCCTTGAGCGCGACAGAATGCCAGGGCGTGAGCCAAACGTCGCGCGATTCGCCGAGCAAAATACCGATTTTTTCCGAGTGCGACGGTTGCGGATGAATGGAAAGGCGAAGCGAGGCAGGAAAGCAGTCCGCGACGAGACGGCCCCAGGCGTCGCTGCGGCGGATTAGTTCGTAGGTGCGGTCTTTGCACTCGTTGCGAATGCGCGAGCGGCTCTTGTCTTTTTCGATGGCGACGCGATCCTCGAAGAGAAAGCGCTGAATGCCGTTGAAGAGCGCCTGTTGGTTTTCGTTGGAATGAAGACGCTCACGTATGGATTCGAGTGATTCCGCGTAGTGCTGGCAAAGCGACTCGCGCATCTGATTGGCGTCTGCCACGGCGTCGTAGAGATCCTGCAGGTGGAACGTTTCGAGATTCTGAAGGTTGAGCTGATCGATTAATTGGGCGACGCGCTGGCCGTAATCGATCACGTCTGAGTCAGCGACGCCAACGAGGTCGCTGAAAACCAAACCGTCCGAACAAATGGTTATGCGCGCTCCGGGAGGGTAGACCGAACGGATTTGCGTGGAGAGACCGTCGAGGAAGCGGAGGCCGAGTTCCTCAGCCATGTCTGGAATGCGGCCGAGGACTTTTTCTGGGTTCGGCGATTTGGCGGGAAATGCTGGGAGCACGAAATGAAGCGGGAGGCCAGTGCCGATGAATCTGCGAACGAGCGGGAGGTGCGGTTCAAGACAGAGATCGCAGATGCCGTCTTTGGCCGAGCTTTTGCATTTTTCCGCACTGGGCAGAAGACGGCGATGGCGAAAGACAAGGCGGAGAATCTCTTCTGATTTTGCCGTGTGAGCCGCGTTCGCTGGAGGATCAACGAGTGGGCCGCAGATGTCGCCGATGCTATCGAAGAGTCCGCCGGACCCAGGGAGCCAACGCGCGCGCCGAATTTGCGCAAGCAGCTTGATGAAAAGATTGAGCGCTGCGTGCGTGCTTTTCGAATCGGCGGAGCGATCCTGGCTCCATAGAAGAAGCAGTGCGAGATGTGCTGCATAGAGACCTTGAATAAGTTGTGTTGCGAATTCGTCGCGCGGCGCGTCGTCGGCGCCGCGAACTGCGACCGCAAAGGCGGCGCGGGCGCGTAGGCGCACCAATTCGGTCTGGCGGCTGAGAACGCCGATGTTGGCTTGCGGGTTCAACATCTTGGCGAAGAGTCCGGCGAAAGCGTCGCGATAAGGACTGACCATCTCGAGTTTGGCGAGCATCAGGGCGCGAAAACGCTCGGAGACGGATCCGTCCGGCAAGGCTGCGGCGCGGGATTCGAGTTCGTTCGCGAGACGGAGATAGAAGGCGAGGATGAGCTCTTCGTCGTTCGGAAAAAACTGCTGAGCGACCGGCAAAGGCACTTTGGCGGCTTGTGCGGCGGCGACGACGAGCTCTGGCACCGGACTGCGGTCGCGCAGGAGTGCGACGGCACACTCCAGGATACGCTGGCGGCTCCGAGTGACGTGAGGGTCCATGAAAGACCACGATACCGCAATTGAGGCGCCGGTGAGATTTGGTGAAAGTGAGTGTTGCTGAGATTGCGAGGAGCGGCCCGCTTCGGAAAGCGGGCCCTACAAATGCGTGGAATATTTGTGGCTAAACGTAGGCGGCGATGCCGGTGATTTTTTCGCCGATGACGAGCTTGTGGATGTCGTTGGTGCCTTCGTAGGTGAAGACGGACTCGAGATTGTTCATGTGGCGCATGATGCAGTAGTCGTCAACGATGCCGTTGGCACCGAGAACGTCACGGGATTTGCGCGCGATATCGAGCGCGATGCCGACGTTGTTCATTTTGAGCATGGAGATGTGCGAGGGATCGACTTTGCCGGCGTCCTTGAGTTTGCCGACGTGCATGGCGAGAAGCTGCGCTTTGACGATTTCCGTAATCATCCAGGCGAGTTTCTCCTGGACGAGTTGGTGCGAGGCAATGGGCTTGTTGGCAAACTGTTTGCGCGTTTTAGCGTATTGCAGAGCCGTGTCGTAACACGCCATGGCCGCGCCGATGGCGCCCCAGCCGATGCCGTAGCGGGCTTGATTGAGGCAACTGAGCGGACCACGGAGGCCGGTGACGCCGGGAAGAAGATTTTCTTCGGGGATTTCGCAATCGCTAAAGGAAAGACCACTGGTAACGGAGGCGCGAAGCGACCATTTGCCGTGCACGTCCCATGTTTTAAAACCGGGCGTGCCCTTTTCAACGAGGAAGCCGCGGACTTTTTCGTCTTCGCACTTGGCCCAGACGACGGCGACGTTTGCGATGGAGCCGCTGGTAATCCACATTTTTTCGCCGTTGAGGATGTACTTGTTTCCTTTCTTGACGGCGCGAGTGAGCATTCCGCCGGGGTTGGAGCCGAATTGCGGTTCGGTTAGGCCAAAGCAGCCAATAGCTTTGCCTTGTTGCAAGAGCGGGAGCCATTTGTTTTTTTGCGCATCGTTGCCGTAGGTGTAAATCGGATACATAACGAGGGCGCCTTGCACGGAGACGAAGCTGCGGAGGCCGGAGTCGCCGCGCTCAAGTTCCTGCGTCATGAGGCCGTAGGCGACGTTGGACATGCCGGCGCAACCGTAGCCGTGGAGATTCGCGCCGAAGAAACCGAGTTCGCCGAGTTGCGGAACGAGATGCATCGGAAATGTGGCTTCGCGGCTGTGTTTTTCGATGATGGGGATAATTTCGTTTTCGACGAATTCGCGCGCCGCCTGGCGTACGAGTTTCTCTTCGTCGTTGAGCTGGGAATCGAAATCGATGAAGTCCACACCGCTGTACTTCGGCATTAGACGCTCCTTATTGCGTTGCATCCATTATGACATTCCCGCTGGCTTGACGCATTTATGCGCCGGACCGCAAACTGCTGGGACACACTAATTGACGAGGACATGTGGGCAAATCGAGCCGAGATAAAAAGAGACAAATTTCACCGGAGATTTTGATTTTTGATGTGGATGGGGTGCTGGTGGACGTGCGCGGGACGTACTGGCGCTCGGCGCTGGATACGGTCCGGCATCTGACCGGGAAACGCGTGACGTACGCGGAGCTGCACAAATGGAAGGCCAAGCCCGGAAACAACGACGATTGGGCGATGGTATCGAGCTGGGTGACGGCGCTCGGAAAGCCGATGAATTACGAAGAGGCGCGAGACGCTTTCGGCAAGTTTTATTGGGGGACGCCGGGCCGGCCGGGAAACGTAAAAAACGAAAAACACATTGTTTCGCCGGCGCAGATTGAGCGGTGGGCGAAGCGGTATGAGTTGAATTTGTTTACGGGCCGTACGCGGCAAGAGTTCGCGTATACGTTTGCGGAGTGGCCGGCGACGAAGAAATTTCGGATGGTTGTGACGATGGACGACGTGGAGAAGATTAAGCCGAACCCCGAGGGGCTCTACAAGATTCTGGGGAAACGCGATCCGGCAACGGCGCTATATCTTGGCGACAACATTGATGACGCACTGGCGGCGCGGGATGCGGGAGTGCCGTTTATGGCGATTATTGCTCCGGGAGAACATGGATATCGAGAGCGGGCGAAACGATTCCGTGAGCTTCGAGCATTGGCGCTACTTCCGCGTGCAACTGACCTTCGTTTTTGGCTGAGCTAGTCCGTCCGAAGCAATCTTCTGACAATTTTGTACGGGAACTTTCTACGGCTGTCGCGGGAAGAATAAATGGGAAGAACTACCATGCGACCATTCAAAACAGGGATTCGTGTCTTTGTAGTAGGCGGGCTTTGCGCCACTGGGATTTTAGTGTGCGCGCAGGCGCCAGCGGGGCCGATGACACAAAAAACGTCACCGGAGCCAGGGGGCGTTTCCCCGACGACTGCGGCGAGCAGCACCAAAGCAATGGCGGCCGATGTTCCGAGGATGAAAAATTTGAGTGGATCGTGGAAGTTGAACAAGGACGAGAGCACGCAGCCCAAGAAAAGGGACGATGACGATTCCGGCGGTGGCCGGCACGGAGGCGGAGGGCGCTCGGGCGGTGGATGGCCGGGCGGCGGGCGCGGTGGATATGGTGGCGGGGGAATGCATCGCGGAATGAGCGATGACGAGCGGAAAGAGATGCAGGAACTGATGAGACCGTCGGAGACTTTGGATTTTACGCAAGACGGCGCGGCCATTGCGATGACGGATGATTTGGATAGGCACCGGACGTTTACACGGATGGACGAAAAGTGAAGAAATCGAAGGATGCGGACAACCAGGAATTCGACGCGACGTGGCAGGAATACCGGCTGGTTGCAGATTTTAAGGGGCCGGACGGGAATAAAATCGAGCGGACGTTCGAAGTGCTCAGCGGAAACCAGCAGTTGCGTGAGACGATCCACTTTACGACGGGTCGGAGCCAGCGCGAAGTCTATTTGCGGTATGTTTATGACCTGAAAAGCGGCGATACTGCCGCGGCGAAATAGATTTATTCCACGCATTTTCCCGCCAAAAACCGCGAAATCGAGCGGTCTAGCCGCGTTGACGGAAATCCCCTTGGATGATATAAATTAGTGTTCGGGTTGGTGGTTTCAGGTCGGCTGTGCGCTCCTTCCCGGGTAGGGGTGTGGCAAGCCTGCTGAATAAAAGGGCTTAGTCGCTGTCTTCACGCAATACGAGGTTCAGGCTAAACAATTTAGATGGGTTTGGGTCACCAATTAGGCGAACTCTTCCTCGGGGCTGTGCCTACAGTCCTGATTCTGATCGTTCTTTATTTCATATTGAAATCGTTGTTTTTCAAGCCGTTGCTTGCCGTGATGGCAGAGCGCGAGAAGCGTACTATCGGTGCGCAAAGAGCGGCGGAGACGGCTCAGGCTGCTGCAGCGGAAAAAGTGAAGCAATACCAAGAAGCCTTGAAACAGGCGCGGGCAAACGTTTATGCGGAGCAGGAAGCGGCGCGAAAGAAGTTGCTGGACGAGCGCGCGGCGCTGGTAAAGGCCTCGCGGAATCTGGCAGCGGCGGAAGTGAGCGCGGCGAAAGAGAAGGTCGCGAAGGAAGTTGCGACGGCGAAGCGGGAATTGGAAGCGGGAGTGCCGCAGTTGGCCGCGGAAATTGCAAAGCGCGTGATGGAAACTGCGGCGCCGGGCGGAGCGCGATGAGCCTGCGCCGGATCAGCTGGATCGCGATGAGTGTGTGTGCGGCTTTGCTGATTTGCGCGTGCGTTGCGTCGGCGGCGGAAGAATCGAATGGTGCGACGGAACACGCGACCGAGCTTTTCAAGTGGATCAATTTTGGAATTTTGGCGGCTGTGTTGTTGTGGGTGTTTGCCGCGAAACTGCCGCCGGTATTTCGCGCCAACGCGGCGACAATTGCTTCTGCGATTACGAAGGCGACAGCGGTGAAGGCAGAAGCCGATAAGCAATTGGCGGACGCTGAAGCGCGTCTCGCGCGGTTGGACCAGGAAATCTCAGCGATGCGGGCTTCGGCGGAAAAAGAGGCCGCCGACGATGCCGCGCGCATCAAGGAAATGGCAAAGTCCGACGCCGAAAAGGTTTCGCTAGCGGCGAAGGCAGAGATTGAAGCGGCAGAACGCGCTGCCCGTATGGAATTGAAGGCGATTGCCGCGAAACTGGCGGTAGATGGCGCGGAATCGCTGCTCGCGAAGCAGTTGACGGCGCAGGCACAAGAGTCGTTGGTCAGCGGGTTTGTCGCGTCGCTGGAAGGGAGGCCGAATTGAAGTCGGCGAGCCTCCAATACGCGAATGCGCTGGCCGATGTTGCGTTGCAACAAGGCGCGGCGGAGCCGGTCCTGAAACAACTGAACGATTTCGCGAACGCGTACGGCGAATCGGCCGAACTGCGGAATTTTTTGGCCAGCCCGGCGGTGACGAGTAAGGAAAAGCATGGCGTAACTGAAAAGATTGCAGCGCGGCTTGGTGCGAGCAAGATTTTGCGTAATTTTCTGTTTCTGGTGATCGATCACCGGCGGACGCTGATGATTCCGGAGTTGGCGGAAGCGTTCGAGAACGTAATTCGCGAGCGACAAGGCGTTGCCGAGGCGCAGGTGGTGTCGGCAGTGGAGCTGAGCCCAGCGCAGAAGAAAACCCTCGGACAGTCGCTCGAAAAGAAAACCGGCAAGAAAATTGAAGCGAAGTATGCAGTGGACAAAGGGCTTCTGGGCGGCATCGTTGTGCGAATTGGGGACACGGTTTATGACGGGTCGCTGCGGCATCGATTGAATGAGATGCGGGCGACGCTGGCGGCGGAGTAACTTTCCGGTTTTGCGTCGGCCATTTGGCGGCGCGTTGCGAGTTCGAGTAACGGAGCAGGCATGGCAAACATTAAGGCAGACGAAATCAGCAAAATACTTCGCGAACAGATCGCGAACTATGAACAGACCGTAGCGGTCGAGGAAGTGGGCGCGGTCATCAGCGTCGGCGACGGCATCGCGCGCATTCACGGGCTGGAAAAAGTGATGGCGGGCGAGATGCTCGCGTTTCCGCATGACGTGTTCGGAATCGCACTGAACCTCGAAGAGGATCAAGTCGGCGCGGTGTTGCTCGGCGAATATACGGCGATTAAAGAAGGCGACACGGTCAAGCGGACGAACACGATTATGTCCGTGCCGGTGGGCGAAGCGCTGATTGGGCGCGTGGTGAATCCACTTGGCGTGCCGGTGGACGATAAGGGACCGATTGCGGCGAAGCAGCGCAATCCACTGGAGAGAATTGCGCCGGGCGTACTCGACCGGCAACCGGTGCGCGAGCCGCTGCAGACCGGTATTAAGGCGATCGATGCGATGATTCCGATCGGCCGGGGGCAGCGCGAGCTGATCATCGGCGACCGCCAGACAGGAAAGACCGCCGTCATTCTGGACACGATCATCAACCAGAAGGGCAGCGGCGTAATTTGCATTTATTGCGCGATTGGACAGAAGCGGTCGACGATCGCGCAGGTCGTGAAGGCGCTGACCGATGCGGGTGCGATGGAATACACGATTGTGGTCGCCTCGTCCGCCGCGGAGCCGGCCTCGTTGCAGTACATCGCGCCGTACGCGGCGTGCGCAATGGGCGAATATTTCCGCGACAACAAAATGCACGCGGTAACTTTTTACGACGACCTTTCGAAGCACGCGCAGGCGTATCGCGAAATTTCTTTGTTGCTCCGGCGGCCGCCGGGACGCGAAGCGTTTCCGGGCGACGTATTTTATCTTCACTCCCGCTTGCTGGAACGCGCGGCGAAATTGAACGACAAACTCGGCGCCGGCTCGCTGACTTCACTGCCGGTGATTGAAACGCAGGCAGGCGACGTTTCCGCGTACATCCCGACGAACGTCATTTCAATTACCGACGGACAGATTTATCTAGAAGCAGACTTGTTCAACGGCGGCATTCGTCCTGCGATCAACGTCGGAATTTCGGTAAGCCGCGTCGGCGGCAACGCGCAAATCAAGGCGATGCGGCAGGTGGCCGGCACGCTCCGTTTGGATATGGCGCAGTTCCGCGAGCTTGCGGCGTTCGCGCAGTTCGGCGCGGATCAGTTGGACAAAGTAACGCAAGCACAGCTAGCACGAGGCCAGCGGCTGACGGAAGTTTTGAAACAGGATCAGTACGTTCCGCTGAGCGTGGAGAAGCAGGTGCTGATCCTCTACGTGGCGACGAGCGGTTCTCTGGATCATGTGCCGGTTCCCGAAGTGCGGCGCTTTGAGAAAGAATTTCTGCAATACGTAGAGACGAGTCATGGCTCGATTTTGAAGGCCATTGCCGACAAGAAAGCGCTCGATGACGCGATCCGAACGGACATCAAGAGCGCCCTGGATGCATTCAAGGAGCGGTTCACCGCAACGGTCGCGGCGGCTGCCAAGTAGGAATTAGAAAAGGGACATGCCCACACTTCTCGATTTTCGGCGCCGCATCCGCTCGGTGAAGAACACCCAGCAGATTACGCGTGCGATGAAGTTCGTGGCGGCGGCGCGGTTGCGTCGTGCGCAGGAACGCGCATTGGCGGCGCGGCCGTATGCGCAGGAACTCTCGAAGATGCTGCGCTCGATCATGGGACGCATCGATGAGCCGCAACATCCTTTGTTAGCGACGCGGCCGGAAGAGCGTGTGTTGGTGGTTGTTCTAACGGGCGAACGTGGACTGGCCGGTGCGTTCAATACGAACATTTTGAAGAAGGCGAACGAAGTTTTTCGCGCGAACAAGGGCAAGAAGCTGTCGGTGATTCCAGTCGGGAAAAAAGGCCGGGACTCGTTGAAGCGCGCGGGATTCGAATTCGCGGCGGAATACGTAAATGTACTCGCCAAAGTTGAACTTTCGACTGCGCGGGAAATCGCTAATCTGGTGACAGAGCTGTACAAGAAGGAAGAGATTGACGCGGTTTATATGGTCTTCAGCGAATTCAAAAGCGTGATGTCCGCGAATCTAGCCGTGCAAAAATTGTTGCCGGTCGAAAAGCTGGAACAGACCGGCGGCGAATCGCAGACGGACTACATCTACGAGCAACCGGCGGAGAAGCTGCTGGATCGTTTGCTGCCACGCTATGTGGAGACGACCGTCTTGCGCGCGATGCTGGAATCTTCCGCGGCGGAATACGCGGCGCGGATGACGGCGATGGAATCGGCAACGAAAAACGCCGGTGAAGTGATTCAAGGCTTGACGCTGCACATGAACAAGGTTCGTCAGGCGGCGATTACGCGCGAAATTATTGAGATTGTGAGCGGAGCGAGTTCCACCGCTTAGGAGAAGGCATGGCTGAGAAATACGCAAACATCGGTCACGTGGTGCAGGTTATCGGGCCTGTGCTCGACATTCAGTTTGAGGCGGGCAAACTGCCTGCAATTTTTAACGCGGTTCGCATCACGAGCGAAGGCTACAGCGTGCCGACTCCGCTCGACATCATCGCGGAAGTGCAGCAGCACCTCGGCGAGGGCCGCGTTCGCGCGGTTTCGATGGAGCCGGTCGAAGGCATGGTGCGCGGAATGAAGGCGTACGATCTCGGCACTGGCATCGAAGTGCCGGTTGGCCGCGCGACCCTGGGCCGCGTGATGAACGTGCTCGGCAAGCCGGTTGATCAACTCGGACCGATTGTGACCGACACGTATTATCCGATTCACCGCCCCGCTCCGACGCTGGAAGAGCAGTCCACCACACTGGAAATGTTTGAGACGGGCATCAAGGTTGTGGATTTGATGGAGCCGTACGTGAAGGGCGGAAAGATTGGCCTCTTCGGCGGTGCGGGCGTCGGAAAAACCGTTTTGATTATGGAATTGATTCACAACGTCGCGATGAAGCATGGTGGCGTTTCCGTGTTCGCAGGCGTCGGCGAGCGGACACGCGAAGGCAATGACCTTTGGCTGGAAATGAGCGAAGGCGGCGTCATCACGCCGGGCAATAGCGAAAAGTCGCGTTGCGCTTTGATTTACGGACAGATGACCGAGCCGCCCGGATCGCGTCTACGCGTCGGCCTCACCGGTCTGACCGTTGCCGAGTATTTCCGCGACCAGGAGCACCTGGACGTCCTGCTCTTCATCGACAACATTTTCCGCTTCGTGCAGGCGGGTTCGGAAGTTTCGGCGCTGCTCGGCCGTATGCCGAGCGCCGTCGGTTATCAGCCGAACTTGAACACGGAAATTGGTGAACTGCAGGAACGCATTACTTCCACGAAGTCCGGTTCGATCACGTCAGTGCAGGCAATTTACGTGCCCGCTGACGACTACACAGATCCCGCGCCGGCCGCCACATTTACGCACCTGGACGCCACGACGAACCTTTCCCGCCAGATCGTGGAGCGCGGAATCTATCCCGCGGTCGATCCACTGGCCAGCTATTCGCGCATTTTGGATCCGCGCATTGTCGGCGCCGAGCACTACGCCGTGGCTCGCGGTGTGAAATCGATTCTTCAGCGCTACAAGGATTTGCAAGACATCATCGCGATTCTCGGTATTGAAGAGCTTTCCGACGACGACAAGCGCACTGTCAATCGCGCTCGCAAGATCGAAAAATTCCTTTCGCAACCAATGTTCGTGGCAGCCCAATTCACAGGCCTCGATGGAAAGTACGTGAAGATTGAAGACACCGTGCGCAGCTTCAAGGAAATCGTCGAAGGAAAATACGACGACGTTCCGGAGCAAGCGTTCTATATGGTTGGCACAATCGAAGAAGTGCTTGAGAAGGCCGAAAAGATGAAGGCGAGCGCGTAGATAGAATGCCAGGCACCATGCAACTCGTGATTGTGACGCCGGAGCGGCAGCTTCTGAGTTTTGAAGTTTCGGAAGTGACTCTGCCGGGCGCGGAAGGCGAGCTTGGCGTGTTGCCGGGGCACGCGCCGTTGATCACGGAGCTTGGCATAGGCGAACTGACTTATCGTGGCGGCTATGAACGGCCATCTGCAACGGCGGGCGAAACAGTTGAGCAAGAGGTTCGTCAACCGGACTGGCGGCCACATGTGGCGATTATCAGGGGCTTTGCGGAAATTTTGGGCGACCGCGTGACCGTCTTGGCGGAAACGGCCGAGCGCCCCGAAGAGATTGATATCGAACGCGCGAAAGCGGCGCTTGAGCGCGCGGAGAAGCGTATTGCCGCCGGCGCCGGCGCACAAGACATAGACTGGGACCGAGCGACCGGAGCCTTGCAGCGGGCACTGGTCCGCATCAAGGTTGCGGAATATGCGCCGCGCAAGCGCAGTGCCGCTGTTCCCGGCCAGTAGGTCTCCTTTGGAACGCATCACCATGTACAGCACAACCTGGTGCCCGGATTGCCGTCGCGCCAAGGATTTCTTGAAACGTCGCGGCATTGAATTCGACGAAATAAATATTGAAGAGGATCCGGACGCCGAGGATATTGTCATCGTGGCGAACCAAGGCAAGCGCAAGGTGCCGACGATTCAAGTTGGCGACCGATTTTTTGCCTGCAGCCCGTTTGACGCGGCGCGACTTGCCGAAGAGCTAAAAATACCTCTGAATCCAGAACAGAAAAATTGAACCTATAGCTCCGCGATTAGTGCACGCTTCCATGCGCGAATTTCTGATTCCCTTCGTTTGTAAAACGTCCACTGCTTAATACGTTTACCGCGAATCAGACCAGCCTGCGCCAGAACCTTGAAGTGATCGCTCGCCGTCGGATGGCTTACATGGAGTTTTCTGGCGATAAGCAGGCCGCACACGCCGTCTTTTACGAGATCACCGTCGGTTTTTTGGGGAAATGTTTGCGAGGATTCTTCAACCAGTTCAGGATTTGCAAGCGGTTACGGTTCGCGAGTGCGAGAAAGATGGCGTCCTGGCCCACGGCTTCTCCATCCAAAATGGTAGTGGTGCATTTAGCTAAATGCCGAAGTACAATGAAAGTCTATCATGGCACACCCGCAAAACAGCTTTGCCATTACTCGCG
>Ga0075436_100002329_pt1 | contig 13102 bp, 11 predicted proteins | sample RhiMethybrSRZTD5_FD_75303 | JGI IMG/M metagenome (GOLD analysis project Ga0075436, IMG submission 75303) | Populus rhizosphere microbial communities from Tennessee, USA - Rhizosphere MetaG P. TD hybrid SRZTD5 | ecosystem: Host-associated > Plants > Roots > Rhizosphere > Soil | place: USA...
AAAAGCTCATCGAAAAACGCGGTCTGCTGTTCCGCCTTCGCGTACTTTACCGTAGGCAAAGAAATGTTCATGGAAACGACGCTCGCGGGATCGAAGCCAAGATCAATGTGCTGCAGGTGTGCGAAAGTTTGAATCATCAGGCTGGCGCCAATCAACAGAAGCATGCATACCGCAATCTGAAAAATCACCAAAAGATTCTTCACCTGCATGCGCCGGTTTCCGCCGGTGTTTCCGCGACCTTCGTCGCGCAGCTCGGAATTAATGTTTGTCCGCGCCAGCTTGAGCGCCGGAAAACTGCCGAAGATCACACCAGTAAGCACTGAGATCAGCGAGGTAAAAACCAGCACTCTCCCGTCCACCGAAAAATCGAAGCCGCCGGGCAGGTTGGCCTCTCCGTAGCGGCCAAGAATCTTTGTTCCCCACAAACCCAGCCCCAGCCCCACCGCTCCGCTGATCAGAGCCAGCAGCATGCTCTCAATCAGCAATTGGCGAATGATGGCACCACGCCGTGCGCCAAGTGCACTGCGGATTGCAATCTCCTTGCTTCGTCCGAGCGCGCGCGATAGCAGCAGGCTGGCAACATTGGCGCAGGCGATCATCAACACCAAGCCGACTGCAATTGAAAGAACCATAAACAAGCTGTGAACGTTAGCAACCGTCAGCTCCTGCAGGTTTCCGACAACCATCGCGATGTCCGGTCCAGAGTCGGGAAATTTCGGGAACTCCTGCGCGTACTGCCGATTCAGGACCTCCATCTCAGCAGTCGCCGACTTCATCGAAACCCCTGGTGCGAGCCGAGCCACGGCTGTGAGGTAGCCAACACCTCCCCGGATGCGTTGGGAAGGCATGATGGTCAGCTCAAAGTAACGCGGTGACCAGACATCCGCCTGGCCAACGAACGGGAACTGAACGCCCGCAGGCAGCACACCGATGATGCTGTAAGGTTGCGTATCGAGCGTGACCGTCTGACCAACGATGTTGCGGTCGCCTCCGAAATGGCTGTGCCACAGAGCGTCGCTGATCATTACTACCGGCGGCCCGGCCACTTGCCCGTCTTCGTTGTTGAAAGCACGGCCCAGTTGCGGAGCCACGCCAAGCAAATCAAAAAAGTTGGGGGAGACTCTAGCCACCGGCACCTGCTCCGGTTCCCCACGTCCGGTGAGATTGAAAGAATCAATTGCCCAGACCGCGACGCCCGAAAAAGAATGACTACGGTCACGAATCATTTCATAGCGGTTGAGCGTAAGGCTTGCACTCTCGTCTGGGCTTCCGCGCTGCTGTGTATTAAGCATGACCAACCGGCTGGGATCTTTGTAAGGAAAGGCCCGCAGCAGCAGGGCATTGGTCACGGTAAAGATCGCTGTGTTACCGCCGATCCCGAGCGCGAGAGTCAAGACAGCAGCGGCGGTAAAGCCGGGATTTTTAGCCAGCATTCGAAAGCCAAACTTCACATCTTGCAACAGCCCAGTCATCAAATCGCTAGCGGACATCGTTCGTGTGCTCCTCGGGTGATTTGCCATCCTGCGACACACTATTGTGCCTCAAACCGAATGGTTCCGATTCCGAGGCTAAAGAACAGGGGTTTCGTGGTCACTCCCCTCAAAACTTCACTTTTCCGAAACCTATCCTTCGTTCTTAGCATCCCACTTACCGCATCTCAGAACGAGATCTGTCCCCGCTCCTGAGGCAGCTGATCGCAAGGAGAAAGATCTATGAAGCAACGATCGTATGTTGTCGCGTTAACCTTGTTTGCGCTCGCAAGCCTGGGCATCGCCAGGGCCCAAGGTAACCCTCCAGCCAAGGCCGAAGAACGTATTGCTAGAGAAGCTCGCCATGAACTGCTCATGCTTCCCTACTACGGCGTATTCGACAGCATCGGTTTCAAAGTAGAGGGATACAACGTTACGCTGGTCGGTCAGGTGGTGCGGCCTACTACAAAGTCGGATGCCGAGAATGCGGTAAAGCACATTGAAGGCGTGGAGAAAGTCGATAACAAGATCGAAGTGCTGCCCCCGTCTCCATCCGATGATCGCCTGCGACTCGTGCTTTACCGGACCATATACGGGTACCCGGCTCTGGAGAAATATGCGCTGGGCGTACAGAAGCCGATCCGCATTATCGTAAACAACGGTCACGTTACCCTGGAGGGCGTTGTCGACAACGCAACCGACAAGAATCTTGCCGAACTGCGCGCTAAAGGAGTCCCGGGAATTTTTTCCGTGACCGACAACCTGCAGGTCGTGCCGTCGAAATAGTATGCCAAAATAATTAATCAAGGCCGATTCACCATCGGTGCGCGAATCCACTCTTTTCCGGGTCGTCGGCAAGAAGACACAAAACAGTTCTTCGCTTCTCGGCGGCAGGCGGCCCGGACTTCTGCTTCGTTCACCGACTTTTCTAGGTCTCACCAAGGACGTTGGCGTGAGATTGCCACCCTTTTGCAATCGCGCGCCGTGTGAACCAGCGTCCGACTCTCATATGGACATTCCATAGGAAGCGTGATATTGTCATTTGGCCAATCCAAAGGAACAACGGGATGGCCAATGCTGAAGAAAGAATGGAAGGGACCATGGACATAAAGAAGTCAGAGGTGCTGCAGGGCACGCTGGACCTGATGATCTTGAAGACGCTGCACGCACTGGGACCGATGCACGGATTTGGAATTGCCCGCCGGATCGAGCAGGTAAGCCGCGACATTCTTCAGCTAAATGAGGGAACGGTATACACGTCGCTACTGCGGCTGCAACAGCAGGGGTGGATTACGGCAGAGTGGGGGACGTCGGAGAACAACCGCAAGGCGAAGTTTTATTCGATCACCAAGCGCGGCCAGAAGCAGCTTGAGCTCGAGACGGAAAACTGGGAGCGGATTTCCGGCGTAATTGGCCGCGTGCTGCGGCTCGAAGGGGAAAGATAAAGATGATGACGAGCTCAAGCGGAGAGTCCAGGCTGCGCTCTTTCGCCGCTAAAGTGCGTGGTTTCCTGGGCGGACAGCAGCACGACGATGAATTCGATGACGAAGTCAAGGCACACCTGCAGTTGCTCACCGACAGATTCTTGCAGCAGGGCTTGTCGACGAAAGAAGCCGCAGCCGCAGCGCGACGACAGTTCGGCAACACCACGTTATTGCAAGAGGACCGCAGAGAGATGCAGACGCTCCCATCCATTGAGGCGTGGTGGCACGACCTGCGCTATGCGCTTCGCACGCTGTGGAGAAATCGGGGATTCGCGATGGTATCGATCGCCACCCTCGGATTGGGAATCGGCGCAGCCACCGCGATTTTCAGTGTTATCGACAACGTGTTGCTGGAGCCGTTTCCCTACAAGGGAGCCGATCGCATCGTTTTTCCACGCATCCACGGCGCGCAGCAAAGCCAGGACGGGGGGCGCCAGGGATACACCGCGGCGGAGGTCCTGCAGTTTGCCGAAAACAATCACGTTTTTGACGGGACCACCGCCGCTGCCGAAGACCTGGTTCTTTACAAGCACGGAGGCGGCACCGAACAGTTCGACGGGGCGCGCGTGACACCGGGCACGTTCGAGTTTTTTGGAATGCCTGCGCTCCATGGACGTGTGCTGCAGCCAAGTGACTACGAACCAGGAGCGCCGCCAGTTTTTGTAATGCGCTACAAGACATGGAAGGAGCGGTTTAACGGAGACCTGGCGATTCTGAACCAGCCTCTTGTGCTGAATGGGACCGCCCGAACCCTTGTCGGTATCATGCCGGCCCGCTTTGGGTGGTACGAAGCGGACGTGCTGATTCCTGAGAAGCTGACGCCTGGGGCGAAGGGAAGCGGCTCTCAAATCGAGTGGTTTTTCATCGGACGCATGAAGCCAGGAGTTTCCGTCCAACAAGCGGAATCTGACCTGACCGTGATCGCGAATGGCATGGCGAAGATCTATCCTCAGGACTATCCAACGCACTTCAACGTGCAATTAAAAAAGCTTGGCGATACCGTTATAGGACACTTTGAGGCCACGTTGTACACGGTGCTGGCCGCGGTGGGATTGCTGCTGCTGATTGCGTGCAGCAACGTGGCGAACCTGATGCTGGCGCGGGCCACCACGCGAGAAAAGGAATTCGCGTTGCGCGCAGCATTGGGAGCTCGACGCGCAAGGCTGGTGCGTCTGCTGATGGTCGAAAGTCTGGTGCTTGCAATTGCTGGGGCCGCGCTGGGGACATTTGTGGCATGGGGTGGTCTGAAGTTGCTGGTTGCGGCTATGCCGCAGAACTTGATCCCAACTGAATCGGTAATTGAGCTGAATGGACCGGTGCTGGCGTTTACGCTTTGCATTGCGGTGCTGACCGCTCTGATTTTTGGATTGGCCCCGGCGTTGCAATCCTCCCGGCGTGACCTGAACGATTCGTTGCGCGACAGCGGCAAGGGAGTGAGCGGCGGCTTCCGCGGCAGGTGGGTGCGTGACACCGTCGTGGTAATGGAAGTTGCGTTGTCTTTGACGCTGCTGATCGGTGCAGGGCTGCTGATGCGAAGCTTTGAGGCCCTCCGCCAGGTGCGTCTGGGATTGCAACCTGACCACGTGTTCCAGACCGGACTGGTGTTGCCCGCGGATCGCTACAAGACTTCCGAGCAGCTAACAGAATTTGTGCGGCCGCTGCTGGTGCGGGTGAAGTCTCTGCCTGGAGTTATAGATGCAGGCGAATCAAACGCACTTCCGCCCATCAATTTCGCCTCGAGCAAAATGGAAATTTCCGGAAAAACGCCCCAGGATGACTGGCGGGTATTGTTTCAAAATGTCAGTGAGGAGTATTTCCGGGTATTGGGAATTAGGTTCAAACAGGGGCGGGCCTTCAGCGAAGCCGAGGTCAACGACGCGCGCAAAGTCGCGGTGGTAAACGAAACCTTCGTACACAAATACTTGCCCAACGAAAATTCTATCGGGCAGCGCGTTCGCCTTGCCAGTCTGGAAAGTCCTGCCGATCCGGCGCGTGATGCACACGACACAAGAGAATGGTTCGAAATTATCGGCGTAGTCGGAGATGTGACCAACAGCGGCCTGCAGGTTCCGATTGAGCCGGAAGTGTGGACGCCCTACACCATCACCGCATCGGGACCGCTGGTTCTGTTTGTGCGCACGTCGCAGGACCCTGGGACGATGATGAACGCAGTGCAACAGTCAGTCTGGGCGACGGATGCAGGAGTAGCTCTGGCTTTCCCCGGCACCCTGGAGGACCGCCTCAACAAGTACGTCTATGCGGGGCCGAGGTTCGGCTTTCTATTGATGACAATTTTCGGATGCATCGGGCTGGTTTTAGTGACGGTTGGCGTTTACAGCGTGTTGGCGTACGCGACCGCGCGGAAGACGCAGGAGATTGGGATCCGCATGGCGCTAGGCGCAGAACGCGGTCATGTTCTTGGAATGGTAGTCAGGACCGGACTGCGATTGGTTGTAGCCGGCATGGCCCTTGGGATAGCAATCAGCTCGGTGCTTGGGCGAGTAATTGGAAACCAGCTAGTCGGCGTTACCGCATACGATCCGGCGACCCTAGCGGCTACCATGTTGTTGCTGATGCTGACAGCAACAGTAGCGTGCTGGCTCCCGGCACGACGGGCGGCGCGTGTTAATCCAACGGTCGCGCTTCGCTACCAATAAAGGATGGCGCCTTTAAATACCTACGAGCCCTCTGCAATCGACAGTTCGACCCTGCGTTCTTGCAGGGCATGGCCAGCCGCCAGCGAGTCGGCCAATATCCACGCGGACGCCACCGCAGCCAGATTGTAGGCGTTGCCGCCCCAGGCAGAATGGCGGTGAGGATTGGCAAGAATGAAGGGCGGCAATGCGACCAGATTAAAAACACAAAACATCAGCGCCAGCAGCCGCGCAGCCAGCACGTCCTGAATTCCGGAGAGTATGGCCAGGCCTGCGAGCACGAAACAAATTCCGGTTACGATCGTCCAGAAATCTCCGCCTAGCGGCATCCACTTGGGAACGTAAACCGTGTTTTGCTGAATGAAAGTCAAATGTCCCAGGCCGAAGGCGATTGAACAGATTCCGAATATCCAGCGAGCGATAAGAATCGTTCGAGGCCATGCGGGACTCTGCGCGGCCAGGGACGCATAGACAAGCGCGCCTCCGGCGACCGCGATGAGTTGTGTGCCGATTCCCGCCAAGACACCGATCTCGACGGAAACGTGAAATCCAAGATAGTGCGGAGCAGTATAGAACCGCGGCAACCAGAACACGGCAAAGACGAAATAGATGCTGGCCAGCGCCGCTGCACCCACCCGAGCGCTGCGCCGCCACAGGATCGCGACGCCTCCTGCGATCATCCAGACGGCCGTGAGATACGCGAGGATTGCAAGGGCGGGAATGTGGTCGCCAAAGGCCTGGATGGGTTGATGGGCGGTGTCAAAGTCGCCCCAGATAAAATCCATGACGCCAGCGGCCGCTGCCGCGAAGGCATACAAGTAAACTCCAGCTCTGGTCATAGTCCGTTCACCAGCTTCTCGGGACGCGTGGACGCGTCCAAGTTACTCCCGACAACAATGAGCGTCAACGATATTGAGGCGCATGAATCGGCGCATCGCCGTCACGCTGAATTGTGATCGTGATCACATCGTTCGATGGCGATTCAGATTACAAACTGAGCTAGAGAAGCCGATTCACGAAAGATGCTGGGAGGTGAATCCGGCGAACTTGTGGTAGGCTGCCTGGCTGACTGGCAACAGGAAACTCGCAGCCTTTTTCCTATCCTGACAACTCCCCAAACCAGCTCCTCACCTTCTAATTTGGGGGATGTGGAGAGGTACGGAAGGTTACCCCTTCCTCTTCCATTGGTCTCCTCATAGTTGAACTCAACTTTGCTCTGTCGAATTATCTCCTCAATGATGGTTTCAAGTACCCCAAGTTCAGAGGGTATGGCAAGAATTTTAGCGAGCCGGGCAAGCACGCAAGCGGCCAACAAACTATGCTTAGAACTGCATCTTGCTCGACGACGTTGTCCGACTTCGAGGCATCTCAGATCAGGCCTTTACATCGAAGGAGAAGCAATGCAAAAGCGCAAACTTGGAAAGAGCAATCTGGAAGTATCAGCCATTGGCCTCGGCTGCATGGGACTGAGCTTCGGCTTAGGGCCCGCCGTGGACAAGAAAGAAGGGATCTCGCTGATTCGGGCGGCAGTCGAACGCGGCGTCACGTTTTTCGATACCGCCGAAGTCTACGGTCCATCCACCAACGAAGAGCTGGTGGGCGAAGCTCTTGCCCCCTTCCGCGATCAGGTGGTGATCGCGACCAAATTCGGCTGGGCGCCGAATCCGCAGGACGGAGGCAAGTGGACCGCCCTGGATAGTCGGCCAGAGCACATCAAAGAAGCGGCCGAAGGCTCGCTCAAGCGGCTGAAGACTGATGTCATCGATCTGTACTACCAGCACCGGGTTGACTCGAACGTCCCTATCGAAGATGTCGCCGGAGCGGTAAAGGAACTTATCCAGCAAGGTAAGGTGAAGCACTTCGGGCTTTCTGAAGCCGGGGTGCAAACCATCCGCCGCGCACACGCAGTCCTGCCGGTCACGGCGCTGCAGAGTGAATACTCGCTCTGGTGGAGAGAGCCAGAGAAGGAGATTTTGCCGGCGCTCGAGGAACTCGGCATCGGGTTCGTTCCCTTCAGCCCTTTGGGAAAAGGATTCCTGACGGGCAAAATCAACGAGGAGACGAAGTTTGATAAGAGCGATTTCCGCAATATCGTCCCGCGCTTCACACCGGAGAACCGCAGAGCCAATCAGGCTGTGGTGGATTTGATCAGCAAGGTCGCAGAACAGAAGAAGGCTACGCCGGCGCAGATTGCGCTCGCCTGGATTCTCGCCCAGAAGCCCTGGATGGTTCCCATCCCTGGCACAACCAAGTTGCACCGGCTCGAGGAAAACATCGGAGCCGCTGCCATTCAACTAACAGCCGACGATCTCCAGCAGATCGACAACGCTACTGCCAGGATTCCGGTGCAGGGCGCGCGGTATCCGGAGAACCTGCAGAAATTAGTCAATCGCTGATTCGGCAGGCCTCGGTTCTTAGCACGCGGGAGTTGGACTTCATGTCCATCTGCTTCAGCAATTGCCATGTCAGGGCCGCCCCGCTCGCATCGTTCGAGAAAGGAGTGGTAAATGCCAGCACTGAACAACGCTTTCAAAGAACGCCTTTCTAAATCCAGCGAAATCACGATTACCGTAACCGGCAGAAAATCAGGACGCCCAGTCTCAATCCCGGTCTGGTTCGTATTCGGCGATGACAAGCTTTACCTGCTGCCGGTAAAGGGGTCGGATACGCAGTGGTACAAGAACGTGCTCAAAAACCCGTCGTTTCGGATCGACGCGGGCGGCGCTGATGCTGAATTGAAGGCCGTCTCTATCACTGACGCCAAACCGGTGGCGTCCGTGGTCGAGAAATTCCGCGGGAAGTACGGGCCCGGTGACGTGAAAAAGTACTATTCAAAGCTCGACGTTGCCGTTGTCGCACAATAATGGTCCCCGAGGGGACCGAAGCTGACCGAATCCGCGATCGGGGGTCTCTGTACCCAGCTCAGAAATTAAAGCACTCGAACAGGTCGCCAATCCGCGGGTCCGCGTCACGAGGAGGGGCCGATGGGCCGACCGTGGCACCGCTTGGGGCCGCCTCGTAATTCCCTCCAACCGGCGTAGCGGTATCGAACATGTGATTGACCGAGGCTAGCGTCGGCAGATTGAACAGCCGTTCTATGAACTTTAGGGTCGAGGTGTGCTCGAACACGGTTGGCTCGAGGTGCGCGGGCTTCGCGTGCGGAGAAATCACCCACATTGGAACCCGGATGCCCAGTCCGAATGCGTCCAGTTGCGGCGGAGGCACGTGGTCGAAGTAGCCGCCGTGTTCGTCGTATGTCAGCAGAAACGCGGAACTATCCCACGCCGATGACTGCTGCAGCGCGGTGATCAGATCTTGTTGAATACCCATCCCGACGGAGACGTCAGCAGGCGGATGTTCGTCTAAGCCGCGAGCAAAGCTCGGAATGATCCATGATACTTGCGGCAACGTCCCATGCTTAAGGTCGCTGAAGTAGTCGCCTCGTGTACCGTGAGTGCGCTTGTCATGCGCGAAGCGCTTCCAGAAGACGAAAACGTTATCTGTATTTCCGAACGGGACGCTGTCCCAGGTATTGTTGTAAACCTTCCAGGTAATGCCAGCCGCGTCGAGCAAATCAAGGATGATGGGAAAGTCGAAGATCCCGAAACCCCACAGACCGTTTGTGGTGATCCCGCCAGAGGTTCCGGCGGCGAAATAGAAACGGTTTGGCCATGTCGGACCGAGTAATGAGCAGAAGTAGTTTGCGCAAAGCGTGAACTCATCGAGCAGACTGTAATAAAACGGCAGCTCGGCCGCAGTGTAGTATCCCATCCCGTTGATCCCGTCGGTGGTGAAGAAGCCGTCCATCGCGCCAGCGTTCCACTCGCTGTGGACGGCGCCCCAAGAATGGCCTATGTCGGGCGTCGAGAGGCTCGTGAACTCAAATGGGGAGACGGTTCCACCATTGCCATCCGGCTGTGAATAGCCCGCGGGTGGCCCGAACCCGGCGTTCTGAACCTGCGGGGCGAAGCCAAAATAATGGTCGAACGAGCGGTTCTCCTGGCAGGAAATGATCACATGGTTGATCGGAGGCTTGGCTGACGGCAGCGTGCTGGCGCGCAGGATCTTAGGCAAAAGTGTCCCGGCCATAGCGGCTGCCCCGCCGATCCCGGCGCGCTGCAGAAACGTGCGGCGGGTCAGCGGCAATTCGAATGGCTTGCGTGGCTGGGTCATCGCGATATCTCCTTGCGTTTTAGCTGCTCGGTGTGATTGATCTGATGAAGGATGGCTGTCCTTATTTGTCTGGCCAGGGGAAATTTATATCACCCGCGGTCGACCCCCAAACATTAATTTCCCAAAAAAATTATCTCCTCCGCCAAAACAATACCGGCGACGGCGTGGTCGTCATGACCAACTCCGATGTCGGGCTCGCTGTCGGCAACGTCCTACTCAATCGGATCGCGGAGGTCTACGGTTGGGATTACGTTGCGCCACCGCCGCCGTAGATCTTGACCCCAGTGGCAATGTACAGACGTTCTCCAGCGATTGGGCTGAATCGGTGGCACGCGATTTTGGTGGAATTCATCTTCCGACTCGCCGAAAAAAAACGGCCTGGCCCCCTTTGTTTTCTTCGTGCGGAACCAGAACAGCTGAGGGTGCCCCATCCTTGCGTTCTCTGCAAGGGTGGGAACCTCGAACCCATCAGTCACACCATCGGAGATCGATCTGATTAACTGAAGAACCGAAGAATGGTCGGGGCGATAGGATTTGAACCTACGACCCCCTGCGCCCAAGGCAGGTGCGCTACCAGGCTGCGCTACGCCCCGACATCGATATTGCCGCTTGGAGGGTCTCCTTCGATCATAAAAGCAAGCTGGCATTCGGGCAAGGTGGGCGCTTTTCGGTGAATCCCACCAGAGGTATCCGCACGTGTATTTGCGGGCGAACTTTCGTCGGCGGACATCTGCCAGCGAACGTCTGCCACACCAGCCCGGTACGACGCCGCGCTACCCCAGTGTTTATAATTCCTCTTGCCCATGTCTGAGCAGCGGCGCTACGCCCTGGTGGCGTACGTGAAAAACGAAGTTGGCGAGTTTGTTGAGAAGCTCCGCAAGGAACTCCATCCCGAGCTGCCTCATTTGGCCGCGCATGTCACCTTGTTGCCTCCGCGGTGCTTGCATGAGTCTGAAACTGCGGCCCTCGGCGCTCTGGAGCAGTGCTGCAAGCGTATTGAGCCTTTCGAGGTGTCGCTCGGCGAAGTTGAAACCTTCATTCCGGTCACACCTACGGTCTTCATCCGCGTCGCCCACGCTGCCTACCGCATGCGCGAGCTGCACGACCTGCTGAACACGGAAGCCCTTGCCGTCTGCGAGGAATGGCCGTACATGCCCCATCTGACAATCGTGAAGATGGGCGCCGAGGAGCAGGCGCAGTATGCCTACCGGGTGGCACGGGCGCGCTGGGCGGAATTTAAGGGTAATCGGTGCATTGAAGTCCGCGATCTGACGTTCGTGCGCGAGGAAAGCCAAAACCGCTGGGTGGATTTGGCCGCCGTTCCTCTGGGAACGCAACCGGCGACCCAAGGCTCCGGATCGCGGCGGTAATTCAGTCCAATCTTTGAGGCCCTGTCCAGTTTGTGCGCGCCGATGCTACAGTATTTCTCTTCTACAGATCGATAGGTCACAGGACGCATGAAAATCGTTGATGCCAAAGTTATCGTGTGCTGTCCAGGGCGGAATTTCGTCACCTTGAAGGTCTTGACCGAGGACGGAATACACGGGCTGGGCGACGCAACTTTGAACGGACGCGAACTTGCTGTCGCCAGTTATTTGAGCGATCACCTGCTTCCGCTCCTGATTGGACGCGATGCGCGCCGCATCGAGGACACATGGCAATACTTGTACAAAGGAGCGTACTGGCGGCGCGGCCCGGTGACCATGAGCGCGATCGCCGCCGTTGATACCGCGCTCTGGGACATAAGGGCAAAAAGTTTGGGCGTCCCTCTTTATGACCTGCTGGGTGGCGCCTCGCGCGAGGGCGTCCTGGTTTACGGGCACGCGAGCGGGACAGATATTGAGAAGGCCGTCGGCTCGTTCGGCCATTTTCTTAGCCTCGGATACAAAGCTGTCCGCGCGCAATCCGGCATTCCAGGATTGAGCAGCACCTACGGAACCGGGGGCAAGCAAGCAGGGCTGGGCTACGAACCCGCGGAAAAAGAGGCGCCGCTGGAGAACCAGTGGTCGACCGAAGATTACTTGCGCTTTGTGCCGCAGCTTTTCGCGCGCTTGCGAAAAGAATTCGGGCCTGAAGTTCACATGCTGCACGATGCCCACCATCGCTTGACCCCGATCGAAGCCGGACGTTTGGGGAAAGAGCTCGAGCCGTTTCATTTGTGGTGGCTGGAAGATCCCACACCTGCCGAGTTGCAGGAAAGTTTTCGCCTCATTCGCAAACACACCACCACTCCGCTGGCGGTTGGGGAAGTGTTTAATACGATCTTTGATTGCCAGCAATTAATTCAAGAGCAATTAATCGATTTCATTCGTACGACGGTGGTGCATGCCGGCGGGATCAGTCATTTGAGGAAGATCGCCAACCTGGCGGAAATTTATCAGGTGCGCACCGGTTCGCATGGCGCAACCGACCTGAGTCCCGTCTGCATGGGGGCGGCGTTGCACTTCGACCTCAGCGTGCATAACTTCGGCATTCAGGAATACATGCCGCACACGCCGGAGACCGACCGCGTGTTTCCGCACGCCTACTCGTTCAAAGATGGACTCATGCATCCCGGTGAGGCGCCAGGAATTGGCGTGGACATTGACGAGAAATTGGCGGCACAGTATCCATACCAGCGCGCGTACTTGCCCGTGAACCGCAAGCTGGACGGGACTATGCACAGCTGGTGAAGCACGATTTGAACCCGCGGCATAGGGAGTGAGTTGTTGATGAGATTTGAATGGGGCGTGTATCTGAAGATGCTGGTGACGGCGACTGCCAGCTTGTTCCTGGCGGTCTTACTCCCGAGCTTCGCATCCATGTTCCGGCTAATGACGAGCCAGACAGCGACAGGATTTACTGCAGTCTCCGGCGGCCTGCTAGAGAGGGCATTGTCGCCTTGGTTCTGGGCTTCCTATTTGCTCTCCCTCTCGATGTTCTATGTAACAGCTGGCCTGGAAAACAGGATGCTACGGGTTTTCTTCTTCTGGATTCCTAGCATTGTGATTTGCGTTGCAGGGTTCGGGTTTTGGGCGCTTTTTCTGTATGTAATGACGCGGGCCCGGACAGCAGGTTAAGGCCTTGTGTCCTTGGTTGATGGCACACGAATTCCAGGCATTTCTAGTCCAAAGAACTGCCGGGCATTCTCAAAGCAAACATTCCGGATCAGGCTTCCGATCAGCTCTATATCGTTCGGCAGTTCGCCGCGTTCCATTTCTTGCCCGAGTAAGTTGCACAGCACGCGCCGAAAATACTCATGCCGTGGAAATGACATGAACGATCGCGAGTCGGTGACCATGCCGACGAATCGCGACAGCAGGCCCGTGTTCGATAGCGCATT
>Ga0075436_100002332_pt1 | contig 13094 bp, 8 predicted proteins | sample RhiMethybrSRZTD5_FD_75303 | JGI IMG/M metagenome (GOLD analysis project Ga0075436, IMG submission 75303) | Populus rhizosphere microbial communities from Tennessee, USA - Rhizosphere MetaG P. TD hybrid SRZTD5 | ecosystem: Host-associated > Plants > Roots > Rhizosphere > Soil | place: USA...
TGCAGAACCGATTGTTGGCGCGCAGCTCTCGAGATTTGTCGACACAAACGCAAGCTACTTGTGCGTTGCGATGGCGCGACATCTTGCGCTCAACCCTGACGCCACTTCGTCGGTATCGCTCGGGTTCAGATGCGACGATGAATTTGAAAGAACAGTCAGGTTCAGCCACGACGCATCGATAACTAGATTGATCATCGACGGAACCTGCGAGCGATGCAGGCTCACGAAAGAAGAATGCGGCGACAGGGTTGCTCCTCCCATTCTTCTCGATCTTCAGCGTGATCGGCGCGATATCGAGGAACAGCTCGCGTCTTTGAGCGGTTGACGATCGGCTCGACCCTCGATCCTCATTGAAAAATTATCGCTTTTACGTTATAAGAGTCTCCCGACTTTCCACGAATCAGGCTGGTCTGAACGATATGCGTAGAGTTTTTTTCCTCACCCTCGCTCTGATCTCACTTCTAGTTTTTTCCGCCACTCGAACTCGCGTCTCTGCCGTGAGGTCGCACAAGAATCCGGCCAACTACGCGGCGGGCGACGTGATCGTGAAGCTCAAGTCGAGTGCTTCGCAGCTTCAAACGCCGGACACAGTGGAACGGTTGTCGAGAGTAGCAACACTCGCCGGCGATCAGGCGGACTTATCAAATCGGAATCCTGCAGTGCAGCTCGTCGGAGCTACCGCTAACAAACGCGTCGGGGAAATCATCTCGCGATTGGGCCTCGACCGGACATTCGTTTTGAAGATCGATGCAGGCGCCGACATCGATGCGATGGTGAGCCGGCTTCGAACGCTCGATGAAGTCGAGTACGCCGAACCGAACTATCTCGTAAAACCGGGTTCGGTCATTCCTGATGATCCGAACTTTTCTCAGCAGTGGTCGCTGCTGAACACCGGAGTCTTCGTCGACAACTTTCCTGCAACTCCCAATGCCGACATCAAAGCAGATCAAGCATGGGACATCACATTGGGGAGTCCTGATGTGATTGTCGCAGTCGTCGATACGGGCATCGACCTCACACATCCCGATCTTGTGAGTAACATCTACACTAACCCGAAAGAAATAGCCGGCAATGGAATTGATGACGATCAGAATGGCTACATCGATGACGTTCACGGCTTCAACGTCGCCGATCAGAACGGGGACGTAAGCGATGCGGAAGGACACGGCACATTCATGGCGGGCATAATCGCTGCCGAGATGAACAACGGCATCGGAATCGCGGGCGTGAGCCAATCCAAGGTAATGCCGGTTCGCTTCTACAAGCGATACGGGCCCGACCCCGTCCAGTTCAGCGCGAATGTAGCGGATGCCGCGCGCGCCTTAATCTATTCGATCGCCGCCGGAGCTTCGATCATAAATGCGAGCTGGACGACTCTGCTCAATCCCGGGGAAGTGCCTCCTGAGGACTCACAAGCTTTGCAAGACGCGGTGAAAGCAACAAACGACGCAGGTGTGCTGCTGGTCTGCATCGCCGGCAACGATGGCTACAACCTCGATTTCAGCAAGGTCTATCCCGGCTCATATGGCTTGCCAAACCAAATAACCGTGGCGGCGTCTGACTACAACGACGAAATCTGGCACCCGGCCTTTAATCCGTTTGTGATTATTACCGGATTTGGACCTCACACGGTGCATCTCGCAGCACCCGGAGTGTCGGTGCTTACGACGCAGGCTCACGGGAATTGTTTTCTGTGCACTCAAGATCCCGACCCGAACAACTGGTACGCTCGCGAAGACGGTTCTTCGCTATCGGCGGCGCTGGTATCGGGAGTCGCCGCTCTTCTTAAGTCGAAATATCCGAACGACACTGCTGTGCTTCTGAAGCAGCGAATACTTCAAGGCGTTGAAGTGCGAGACGGGCTGGCGCCCTATGTCATTACCAGCGGAAGGTTGAGCGCGGCCGGGGCGCTCAATGTGCAAGTGAAAGTCACGCCGCCGAGACTGGACGACTACTCTTACAAGGCCAAAACAGGAAAGCTCATCGTTTTCGGCGCGGGCATGCAGCAAGGCATGAAAGTCCTGGTCGCGAACCTTCCTTATTCCGCAAAACCAAGAAGTGATGACGGTACGGCATTCCTGACAAACGTGCCGAAGACAGCATTTCCATCAGGCGTGCCCGTCAATATAAAACTGCTCAATCCGGACGGCGGCCAGAGCCAATCCCTGACCACCACACGATAATCATAATGAGGGACAACCTTTCGCTAGAGCGTCAGCTTGAGATGCACGAGGCGCGCGAGGCAATCCTCAACCGCATCGGCTCCGAGACTTTTTCAATCATTAACCTCGATCACTTTCTCCAGGCCACGGTAACCGAGGTCGGAAAAATGATGGGTGTCGACCGCTGCGACGTTACGACCCTGACGCCCGAAGGCCATCTTCGAATCACACACGAATATCGCGCTGAAGGCGACGACCAGTTGCCTTCACTGCTTGGCGCCCAGTTGAAGGTTGATCTCGAGCGGCTGCAGGAGAGCCTCGATCTCTATGATCCGCAGGCGATCGAAGACACTTCATCGCCCGACGCTCCACTGATTCTTCAGAAGCTGACCGAGGGACTCGGCAGCAAATCGGTGTTGGTAGTTCCAATTACCTTTAATCTGCAGTTTCTCGGAATGATGGGGCTCCATCATTGCCGCGAGCACTATCACTGGAACGAAGACGAGATAAACTTTATTCGCAACCTCGCGCAGCACATTGCGATCGGTTACCGATACACTCACATTTACACCGAGAAAGAAAGAGAGGCGCGCATAAACAAGGCGCTGCTCGAAATAGCAAACGACATAAACACCGGTTCCGACTACAACGAGGTGATCGAGCGGATTCTTGATCGCTCGCTTGACCTGTTGCGAATTCAGGCCGCGTGTCTGGCGGTGATCGACGCAAACAACAGCGAGATTCACTTCACGAATTTGCGGACTGCAAACGGCAATGAAGAAGAAATCCTCAAGCGGCCGTCGTTGAAGTTTCCGATCCTCGAGTTGTTGCCAAGGACCGTCGGCCGCGGCCAGATGCTCAAGATCCTGAGTCCGGCTCAACACGAATACGCGCGTTCGTTTTTGACCGAAGTCTTCAACGCGGGGGCCGCAATCGTCGCGCCGATTCTGATCGACGACAAAATATTCGGCGCGCTGGTTCTTCTTTGGTCTGAGCCGCAGCAGTCGTTCGCCAATGAAGTGACCGCGCTGGCGCTGGGTATTGCAGATCAACTCGCGATTGCATTGTCGAAGGCTCGGTTGTCGGCAGAGGTTTTAAGACTACGCCGCGAGCTTGATCAGGCAAACATCCAACACAGTGGAAGCGGGCTTGTCGGCAAAAGCGATAATTTCATGCGGAGCATGCAGATGGGGCTTTACGTCGCCGACAACTACACGACTGTGTTGATCCAGGGCGAATCGGGCACAGGCAAAGAGTTGATGGCCGACTTGATTCAGTCGCGTTCGTCCCGCGTGGATAAGCCATACATCAAAATCAACTGCGGCGCGATTCCCGAGACGCTACTAGAGTCTGAACTGTTCGGTCACGAGAAAGGCGCCTTCACCGACGCTCGCAGCCGACGCATTGGGAAGTTCGAAGAGGCGAACGGCGGCACGTTGTTTCTTGATGAGATTGCCGAGATGTCTGTGTCGGCGCAGGTCCGACTTTTGCGAGTGCTGCAGAACGGAGAATTCGCGCGGGTGGGCGGAAATGAAATCGTCAAGACCGATGTTCGAGTGATAGCCGCTTCGAACGTCGATCTCGAAGAAGCTGTTCGCGAAGGCCGTTTTCGCCGCGACCTTTTCTACCGGCTCAATGTGTATCCGATAAAACTGCCGCCTCTCAGAGAACGAGTCGAAGACATTCCGCTTCTCGCCACTCACTTCCTCGAGATTTATAAGAAGCGTTCGAACAAGAACATCACCGGAATAACCAAGAAAGCGCTCGAGTGGCTGCGGCGCTTCGATTGGCCGGGCAACGTCCGTGAGCTTGAGAACGCGATGGAGCGGGCGGTGATAATTGCTCAAGGCAGAATGATCGCCGTAGACGACTTGCCGCACGCAGTGCGCGGCGCCGAAGCGAGCAAGACGATCGAGGTGGAAGTCGGAACAACTATCGACGAAGCCGAGAAGCGAATGATCGTGCAGACGCTCGCTTACACTCGGGGTGATCGATCTCGCGCGGCGCAGATTCTCGGCATCGGTAGAAAGACGCTTTACAGAAAGCTGCAGAAGTATTACTCCGAAGACAACGCTTAGGCTCCGCAAGTTGGCTCTGAAACAAGGAGAGAAACAATGAAAAAAATAGCTGTGTCATTTTCTATTTTCGTTCTATTCCTGTCGGTAGCACACGCTCGACCGCAATCAAGCGTCGCCGGGACATGGGAGCTCACGGTCGAATCGCCTCGTGGAAAATCAACCTCGATGTTGACCATCAAGCAAGAGGGCGACAAGCTGTCCGGAGTTATAAAAGGCCGAAACGGGGAACGGCCACTCGAAAGCATCGCGCTCAAGGGTAATGAGATTACCTTTACGATTACGATTAGCGCTCAAGGGCAGGACCTTTTGATCACTTACAAGGGCAAGGTCGAGAAGGATTCCATGAAGGGCGATGCGGACTTTGGCGGCTTTGCTTCGGGAGCGTGGTCTGCGATACCTCACAAAGAAGACTCGGCATCAGCCTCTCAGCCTGCGCCCGCAATGGCTGCCGTTGCCGTCAACATCACTGGAGTATGGGCTTTTGCGGTTGAAACTGCGGCGGGTTCCGGCAGTCCGACATTCACTTTCAAACAAGACGGCGAGAACCTGACCGGAACTTACAAAGGCCAGTTCGGAGAGGCCCCGCTAACGGGAACTGTGAAGGGTTCCGATATCAAGTTTACAATCAAAGTGAACGCGCAGGGTCAGGACATCACAATCAGCTACAACGGTAAGATCGAAAGCAAAGACAGTATGAAGGGGACCGTTGCAATTGGAGAGTTGGGTGAAGGAACGTGGACGGCGAAGCGAAAATAGATTCCCCAAGAGAGGTGAACTGAAGTAACGACGTCTCAACTACTGCACATCCGCAACATTGACGCGACTTGCGCCGGCGGGCCGGCAAAAGTATTCTGATTTAGGGTTTCGAGGTGGGGTTGCCGGCCCCTTCCCGATAAATATCCGCAGTAATCAAATGACAAAATTTCTATCGAGCTCGCATAGCACGCCCATATTGACCGCGAGCATTCTCGCAAGTGTTCTGCTTGTCATTGCTAGTTTCCCGTCGAGATCTCACGCTCAATTTCGACCGAGTGCAGCACCGGGTTTTGAGATAAGCATATTTGCCGATCCTACTAATGTCCCGGACTTTGTGAGTTGCTCGAATCAATCGATCTGCTACACCGGACCGTTGTGTCTCGCATTCGATTCACGAGGCCGATTGTTCGTCGGGACCGGAGCGGCGAAGATCCTGATTCTGATTGACACCAACGAAGACGGACGAGCCGATCAGGTGAAGACTTTTGCGACAGGCCTTCCTCAACCGTTTGGACTCGAGTTTCGCAGCAACGGAGATTTGTATGCCAGCAGCAACATCGTAAGCGGAGCGGGCCGCGTCCTGAGATTGCGTGACACTAACGGCGACGACGTGGCGGACGATATCGCGGTGATAGTCGACAACTTACCCAGTGATGGAGATCACCAAACAAACAAAATCAAATTTGGCCCGGATGGACTCCTGTATGTTGCGCAGGGATCCTCGACCGACGCCGGCACGCCAGACCCGGGTCACCCTGGTGAGCGCCCTCTAAACGCGAGCATCCTGCGCTTTGATGTGGACAATCCTCAGGTGTCGGTGTTCGCAACCGGGCTTCGCAATCCGTTCGGCATCGCGTTCGATCACGTAAGCGGTCAACTCTTCGCCACCGACATCGGAGCGGGGGATTTATGCCAATCGATAAGCTGTCCGCCCGACACGGCGCCGCTCGATGGAATAAGCTGGATCTTTTTAGGCGGCAAGTACGGCTTTCCCGGCTGCGAAGGCGTTCCAGATCCCGGTAACCCGGCGTGCACTGGAGTGACCGGCCCCGTTCAACTCCTTCCGAGGCACATCACTCCGACTTCGATTGATTTTTACACTGGCCCTCAAGCCGCGGACTCCGCCAATCAAATGCTTGTGACCTTACTCAAGCACCTTGGCGGTGTGGGCGGTGACCTTCGTCGATATGTGCTTAGCGGCAATGCCGCGACCGGGTTTCAAACTACCGAAGTTAGTCCCCCGATTGCGGACTTTGATGTCATCGATCCGGACGACGGGCCGGTGGACACGGCGATCGATCCGATCACCGGCGACATATACGTCGCGCGGTTCGATCCGGTGCATCACTTCGACATAACCGAACACCACAATTTCATTTATCGAATTCATCGAACGGGCAGCGACGCGCTTCCGTTTATCGGTCCTCCAAAGCCAACGGCGATCAAGGCCGGTTCGGCTGCGACCACGATTTCGTTTGTCGTTCGGCACGTTAAAGCGGGAGCCGCTGTTTTCGATGTGACCGACAACATCGCTCTTGCGACGCGGCAAGGATCGTCGAACTTTGAGTTGCTCGCCGATTTGCCCGCGAGCGCAATAGCCGGCGAGCGAACGATAACACTCGAAGTGCGAAACGCGGACGGCGGCCGCTCAAACCAGGAAGTCTTCACCGTAACGAAAGGCGATCCGAATCCGCCGCCGGACAAATCGCCGCAGATCACCTCGATGTTCGTTTACAAGAAGAAACGCGCCAACGTGATCGCTCAACTCTTCGTTGGAATGGCTGCCAAGAAGTTTAGACTGGTTGTCGATGGGACGGACTTTGATGCGGGAGCTCAGTTGCTGGTCAACAATGCAGCGCTTCAACTCGAAAGCTCGAGCTCGACTGAACTGGTTGGTGTGATGACTAACTCGATGGTTGCAGCGCCCGGCGATTTGGTCGTCCAGGTTCGCAACTCCACAGGAAAAACATCAAACATCCTCAAGCTGACGGTCATGCCATAGCTGACAGCGACCTGCATGGTTTGTTCGAAATTTGAAACGCCTCGTTTTCGCGTGATAACCTTCCTTCAACCGCGTGACCTTAATCCGAATGGAGCCAGGTAGCAACAAATGAAGTTGTTCGCAGCTTTGCTTTGCGTCGTCGAGACGCTGTTGGTCATAGCCCCCGCCGCCGGGCAACAGGGCGACCAGGTCGTCAAACTGCAAACGGATTTGGTTGCAATCGATGCAACGGTCACAGACAAGAACGGTAATTTCATTCGCAAGCTGAAGCCGGAAGACTTCGTCATTTACGAGGACGGCCAGCCTCAGAAACTCGAGTTCTTCGAGGCGAATGAAGAGGCGGCACTCACTCGTCCGCTTGCAGTAGTTTTTGCCCTCGACATTTCGGGCAGCATCAAGCCCGATGAAATAACCAAGCAGCGCGAAGCAGCCGAAAGCTTCGTCAAGCTCGTGCGGCCCGAATCGCTGTTCGCAATCATCGCGTTCAATAACGAGATTCACGTGCTTCAGGATTTCACCAGCGATCCGCGCAAGCTCGATCAGGGTTTTTCGCGCATTGGGAAGGTCGAAGGTTCGACGCGAATCTTCGGATCGATCGACCGCGCGGTCTCGATGCTCAAGCGCGCGCCTCGCTTTCGAGGAAGCCGCAGGCTGCGCCGTGTTGTGATAGTCATTACGGATGGATTCGACAACGTCGACAGCACCGATCAGCAGGATCTGATTCGCCGAGCGAACGACGCCGAAGTTACGGTCTACTCGATCACATTGCCGTCCTACATGCCGGGCATTGGAAATCAAAGAAGCATGACGTTGCTCGACGTTTCGCGCATCGTCCCGTCGACCGGAGGAGCGGATTTCTCGGCTGACGCGAAAGACTTCACGCCGGTCTTCAAAGCTATCGCCGAAGAAATCAGGTCCGGTTACACGCTCGCGTACTACCCTCCAGACAGCAGCCGCCACGACGGACGCGTTCATCAGCTTCGGGTCGAGGTCAAAAAGAGCGGCGCTATCGTCAGAACCACTCGCAACAGTTATCAGGCGACGTCAACCGACAAGCACCACTGATGGCTGGTTCCGTGCTCTCTTGATAACGCCTCTCTCGGTCGGGTAGCATATCCGTCAATTTCCTTTCCCGTTCTTCAGCAAGCCAGCTTATGCCCGAACCGGTTATCACTCCTGAACTTATTCGACGCCACGGCCTCAAAGACGACGAGTACAAAAGAATAGTCGAATTGCTTGGTCGTGAGCCAAATTACACTGAGCTTGGCGTCTTCTCGGTGATGTGGTCAGAGCACTGCTCTTATAAATCGTCCAGGGTCCATCTTCGAAGACTGCCTACGGGCGGTGAGTGTGTTCTTCAGGGTCCGGGAGAAAACGCCGGTGTGGTCGATATCGGCGGAGGCCTTGCGGCCGCTTTCAAGATCGAATCACACAATCACCCTTCGTTCATCGAGCCTTATCAGGGCGCGGCAACGGGCGTCGGCGGAATCTTGCGCGACGTGTTTACGATGGGAGCGCGGCCGCTTGCCGCGATGAACTCGCTGCACTTCGGCCCTCTCGTCGCGAGCGAAGATGCCTCGCAAGAAGATCGAGCTACACTCGCGCGCAACCGGGCAATCATGGCCGGAGTGGTCAAGGGAATAGGCGATTACGGTAATGCATTCGGAGTCCCGACCATCGGCGGCGAAGTGCGATTCGGCGAGTGTTACTCGCGCAACCCGCTCGTGAACGCGTTCACGCTCGGCATCATGCGCAAGGAGCACATTTTTTACGGTCGCGCCGCAGGTGTCGGCAACCCTGTGATCTATGTCGGCGCGAAGACCGGACGCGACGGAATTCACGGAGCAACTATGGCCTCCGAAGAGTTCGGCGAAGAAGCTGACTCAAAGCGCCCGACCGTTCAAGTCGGCGATCCGTTTCTGGAGAAGCTGCTGCTGGAAGCATGCCTTGAAGCGATGCGCGCAGGCGCAATCGTCGGCATTCAGGATATGGGCGCGGCCGGATTGACAAGCTCATCGTGTGAGATGGGCTCGCGAGCGGGAAACGGAATCGAAATCGACATCGATCTTGTCCCGCAACGGGAAACAGGGATGACGCCTTATGAAATCATGCTTTCGGAATCGCAGGAACGGATGCTGATCGTCGCGGCCAGGGGTCGCGAACGCGAGGTGCTGGACATCTTCAAGAAGTGGGAGCTTGATGCAGTCGTCATCGGCCAGGTCACCGAAGATGCACGCTTGCGAGTGCAGGCCAATGGCCGGACCGTAGCGGATATTCCAAACTCTGCGCTGACAGATGAGGCTCCGGTTTACAATCGACCTATCGAGAGACCCGACAGCCCGCCCGCTGTCGAAGTCACACAGATCGAATCGACGATCGAAGAGCTCGACTCGACATTCATGCGAATCATTACACTTCCCGTCATCGCATCGAAGGAGTGGGTATATCGACAGTACGACCATATGGTTCGAACCAACACCGTTGTGCTGCCGGGTTCGGACGCCGCGGTCATTCGAGTCAAGGAGAAGCGTCGCGGGCTTGCAATGACTCTCGACTCGAACGCGCGTTATTGCGAGGTCGATCCGCGACAAGGAGCAAAGCTGATCATCGCCGAAGCTTGCCGCAATCTCGCCGCGAGCGGCGCTCGTCCGCTCGCGCTCACAAATTGTTTGAACTTCGGTTCGCCTGAACGGCCCGAAGTAATGTGGCAATTCAGCGAGGTGATCGATGGAATGGCTGAAGCTTGCGCCGTATTCGATACGCCGGTGACTGGCGGAAACGTGAGCTTCTATAACGAGACCGACGGCCGCGGAATCGCTCCCACCCCGGTGATCGGAATGGTCGGTTTGGTAGAAGACCCGCGTCATATCACGACTCAGTGGTTCAAGCATGACGACCGCGTGATCGTGCTTCTTGGCACGACTGCAAGTGATCTTGGAGCAAGCTGCTACTCATTGGCGACGCTTGGAAAGAGCGCGGGAAACGTGCCGCAGTTAGACTTGCAGCTCGAGCGACGTGTTCAAGACGCTTGTCTGAAGATGATCCAGGCCGGCCTCGTCGAATCGGCGCACGACTGTTCGGATGGAGGTCTGGCGGTTGCGATCGCAGAGAGTTGCTTCGCGAGTTATCGTCGTGATGCGATCGGCTGCGAAGTGAGCCTTAATGGGGAACTATCAGCTGCGGCATTGCTGTTTGCAGAGACGCCTTCTCGCATTGTGATCTCCGTCGCGCCCGGCAGCCTTGCTCAGATTACAGAGTTGGCTCGCGAGCACGAAGTTGCCGCTTCGGTGATTGGTCGCACCAGCGGCGAGCAGTTCACGATTGCAGTCAACGGCGAGCGCGTGATTGATCGTCCCGTTCGCGAGATCGAATACGCGTGGCGCGACGTGCTTCCTCGGATGCTTGAAATTTCATCACTAGTCGCCGCTGAAGAGAAGTGACACGACAGTCTGGATTCCGTGAGCAAAGTTCCAACCAAGATTCAAATCTCTGCAGGCGGAGTTGCGTTTCGCGAGCTAGGCGACCAAATCGAAGTGGCGTTGATATCAGTAGGAGAGGACGCTCGCTGGCAATTGCCCAAAGGGCTTGTCGATAAAGGCGAATCAACTGAAGCAGCGGCGGTGCGCGAGGTGAGAGAAGAAGCCGGCATCAACACCGAAGTAGTCGCTCGCATAGACAAAGTCGAATACTGGTACCTTTGGAATGAAGAAGGACGGCGGATTCGATATCACAAGTTTGTTTATTTTTACTTGCTTCGCTACAAATCGGGCGACGTGCGAGATCACGACGACGAGGTTAACGAAGCGCGATGGTTTCCAATCGACGACGCAATGAACATGCTTGCTTTTGACAACGAGAAGAAGATTCTTGGATTGGCGCTTCAATCTATTGAAGCGTTGAAATAACGAGCAGTTGATTTCATCTCCTGCAAGTCTTTTCTGTTAAGATGTCGGGCGCTTTGAGGGAGTCTTTTCAAATGAGCGGAGCGACGGCCGAAGGCACTAAACGGTATGCGCAACGAATGAGCTCAGCCGCGTCGGGACACTTTCGCGAGCGTTATGGGCTCTTGATGTCATCAATTGGGCTCGGGACTTATCTCGGCCGTTGGGATGAGCACACCGACCGAAGCTACGAAGAAGCAATCAAGCGCGCGCTAGAGTTGGGCTGCAACGTTATCGATTCAGCGATCAACTATCGATTCCAACGGAGCGAACGCGCGATCGGCAGAGCGCTTAAGGAACTGTTCGAATCGGGCAAAGCTTCGCGCGATGAGACCGTAGTCGCCACCAAAGCCGGCTTTTTTCCTTTTGAAGACGAGCCGCCGCGTGATCCTCGTGCGTGGGTGATGGAGAGCGTCGTCGACAAGGGCCTGGCGCGGTCTGATGAAATCGTCGGCGGCAGTCACTGCATGACGCAGGCTTACCTGGACGACCAACTGTCGCGCAGCCTTGAGAATCTCGGACTCGAAACGATCGATGTCTTTTACATTCACAATCCGGAGTCACAACTCGAAGCGGTTTCTCTCGACGAATTCAATACTCGCATTCGAGCGGCATTTGAAACTCTGGAGCGAGCGGCCTCGGATGGGCGGATCGGTTGTTACGGCACTGCTACGTGGAATGGCTATCGCCAGCAGCCCGGCTCACCCGGGTATTTGTCTATAGCCGATATGGTTGCCATCGCGAAAGAAGCGGGCGGCGACGACCATCATTTCAAGGTCATTCAGTTGCCGTACAACCTCGCAATGCCCGAAGCTTTGACAAGCGCAAATCAAAACATTGAAGGAGAACTGCTATCGCCGTTGATGGCTGCCGACCGGTTGGGAATCACCGTGATGTGCAGCGCGTCGTTGTCACAGGCAAGACTAAGCCAAAATCTACCGCCTTTCGTTGGCCAGGCCTTGAAAGGTTTGAGTACGGATGCTCAACGCGCAATTCAGTTCGTTCGATCGACACCCGGTGTCACAACAGCGCTTGTGGGGATGAGCCGGCGATCTCACGTCGATGAAAACATGGCGGTTGCGAGTGTGCCGCTGGCAACCGTCGAAGAATTCTTCAGCATGTTTTCAAGCGAAGAGCCCTGAAACAGGAATCCCATCACCGCTCTTGATCTGGAATAGTCTCCGCGATAAGTTATTGCGGCTTTGATTCTTATTCGATCCTGCTCGAGTCATAAGAGATTTGCACTTTCTCGAACCGGCGCTGCGTAATGTACAATTGAGTCATGTAAAGCGCGAACCGGGACAGCTTTTTATTTCGCGCCGCAGAGTTTCGTTTTATGGAAACGCTCGGGCTTAAGCCGCCCACGAACGCACCCAGCCCGGACAGGATCTTCTGGATCATGCCTCAGCCGCGTCTCGTCTCGCGGCTGGCGACGGCCTTATCCGAGGGCGTTGCGCAATTCAGTGAAGGGCCGCTTGCATACCTGCGCGTAGCTTTGCTGCCTGAACGACTCACGGACTGGCTTCCGATCAGGACGCTCGCGCTTGTCGGTTCGTCTCTGGCACACCCGATTGAGGTTTTCAGAGGCGTCGTCGCCGCTGATGCGATTGATCCGAAACGACGCCGTCGTCTCGCGCCGATACTTTCCATCTCGGCTGCTGTTCACGGCACGCTGATAATCTATCTGATATATCTCGCATTCTTCTCACCATTCGCGCACTTGCGCCTGGTGAACAAGGCTTATCGCAAGTTCGATCCAAATCTGATTCTCGCGCCGCTCTACTATCCTCCGCAGATTCTGCGTCAAGCGCAGCCTGGATCGGCAACGATGAGTCTCGAGGAAATTCGCGCGCGAGCGGAGAAACGCAAAGAAGAGATGGCGCGCGCGAAAGAAAAAGCGGAAAAGGAAAAGAAAGAAAAAGAAGAGACCGATCGCAAGGCCGCGGAAGAAGCGGCAAAGGTCGCGGCCGAGAAGAAGCCGCCGCCGCCAGCTCAATTCGGCGAGATCAATGAGGCTCCTATCAAGGACACCATCGGCAAGCTGTATGAGATGTTCCAGGCCGGGGGACTCGATATTCCGGAGATGAAATTCGAGATGTGGGCAGGCTTCAAGGTTGAACCGGACGGATCGCTGTCAAACGTTCGCATCATCAAG
>Ga0075436_100002334_pt1 | contig 13092 bp, 16 predicted proteins | sample RhiMethybrSRZTD5_FD_75303 | JGI IMG/M metagenome (GOLD analysis project Ga0075436, IMG submission 75303) | Populus rhizosphere microbial communities from Tennessee, USA - Rhizosphere MetaG P. TD hybrid SRZTD5 | ecosystem: Host-associated > Plants > Roots > Rhizosphere > Soil | place: USA...
ACCGCGAACGTGGGTGTCTGGGTGCAGGACGTCGACGCCCCCAAGCCGACCCTCGCGCTGCACGCCGGGGCGACGATGCATCCGGCCTCGGTCATGAAGCTCGTCACCACGTATGCCGCGCTCGAGCTCCTCGGGCCGGCCTACCAGTGGAAGACCGAGGCGTACCTCGACGGCGACGATCTCGTCCTGCGCGGCTACGGCGACCCGAAGCTCACCTATGAGAGCTTCTGGCTGCTGCTGCGGAGCCTCCGCGACCGCGGCCTGCGCGAGCTGCACGGCGACGTTGTCCTCGACCGCAGCTATTTTGGTCCCGCGCAATACAGCGCCTTCGACAGCGAGGTCTTCCGGCCCTACAACGTCACGCCGGACGCACTGCTCGTCAATTTCAAGTCGCTGCGCTTCACCTTCATTCCGCAGCCGGAGCAAGGCGTGCGCGTCTTCGCCGAGCCGGCACTTCCCGGCTTCGAGATCGCGAACACGCTTACGCTCGGCAGCGGCACCTGTCCCGACGGCAACCGCGCCTTCCGCGAGCTGATCCAGGCGTCTTTCCAATCGCATCCGCCGCGCGCCACCTTCTCGGGCACCTATCCGGTCGAGTGTGGCGAGCGCGACCTCAACATCGCGCTCCACGACCCGCTCGACTATGTCGGCGCCATGATCCGGCAGCTGTGGGGCGAGATGGGCGGGACGTGGTCGGGCAAGGTGCGCGATGGCGTGGCGTCGCCCGCCGCACGGCTTGTGTATGTGCACGAGTCGGAGCCGCTCGGCGACATCGTGCGCGACATCAACAAGTTCTCGAACAACGTGATGGCGCGGCAGCTCTTCCTCACCCTGGGCGCGCAGGTCGCGGGCCCTCCGGCGCGCGAGGACGAGGCGGCGCGCGCCGTACGCGAATGGGTGGCGAAGAAAAAAATCTCGGCGCCCGAGCTCGTCCTCGAGAACGGCTCCGGCCTTTCGCGCCTCGAGCGCATCAGCCCGCAGCACCTGGGCATGCTGCTGGTCGCCGCTTGGCACAGTCCGGTGATGCCGGAGTTCGTCTCCTCGCTGCCCGTGGTGGCGGCAGACGGCACCATGCGCAAGCGCCTGCGCGGCGAGCGCATCGCCGGCAATGCGCACATCAAGACCGGGCTCCTCGCCGAGGCGCGCGCCATCGCCGGCTATGTGCTCGACCGGCGCGGCCACCGGCACGTCGTCGTGATGATCGCGAACCACCCGAAGGCGCCGCAGGCCGATGCGGCGATGGACGCGCTGCTCGAGTGGGTCTACGACTCGCCTACAGCCCCAACTCGGCCCATAACGAATCGACCCGGCGCTTCACCGCGTCGTCCATGACGATCGGCCGGCCCCAGCGGCGCGCGGTCTCGCCGGGCCACTTGTTGGTGGCGTCGATGCCCATCTTCGAGCCCAATCCCGCGGCGGGACTGGCAAAGTCGAGATAATCGATCGGCGTCCGCTCGGCGACGAGCGTATCGCGCGCCGGGTCGACGCGCGTCGCGAGCGCCCACACGACCTCCTTCCAGTTGCGCACGTCGATGTCCTCGTCGCAGACGATGATGAACTTGGTGTACATGAACTGGCGCAGATAGCTCCACACGCCGAACATCACGCGCTTGGCATGGCCGGCATACTGCTTGCGCATGCTGACGACCGCGAGGCGATACGAGCACGCCTCGGGCGGCAGATAGAAGTCCACGATCTCGGGAAACTGCTTGGCGAGCAGCGGCACGAAAAGCTCGTTCAGCGCCATGCCGAGAATCGCCGGCTCGTCGGGCGGCTTGCCGGTATAGGTGGAGTGGTAGATGGGCGAGCGGCGCATGGTCATGCGCTCGACCGTGAGCACGGGGAAACGCTCGACCTCGTTGTAGTAGCCGGTATGGTCGCCATGCGGTCCTTCCTGCGCGCTGTCGCCCGGCCGGATGACGCCCTCGAGCACCATTTCCGCGCTCGCGGGCACCTGCAGCTCACTGCCGAGGCAGCGGGTGAGCTCCGTGCGCGCGCCGCGCAGCAGGCCGGCGAACTGGTATTCGCCCAGCGTATCGGGCACCGGCGTGACGGCCGCAAGCATCGTCGCCGGGTCGGCGCCGAGCGCCACGGCAACCGGAAACGGGTCTTGCGAAGTCTTCAAATGATCCTGGTAATCGAGCGCGCCGCCGCGGTGCGCGAGCCAGCGCATGATGACGCGATTGCGCGCGATGACCTGCTGGCGATAGATGCCAAGGTTCTGGCGCTTCTTGCGCGGGCCGCGCGTCACGGTCAGGCCCCAAGTGATGAGCGGCCCCGCGTCGCCGGGCCAGCAGGTCTGCACCGGCAACTTGCTGAGGTCGACGTCCTGCGCCTCCTGGACGAGCTCCTGGCACGGTGCGCCGGAGCGCTCCTTTGGCGCCATGTCGAGGACGCGCTTGAACACCGGAAACTTGTCCCACAGGTCGCGCAGGCCGCTCGGCGGCTCAGGCTCCTTGAGGTAGGCGAGGAGCTTCCCGACTTCGCGCAGCTCGCAGGCCTCCGTCGCCCCCATGGCGGCTGCGACGCGACGCACGGTGCCGAAGAGATTCGCGAGCACCGGCATGTCGTAGCCCGAGGCGCGCTCGAAGAGCAGCGCCGGCCCGCCGGCGCGCAGCACGCGGTCGCAGATCTCGGTCATCTCCAGGCGCGGCGACACGGCGGCGCGGATACGCTTGAGCTCGCCGCGCGCTTCGAGCTGGGCGACGAACTCGCGCAGATCGCGGTAGCTCACCGGGCGGAGGCCATCAGCCGCTCGCTTGCCATTTCGGCGAAGTCGAGCAGCAGCGTGTCGCGCCCGCGTACCGAATACGCACGCTCCACGCCGCCAAGGACGAGCGTGAGCGTCGTCGAGCCGCGCCAGCCGAGCACGCCGAGCGCGGCGCCTCCCACGGCGGCAGCGAGCGCGATCGCCGGCAGAAGCGCGGCGACGATTTCGACGAAGCGGAAAAGGCTATAGAGGGCGCGGGCGACGCCCTGCCCGCTCGCCATCATCTCCTGCGCCGCACCGTGCGCGAGGTTGCCAAGCGGCGCGGCGAGCGCGAGGAGAAGCAGCGCAACGATCACGAGGCCCACGCCCCAGCCGACGCGCCGGGCATCGCGCTCGAAAGCCACGCTGAGCGCCGTGATGCGAGCAAAGGGCACCGTCTCGAGGTGAGCATCGCTGCGGTGCACGAGGTAACGCGGATAGAGCATCAGGTGCGAGCCGCGCTGCAGCCCGCTCCTGAAATCGAAGCGCATGAGCGCCGTCTGCGCGTCGTCGCTCACGCGATGGCAAAGCTCGCCGCGATGCCGGCGAAGATCGCGCCGCCGACCCAGTTGTTGTGCTGAAAGGCGCGGAAGCAGCCTTCGCGCGTGCGTCCTCGGATGAGCCTCCAGTGGTAGAGCATCATCGCCGCCGCGCTCGCAAGACCCGCGTAGTACGGCCACTCGAGCCCGCGACGCGCGCCCACGAGCGCAAGGAGCACCGTCATGGCCGCGTAGCTCGACATGACCGCAGCCACGTCCCAGTGCGCGAGCGTGAGCGCGGAAGTGCGGATGCCGAGCTTCGCATCGTCATCGCGATCGACCATCGCATATTCCGTGTCGTACGCGAAGGCGTAGAACACATTGGCGGCGAGCAGCAGCCAGCATTCCCCCGGCAGGCGGTCCTGGACGGCGGCGTAGGCCATCGGAATGCCGAAGCCGAAGGCCACGCCGAGGTAGAGCTGCGGCAACGCGAAGAAGCGCTTCGTGAATGGATACGTCGAGGCGATGGCGAGGCCGACGACGGAGAGCGCCAAGGCGAAGCGGTTGAGATGCACGACAAGGCCGAAGGCCGCCGCGCAAAGGAGCGCCGCGACGGCGAGCGCCTCCCAGGGCGAAATCTCGCGCGCCGCGAGCGGCCGCGTGCGCGTGCGCTCGACGTGCGGATCGAAATCCCGGTCGGCGTAGTCGTTCAGCGCACAGCCGGCCGAGCGCATCACGATCGTGCCGACGACAAAGATAAGCACGACGTCGAGCGCCGGGTGCCCGTCGGCGGCAAGCCACACCGCCCACAGCGTCGGCCACAGCAGCAGGAGCGTGCCGATCGGCTTGTCGAGGCGGATGAGACGCTCGTAAGCGTCGAGGCGCCTTGCGATGAAGGCGAGATCCACCATGCGAGGATAACTCACGCCTGCGTCAGGTCGCGGCGCGAGCCGAACCAGCGCGCGACGTGCGCACGCGCGGCCTGCGGATAGTGCGCGAGCATCTCGGCCGCGGCCTCGCGAGCCTGCGCGATGAGCTCGCCGTCGCGCTCGAGATCGGCGAAGCGCAGCAGCGGCGCCCCGCTCTGGCGCTCGCCGAGATATTCGCCCGGCCCGCGCAGCTCGAGGTCGCGCTCGGCGATGGCGAAGCCGTCCGTGCTCTCGTAGAGCACTTTGAGCCGGGCACGCGCGAGATCGGACAGCGGCTCGCCGAAGAGCAGGATGCACACGCTCGCGCGCGTGCCGCGGCCGATGCGGCCGCGTAATTGATGCAGTTGCGCGAGGCCGAAGCGCTCGGCGCTCTCGATCACCATGAGGGAGGCGTTCGGCACGTCGACCCCGACTTCGATCACCGTAGTGCAGACGAGGAGCTGCGTCCTGCCGGCGCCGAAGTCGCTCATGATCGCCGCTTTCTCGGCGGCCGGCAGGCGTCCGTGCAACAGCGCAACGCGCAGGCTTCCCAGCTCGCGCGAGAGACGCTCGAACGTGTCCACCGCGGTCTGCATGTCGCCTTCCTTCGATTCCTCGATGACCGGACACACCCAGTACGCCTGCTCACCCTCGGCGCAGGCGTCGCGGATGCGCGCGAGCACCTCGTCGCGGCGCGATGCCGACACGAGCCGCGTGCTGACGCCGCGGCGGCCGGGCGGCAGCTCATCGATCACCGAGACCTCGAGGTCGGCGTAGTAGGTCATCGAGAGCGTGCGCGGAATCGGCGTCGCGCTCATCATCAGCTGATGGGGCAGCGCTTCGTCGCCTTTGCGCCTGAGCGTCAGGCGCTGCTGCACCCCGAAGCGGTGCTGCTCGTCGACCACCGCGAGCGCGAGGCGCGCGAACTCGACGCCTTCCTGCACGAGTGCGTGCGTGCCGATAGCGACCTGCGCCTCAGCGCTCGCGAGCGCGCGCAACGCCGCGGTCTTCTCCTTGCGCGCAAGACCGCCCCGCAGCCACGCGAGCCGTATGCCGTGCGGCCCGAGCCATTCGCTGAACTTGCGGTAATGCTGCTCCGAGAGGATCTCGGTCGGTGCCATCACGGCCGCCTGGGCGCCCGAGTCGGCCGCGGCGAGGCACGCGATCGCCGCGATGACGGTCTTGCCGCTGCCGACATCGCCCTGCACTAGCCGCTGCATCGGATGCGGCCGCGCGAGATCGCGCAGCACCTCGTTCATGGCGCGGGTCTGGGCAGCGGTGAGCTTGAAGGGCAGCTTGGCGAGGAAGGCGCGCAGCAGGCGACCGTCGGTGCGCAGTACGGGCGCCTTGCGGGCGCGGCGCGCGCGATGGGCGAAGCGCATGGCGAGCTGCTGCGCCAGCAGCTCGTCGAATTTGACGCGCCGCCACGCCGGATGCGTGCGCTCGTCGAGCGCTGTGACGTCCACGCCCGGCGGCGGACGGTGCAGCAGCCGAACGCTATCGGCGAAAGGCGCGAGCGCGAAGCGCGCGCGCAGCTCTTCGGGCAGCGTATCGTCGATCGGGCCGGCGTCGAGCGCCTCGAGGACCTTGGGGCGCAGCTTCGCCTGGCCGACACCGGCGCCGGCCGGATAGATCGGCGTGAGCGATTCGGGGAGCGGCTCGCCGTCGGCGACGAAGCGGTAGCGTGGATGCGCCATCTCGACGCCGAACCATCCGCCGCGCACCTCGCCGAAGGCGCGCACGCTGCGACCCTCTTCGGCGGCGCGCTGGAACTGTTTGAGCTGGCTGCCGTAGAAATTGAAAAAGCGCAGCACCACGCCGTCGGCGTGCACGATGAGCTGGCGGCGGGGCCGGAAGGCGATTTCGGCCTTGTTGACGCGCGCTTCGACGAGCACGGGCTTTCCGACAGGCGCCCGCTCGGGCGCGGTCAGCGACGTTTCGTCTTCGTAGCGCAGCGGAAGGTGCAGCACGAAATCGAAGCGCGAGCGCAGCCCGAGCTTCTCGAGCGCGACGCCCTTCACCCCGCGTGCAGGATGGCGTCGATCTCGACCAGCGCGCCGCGCGGCAGCCCGGCGACGCCCACTGCGGCGCGCGAGGGGTAAGGCTCGCGCACATACTGCGCCATGATCTCGTTCACGCGAGCGAAATGGGCGAGGTCGGTGAGATAGACCGTCATGCGCACGCAGTGCTCGAGCCCGACCCCGGCAGCCGCGGCCACCGCCGCGAGATTGCGAAACACGCGGTGCGTCTGCCCTTCGATGCCTTCAGCGAGCTGCATGGTGGCCGGATCGAGGCCGATCTGGCCGGAGATGTAGACCGTGTCGCCCGCGCGCACCGCTTGCGAGTACGTGCCGATCGCTTCCGGCGCGTCGCGCGTCTGGATCGCTGTCTTCATGGCGGGTTATCTTAGCCCAATGATTTCCGCCCTAGAAAAGCTGCTCGGCACGGCGCGCGACGGCGCGCTGCTGCGCTATTCCCTCGGACTCGAATATGAGAAAGCCGGCGACGCTGCGCGCGCAGCGCAGTATCTGTACGACGCCGTAGAGCGCGATGCGCGCTACTCGGCGGCATGGAAGGCGCTCGGCCGCGTGCTCGCCGGCGCCGGCCGCGCAGACGAGGCGCGCGAAGCCTATCGGCGCGGCATCGAAGCGGCCCGCGAAAAGGGCGACCGCCAGGCCGAAAAGGAGATGACGGTGTTTATGAAGCGGCTGGAAAAAGCCGCGCGAGCGCCTGGGAAAGACCCGCAATGAAGCGTTCCTTGCCGACGAGCTCGTCGGCGCCGGCGCGCTTCGCCGCGGCGAGCGCTTCCGGCGTGTCAAATAGCGAAAGCGCCACCACGGCCGGTGCCGCCGGGACCGCTTTTACCTGCTGCACGAGCTCCATGCCGCGCTTAGGGCCCAGGCCGAGATCAAGGAGAAGCACATCGGGCGCGGCCGATTCAACGAGCGCGAGCGTCTGCGGCGCGGTGCTCGCGATTCCGGCGAGCATGAACCCGGGCAAAGTAGCTATGTAGTTGGCTGCGGCGGCGAGGAAGGCGGGACTGTCATCGGCGATCGCGACTTTGCGCAGGCGGCCCATGTCTTCCATGGGACACGAGGATAAAGGGCACGCACCGACTTCGGGTATCAGAGAGTTCCCGTAGAGGGCTTGGGGAATCCCTGAGAACTGTTAGAACTTGTCAGCCATCGGGCGGAACGAGCCCGGTGCGCAGCGCGTAGCGCACGAGCCCCGCGACATCGCGAATACCGAGGCGATCCATGATTTGCGCGCGGTGAGTCTCAACTGTTTTCACCGAAAGGTTGAGTAAGAACGCGATCTCCTTCGTGCTTTTGCCGCCGGCGACGAGCCGCAGCACTTCGCGCTGGCGCGCAGTGAGCACTTCCGGGGCCGCATCGCCGCCCGTGCGCTGCGCGTAGCCTTCGACGACCTGCCGCGAAACCGCCGGGCTGAGCCAGCTCTCGCCGCGCATGACGCTTCTCAGCGCGAGCTCGAGTTCCCCCGTGGCCGCATCCTTGAGCAGATAGCCGGCCGCGCCGGCGCGCAACGCCTGGAGCACGTACTCCTCGCCCGAATGCATAGAAAGAATTACAACGCGCACGGAGGGCACACGCTCGCGCATGAGCGCCGCGGCCTCGAGACCGGTGATGCCCTTCATCGCGATATCCATCAAGACGACGTCGGGCTGCTCGCGCGAGGCGAGCTCGAGCGCCTCCTCGCCGCTCGAGGCTTCGCCGACGACCGCCACCTCGGCCATCGCGCCGAGGAGCGAGCGGATGCCGGCGCGCACAAGCGCGTGATCATCGGCGAGGAGCACGCGGATCATCATCAGGCGGCCTCGATCTGCCGCCGTCTCATCGGGAAGGTGGCGAGGAGCACCGTTCCCTGGCCCGGTGCGGCGCGAAGCTCGAGCGAGCCGCCGGCAAGCGCAATGCGCTCCTCTATGCCGACCAGGCCGAGGCTTGCGCCGCTCGTCGCGCGCCGTCGCGCGGCCTCGAGCTCGAACCCGCGCCCGTCGTCGCGCACCGAAAGCGCGAGGCGCCCGCCGGTCGTGAAAAGCCGCACCCACAGGTTATGCGCACGTGCGTGGCGCAGCACGTTGTTGATCGCTTCCTGCGCGACGCGAAAGCAGGCGGTCTCGGTGTCGGGATCGAGGTCGCCCGGAGCCTCCGCGGCGTCGAAGTGCGGCGCGAGGCCGCCGACGCCAGCCTGCCGGTCGAGGTGCGAGCGAAGCGCGGCCGCGAGGCCGAGATCGTCGAGCTGCGACGGACGCAGGCTAAGCGAGAGCTGGCGCACGCGCTCGAGCGTGTGCTGGACCGTTTCCACCCCTTCGGCGACGCGCGCGCGCAGCGCCTGGTCGCCGGCGCGCTGCAGCGATTCGAGCTGGATCTTGAGCGCGGTCAGCGCCTGACCGATGTCATCGTGCAGGTCGCGCGCCAGGCGTCCGCGCTCCTCTTCCTGCACCTCCAGCAGTCGTCGCGAAAGCGCGCGCAAGCGCTCGTGCGAGAGCTCGAGCTCCCGGTTGGCGCGCTCGAGCGCCTCCTGCGTGCGCAAGCGTTCGGTGATGTCGTTGATCACGACGAGGCGCGCGCGCCGGCCGCGCCAGCTCACGAGGTGGGCCACCGCGTCGATGTCGAGCGGATCGCCGGTCTTGTTCATGTGGCGGAAGACGCCGCGATAGACCGAGCCGCCGGGCTCGTTGCGCAGGAAATCGCGCCGCTCGTCGGGCCGCCGCAGATCGCCGAGGCTCATGCGCAGGAATTCTTCCCGCGTATAGCCGTAGACCCGCAGCGCGGCATCGTTGGCGGCGAGGAAGCGCAGCGTTTCGTCGTCAAGCACCCACATCGGCAGCGGGCTCGCCTCGAAGAGCATGCGATAGCGACCGGCGTGTGGATCGATCCGGTCGACAAGCTGCTGAAGCCTCGCGGCGAGGGCGCGCATGGCGGTCATGGCCGCGCAATGGTACCGCTGGCACGCGTGTTGCGAAGGGACGGCTCATGAACCGGGTGCAAACGCCGGAGGCAGCCGCGCGCGCGGCGGGGTTGCGTTACGTGAGCGACAGCCATACCGGCATGCGCCGCGAGCGCGCGCGCCAGGGCTTTAAGTATTTGTCGCCTTCCGGCGCGTCGATTCGCGACAAGGCCGTCCTTGCCCGCATACGCTCGCTCGCCATCCCGCCGGCGTGGACGGACGTCTGGATCTGCCCGCGTGCCGACGGCCATCTGCAGGCGACGGGCCGCGATGCGCGCGGCCGCAAGCAGTATCGCTATCACGCGCTCTGGCGCGAAGTGCGCGACGAAGCGAAGTACGGCCGGCTTGCCGCATTCGGCCGAGCGTTGCCGCGCATCCGCCGCCGCGTGGCGCGCGACCTCGCGCGCGCGGGGCTGCCGCGCGACAAGGTGCTCGCCACGGTCGTGCGTCTTCTCGAGTGCACGTTCATTCGCGTCGGCAATGCCGAATACGCGCGCGAGAACGAATCCTTCGGCCTCACGACGCTGCGCGAGCAGCAGGTGCGCGTGGACGGCTCGCGTCTGCGCTTTCGCTTCCGCGGCAAGAGCGGCGTGCCGCACGAGGTGGCGCTGACCGACCGCCGCCTCGCGCGCATCGTGCGCCGCATGCAGGAGCTGCCTGGGGAGGCGCTCTTTCACTACGTCGACGACGATGGCGCGACGCATGCCATCGAATCGGCCGACGTCAATGCTTACCTGAAGTCAATCGCCGGAACGGAATTCACGAGCAAGGATTTCCGCACCTGGGCGGGCACGCTCCGCTGCGCGCGCGCCTTGCGCGCGTTACCGCCGCCCGCGTCGCAAAGCGCCGGCCGGCGCACGCTGCGCGAGGCGATCGAAGCGGCCGCGAAGATGCTGCGCAATACACCGGCGGTCTGCCGCAAGTGCTACATCCATCCGCGCGTCACCGAGAGCTACCTTGCCGGGCAGCTTGGCGAGGCGATGCGCGGTCGCTCCGAGGAAGCGGCGCTGATCCGGCTGCTGTCCCGGAGCAGCAACGGCTCGCGCGGCGCGCGCGCGCGGAAGATTCCCGCCAGCTTCCTTCGGGCACGCATATTGCGCACAGCCGAGCATTCGACGAGGGCTCAAGCATGCGCAAATTGATGATGAGCATCGCAGCAGCACTCTTGGCCTCGGCAACCGCCGCGTGCGCGAGCAGCACGCAAAACTATCCGCCAGTGCGTTCCGGCGGCGACGCGGACAATGTGCGCGCGCGCGACGCGGGACGCGCGGCCGGCGCCGGCGGCTCGCATGCGCCCGGCGGCACGGGCCTTGGCGCCGGCACGATGGGCGTCGAGAACTCCGCGCGTGTCGGGACGGCGCGCTAGGACGACATGCTCGCGCGTCCTCTCTTCCTCGCCGCGATGCTTTTCCTGCCAAGCGCGCACGCGGAGGGACCGGGCACGCGTCTTCGCACCAACCCGGAAATTCCGCCGCCGGTCGCGTCCACGACGACTCCCACGAACGACGCGGTGAAGAGCTGCGAGCGCCTTGCGCTCGAGCAGCGCGAGCGCTGCCTCGCGCGACTCGCCGAGACGCAGCCCGGCCGCCGCTCGAGCGGCCCCGAGGCGACCGGCATGGGATCAGGCTCCGGCGCGGGAGCGACCTCGGGCACGAGCGGCAACGCCGGCTTGGGTGCAAGCGCGCCGCACTGACGGCACGGCGCTTGCACCACCCGGCCGCAGTTCGCACTTTCTTCACTCACACAGGAGCATTTTCATGACCTTGAAACTGTTGGTCAGCGCCACCGCCGCAGCCCTATTCGCGATGTCGGCGGTCGCTCAAACCTCATCGAGCCCGAGCGGCAGCATGGGAAGCGGCACGAGCGGCACGGGAAGCAGCAGCGTCGGCAGCGGCAGCAGCACGGGAAGCAGCGTCGGCGGAAGCACCGGCAGCAGCGTCGGCGGGAGCACCGGTAGCAGCATCGGCAGCGGCACGAGCGGCTCCGCTTCCACGGGCTCGAGCGCCGACAGCGCGAAATGCGTCGGCCTCACCGGTCTCGAGCGCGATCGCTGTCTGAAGCAAGGCAGCAGCACGAGCGGCGCGGGCGGAACGTCGAGCGGCAGCATGGGCTCCTCGGGCAGCGTAGGCTCGGGCAGCACCGGAACGGGCGCCAGCTCCACCGGTACGGCCGGACCGGGGAGCAGCACGCTCGGTGGCGGCACGGGCGCGAGCACGGGCACGGGCACCGGCGGAGCGTCCTCGGGCGGCACCGGCGCCGGAAAATGAAGCACCTCTGATGGTGTAGTGAAAACGGGCCGCTCAACGCGGCCCGTTTCTTTTTAGCGCGGTGTTGGTGGAGTGGAGGAGGATCGAACTCCCGACCTTCGCATTGCGAACGCGACGCTCTCCCAGCTGAGCTACCACCCCTTCGGAGAGCCGCGGATTTTACCGCAGCGGATTGGCGCGGGCTATCATCGCGGCCTCGCGCCCTGAAATCCTCCATGCAGATCGCGCCGCCTTTCGGCTACAAAGAGGTTGTTCCGTTCCTGAAGAACCAGCGCGTGCGCCTGCTCGCGCCCGGCGAAGTGCCCGAGTTCGCGCGCGTGGGCAACGCCATCCCGATCACTCTGTCGGAGTTCCAGCCGGTGGCGCGGGACTACCCAATCGTCTTCACCGGCGCACAGAGCTCGCAGTCGTTCGCGCCCGTCGCCGTGCTCGGTCTCACCGCGGGCGAAAACCTCTTCTACGAAGAGGGCAAGTGGGCGAGCGGCGTCTACATTCCCGCCTACGCGCGCCGCTTTCCGTTCTGCATGGCGAAGGTGAACGTGAACCGCGTCGAGCAAAAGGACCGGCTCATCTGCATCGAGAAGGCGTATATCGACGAGCAGGGCGAGACGATGTTCGACGAGCAGGGGCAGCCGAACGCGAAGTGGAAGGACCTCGAGCGGCTGCTCGGTGAATACGAGTCGGACCTCGAGCGCAGCCGCGAGATGTGCTCGATCCTCAGCGACTACGGACTGTTCGAGCCTTTCACCATGCAGGCCAACCTGCGCGACGAGGCCGCGAAGCCGATGCAGATCACCGGCATGTTCCGCGTGATCGAAAAGAATATCGAGAACCTCAATACCGCGCAGCTCAAGAACCTGATGCGCAAGGGCATCCTGCCGCGCATCTACATGCATCTCGCGTCGCTCGGGAACTTCGGCCGGCTGCTCGACCGCAAGGCGGGCCGCAGGCCCGCCTAGACGCGCGGCCGCCAGGCGCTGCGTCCGTCGCGCTCGAGCCGCTCCATCGGCACCCGAGCGCCGCACGACGGACAGCGCAGGTAATCGGCATCGGCGCCGTGCTCGACCTTCGGCGTTTCCGGCGTCGCCGCATTGACGGCATCCTCGAGCGACGTGGCGCTATAGAGCGACTTGCCGCACTTCGGGCAGGGCACATCGTGAGTGGGCAGCATGGCCCACGTGCAGCAACCGCTGTGCCATCACTCGTAGCCGCGGTACTTGGGCGCGCGCTCGCCGAGGAAGCGGTAGCCGATGCCCGCGACCTTGCCGTCGCGGAAGACGACCGGCGTGAGCTCGTCGTCGGTGATCTTGTCGTCGCGCTGCCGCAGATCGGTGTAATAGAAGAGCACCAGGTACTCGCCGCCATCGGTGCCCTTCAGCGCCTCCTCGCGCATTGGGTTCTGCGCCGCAAGGTACTGCACGCGCCCCAACAGCACTTCGGGCAGCCCGCCTCCGGCGCGGCCATTCCCCATGACGCTCTCGACTTCCATGCGCGTCATCCCGACTGCGAGCTTCTCGACCTTCGCTTTGTTCTCGGTGCGCAGCTGCTCGAGCGGGTCCATCATCAGCGTCGAGCAGCCGCTCGCTGCGCCCAGCACGGCAACAAGTGCGATACGTAGAACCATGGCCATCCTCCCCGCAGCGATTCTAGCGGTGGGCCGGGTTGGATTCGAACCAACGACCAAGGGATTATGAGTCCCCTGCTCTAACCGGCTGAGCTAC
>Ga0075436_100002337_pt1 | contig 13087 bp, 10 predicted proteins | sample RhiMethybrSRZTD5_FD_75303 | JGI IMG/M metagenome (GOLD analysis project Ga0075436, IMG submission 75303) | Populus rhizosphere microbial communities from Tennessee, USA - Rhizosphere MetaG P. TD hybrid SRZTD5 | ecosystem: Host-associated > Plants > Roots > Rhizosphere > Soil | place: USA...
TGCAGCCAGCGGATGTCCGCCTCCCAAAACGCCGAGACGCCCAAAACGAGAATGAAAAAGCAACCGCCTACCATAATGAACCACTCAGGAGCTTTGAGGCGCGTATTTTCGGTTTGCATGATGAGTGGTGGTACGCACGTGCAGACAGAGAAGTTCCCTCGACCAACTCGGCGTGAATGAGGCGCTGATCACAGCTTTTTGTCATTTGCCGTTGCTCAGCGTATTCTGCTGGGCTGTCTTCGCGCATTGAGGAGATTCCGTGTCCTGTCCCATCTGTGAAAAGCGCAAGGCTGAGCGCTTCTGCCCCGCCAAGGCTGAAAAGATTTGCGCCGTTTGCTGCGGCAAGGAGCGCGAAGTCACGATCGACTGCCCTTCGGACTGTACCTATCTCATCTCTGCTCACCGCTACGAGAGCGAGCACCCGCGCGACATTCCCGCCGACACGCCTTTGCTCGAAGAAACCATTCCTCAGGACGTCGTCCATACGCATCAGCAATTGATGGCCGCGCTGGCCTTTTCCATCGCGAAATTCTGCGCCACCCAACCCACTGCGGTGGACAACGACATCCTCGCGGCGATTGAAGCTCTTGCGCAAACCTATAAAACGTTGAGTTCCGGCCTCATTTACGAAAAGCCGCCACAGGCTCCTATCCCGGGAGAACTTTACGCTGCTCTCGTGGCATTCCTCAACGAGGTCAAGAAGCAGCAAGCTGAGCGTGGCGCCTCAGCATCTTTCAGAGACACAGAGGTCTTCTATTTGCTGGTTTTTCTTTACCGGATGGGGCTGTTGCGAACCAACGGCCGGCCGCGCTCGCGTCTGTTCATCGAATTCCTGCGCGGCCAGTTCCCCGAAGCACCCGAACTGAAGCGCGAAGAATCGCGCATCATCGTCCCGTAAATAACCTTCGTGCTGACTGTGATGGGCAGTGCTAGGCCGAACGCTCGACAAGAGCGTCGACTTGATTGACGGCTTCCAAAGCGTCGGAAAATGAAATGTGAGGTTTCAAATCATGGAGAATCTTGGCCCGGACCCTTCGAGAACCAGACTCATGCTGAAAATAAACATATAGCGCAGTCGCAAGCTTTTCCAATTCAGCCACATTCTGATTGCCTAAGGCATCGCACACAAACTGCATATCCCTTCCGTATTTCTGGAGCGTCTTAGGATAATCCTGCCGAAGTTCAACGCTCCTCCTCGTAGGAAGAAGACTTGGCCCATATGGCCCCTGAGAATAGAGATCGAGAAAACCATCCGCACGCATTGCTGTAAGCTCATCTCGCAGATCGAATGAAAATGGCCCATGTTTATAGAGAATGAAATCAAAACCAAGTGGTACCTTCCTCAGCTCCTGCAAAAAATAAGCCGCTTTTTGAATGTGTGTTTCACCGCACCAACTTCCCCGCTGGTTCAGTTGGTCGGTCAATTCTGACAAAAGAGCATCTTGCTTAGGCCTATTCATCCTCCTTTGCCCTCCCCTCTCTAATGATTGCATCGTGGTTTGTTTCAAGCCACTTCTCTGCTTCCCGCCTCTTTTCCGGCTCGACGAAAACATAGTCAATCGCAAATATTGGTATCGCTTTAAGTGTCTCAGAAAGGGCAAGAGAGGAAACGGAGTCCCCGTCTCTTTGGAGAACCGGAAAATCGTAAGATCCGCCTCTTTGAGTGTATTTATCAGTTCTCACGGACTCAGCACCAAAATGCTTCTCAGCTGCACTAAAAATTGCTGAGGCTGATTCCGGGTTTACAGCCAAGTCGGCTGGGTTCCGTTCATACATGACTCTAAAATGTTCCCGGCAAATGATCCGGCGCGCGGCTTCGTGGCCGGGCTTTGAGGAATCAAAAGCTGCTGAGATAAGGGCCGTAGTGACCTCATTATCAGTCATAGCTAGGTGCGACTCAAGCTCTGTGGAAAACTTACCGCCACTCAACCATTGGGCCAAGAAATCGCAGAGGTGGATGTCGCAGATTCGGCGTATCGAATGAAAATAAACTTGAGAATAAATCAAATATCTCGCAATGACTAACGCTTCGGCTGACTGCAATCCGCCATATTCAACGCCGAGGGCGGGTTCCCGTGTTGCAGGCGTGGGAAGAATCCGCAGGGTCTCAAGCAGTCTATGATGGTCAAATCTCCCATACGAAACCCCCGCGTGGTGAGAATCCCTCAATAGGTAATCGATTCTATCTACTCCGAATGCATCACCGACAATGATCTCAGAAAGAATTGTCTCCCAACGCGAGAACTTGAGACCAGCTTTGCGCGGACCAAGAGCCAGCTTGACAATATCTTCAGGACGAAGAGGAGGCGTCATTGCCTCCCAAATGGGCTTCATCTCCGCGGAAAGAATGATTTCTTTCGTCAGTCTTTCATGATTCCATCCCTCGGGAAGGAGTTTGTCCTCAGCCGCATGTGAGAAGGGCAGATGCCCTATGTCGTGGCAGAGCGCCGCCATTCTTAGCGCGCTTCGCCAGTACATCAATTTATTATCTTGATTAATCTCAGGAAGAAATCTCCTAACTTCCTCAGAAACATTTTGGTTCTTAACAACGATGTCGAACACCCTTCCTGCCAGATCCATCACGCCGAGCGAATGTTCGAACCTCTTGTGTGTGGTACCCGGATAAATCAAATAAGTCAACGCGAGCTGATGAATGTGTCTCAGTCTCTGCAAAGGACGAGAGTCAATTACTCTCCGTTCGTCTGAATCAAAATGAATGAAGATATGGATAGGATCTCTGACTTCATGCTCGCTTTTCGGGATCTTACGAGACTTTGGCATATCCAATGCGCATAATGTTACACAAATGATTAGTTCCATCAAGAGCATTACTTTGCCATAAAAGTCCTTGCCCATTTTGGCCTGGTGCCATTCCTTGTTTATCCTGCCGCTTAGCTCTCCATTCGTTTCATCTGCTGTGCCACTGCCGCGGCATCCCAGCCGAGTGACATCTGCGAGCATGGCGTTGTGTGCTTCTTCTCAACGAACGGGCGGGAGCGAAAGCCGTAGGTTTGGCGAATGCGCGCCACGCGTTCCGCTATTTTGCGACGGTACTCTTCCGGCGCGTAGCCACTCTTGCCAAACCACTTTTCATATTGATGGACCAAGCGTGGAAACTTCGAGCGCAAGAACGGGAAAAACTGTTTTGCGGATGAAGGCATCAGGAACAGGACGCCGGAGAAAAACCATTGCGCGCCTGCTTCTCTTCCCGCAGCGGCCACGGCTTCCAAATCCCCTTCTCGATCCGTGATACCGGGGATCAGAGGCGATGCGGACACGCCCACCGCCAATCCGGCCTCAGTCAAGTGCTTCACTGCCGCCAGCCGCAAATCGGGCCGCGGCGCGCGCGGCTCGAGCATCCGCGCCAGGCGCGTGCGCAGCGTCGTAATGGTAATGTCGATGGAAAGGCTCGAGCGCTCGCTGATTCGCTTTAACACGTCAATGTCCCGAACAATCTGGTCCGACTTCGTAATGATGGAAACGCTCAGTCCTTCTGTCTTGGCCAACTCCTCCAGGCACGCCCGCGTTACGCCATATTCGCGTTCGGCAGGCTGATACGGATCCGTCGCGGTCCCGATAGCGATGTGATCCGGTCGCGTTCCTCCGGACGCTTCCGACGCGTACGAGTACTTGCGCGCCACGTCCCACGCCAGCAGTGGCCCAGCATCCTTCTTCACGTAAATCTTCTTCTCGAACTCTCCGCCGTCCAGTTCCATGTATTCGTGCGTATACCGCGCGTAGCAGTATTTGCAGGCAAACTCGCATCCCCGGTAGGGATTGATGGTCCACTCAAACGGCACGCGCTGCGAGTCGCAGCGGTTCAAAATCGATTTCACCGGCAGCAGAAAGTACTCCGGCCGCTCAGCCGATTTCCTTTGGGTTTCCACAGGAGGTGAGGCTGCAGCAAGGCGGGCAATGCCAACCAGCCGCGCGTTCGCGCGCTTGCTGGGGTCCGCGGCAAAATTTCGGACCGGGCTATGGGAACGGTCTTGGGGCCGCTCCTTAGCCTGCGACGACGGGGGGCAATCCGCCGTCTTGCAGTCCGAAATGCTGCCGCGTTGGCCCGCAACCGGGGCAAGGTTGCCGGCCACTTGCTTTGGGCTCAGGTCATCAGGGCACTCGGGAAAGAGTGTTTCTGGAGTTGGTGAAGCGTGGCGGCGCTGAATTGGAAGATCCGGCGCCGTAATGGAGTGAACTGGAGACATGGCCCGCCTCGAAGCAGGGGGCAGTATTTCGCTTTTTGTTCGCTTTGTCAATGACTAATTTCGCTTTTCTTTCGCTCTCGCGATCGCTAATGCCCTTATGTTGCTTGGCCGGCCCCCTGTGGGAAATGCCCCCGAGTTGCTTCTGGACCAATTGCCTCCACGCCCTCTGGGCGGTATCCTCTTACCTCCCGGAGGAGATGCCTTTGCGGATGGCTCAGCGGGGACAAATCCACTTTCGTCTGCTCACGTTGGTGCTTTCAGGCACCTTCGTTTCGGCTTTCGCCTGGGGACAGACAAAGCCCATGCCGGGCCAGGCAACGTCGCAACCAACCCCGCAGGCGCAACAGAAGGGCCTCGCCATGGGACCTCAGGTCCCTCATTCGACGCACTACCCCATTCTTCTTCTTGGCTTTGGCAACCAGCCCAATTGGAACGTGCGTATTGGCCTAAAGGGTCCCGAGCGCTTCGACCGCGAGGGTTACCCTCCAATTCCGCTGGAGCCTGCCGAGGTCACTCACGATAGCGCCGAATCCTGGACCTATCACGCTAAGGACTCCGCCACCGGCGCCGCCGTAGCCGTCCATCTCTCCCGCGAAGCATGCACAGACGCCGCCAACGACACCCTGGGCACCGCTCCTCCCCTTGGCGGAAAGTATTCTTTCAAGATTTCGATCGACCATGCGCAAATCGGCTCGCTGAAGGGTTGTGGGCGTACCGCGACGGACCTGTTCCCTAAAATTAACAATCGGCCCGACCAAGACGATGATGACGCGAAGAAAAAGCCGCCCGTTCCCATCTCGAGCGTCACCAAGTTCCAGTCGCCTATCGTCGTCGCCTACCTGAATGCCACCCAGCAGTTTGCATTTAAGCGCGGCTCCATCGTGCGAACCATTCCGGGAGCATCTGGCTCGGATTTGTCACCTTCTCATGACGGTAAAAAGCTGCTCTTTACGCGAGAAGAAGGCGCGATCCGCGTCATTAATGAATACGATTACGATTCGAACAGCGTGAAAGAGCTCCTTCGCGGCGACGTTCGAAATCCGGTCTGGTCTCCCGACGATTCCCGCGTGGCCTATCTCAATCACCAGGGCGGGAAATGGCAGCTCTGGGCTTTCCCTACAAATGATCCGGCCAAAGCAGCAGTCGTCAGCGCAGATTCATTCGAAAGCATTCAAGGCTGGAGCGATCCCCATACCCTCCTAGTGCTCACAGCCAGTCCAGCTGCACTGGCGTGGATCGGCGAGGATGGAAGGGCGACGCAGACACTGTCCATCTCGGACTTGTGCGGAACTGATTTTGTTGCTGGCACCAAGCTCATGGTGCGCCTGCACCCCACAAATCCTGACCTTGTGCTCGTTTCCGCGTCTTTTGCCCGTCCGCCAGCTGGGGTTCCGGCCGTGGAGAATGGGCAAGCAGGAGGTTTGTTATTTTACGAGTTTCGTTCGAGGCGGCGTGCTGTTCTGACCATCCCCAACCTTTCCGCAACGGACGGCGAGTGGTCCCGGGACGGCTTCCAAGTGTTTTTCACCGGCACCGATTCCTCAAGGCGCAAAGCTACCTACCGCGTTTTTTGGGATGCCATCGGTCTCCAAAAGTACGTTGCGGGGACTTCGCTCGTAGTCGGTCTGTAATTCCTGAAACGGCGACCTGTTTTGAAATAGACCTGTCCAGCCGGTCAGTTACTCCATAAGTCTCACGGATTTGACTCCCGCATCGGCAAGGTCAACTCCGTTCGTACAATATATCTTTATGGGTACTAGTCCTACGGTCGCTCTCCGTCAGGTGGGGATTCTTGTGCTCGATAGTGACCCAACTGGCGCCAGCGCGGTGAAGCAGGTGTTGGACTCCGAAGGCTGGCGCGTGCGGGTCGTGTCAAACGCGAAAGCGCTGCTCACCGAACTGAAAAGCGCTGATTGGTCGCTGGTCGTCGCGAATGCCGCGGCGATGGACCTCGACAGCCCCGCCTTTTTCACCCTTCGCGAAATCGCCACGGTTCCCCAGGAATCCGGCGGACGCATTCGCGCGCTTTTTATCATCCCGGAAACGGCGGAGCGCCAGCTCACTGAACAAATCGAGGCATCGCGCCTGCCTTACGTGGTTCGCCCTTATCACCTCCACGACTTCCTAGAGAAAGTCAGCGACCTCCTGGTTGAGATCAAGGTGATTGACGCGCCGATCCGCCTTGTTCGCCGCGAGTTTGGCGCGATCCGCAAAAAGAAGAAGCAGGTTGGCCGCAACACCATGTTCGCGGCGCGCGACACCTTTTCCTACACCGAGGAAGAAATCGCCGAGTACGAGCGCGAAGAAGCCGAAGCTTCCAAGGGCAAACGGAAAACCCGCATTAACCTCGGCGATCCTTACAGCTGACCCTTCGTAGCCGAGCCGCTGGAGCCTTCCCATCCCAGTTTTCTCTTTCTACCTTGCTTTCGGATCTTGTGGTCTAGAGCGATTTTTCCCAAGAAATCTCTGCAAGAAATTCCGAGCTCCTTCGTTCTAACCCTGAGCCGCCGTCCCGGCAGCTCACCGCGACGTGGTTCAAGTTCGCGCAAGGAGTGATTTATGGAGCGCTCGATTTTTGCCGCCATCTTTGGCGGATTCCTGGGAATCCTCACGCTCGGCGGTCTGGCCTTCGTTCATGCTGGGCCGGACTTTGATTCAAAATCTCAGCCAACGACACCGCCCGGCTCAAATTCTGAGCCAGGCTCACCGTGCGGCCTGCCAAACGAACCAATTACGGAGGCCACTACTGCGTGCACTCTTCCCCCTGCCCCTCAGCCAAAGCCAGAGGGAGACTGGCGCATTCTGGATCCCGTCACCTACGAAAACATCTCAGTATTCCCTGTAGTTGCCTCCTACGGCCAGGACACCAGCGCCTTTTTGACGCTGGAAGAGGGCCTCGCTACCGGAGGAGTCGTAGTTCGCGAACGCGGCTCGGAAGAAATGGTTCGCGGGCGTGACGGCCGTCCCGTTTACATTCCGCAGCCGACAGGCGCTTCGGTAAATCAACTTGTGCTGCTCAATCGAAGCAAGCGCCCGCTTCTGCTGCTCGCCGGAGAACTTGTGAGCGGCGGCAAACAGGACCGAGTGATTGGCAAGGACCGCATCGTGCCCGTGGGTGCCCCGCCACTTCCGCTCGATGTTTTCTGCGTCGAGCACGGACGGTGGACCGGCAGCTCACAGTTCGCCGCGGCACTAACGATTGTCCATCCCAGCGTGCGAGAAAGAGCGGCGGTGGATCAGAAGCAGACAGAAGTGTGGGATGCAGTTCGCAGCGGTTCGACTGCTGCAAAACCAGCTGCAGCTCCTCCGGCCAGAATCACCACAACCGAACTCCAAAGCGCGATTGCCGGCAACGCGCACACGGAAGCCTACGAGAAGATTTATCAGTCGAGTGCAGTAGGAGTCTCGATTGACGATTTCGTTGCGGAGGTGCAGCGACGCTTCGCGGGCGCGACGTCCGGCCTAAAAGGCGAACGGGTCGTCGGCGTCGTAGTTGCTTATGGCGGCGAAATCGCCTGGAGCGATATCTTTGCCTCCGGCGACCTCTTCGATCATTACTGGCACAAGCTTTTGCGGAGTTATGCGGTCGAAGCGCTCGCGCGTCCCACAGTGCGAACGGTGGCTTCACGAGAAGGCGCCAGCGAGTTCCTGCGCCGCTTAAACGGCCGTGAAACCATGGAAACCGAACCCGGCGTCTATCGCTGGAGCGAAATCACCGAAGGGCATCTTGCGGAAATCGAACTGGAAGCCCTGTCGCCGAAGCCGATGAAGCTCCACCGCCTCTTACTGCATCGCACGAGCTAAGCAAAAGTGCTTGCGTGATGGGGCACGAGAAATCGTGCCCTGCCTAGAAGGTCAAAGCTTTTGCACAACGCTCGAATCACTCGAATCGGCCAGCAACTGACTCACAGTGTCTTTCCAGGAAGGATGTTTGAGGTTTGGTGCGATTTCGGCGAGCGGCGTGAGAACGAATCTACGAAGGAGCATTCGCGGATGCGGAACCTGCAATTCCGGCGTGTCGATAGTCTCGTCACCGTAGAGAAGAATATCCAAGTCGATTAGCCGAGGTCCCTTGGGCACAAGTTTCTTGCTGCCCAGGCGCGATTCGATTCCACGCAGGGCGCGCAACAAATCCAACGGTGAGAGTTTGGTTTCCGCTTGTACGGCACAGTTCAGAAACCAAGGCTGCTCGCGAAAATCTACTGGTTCCGTTTCATAGAATGACGACTCTTTGATCACCGCAGCACCCGCGTGCGGCAACCTGGCGATCGCCACTCGCAAATTCCTCTCTCGGTCGTCCACATTTGAGCCGAGCGATAAATACACCTTCTTCTCAGTCATAGTTTCTTAGTGGATTGCGACTTCGATTCCTCGTTTCGCGTATATCTGACTCGTGCCTCACTCCGTTTTCGTCGATCCTCAGGACCCAACGTGAGCCTCTGCATCTGAGCCATTCTGGAGAGGGTTCTACCGTGCCAGAAGCAATGAGGTCATCACGGTTTCCTTGTTCGTCTAAATCTTCCATGAAGGCTGTAAGTCTCATGCCAGCGCGCAAAGTGACTTTGGCTCCCTGTTCGTCGGTGGAAGTGTCTCCGTGAGAGAGGCACAAGAGTTCACTAAACAAGCCGTTGAAGTCGGCCCAAACTCGGAGATCCCTTCCTTCAGTTTGTTCACTCATGGCATCTACCGATCAGGCCGGCTCGACTACTTCGGCTCGATGATTTCGGGTTTCGGGTAAACCTTCTGCAGCGCCGCCTGATAGTCCCCAAAGAGCGCCTGGATTCGCGTGAACTCGGTTTTGACCGCATCGCGGAGCTCGGGATGCGTGGCGTAGTCGTAAAGGATCGCCGCCTCCGTCTCCGCATCAACCATGAAGCCTTCGTGGCCGATATCCTTAAGTGCGTCTGCCTCCATGCCGTAAGTGTGGTTCGAAAAATTCGAAGACTTCGCGGACACGCCGATGCCGGGAATCTGGCTGGAAACGCTGCCGGTTTCTTCAAAGCCTTTGGGCTTGCCGGGTTCCGGCTCGACACCCGTCGCCCCGAATTGCTTCATGTAAGCGAAGGACAGCTCCTCGAGCGTGGAAAGCGAAATACCATCGCGATCGTGTCCGTAATGGTCGATTTTCACTTTCGTTCCAGTAGCCATCGCCGCTGCACGCGCTGCATCATCCACCCATTGGGTGACTTGCTCGAGATAAACCCCATCCGGATAGCGGATGTAAAAATCCGCTGAAGTTTTGTCCGGCACGACATTCGGCGCCGCTCCGCCTTCGGTGATGACGCCCTGAATGCGCGCCTCCGGCCGGATGTTGCTGCGCACGCTGTCAATGTTATTGAACAGCTTGATGACCGCTTCCAGAGCGTTACGCCCGTTCCAAGCTGTCAACTGGTGCGCCGGCGCGCCATAGAAGGTGTACTTCACACCGTCAATGTTCATGCAGCAGGTGCCGAAGCCTGCGGCCGACCGGGAAGTCGTCGCCGTGGAATGGCTCCTCACAATAATGTCCGCGCCCTTAAAGACGCCAGCGCCCATCATGACGGTCTTGGCTTCGGGCGGCATCATCTCCTCGCCAGGACAGCCGTAAACCGTGACCGTGCCTGGAGTGCGCGTGTGCGTGAGAAACTCTGCGATTGCAACGGCGGCAGCGATGCCCACCGGACCCTGCGCGCTGTGCTGATCGCCGTGAAAAGCGCTCTTGGTGCCGCGCAGGGCGTCATATTCGAGGATAACTCCCAGATTGGGACCGGGCGTGCCGTGCTTGTATTTCGCAGTAAACGCAGTTGCCAGACCAGCAACGGGCATCGTCACTTCAAAGTCATGCGCTTGAAGATACGCAGTGAGTTTTGCCACGGACTGTGTTTCCTGAAAGCCAATTTCCGGATGTTGCGTAATCCAGTCGCTCATCGGCAGAAGGTCGGATTGCATCAGTTGCTTCACGCGCGCGATGACTTCGTCACGCCCTTTGTCCGTCCCGGAGAGCTTCGCCACCATCGCCTGAACGCCGAGGGATTGGCTGAGCGCACCGATTTGCTTGATCACATCGCGCGCTGCTTCGCGTTCTGTAGGCGTTTCCTGCGAGAAGCAAGGAACTGCAAAGAGTGAAAAAAAGAGGACAGACAGAAATGTCTTCCGCATGAGCACACCTCCCGATTCTCCCGATGCTCATCGTCCTAGCTCGTCACCTTACTTGATCGCGTCAGCGCCGGCTTTGGCACACTGCGCGTCCTGTGCGCTGGCTGCGCCCGAAACTCCGATCGCTCCCACGATCTTTCCGTCCATCACCAGCGGAATACCGCCCTCGACCGGCACGGCACCTTGTACGCGAAGAATACGCCAGCCCTCTCCACCCGCCGCCAGTGCATCCTGAAGAGCCTTGGTCGGCCGCTTGAACAAAGCGGCCGAGCGCGCCTTGTCAATCGCCACGTTGGCGCTGCCGAGTTGCGTGTTGTCCATTTTCTCGTAATAAACAAGGTTACCCGAAGGATCCACGATGGCCACCGCCATATTCCAATGGTTCTTCTCCGCTTCGGCGAGCGCCGGCGCGGCGGCCTTCTTGGCATTTTCGAGGCTGATGGGCGCGCCGTACGGGTTGGGCATCTGTGCGAACGAACTTGCCAACACGCCAGCGACAAACAATGCGCTGATGACGATTCTTACTGCGGTTCTCTTCAACATGAGTATCCCTCCAGTATGATCAGAAACATGAGCATCAAGAATTTTGCGACTTACTGACTCGGAGACGCGCAGACGAAATTACCTGCGTCGTTGGGATCGTCTATTCCGATGCGACCTTGGTTTTCTCAGCAGCCGGTGCGATGGCCTCCACATTGTTCTTCTTCATCAGTTCGTTCAAAGCGGCCAGTTCTTTGGACTGCACGTCGCGCCACGCCGCCAGTTGTGTTTCCAATCGCGCATTCAGTTCGTCGAATACTACATACGATTGCGCAGTTGGAGCGGTATCGGCGCTCTCCACAGTCCCCTGCAGCGCCATCATTTGATCCGTCACTTGAATCGGGTAATTCAGCGGATCTTCTCCGCTCTTGGACTTGGGTTGAATGATTTTTTCTTCCACAGCATCGATTCTCTTTTTCAACGCGTCAGCGGAATCCAGCACCGCCTTGGCCCCGCCATCATTGCCCAGCCGCTTCTTCAGCCCTTCCACTTGCTCTCGTACGCTGCGCATTTGGTTTACGGCCTCGTGGCCAGCGCTGACGCGGTCGCGGATGCGCGTGGCCAGTTCGCTTTGTTTTTCCAGGTCTGCCTGCGACACATTGACGCGCGGATCTTTTTTAATTTCCGCGGAAGTGGTCAACGATTTGCCGCCCACCGTCAGCTTGATCTGATAAGTTCCCGGCACCACCAGAACTCCGGTCGGGCGTCCGCCCCAACTGACTGCGCCGGGCACGCGCGCCGGAGCTTCGCCCCGCATGTCCCAAACAAAGCGGCTCAGCCCTTCCTCCGCGGGCAATTTATCACCCGTTCGTGAAATGCCGAACTCCTCCTCCTCTGGCGACGCGCCCTCCGCTGCCTTCTTGCTGGAGAGCTTTCGCACGAGCTTGCCCTTCGCGTCAAGAATTTCCAGTTCGACCGCGTCTTTGGGCGCGCTCTTCAGGAAATAATCAATGATGACGCCGCTGGGCGGATTCGCGCCTACGGGAACCGTCGCTGGCAGCGTGAATCCTGGTCCACGATAGCGAATCGCCGTCGCCGGCTGACAAAGATGCGCGTCTTCGTTCGCCGTCGCCGCATTCATTTGGCGCAGGGGCGATATGTCGTCCAGAATCCAGAACGCTCGCCCGTGCGTCGCCACGATCAGGTCGTCGTTCTTCACGTTCAAATCGTGAATCGGGGTCGTGGGCAGATTCAGCTTCAGCGATTGCCAGTGTGCGCCGTCGTCAAACGAAACGTAGATACCATTTTCCGTGCCCGCGAACAGCAACCCCTTCCGCTTGGGATCTTCCTTCACTGCGTGCACGTAACTGTTGTCCGGCAATCCCGTCGTAATTTTGGTCCAAGTTTTCCCGTAATCCGCGGTCTTGAACGCATACGGCCGGTAGTCGTCGAGTTTGTGCCGGTCAATGGCCACGTACGCTGTGCCCGTCGTGTGGGGAGACGGATCGATGAGGCTCACCAGGCTCCACTCCCCGAATTCTTTCGACGTGACGTTCGCCCAGTGCTGTCCTCCATCGCGCGTCACATGCACCAGGCCATCGTCGCTGCCCGCCCAGATCACTCCCTTTTCGACTGGCGACTCCGCAATCGTAAATACCGTGTCGTAGTACTCGACGCTGGTGTTGTCCTGCGTCAGCGGCCCGCCGGAAGACTGCTGCTTGCTTTTGTCATTTCGCGTCAAGTCTCCGCTGATTGCAGTCCAACTCATTCCTCCGTCTGTAGTTTTGAAGACGGCTTCTCCACCGTGATACAGCGTGTTGGGATCGTTCGGCGAAATCGCAATCGGCGCCGTCCATTGAAAGCGATGCTTCAATTCCGCGGCGCCCGCGCCCATCGGATTCAGCGGCCAAGAAGAGATGTCCTGCTCCTGGCCGTTTGATTTGTCGAAGCGCGTAATTAATCCATCGTAGGAACCGGCATACACCACATTCGAATTGCGCGGGTCGGGAACCACGTATCCCGACTCGCCTCCTCCAACGTCATACCAATCCGGCCGGTCAATCGCAAAACTGTCGCTGCGGCTGGCGATGGCCACCGTCGAGTTATCCTGTTGCGCGCCGTACAGCTTGTAAGGAACAGCGTTGTCTGCGGCCACGTGATAAAACTGGGCCGTTGGCTGATTGGCTTCCGTCGTCCAGCTCTTCCCGGTATCGTGCGAGACGCTGGCTCCGCCGTCGTTCGCGACGATCATCCATTGGGAATGCGTG
>Ga0075436_100002338_pt1 | contig 13085 bp, 8 predicted proteins | sample RhiMethybrSRZTD5_FD_75303 | JGI IMG/M metagenome (GOLD analysis project Ga0075436, IMG submission 75303) | Populus rhizosphere microbial communities from Tennessee, USA - Rhizosphere MetaG P. TD hybrid SRZTD5 | ecosystem: Host-associated > Plants > Roots > Rhizosphere > Soil | place: USA...
TGGTGGTACGGGAGTTCAACTCGTGAATCCGGCCACCAAGGCTCCGATTCCGCAAAACAATCTTGCATCCGCAGGACTCACCATCAGTCCGGTAGCATCTGCGCTGTTCAAGTCGAACTTCTATCCTCTTCCACAAATCAACAGCACGACTTCGAACAATTATTTTTTCAAGAGCGGAAACAGTCTCAACAACGATCAAGGTGACCTGAGAGTTGACTATACGCTCTCGCAGCAGAACCAGATCTTCGGCCGCTGGTCACAGATGAACCTCCGCCAGCCGCAGTTGACGGGCCTCCCGATAGTCAACGCCGGGAGCGGAGCCAACATCGAAGAGCCTGTAAGGAATGCAGTCGTAAATTGGACGCACACCTTCACCTCCAATCTGTTGAATGAAGTGCGAGTGGGATTCAGCGGCGTGCACTTCACCCAAGCCGGTACGACGACAGACGTCTTGGGTAAGCTCGGCGAACAGTTAGGGATTTCGGGTGCGAACTCCATCGCGCCTGGACTGCTCAACATTCAAATCAGTGCCCTTGGACAGGGAAGCCCATCTCTCGGAAACAACGGAGCCGTCCAGATCTTTCACACTACTGAAGGACAGCTCGAGGACAACGTGATTCTTACTCGCGGTCGGCACAGCATCCGCACTGGTTTTCAGTACATCCGCGAGCGTCAGAATTACGACTACGGCGGGAACAATGGTGAATTAGGCTCGCTCAGCATTAACAATCTCACCGGCGCTTCGGAAGCCGACTTCTGGCTTGGCAACGTGGGCGGCGGATTCAGGGATGGCAACACTAATACGCTGTTCGGGCTCCGTGGAAATGTCTACGGCGCATATGTGCAGGATGCATGGCGATTCACGGACAATCTCACCTTAAATCTTGGGTTGCGGTTTGAAGACCACACGCCTCTTTATGAAATCCACGATCAGAGAGTGAACTTCGACGTCAAGACGGGCGCGATCGAGCTGCCAAACCAAAACGGGAATAACCGCGCGCTATATAACAACTATCTCGGTATTGGCGATTGGCTGCCGAGAGTTGGCTTCGCATGGTCTCCCTCAATGTTTGGCGGTAAGACTGTCCTTCGTGGCGGCTATGGAATTTCCGAGTACTTCGAAGGCGGAGGCGCCAACGAAGAGCTCACGCAGAATCCGCCATTCTTCGGAGCTACGGAAAGCGTTCCGGTTACAAACCCTCCGACCCCTGGAAACATCACTGCAGGCTTCGGCCCTTCGGCTGCTCCGTGCCCAGCAATCAACTTCGCCTGCTACGCCGGTATTCGAATCCGAGTGTTCGACCAGAACTTCCGGCCCGCTTTGGCACAGCAGTGGAACTTGACTGTTCAGCATCAATTCAGCAACTCGCTGACTGGTCAGGTTGGCTATGTGGGCCAGCATGGAACTCACCTGCTCAACTTCATGGATATCACGCAGATGATGGGGCTGAACGCTCAGGGTGGCATCGCCAAGCCTGGCCAGTTGATCGCCTCCAAAGTCGCGGCGCCGTTTCTCGGTGGCGGAGCTAAAGGCTCACTGTACGCGGCTGACAACGCTGCTCTCGGTGGCGCCAACGCCATCGCCGGCTCCACGTTCTCCAACGCTTCTCAACGCTATGACGCGTTGCAGGCCGTTCTCAAGAAAACCATGTCGAACGGTCTGGAAACGCAGGTCGCATATACCTATTCCAAGTGCATGAGTAATTCGCCTGGATACTTCGGCACTGGCTGGGGCAGCACGCAAGCACAGAGCTCCGGCGGACAGCCTGGCTGGCAAAACGCTTATGACGGCGCTTCCGATTGGGGTCCGTGCTTCTTCGATCAGAAGCACATCCTGTCGAGCTATGCGACGTATCAGCTTCCAGTCGGTCGCGGAAAAGCTTTCGGGCACGACATGCCCGCGGGTCTGAACGCGATCGTAGGGAACTGGGAGCTCAGCGGAATCGTCACCCTGCACAGCGGCAATGCTCTCACTCTCAATGAATTTGGCGGCTGGGGCAATTTCCAGGGAGATCCCTCCGGAACGAACGGCATCGGAAACTACTTCTTGAGCGAGCGGCCGAGCTGCAACGGTCCGCTGCACACGGTCAACAAGTACGTTCCGGGAAATCCGGCCACCAACACTCCCGGATACATCCAGTGGTTTGATCCCAGCACCGTTACCGACGCAGCTCCAAACACTTTTGGAACTTGCTCGGTTGGAAACGGGCGCGGTGCGGGATACGCGAACGTGGACCTCGGACTTCACAAGCAATTCCCAATTGGGGAAGCCAGGCGGTTTGAGTTCCGCTTTGAAGCACTCAACGCGTTCAATCACCGCGTGTTGAACTTCTCCGGCGGGCCAGCCAGCGGTTCCTTCGATCCGGGAAGTCCGGTTTTTGGACAAGTAACCGGCTCACAAGGCGCGAGACAGCTTCAGTTCGCGTTGAAGTTCTACTTCTGATCGCACGCAGAAGTGAAACGGGAATGGCAGGCGTAACCGCGCCTGCCATTGCTTGTTTTTGAGCAGCTTTTGTACTCGGATTAGGTTCCTTTTCAGCTTATGATTTGGGCTATGTTTCGATGTTCATGTTTTCTGTTAGTGCTACTGATCTCAGGTGGCGCGATGTCCGATGCGCAAAAATCCAAACCTGCCGCCGCCGAATCCGGCTCCGCAGAGCGCGGCCTTGCTCTTGCCGCCGGCGGTCACTGCACAGAAGCAGTACCGCTTTTGCGAAGGGCCGTGAGGAGCGCTACCGACACGGAATTAAAGAAGAAAGTAGGATTAGCCGGACTGCACTGCGCCATGACTCACAATGCGTTCATGGATTCGCTGGTGTTTCTTGAGATGCTGGGCAGAGAGTTCCCCCGTGATCCTGAAGTGCTTTATCAGGCTACGCACGCATATTCCGATCTCTCGCTGCACGCCTCCCAGGACCTGATGCGAGAGGCTCCGTTCTCGTTTCAAGTTCATGAGCTAAGTGCGGAATCTCTTGAAGTACAGGGTAAGTACGACGAAGCGGCTGCTGAGTATCGCAAGATTCTGGAAATCAGCCCGCTCTTGCCTGGAATCCATTACCGCCTTGCGCGAGTGTTGCTTTCCAAGCCTGAACCGACGCCTGAGATTGTGAAGCAAGCCAGGGAGAACTTGGAGCAAGAGCTGGAGCTGGATCCTAAAAATGCCGGAGCCGAATATGTCTTAGGAGAACTCGCCCGGCAAGACAACGATTTGCCAACCGCTATCCACCATTTTTCACAGGCAACGAAGTTGGATACGAGTTTTTCCGAAGCCTTTCTCGGATTAGGTATGTCCCTGGTTGCGACAAAACGTTTTAACGACGCAATTCCCCCTTTGGAGCGTTACGAGAAATTGCAACCTGACAGTCCAACCGGGCACTTTCAGTTGGCGCTTGCTTATGGCGGAGTCGGCAGAAAAGAAGATGCGAATCGCGAAGCTGCACTGCAGCGCGAATCTGCCGAGAACCTGGAGCAGGTAAAGCGCAAGATCGCAGAAGGAGTAATCGGCAGGCAATCTGCTGATCAAAGTAATCAGCAGTCTGAATCCCCCAAGTAGACTCGAATTCTCGTATTCTCTTTGAGCAACAAAAGAAAATTATCTTCCTTGAATCGGCGTGAATTCCTTCGCCTGATGGGTAACGCCGTCGCTGTGGCCAGTGTCCCGCAACTGATGTGCGCCGCAGATTCTCCTAGTTACGCGTTCGCGGAAGTGCCGCCATCGGTCAGCGGGATTACATGGAAGCACACCGCCGGAAAATCGACAGAAAAATATCTTCCCGAATCCACCGGAGCGGGCTGTGCATTCCTTGACTACGACAATGATGGCTGGATGGACATCTATCTCGTCAACAGCGGCAAATGTGATTTCTTCGATCCCAAGCCGCCGCTGCGCAACGCGCTTTATCACAACAATCGCGACGGCACCTTTACTGACGTCACGGAGAAGGCCGGTGTCGCAGGTGGCGGCTATGGGCAAGGCGTTGCAGTAGGAGACTACGATGGCGATGGATTTCCAGACCTGTACGTGACGCAATATGGCCGCAGCATTCTCTATCGCAACAACCGCGACGGCACCTTCACCGACGTGACGGATAAGGCGGGGGTGGCGGCGCCCGGATGGGCGTCAAGTGCAGTTTGGTTCGACTTCGACAACGATGGGCGGCTTGACTTGTTTGTCTGTCGCTTTGTCGATTTCGACAAATCAAAGCATCACCGCTGCATGGCTCCCAACGGTCCGGGCCTCGCAGGGCAGGCGGAGTATTGCTATCCGAAAGCGTATCGACCGATGGCCAGTTGGCTGTTTCGAAACAACGGAGATGGCACCTTCACCGACGTGAGCGAACAAACCGGAATCGCTGCCAATGCCGGAAAGGCCTGGGGAGTGGTCGCAACCGACATTAACAACGACGGCAGAATGGATCTGTTCATCGCCAACGATACCGTCGCAAATTTTCTGTTTGCGAATCGCGACGGCCGACGTTTCGAAGAGATCGGCTTCACATCTGGAGTAGCGTTTGGAAGTTCAGGCACGGCGCGCTCCGGAATGGGTGTCGATTCCGCCGACTTCAACAACGATGGCTGGATGGATCTGTTCGTATCGAATCTCGATCATGAGATGTTTTCTCTTTACCAGAACCGGGGTGACGAGACATTCGACGATAAGATCATGCCTTCCGGAATCGGCACTCCCACGCGATTGATGAGCGGATGGGGGTTAAAGTTCTTCGATTACGACAATGACGGCAATCTGGATCTGATGCTTGCCAATGGTCATCCAGACGATCTTGTGGATCAGCTCCGTCCTCATGTCAGCTATCGTGAGCAGTTATTGTTGTTCCATGGAGATGGAAAAACCTTCGCGGATGTGAGTCAGGAAAGTGGTCCAGCGTTTCGCAAAGCGCTTCCCGCACGTGGACTGGCGCTGGGCGACTTTAACAATGACGGGGCCATCGATGTGCTCGTCACAAATAACGATGAAGCACCCATCCTGCTGCGCAACAACATTGGCACACAGAATCACTGGCTCGGTCTGAAGTTGGTCGGTAAGAAGTCCAATCCCGATGCCATCGGCGCGCGTGTGACGTACCAGGCCGGGGACCTCAGACGCAGTCACATGAAAGTAGGAGGCGGAAGTTATCTCTCCTCGCACGATCCGCGCATGGTGCTCGGTATCGGCAAGAGGACGAAGATCGACTGGCTCGAAGTGAAATGGCCGCAGCCCAGCGGGGCTGTCGAGCGCTTTACCAATCTTCCCATTGACCGCTACGTTACGACGATCGAGGGTACCGGCAAATGGCAGTGACGACACGGGCATGCCTGTTGCTATGCAAATTTCGTCCAGAGTAGGATAGTTGTGTTCCAATCGGCCCTGGTATAGCGAGAGGTAACCAGCAATGCGTCTGAGGCCGTTGTTCGTTTCTCTTCTGTTCTTCTCTCTTCTGTTCTTCTTATTTCTTCCAAGCTCTTCAGCCCGGCAGACACAGCCGCAATTCTCGTGGGCTCCTGTTCCCTTCGATGCAAATGAACCGGCGACTTCAGGATTGAAGGTACTGACGAATCCGCAGGAGCGGTCGGCGGCGCTGCAATTGCTGGATCGCGCGCGGCAGAACTACACGTTCTATGGTCCTCACACTCCGGCATTCACCATGAAGCTCAGCTTCACGTCGAATGGCCCATTGCAGTACGAGGGACAGGGCACGATGCAGGAGACCTGGATCAGCTACGGCGCCGATCGCTGGAGTGCCAGGATCGGCTCTGCGGAGACACTGCGCGTGTTCGCCGGCCGGCATACATGGAGCGATAACCCTGCGGCTCCCATTCCTCTGCGTGTGCAGATGGCGCGCTCGGCTTTGTTGTGGCCGGTAGTGAATCCGCGTCCGCGAGTGATGTTGCGGGCTGGCGCGGCGACGGTGGAAGGGAAAGCTGCAATGTGCATTCTCACGTCAGAGTCGATGCCAGTGGTTGATCAGCCACGGCACTGGCTAGAGAAGGAGTATTGCGTCGATCCCGCAAGCGGAAACCTCCTCCTTTGGTCAGAAGCGCCCGGACATTATGTGCTCTATGACTACACGACTTCTACGGAATTTCAAGGGCACGTCGTTGCAAACGACATCTCGATCTATGAAGCTGGAAGCCGTGTGATAAAGATTCATCTGGATAGCCTGCAGGACGCGAGCGGGGTCGATCCCCAGTCATTGCGTCCAACCGCGCAGCTCGTGGCCAAAGGCCCCAGCTTCGGCCTAAGGCCTCCAGTCAAGTTTCCTATGCGGGTTCCAGCGTCTCAGGGAACGGTCATAAACTTGATTCAGCCTGTCTTTGTACATGCAACCATTGACAAAGATGGACATGCGATAGAAGCCGAAGCTCTCCAAAATTCCAATCCGGAACTGACATCGAGGGCACTCGACTTGGTCAAGAACAGCAATCAAGGTGAGGCTGAAGCACAGAGGGAAGCATTCATCGACGTTGAGTTTCTGCAAGGAAATCAAAGCGCCCAAATCGTGGCAGCGCATTGAACACGTAAGCGAGCGTCGAACCAAGCTGCACCACCTAAACGTAGCTCGCGATCAAAATCGGCGTTAGATAATCGTCATGCCGAAGTCGCTTCGCTTTGAATTTCACTGCTCTGACTGGCATTTAAGAAGGAAGACGATCAAGAATGAGGTTCCCATTAATAGCCCAAATGGTACCGTCCAGTGTTAATCCACGCCATTTCATGCACTTGCATTGACTGCCCTAGTTCTTCTGGCTAGTTTTGAAATGGGATAGTTGTCGTTTCACGGTTATACTTAGAGACAAGGAATGACCCTGTCAACCGAACAAAAGACCGTCCTGCTGCTCAAGCCTCGCGGATTTTGCGCGGGCGTTGTGCGCGCCATCGACATCGTTCGCATTGCGCTCGAAACCTTCGGTGCGCCGATCTACGTGCGCAAAGAGATCGTTCACAACCGCTACGTCGTAGATGACTTGGCAGCTAAGGGAGCGATCTTCGTCGACAGCGTCGAGGACGTTCCCGAAGGCGCACGCGTCATCTACAGCGCGCACGGGGTAGCCCCGGAAGTTCGCGAAGCCAGCAAGGCACGCAAGCTGAAGGTGATCGACGCGACCTGTCCGCTGGTGACCAAGGTTCACGTTGAGGCGATCAAGTTCGCCAAGCAAGGCAATTCGCTCATCCTGGTCGGACACCGCGATCACGACGAGATCATTGGCACGCTCGGCGAAGCGCCGGAGGTCACGCAGGTCGTTAGCTCTCCCCGGGAAGTCGACAACCTGCACGTTCCCGATCCGGAACGCGTCGCCTATCTCACGCAGACTACGCTCTCGCTCGACGAAGCCAAAGACATCATCGAAGCTTTGAAGCGCAAGTTTCCCAAGATCCACGGGCCCCATGCGCAGGACATCTGCTACGCGACCGAGAACCGTCAAATTGCAGTGAAGAACGTCGCCCCACAGGCAGACCTGCTGCTGGTTGTCGGTTCGGAAAACAGTTCCAATTCGAACCGGCTGGTCGAAGTTGCAACTCGTCTCGAGACTCCTGCGTATTTGATTGAGAATTGCCGCGCAATCCGTCCGGAATGGCTGGAAGGCGTGAAGACGGTTGCACTCACGGCCGGAGCTTCGGCTCCGGAATGCCTGGTGGAAGAAGTGGTTGAGTATCTCTCCACAAAGGAGGGCTTCAACCGCGTTGAGGAAGTCGAGATCATGGCGGAGAACGTCCGTTTCGGACTGCCGCCGGAGATCGTGGCCGCGATTCAAGCCGCGCCCTCTCAGACTGCCGTCGCCGCGGAATAAGTAAGCTATGGACGAATCCCCCCGTCGCCCTGTGCAGATGGTGTTTGGCAAAATCGATGACATCGCCAGCCGCGTTGCCGCAGCGGTGGACGGCGCACGTCGATTCCTCTTCTCAACTCAAGATCCCGAAGGCTTCTGGTGCGGTGAACTCGAAGCCGATACCACGCTCGAATCTGATTACATTCTGCTGCACACGCTACTGGGAACGCGTGATGAAGTGCTCCTGCAGAAGGCTGCGCGGGAGATTATTCAGCGGCAAAATGAAGATGGCGGATGGCCGATCTTCCATGGTGGTCCTTCGAACATTAGTGCAACGGTGAAAGCGTATCTGGCGCTGAAGCTCACCGGACACAAGCCCGACGATCCCATTCTGGTTCGCGCGCGCGAGCGCATATTCGCACTCGGCGGCGTGACTGCGGTCAACACCTTCACGAAGATCTATCTGTGCTTCCTCGGCCAATACGACTACGATGCTGTACCGGCGGTCCCGCCGGAGATCGTGCTGTTCCCGAAATGGTTCTGGTTCAACATCTACGAGATTTCGTCATGGTCGCGCGGCATTCTTGTGCCGCTCTCGATCTGCTATGCCAAGAAGCCGTTCAAGAAGATTCCCGACGAGATGGGAATCCAGGAACTCTTTCCCAGCGGCCGACACAACACCGACCTTCGCCTGAAATGGAGCGAGAAGCTCATCAGTTGGCGCAACTTCTTCCTGGTTCTAGACCGGCTCACCCACTGGTTTGAAGCCGTCCATGTACGCCCGCTACGCTCAATTGCGTTAAAAGCTGCAGAAGAGTGGATGATCGAGCACATGGAGATGAGCGACGGCCTGGCTGCAATCTATCCGGCAATCATGAACTCGATCATCGCGTTGCGCTGCCTGGGCTACTCAACCGATGATCCGCAAGTCATCCGCGCCATCGATGAATTTGAGGCGCTCGGAATCGAAGAGGAAGAAACGTTCCGAATGCAGCCGTGCAAGTCGCCGGTTTGGGATACGGCCTATGCGGCATTTGCGCTGGGCGAAGCCGGAGTGCCGCCCACGGATCCGCGCATGGTCTCGGTCGGCGAATGGCTCCTGCAGAAGCAGGTCACGCACAAGGGCGATTGGTCAGTGAAAGTGAAAGACGCGGCACCCGCGGGTTGGTATTTCGAATTCAACAACGAGTTTTACCCCGACGTGGATGATACCGCGATGGTCGCCCTCGGTCTGAGCAAGATTCAGGTGCCAAACGAACGCTATCAGCATGAATCGGTACAGCGAGCGATCGATTGGACCTTCGCCATGCAGTGCAAAGACGGTGGCTGGGCGTCGTTCGACAAAGATAACGACAAGATGATGTTCGAGCACATTCCGTTCGCCGATCACAACGCCATGCTCGATCCGGCAACGGTCGACATCACTGGCCGCATCCTCGAATGTCTCGCAACCTACGGTTACACGCAGAGCGATCGGCGCGTGAAGAAGGCGCTCGAATTCCTGAAACGGAAACAAGAATCCGATGGCTCATGGTTCGGCCGATGGGGCGTCAACTACATCTACGGGACAATGCTTGTCCTGCGCGGCATGGAAGCCATGGGCGTCGACAACCACGAACCTTGCATTCAGCAGGCCGCCGAGTGGCTGCGCATGTACCAGAGCTCGGATGGCGGATGGGGCGAGAGCTGCATGTCCTACGACGATCCGACCAAGAAGGGACTTGGGCCCAGCACGCCGTCGCAGACAGCGTGGGCCATTATGGGTTTGCTGGCGGCAGGCGACACCCGCAGCGATGCGGTGGCACGTGGTATTGCTTATTTGCTGCGAACTCAGCGTAAAGATGGCGGATGGGATGAGCCGCAGTACACGGGAACGGGGTTCCCTAGAGTGTTTTATTTGGCGTATCACCTCTATCGGGTGTACTTCCCATTGATCGCGCTTACGACTTACGGGAAAGTATGTACAGAACGCAATTAGTATTGTCATTCCGACCGTAGGGAGGAATCCCTACTTTCCCAACCCCTATCGTTATAGATAGGGATTCCTCACCGCCAAAACAGGCGGCGAAGAATGACAAGCATCGTAAGGAGAGCTCTTTGCCAGGACCAATCTCACAGATCTGGACGGTATCCACTTACGTCCTCAGACAGAAGCTGAAGGGACGCAAGCGGTATCCGCTCGTGCTCATGCTCGAGCCGCTCTTCCGCTGCAACCTGGCGTGCGCTGGGTGCGGCAAAATTCAGTATCCCGTCCACATCCTCAAGCAGCAGCTTACGCCCGAAGAGTGCTTCCGCGCAGTCGATGAATGCGGCGCGCCGGTGGTCAGCATCCCTGGCGGCGAGCCACTGATGCACTCGGAAATCGAAAAGATTGTCGAAGGCCTGGTCGCGCGCAAGAAGTACATCTATCTCTGCACCAACGCGCTGCTGCTCAAAGAGAAACTGGATCTATTCAAGCCCAGCAAGTACCTCACTTTCTCAGTTCACATCGATGGACAACGCGAGCACCACGATTTTTCCGTCTGCCGCGAAGGTGGATACGACATTGCAGTTGAAGGCATTCGCGAAGCGATCCGTCGCGGCTTCCGGGTCACGACCAACACGACGCTGTTCGACGGCGCTGATCCCAACAGCGTCCGTGCGCACTTCGACGAAATGATGAACCTTGGCGTGGAGAGCATGATGCTCTCGCCCGGCTATTCGTACGACAAGGCTCCCGACCAGAAGCACTTCCTGGGTCGCGCGCGCACGCGCCGTTTGTTCCGCGCGATTTTATCCAACCGAAGAACGAGCTGGCGCTTCAACCAGTCGCCGTTGTTCCTCGAGTTCCTGATGGGCAAGCAGCAGTACTCATGCACGCCCTGGGGCATGCCAACGTTCAACATCTTCGGCTGGCAGAAGCCGTGCTACTTATTGCAGGACGGATACGCGGACACATTCCAGGAGCTGATGGCAGCCACGGAGTGGCACAAGTACGGTACCGAATCGGGAAACCCGCGCTGCGCCAACTGCATGGTACACAGTGGATACGAAGCTTCCGCCGTCGATCACACATTTAATTCGCTGGGCGGATTCCTGCAGACCATCCGCGCGACTTTTGCGAGCCACAAAGACGAAGGCGCGCTAAAGCTGCTCAATGAGTCCGCGCGCCCGGTACACGCGTTTAATCCGCTGGTGCAAATCGAGACGAACAACGAACAACTCACCCGGAGTTGACCAGAAGGCTACGTATCGGTTGAGTCAGTACCGTTCGCGGTAGCGAATGGGTGAAGAGAGGCATATCGAGCTTACCCATCCGCTACCGCGGACGGTACTGACTGAGGTCTACGAAGTACATGTAGCTCCGTGACCTTGATTTCCAACTTCGTGACCTTCGTGGTAACCCAACGGAGTTTTGATGACGCTTAATCCAGAGATCCTCGAAGTAGCCCCAGGCACGCAACACGAAAAACTCGAAGGCTGGATTCCCAACTTAGCAAATGACGAAGACCTTCGTCAGGCTCTGGAGAAGGCCTTTGATTATCGCGGAGACGTGATCATCACGCGCAAGAGCGGAGCCAAAGTAGAGGGCTACGTCTTCGACCGAAGAACCGGAAAAACGCTCGCCGATTCCTTCGTAAGGATCATCCCCAACAACGCCCGTGAGAAGCTCTCGATTCCCTACTCCGATATCGCCGCTCTCAAATTCAGCGATCGCGATCCCGCCGCCGGCAAGAGCTTCGAAGCGTGGGTCAAGAAGTACTGGGAAAAACGGGCAGCCGGCGAAAAGAATATCCAGCTCACACCTGAAGCGCTCGAGTAACGTAAACCGCTAGACCCCACTCTGAGCAGGTAGAATTTCCGCAATGAAATTCAAAGCGCTGTGTTGCTCGCTCGCTCTCTTCCTCCTCGCGGCATCTTCTATGCCGGCTTACGCCTGGGGATGTGAAGGGCACCAGATTGTCGCTCTGATTGCGATGAAGCACCTGCAACCGCAGGTCGCCGGCCAGGTGAACGCGATACTCGCGGCGGCGCCCGTAAACTCTGCCCTTCGCCGATATTGCCGTAATCTCGGTTTGGCGCCCATTGCTGATGCAGCCACCTGGGCCGACGATTACCGAGCTGAGCAGCCCGATACCGGTCCTCTGCACTATGTGAACATTCCGTTGAACGTCACGCGCGACAAGTACGATGTGTCGCAAATGTGCCAGTCCGGCTGCGTGATTGATGCAATCAACAAGTACGTTCAACAGCTCAAAACCAGCAGGGACGCGGCAGCCCGCGGCCAGGCCCTGCGCTTTGTCATTCACCTCGTCGGAGACATTCATCAGCCGCTACACGATGAAGATAACAGCGACGAGGGCGGCAACTGCGTGCCGGTTGCCTTCGAAGATGAAGCGCCGCGCCTGACCAGTGCGCAGCGCGAAGACTATTTCCCGAATCTGCACTCGGTTTGGGATACCGGTCTTCTGGAGAGCCTCCTTGACGATCACGACATGACGGTCGAGGAGTTTGCCGACTTTATTGACATCCGCTATCACTCCCGAGCTGCACGATGGAACGTGGGTCAGCCGATCGATTGGGCTTGGGAAGGGCACGATGCGGCAGCCACTGCATACCGCGCTCTGCCCGCGTTTATTCCCCGTGAGCCGGAAAACAAAGTCGCTTCGTGCGCCGACAACCACATTGGCAAACGTTTAGCGGATCTCCATATTGATTTGGGCGCACGCTACGACGATGTGTCACACCCCATTGTCGAAGAACAGCTGGCGAAGGCAGGTGTGCGCTTGGCGACGCTGCTCAACTCCGCTCTCGGGAGTAGCCGCTAAGTGACTTGTCTGTCTGTGCGTTAGAATCGGCCTTCACCTCCTCGGAAACGCAATCCGAGCGACGACATTGCCTCGTTCTTAAGGAGAGGAAATGAGCTCGGCAACGAGCGCCAAAGATCATCCCCAGGTGACGGATTCCATGCTGATCTCCCGCATCCGCGGCGGCGACCAAGACGCTCTCGCTGCGCTGCATGACCGTTACGCGCAGGTGGTGTATTCGGTGGCGCTGCGCGTGCTGGGCGATACCGCGCAGGCTGAAGACATCCTGCAGGAGATATTTCTGCAACTCTGGAGAAAGCCCGAGACCTTCGACTCGAATCGCGGCAGTCTCGGCGCCTGGCTCGCCGTGATCGCACGGCATCGTGCCATCGACCAGTTGCGCAGGAGGCGTCCGGAGTTGGATATCGACGATGTAATAATTTGGGTCGATTCCGATTTGGAACAGACGGCGGACCGCAATCGGGCGATTGCCAAAATCCGCAGCGCAGTCGAGCAATTGCCGCCCGAACA
>Ga0075436_100002339_pt1 | contig 13084 bp, 18 predicted proteins | sample RhiMethybrSRZTD5_FD_75303 | JGI IMG/M metagenome (GOLD analysis project Ga0075436, IMG submission 75303) | Populus rhizosphere microbial communities from Tennessee, USA - Rhizosphere MetaG P. TD hybrid SRZTD5 | ecosystem: Host-associated > Plants > Roots > Rhizosphere > Soil | place: USA...
CGGCGGCGGCTCGCTGCGTGACCGTGCTCGGTACTGCCTGTACTGTCCGTTCGTCAGCCATACCTTCTCCTTGCGAAAGTGTCCGCGCGCGACGCGCCCGAGGATCGCGGCACGGAGTCACTGCATCGATCGGAACTGGAGTATGTAAATTTATTCATAGAGTTTGTCAAGTGGCGTAAACGTCACCCAACACGGCGGATTACGTCTCGTAAATCTTCCCGACATCCCGAACCCGTCCCATTTGTCGGACCAATGACGCCGCGGGGTGGCCGGCACGACGTCCGAATCTTGCTGAACGGCGACGCGATCTTTCCGACGCCCGAGCACTGGCGCGACACCGATATCCGGATCGAGGGCCCGGCCGTCGACGAACGCAGCCTGTAGCCACTCGAGAACTGGCTCGAAACGACGAAAGAGGCGATGGGCGGCGCCGCGTACTTTCCACGCGCGCAGCCCCGGGGTTCTGTCGCCGCTCAGGTCGTGCGCAGCTCGCCGGCGGGTGGCAGCTTTGCCATGTACAGCACGCTCCTCCTCGCCTTCAGTTCGGCGCGGCGATCGCTGCGCATCACGAATCCCTACTTTCTACTCGACGGCACGATGCGAGACGTCGTGATCGATCGCGTACGGCGCGGCGTTACCGTCGAGGTCCTCGTGCCGGGGACGATCGATCACAAGTTCGTCCGGCAGGCGAGTCGCGCGACGTGGGGGCCGTTGCTCGAGGCTGGCGTCAAGTTCTTTCGAGTACCGCCCGGCGCTGCTGCATGCGAAAACCATCGTGATCGACGGCATGTGGGCCACGGTCGGCAGCACGAATCTGGACAATCGATCCTTTGCGATGAACGAAGAGCTCAATGTGATCGTGTACGATCGTGACGTGGGGCTGACAATTCGACGGAATCTTCGCCGCCGATCTGCGCCACGCCCGGCGGGTGACGTACGAGTAGTGGCGACATCGCGGCGTGAGGGCCCGGCTCTTCGAGCTGGTGGTTGCGCCGGTCCGCGATCTCCTGTACACAATCGCTGAATCGGCGTTGCCGGTCCTGACACCAGCGTGAAGACACTTCGTCGTGCCACAATCGCGATCGCGGCGGCCGTCCTGATCGCCGGTTGCGCTTCCACGCCAACCGGCCCGAGCGTCATGGTCCTTGCCGGTAGCGGCAAGACTATCGAGCAGTTTCAGACGGACGACGGCACGTGCCGACAGCTCGCTTCGCAAGAGATAGCGAAGACGTCCGGCGGCGACGTGCCGGCCCAACAACGCTACGACATGGCGTACATGCAGTGCATGTACGCCAAAGGCCACCAGGTGCCGGTGCCGGGCGGACGGTCTGGTTACAATAGCTCGGCGCCGCCGACGTCGCCACCGCCGCGCTGAAGCGGCATTCCCATCGCGGTGGGAGGACGCAGAACCCCTGCGACTCGACGCCGAGCGCGACGTTGAACTTGCTGCGGTTGTCGTTCGTGCGTTAAATCCCTGATATTCGGCTCGCACGCTCGGCAAAATGCGGCGGTTCGCGGCAGAATCCGCGACCCACACGCAACCAGTTCTTACCGTGTTCTCGTGGCGCGCTAAGGCACCGGCCGTCGATCCGGTCTGAAGGCGGCTTCGAGGCCGTGAGCCCCCGTCACGTGACCAGGGCCTCGGCACCAGCGGCCCGCGTGCTGCGGACGCCCCTCGGCGTCGCATTCGACGCCCTTGTCGGAACCGATCCACAGAGGAAGACCGCAGGCAGCGTAGAGCGGAAACAGATCGCGTAGGTCGAACGTTAGTCTATTCACCGAGGAACGTTAGCACAGCGTTTCACTGCTCACCAAGCCCGAAACGCTCGGCGCAAGTCAACGCTTGAATCGATTGCCGCGCGCGTGAGACGTTCGCGGCATGAACGCACTCATCGCTGCGGTGGTCGCCATGCTGCTGCTCGTTCCCTTCTGGCTCCGCAAGCCCGGCCCTGCGTTCGCTGACGGGACGTACGCAGACCCGGCGCTCCAGGCGCCCGCCGATCATGGACACTGGGGCTGCGAGAGCTACGTCCTGTTCCGACCGACGCCCAAGCACGAACGCGGCGCGCACATCGAGGCGCTGCGCCAGGACAGACGCGACCACGGCACAGGCATGGCGCTGCCCCGGCCATAGACATTCAGGATCGATATCAGCCGGCGGCGCCCACGCCGTTGGCGGTCACAGCACCACCGCCGCACGCGCGTCCGCCCGTCCGTTCACTCCACCTCCCCACTTGTCCCCTCTGATATCTCGCTCTGATCCACTGCGGGGATTACGTCCTGCCGAATCAGATCATCGAGCAAGTACGCTGGAATAATCCCAGCCATCCCCGCTACGTTCGTCACAAGAACCGGCGCCTTGATTTCAACGAGTTCACCTCGATGCTTCTCCGTGAAACTCCCTTTCACAACGCCGAGCAGTTTGGGTAACGGCAGGCCCCTGTGGTCGCGATGTCCGAGGTACACAAACACCGGCGATCCGCTGCTGCCGCCGAACGCGTTAATCGCCGCGAGGATCACGCGAACTGGGTAGTCCTCCCAGAAAACGGGCTCATCCGGGACTAGCGCGACCCTGCCAAATCGCGCTACCGGCTGATTGCGAGATTCACCAACATGCGGATTGAAGAGACCTAGATACATGACTTCCGCACCTACGCCAAAACCGGGCAGCTTCAAATCTTCGCGGGTCGCTATGAAATCGTTAGCCGCGAGATACTGCGCGGCGATCCGGACATCCGGGTCGATCCCGGGAAGCTCCGCAAGATCGATCGTGGGGTCACTGGGCAGAAGCACCTTTTCCTCATGGAGCGGAATGAGCGTCGTCCCTGAGCCCTGAACGTTTACCCTCACCAATGTCCGAAGCCTTTTCCCCTCCTTGTCGAAGATTAAGTGCCGGGCCGTAACCAGGAACCTGTGGTTCAGCCCGGGCTTTGCTGCACTCGAATAGTTGATAAAAAAACCGGTCCCGACGGGAACGGGCGCGCTGGCGTCACTCTCCTCATAGATGATGGTCACGATCTCGCCAAGAATTTGCGGTACGCGCTGAAACGGACTAATTACGAGCGGTACGACCGGCGCGCGGTCATCGGGTTTGTCGGCCATCACGCGCCCTCCCGCTCGACGATGCGCAGGGCCCGCTCGGGCTGCTCCTCCGGTGCCGGTCGAGGTCTTCCGCCATCGCGGCGAGTTCTTCGGCGATGAAGGCGCCGGCGCGCTCCGCATCCTCGGCCCACAGCCTCAGGCACGTCACGATTTCCGCCTGAGGTTTTTCTCGCGAAAAGAGTCGGCGCACACGAGCCTCGGCGTTGAAGCGGTCCTGCACGGCGACGGCGTTGACTTCAATCCGGAAGCCGCGATAATCGGGCACGACCATCATCGCCGCTACCAGCAGCGTGGCGTGTCGGTCCTACGCTGAGAACCGCATCGCTGCAGCTCGAGTCTCATGCGCTCTCCTCGCCCTGCGTCCGCCGGATCGCCAGCAGCAGGATCCCAAAGGACATCACGCCGGCGCCGGCGAGCCCGCCGGGCCAGGGGCTCACGCTGACGCCTGCTGGGCGATGCCCCAAATCGATGTCACGAATCAGTTGACGGAGACGAGCGGTGTCCGCGCTCGACAATTCCCGCTGGATCCAGACCGCCTCGCGCGTCGTCGTTTCGTGGATCGCGTAGGAGACTGAGATCGAGCCGATCGCCAGGCCCGCTAGGACACAGCACCAGGCGAAGGTGCGCGCGTTGATCGCGGCTCTCATCAATTCCTTCACTTCACCACGTCTGGAATGAGCCGACTCAGTACGTATAGAGAGGCTGTCAGGAAGAGGACCTGCACGGCTAGGGTTAGCCAGTACATCGTCGGACTTTTCCGCCTCACAATGCGCATTCCTCCTCGCAGCCTTAAAATTCCACTCTTGAGTTCTGCGCTCAGACTTGCCGTGAGAAACACCGCCAGGCCACCGACTAGAACCGCTATAACGGCTGTTCGCAGTGCTTGAAGGAGAGTCACTTTCCCTTCGGTCCCCGCGGGTCCACGGTGTGGAACTGGGTTTCGAGAACGGACCCGATTCTCGCGAAACTGAGGTTGACGATGATGGCTGCCGCCTTGGTGAGTGCCTCGGCTCGCTCGGCGCTCGACACCTCAGACGCTGCGCGCACGATCGTTTCGACGGTGCCATTGACGATTTGAAGTAGCTCGTCTCTCGCGGGCATCTGCTGCGGTGCGGCGGTACACAGCGCGATATAGCGTTGCTGCCCGTCAAGAATCGTGTGCGTTACGATGCCGAGGAAATCTTCCGGCGTCATGCGAAGATCCTCCCGACACTCACGGAGTGCTTTTACGGAAACAGCGGTTTGCGATGTCGGATACGACCCCGCGCGAGCATATCTGTCCTGGTTGTTTCTCGCTCCATATCGAACGCGTCCGGCCGCGCGGCATTTTGGATCACCTAGTACGGCTCGTGGGCTGGCGAGTCTATCGCTGCCGCAACTGCGGAACTTACTTCTACGACCGACCCCTCCCACGATAGGCTGAGTAGCGTTAATCGACGATATCACCGACGCGTACCTTCAATGCCTCCGCGAGCCTGGCCACTACGCTCAGCCGCGGATCCTGTTTGCGCGTCTCGAGTTTATTGAGGTAGACGCGGCTGATTCGCGCTCGACGCGCGAGCTCCTCTTGGCTCCATCCCCGCTGGGTGCGTATCTTCCGGAGTCTCATCGCCAGTAGCCTCAGTGCTGGCAGTGTAGTAAACGATCGTTTACTAGTCAACGGGTCGGCCGATCGACCTCGGCTTGGTCGTCTTCAGTTTGTCCAATACTTTGCCCTCCAAAACTTTCCCCTGAGATACGACTGCGCTGGACAATGAAGCGCACACTTTGCCCTGGGGTACGACTGGGGCTCCACGAGAAACGCGAGGTTTGCCGGCGCCTTTCAGGACGAAGCACCCCTAAATGGCGCGGCGTCTGCAACCCATCGATGTATGGAATACGAGAACTCTCGCCGATGCGCCCTTTGGGTCAGCCCCCGGGCATTCGTCGTGGCCGAGGAACTCGCACACTCAATCGGCCTCGACGTCGATACGTTCATAGAGAGCACCGTGCTGGCGCTACGTGAACACGAAGCGTCAGAGGGCCGGCCTCGGGCTCGAGACGCAGCAGTCGAAAAGGGCCACGTCATATCAATGGCCGATCGCAAGGAGCGGCTACGCCGGTTAGGATGAGTGATCCCCGGCAGGCCCATGAACACTACGCAGGGCTTTCTGAACTGTCCGGTCGGACCCTGCTCGTGGTTGAGGACGACGACGATGTCGTCGACATGCTTGCCACGCTGCTTGGGAGATACGGCGTCCACCTCGTGCGAACTCGTACGGTCGCTGACGCTCGTGCGATCGCTGATGCCGTCGCCTACGTCGACATTGCCCCGAGTCCAGTGGGACAGCCTCGCCCGGCGCCGAGCCGTCATCTCTACATGAAGACCGCTGATGGACCGTTGCGTCGGTGGGGGCGCCGATTGAGTGGTCGTTGGTGATCGGACGAAGCCTTCGAAGTTTGGGACAGCGCGGTGATGGCAGATGTCTTCCGCCGTCGCACGCGGCCGTGTGCGTTGAGGTCGTTCGGTTGCTGACGGCGCTGGGTTGCGTAGCGGCCTACTGTGCCCTGGCCTTCGGCCTCGACCTCTCCATTCCATGATTTCCAACTCTCCCGCGGCGCGACGTGGCTCGAGCCGACGCTGACCGTCGAGCTTACCTACAGTGAGCTGATGGAGGGTCGGCTGCGCGATCCGGTGTACCGCGGGCTCGTTTAAGCCCCACCGATCGGTGGGCACGTCAGTGGCCGTCGTCTTGCAGCTGTATGCGCACCGAACGACGGACCGAGTCGGACGCGGACGCGCCGTGACGTCGATTGAGGGAATCACGTCACTGCCGCGCTGGCTCTGGCCCGTCGTTCAGCCTGCACGTCGATCCACCAGCCGGTCCCTATAAATCCTGAGCTCTGCCGGAAGGAGGTTCGAGGGATGCCCGCGAACGCAGTTCTCATTGCGGTACTCATCATCGATCGCCCCCTGTGCGCTCACTGCATCTCGCGAAAATCCGGGCTCGCGGTGGACGCGATCGAGTCGTACCTCAGCCACGTAGCGCGCAAAGTCCCAGTGAATCGCAGCAATGACCGCTGCCGGGCCTGTGGCGAGCCCACCGAAGTAGTTTCGATATCTGGGATGGTTCGAAATCCATGATCCGACGGCTCGTCGACCGGCTGCTCGACTGGTGGTTGCGGAGGAACCGGCGACGTGCGCGGCTCGAAGCCTGATATGGTCACCGTCGCAGACGTGCTGAGCGAGCGCACGCCCGTGTGCCTAGAGTGCCTCGCGCAGCGTACGTCCCTCCGAGTCGACGAAGTACTCCGCGAGCTCGACGCCATACCAGCGTTCCGCTTTGCCGAAGGTCGCTGCGTCAGCTGCACTGCGCAAGGCTCAGTCATCGAGGGTCCGTGACCTGGGAGCCCACCTCTCTGTCAGCATCGTGCGGATAAGGAGTTCGATGCGGACGTAGGGGAGCAGAAAGTGCAGGCGGCAGCGAGACATGGGTCAGTGCAAAGCGTGCGAGCGTTGGACGCTCGTGTATTCGCTTTTCGGTGTTCAGAGGAGAACATGAAGGAGTCTTCACTGGCGCGCCGTCAACAGACAACCGGATTGAAGCATCAATGTCGTAACGTCTATACTCGTAAGTGCCCTCTAGGGGCGGCTGCACACAGTTACGGGGGACAGCGTGCCGCTCAATTCAGCGCGCATTGCGGTTCTGATCATGGACCGGCCCCTCTGTCTCCAGTGCATTTCTGCGAAAACGGATCTACCGCTCACCGAGGTGGACCGCTATCTCGGGATCATTGAAGCGTCACTCCAACTCGACCGCCACCAGCACGCGCGCTGCCACGCGTGCGGCATCGAAACCGCCGTTTTTGCGCTGCACCGCATAGAGTAGCCGCCGCTCAGATAAACGCCTCGGCGTCACGCATCACTAGCCGGAGTGCCCGAGTAGTCTCAAGCCCCACCGGTCGCTAGGTGTGTCGGTGGCCGTCACCTTGCAACCGTATGCGCACCGAACGACGGGCCGAGTCAGTCGCGTCTTGCCAGCTAGCCGGGCCAGTGTGTCTGTCACTGACGCGCTGGCTTGGGCCCGTCATTCTTCTGCAGGTCAATCCAGCGTTGGGCCCAGATGAGCGCGCTGTGCTCGGCGTGATCCGGGCGCAGCTTGTAGCAGGTCACGGTGTCAACGTGCGGCTTGTCCGGAGACAGTGTGCGCCGGATGCGCACCTCGGCGTTCCAGCGGTCACCGGCGCTGACCGCGTTCACGTCGATGCGGTGGTCGCGGTAGTAGTCGACGATCACGCGCCCTTCTCGATCTCTATCATCTGGCTTCTCACAATGACAGGTCGGGCTCCGGCCATTGTGAGACACACGAGGAGGGGCGAGGTTCTGCAGCGTCGGAACGATCTCGGCCTCAACGTGATCGTCTAAGACCTCGCGGGGAACGAACACATGGTGCAGGACCGTGCCTGTGGTGTCGTTGATGATTCGGTAGGACTGCGCGACGCGGTCCTTATCTTCGTAATCGTAAACGGAGCACCCCACAAAGGACTCTTCCAGGAATTCCGAAATGAGCGAGACTTTACGCCGGTCCAGTGGCATCACGGCCGGCGGACGGTCAATTCCACCAACCGGCCCGCGCATTGTAACTGCGCAGCTTGAGCGCCTTCGCAAACTCATGCTTCACCACTGGCCACGCCTTGGGAGCCCACCTCTCCGTCAACATCGTGCGGATGAGAAGTTCGATGCGGACGTAGGGAGCAGAAAGGGCAGGCGGCCCGAGTGTCTACTCAATGACCTGATCTGCGCGCAGCAGCAGAGACGGCGGGATGGTGAGGCCGAGCGTCTTGGCCGTCTTGACGTTGATGACGAACTCGAACGTCGTGGGCTGTTCCACTGGTAGGTCACTCGGCCGCGCGCCTTTGAGAATCTTATCGACGTAGATGGCCGCGCGACGAAATAGTCCCGAGAGGCTGGGGCCGTAAGACACGAGACCGCCCGCGATCACGTTTTCTTTCACCTGATACATCGTGGGCAGCCGATGCGTGGCTACGAATTGCAAGATCCGGCTCACGAACAATTGATGTACGGAATCGCCGGTCACCATCAACGCCTCGGGCCGCGTTTTCATCATGGCCGCGAAGGCGCCATCGAACTCGTCGGGGCCACTCGCTTGCACTGCTACCAATGTCATTCCCATGGCCTGGGCGCCGACCTGAACGTGGTCGAGTTGAAACACACTAGACGCATTCCGCGGGTTCCACAGAAGCGCGACACGAGAGACCCCTGGGAGCACCTCTCGCACCAACTCGAGGCGCTTAACACTGAGGTCGGCGCCGAGACCTGTGCTACCCGTGATATTGCCTGCCGGCTTCGCAAGACTCGGGACGAGCCCGGTTTGCACAGGTTCGCCAACGCCGATCATGACGACTGGAACGGCCGTCGTTGCCTGCTTGGCCGCCTGGGTCGCCGGCTTCCGTACGTAACAATGACATCGACGCCTCGTTGGACGAGCTCCTTCGCGAGCGCGGGTAATCGATCGATATAGCCCCCAGAAATTCGCCGTTCGTATACGATGGTTTTCCCTTCGACGTAACCGAGCTGGCTCAGCCCCTGACGCAACGGCTCCCAAAATTCCGCGTAGTCAAGCAGACCGAGCCGAGCAATCGTCGTCGCTGAGTGCGCCTTGGCAGCCGGTACAGCGAGCATCGCTCCCACGCCACTCACGAACGTGCGCCGTTTCATTCGATCACTTGATCCGCCCGCAGCAGCAGCGACGGCGGGATGGTCAGGCCGAGGGCCTTGGCGGTCTTGAGGTTGATGACGAACTCGAATTTGTTCGGCTGCTCGATCGGAAGGTCGCCGGGCTTGGCGCCGTTGAAGACGAGAGCGACGTAGGCCGCCACGCGCCGAGAGACCCACGTCTGGCTGCTGCCATACGACATAAGGCCGCCGTCCTCGACTTGTTCGGCCCACTCGTACATGGCGGGCAGCCTGTGCTTCGCGACGAGATCGATGATTCGCTTTCGGTCCCGCACGAACGTGGGACTGTTGGCGACGAAGAGAGCGGACGGACGCTCGGCCACCAGAGCGTCGAAGGCGCGGTCGTAATTGCCGTCCTGAACTTCAGTCACGACGAGTTTGAGGTTGAGGGATGCCGCCGCCTTCCGCGCCTCCGGTACCTGCCCCTGGGCCCCCGAGTTGTCGGGGGAGAGAAATCCGATGCGCGTGGCCCGCGGCATCATTTCCTTGAGCAGCTCGAGCTTCTTTCCGACCAGCGTGATTCCCGGCGCGATCAGCACTCCGGTGACATTGCCTCCCGGCCGCGCGAGGCTCGCCACAAATCCGGCCGCGATGGGATCGACGCCGCCGTACATGACGATCGGAATCGTCGTCGTCGCGTCCCTGGCCGCCCTGATCGCGTTAGGGGCGACCGCGACGATGACGTCCATCTTGAGCTGCACCAGTTCACGCGCTAGCTCGGGGAGCCGTTCGATTCTGCCTTCGGCAAATCGGTGCTCGATGACGAGGTTTTGGCCTTCGACATAGCCCAATTCGCGCAGGCCCGTGGTCAATGAGATCATCGCCGACCTCGGAGTTGGAGGTTCCGGCACGATCTGCCGAAGGACGCCCAGGCGATAGATCCGTCCCGTCTGCTGCGCCTCGGCTACGAGCGGCGCGGCGAGCGCGGCTCCGAGACCAGTGACGAAAGCGCGGCGGTCCACTACTCTATGACCTGATCCGCCCGCAGCAGCAGGGACGACGGGATCGTGAGGCCGAGCGCCGCCGCGCTCTCCGAGGATCAGCCCTTCAGCTCCTTCTTCAGCTCGTTGAGGAACCGCCAGTCGGTGCCCTGCGCGATGATCTTCTTCGGGGTGCTCTTGATGATGCCGGCCTCCTGAAGGCGAAGGGCCCAAAACCGCACCGTGTCCTCCGATTCGTACTCCCGCCACTTGAAACCGATCTCCTTGACCGACTGCAGGACGTATTCGTATTTGTCGGCGACGCCCCTTCCGACCATGAGGCGGGCGGCTCGCTCCGGCTGGGCTGCGCACAGGTCAGTGGCCTTCAGCATTGCGCGGAAGGCTCGCTTCGTTGCCACCGGGTTCTTGCGGACGAATTCGCGGTTTGCGGCTGCCATGCAGCAGAAGTACTGGGACCAGGGCTGGTCCGTGCCGAAATTTATCAGCACGCGGCCGGTCTTCTTCGCGCGCATTTCCTGAGGTTCGGGCGCAAAGCCCATGAACGCGTCGATCTTACCTTCGGCAAAGAGCTTGATGGACTTGCCCGGCTCATGATTTATCCATTTAATGTCCTTCGTCGGATTGAGGCCCACAAAGGAGACCAGGCCGGCGACGAAGGCTTGGCGGCTACTGCGTTCGGGAGCGGCTACTGTCTTGCCCTTCAGATCCCGCAACGTGCGTACCGAATCGTTAACGAACAGCTCCCAGCAACCCGTGTGGAGTCCTCCGAGGATGACGATCGGCGCGCCGACGTCGAGCTCCATCAAATGGGCGGCTGTATCGTTCTGGGTGATGTCGATCTTTCCCTCGGCAAGCGCCTTGGTAGGTCCTTCGTTAAGCGGGGTCTTGACATACTCAACCTCAGTGAATCCCTCGGCCTTCAACAGGTCTTCCGCGACGTAGACAGGTGCGAAACAGGTGATCGGCGCGTCGTGGATGCGGATCCGGGTCGTCTCCGGCGGCGGCTCGGTGGCGGGCACGGAAAGCGGGGCAAGCAACGTCGTTGTGCCCGCTGCGGTCAGCCCACGAAGGAACTCGCGTCGGCCGAAGGTACCCATGGAAGCCCTCTCTGTCCGCGGTGACTTACCCACCCAGGGCATACAAGTCTATACACTGCCTGCTCGCGACGACAGCGTCGCCGTTGGCAACGACTAGAACTGCGATCGGGCGGATGATAGTTGACATAGTCCGATCCCTTCCGGTTCGCGATTACGAAGCCACTACTCGATAACCTGATCCGCCCACAACAGTAGCGAGGGCGGGATGGTAAGGCCGAGGGCTTTGGCGGTCTTCAAAGAAAAATCGAGTCGTACTCACTTGAGTAGTTCCGCCAATTGGGCTCGCACATTGCGGCGTGCCTGCGCAGTCGCCTCGGGATTAAAACCAATCGTTGCCCCCTTCCGCGCGCACCGCGCCGTGTCACTGGCGGATGGAAACGGCCCCATGATGCTCGCCATCTGAAAAGCGCAGTCAGCGCCGCTGTCCACATTCGTAAGACGAACGAACGAGACTTCGCTCATGTCAAACCCGTGGCTGGCTCCCGGGTAGACCGTGATCGTCGCGTCCTGACCCGAGGCCCGAAGAATCTCCACTAGGCGGACGCACGGTCCGGCTGGAGTCCAATCATCCAGTTCACCGATGTGAATCCGCATCGGGGCGGAAATGCGCTCCCGTTCCGGGTACACCGTGTTGCAGTAGGGATAGAAGGGCAGGAAGGCACGAAACGCGGGTTGGCCCGATGGAGCAAAAGTCTCCTTGGCCCAGGCGGTCGATGCGCCCATCGTGAGAAGGCCGCCGTGCGAGAAGCCCATCAAGGCGACTCGTCGAGGATCGATCTTCGGATGGGTGACGAGGATCCGAAGCGCACCGTAAGCGTCTGGAATGCGCTGCGTCCCTGTCAGAGTCCTCGCGTTCGTGCAGACTTCGATCAGATTGCGCCCACCAAAGCTATCGACGACGAAGGTTGCATACCCCCACTCGCGGAGTACCGATGCCCAAGCAACCGCCGCGCGGTTGATCCCACCGCATCCATGTGCGAGCACGACGGCCGGAAACGGACCGGCGCCGGACGGCAACCCGAGCTCACCCGAGATCACCACCCGGTCCCCAGTGGTAAAGCGTGAGCCGTCGGATGTTCGCACCAGACTTCCTGCAGTCGCGAACCAAACAGTTCCGGAGTCCGTGGCGGTCAGGTTGGGCTTCACCTCCTTCAACGCGGGTGCACACCCGGTGCACATCATCACGAGGGCACAGCCTGCAAGCCATGTCTTCATGTCTCTTCACCTGTAATGGGCTGACGTAATTGGGCTGACCACGGCCAGCGGCGCGGCGAGCACGGCTCCGAGGCCAGTCACGAACCCGCGACGGTTCACTCGATTACCTGATCGGCGCGGAGCAGGAGCGACTGCGGGATCGTCAGCCCAAGCGCCTTCGCGGCCTTCAGGTTGATGACCAGCTCGAACTTGGTAGGCTGCTCCACCGGCAACTCGCCCGCCTTGGCCCCCTTGAGGATCTTGTCCACATACGTAGCGGAGCGTCGCCACCCGTCTGTGAAGCTCGGCCCGTAGGCCATGAGGCCGCCAGCGTCTGCGTATTCTCTTAGTCCAAATACGGACGGCAGCCGATTCTTCTGCGCCAAACTCGCAATCTCGCTCCGGTTCCGGAACCCCACGGAGAATGAAGCAACCGTCACCGCCTCGGCGCGTCCTGTCGTCAACGCTGAGAACGCGCGATTGAAGTCGTCGGCCCGTGTCACCTCGACGGATTGGAGCTGCAAACGCAGCGACCGCGCAGCACTCTCCGTTTCTTTGTACTCAAGAATGCCTCCCCGGACGTCCTGATTCCAGACAATGCCTACTCGGGAGAGCCCGGGTACGGCTTCCTTCAGGAGCTCCAGCCGCTTGACGCTGAGCTCAGGGGAGATGCTGCTGAGGCCGGTGACATTCCCGCCGGGGCGCGCGAGGCTCGCGACGAAGCCTGTCGCAACCGGATCGGTGCTGTTGGCCATCACGATCGGAATCGTCTGAGTCTGTTGCCTAACGGCCGCGATGCCGGGATCGGTGGACGTCACGATCACGTCCACCTTCAGGCGCACCAGCTCGGCGGCGATGTCGGACATCCGCTCGGCCTTCGCTTCGGCGAAACGGCGTTCCACCACGATGTTTTGACCCTGCAGATAACCATGCTCCCGCAGGCCCTGGTCGAACGCTGCGGCGAAATGCGAAGAGGTAGCCGGAGCGCCGGGATGGAGAACACCGATGCGGGG
>Ga0075436_100002340_pt1 | contig 13082 bp, 12 predicted proteins | sample RhiMethybrSRZTD5_FD_75303 | JGI IMG/M metagenome (GOLD analysis project Ga0075436, IMG submission 75303) | Populus rhizosphere microbial communities from Tennessee, USA - Rhizosphere MetaG P. TD hybrid SRZTD5 | ecosystem: Host-associated > Plants > Roots > Rhizosphere > Soil | place: USA...
GAGACGATTAGTTATGAGATCGAACGCTTCGACGGACACGAGTGTCTCGCTTGTTTCCTGTCCGTAAGCGCCGACGTTTTGAATCGGAGTCGCGCCGACGCGCCCTGGAATTCCGGACAAGCATTCGACTCCCGACCAGTTATTAGCTACGCACCGGGCTACAAGCGAGTCCCACTCTTCGCCTGCGCCTGCGGCAATCACAACTTCGTTATCATCTAAGCGCGATTCGATTCCCGTAATGCTCACACGCAACGTGAGCCCGGGAAATCCGGCGTCTGCTACTATGACGTTACTGCCTCCGCCTAAAACAAAAAGAGGATGCGCTCGCCGGCGCGCCCATGCAGCACCGGCGATCAGGGCATCGGTCGTTGTGATGTCGGCAAAAAATTTCGCCGGACCTCCGATGCCGAGCGTAGTCATTGGAGCGAGTGGGACGTTCTCTCGCAACAATTCTTCAAAAGTCTGTTGCGCGGTGGGCATAGATTCGGTTGTGATTCTCTCTCGAATTGAACCTCGCGGACGCGGCGCCAATCGCAATCCGAGTCACTCGAACCCTACATTGCCGCGCTGCAATGAGTCCAGTATCATCACACGGATTAGAAGGAGGAACTATCATGAAGAATGCGATTGCAATGCTTGTTGTGTTGTTTTTTATTTCGAGCGTGGCTCCGGCTTTCACTCATCCCGAATCGAGCGATGGAAAGATCACCGCCGAGGAAAGAGCGAAGGCAATCAAGTTGCTGATGGATTCGCAAAATGAGTTTTTGTCCTACGTCGAGAAGCTCACAGACGAGCAATGGAACTTCAGACCGGCGCCGTTCAAATGGACGGTTGGCGAAACCGCCGAACACATCGCGCTCGCGGAAGGCTTGTTGTACGGTGCGATGGAGCGCGCGCTTGCCGCTCCCATAAATCCGGACTGGGAGACGAAAACCGCCGGCAAAGAAGCAACGCTCGACAACATTCTTGCCGCTCGACGAGGAAAAGCCAACGCTCCCGAACCGATTCAGCCTCTCAAACGAAAAATGTCGAGGGCGGACATTATGATCCTGTTCAAAGAGAGCCGCGCAAAATCGCTCAAGTTCATCGAGACTACCGATCTGCCGTTGAAGGCGCACACACTCGACCATCTTTTTCCGATCTTCGGCACTCTGAACGCTTATCAGTGGTTCATCTATATTCCCGAGCACAATTTTCGCCACAACAAGCAGATCGCGGAAATCATGAGCAACCCTGCTTTCCCTAAATGACCGAGACGATGCCTGAACAATTCAAAGTCGAGGTCAATGAGGACCAGAGCGTCACGGCCGTCGCTTATCCGGCAAACAAAAGGAATCGCGTTGGAGTCACCCTCATTCTCGGGCACGGAGCAGGCTCGGGACAAGCGAGCAGTTTTATGGTGAGCTTTGCAACGCAGCTTGCAGCTCGCGGAATCGATACGGTCACCTTCAACTTTCTTTACACCGAACTCGGCCGCCACGTGCCTGACACCAAAGACAAGCTCGAAGGCTGTTATCGAGCAGTGATCGAGACAGTTCGAGCGCACAAGAAGCTTGGTCGCAACAAGCTTGCGATAGGCGGCAAATCAATGGGCGGACGAATCGCATCGCAAGTCGCCGCCGAAGGAGTCGGTGAATTAACGGGGCTGGTGTTTCTCGGTTATCCTCTGCATCCGCCGGGCAAGCCCGAAAAGCAGCGTGCGGAACATCTGGCTGGAATCAAGGCGCCGATGTTGTTTGTTCAAGGCTCGCAAGACGTCTTCGGCACGCCCGACGAATTGCGGCCCATCATCAAAACGCTGAACGCTTCAACTAAGCTGTACGTCGTCGAAGGTGGAGATCACTCTTTCAAAGTTAAGAAGAGCGCCGGCATCACTCAAGAAGAGGTTTACCAGTTAGTACAGTCGGAGATTGTTGAATGGCTTCGCGAGACGTAAGATCGCTCTCATTTCTCACCTGCGCCGCTGATGGTCTGTATTCGAATGGCGAAAACCACGACTGAAGATTGCCCATCGTGAACCGGGACCGACTCAACCGGAGTCAGATTTGGAAAGCGCGCTTGAAGCGCTCGCACTGCTCTCGCGCGTTCATCGGAATTGATGATTTCTTCATAGTTGCCAAAGGCAATGGCGCTGCGCCAGTGATACGAATCGATGATTTCGTCGACCTGAAGGCAAGCCTTCGAATTCGCGCGCAGCGCCTCAATCTTTTGCCCGGGCAATGAGTGACTGTAAATGCTCTCGCCGTCCAGCACATAGTTGATAGGAACGACGTAAGGCCCGCTTTCATAGACACAGCCGAGCCGCCCTACCCTGCGAGATGCCAGAAGCGCGCGAGCTTCATCCGCGGTCAGGTGTGTAATCATACCAAGCGCTCCGTGTCGTGGAGGTTACCGCTCACGCTTTCGCGGCGTGCGCGCGGCCTCGCACGATTTCGACCGAGCACTTGGCGTTTGACGCAACCGCCTGTGAAACCGAACCTAGCCATAACTTCGTAAGCCCGCGATAGCCGTGCGAGCCTACCAGAATGACATCGGCGCCCCACGTCTCTGCTTCGTCGACGATCGCGTGCTTCGGGTGTCCTTTAATGATGTCAGTGGAGACCACGAGTTTGTCACCCTGTTGTTCGCCTATTCGAGCGGCAGCTTTATCGACTATTGAACGTGCCTGGTCCTCTGACGCCTGCTCGAGTGCTTCGATGTAGTTGTCGGGCGGCACCCAGGTTTCGACAGTAGGAAGCAGCAGAGGCTCAATCACCGAAATGACCTTAACCCACGAACCGGGCTCCCAGGGCTTGGCCGCTACTTCGTTGACAGCTTCGTCGCTAAAGGACGATCCATCGATTGCCAGTAGGATTTTCATAGTCATCACCTCCTGTTAAATGATCACGTCAGGCTGTGCGCATTGCAAGAGCCGGCCTCAGCGGACGCGCGATCAACACCGGGCACGGCGCCTGGCGCAGCACGCGGTCCGCGTTTGATCCGAATAGAGCGCGCATACCAAAGCCAGTGCCGCTCGCTCCCATGCAGATTAGATCGATGTTCTGCTCGTCGGCATACGCCAGCACTTCCCGATAAGGATGTCCCTCGCGAACCGCGTGTTTGACCTCGCACCACACGCGAGCTTCGGAAGGCAGCGAACTTTGAAGCCGCCCCGCGGCTTCGGGGAATCCGTTGTCGGCGCCGTGTGGGAGAAATGCGATTTCGGGCGCGGCCGGCCTGACCGAACGAACGGGCAAAACGTGCAGCATATGAACTTCGGCTTGGTACTCCTGCGCCAGCGATAGTCCGTACGAAAGCGCGAGCTCAGAGTCGCTCGAGAAGTCGTACGCGACAAGCACTCGCTGAAGGCCCACTTCATTGGTAGTTACTCCGGCCCAGGCTTGTTCCTGAGTATGAGTGATCATCACCGGGCACGGCGCCGTTCGACAAACTGACTCCGCTGTCGAACCGAGCAGCGCCGCCGCATACGGACGCCTCCGCGAGCGCATCACTACGAGGTCGATTCTTCGCTCGGCCGCTTCTTGAGCGATCGCTGTTTTGGGATCGCCATCGACTACCAGATTCTCCCAATTGAAATCTGCCGAAGTCGGCAGTCGAAGATATTTTCGAACTGCGGTGTCGAGGAGTTGCCGAATGTGGTCGCGTTCTCGCAAGCCGCCGACTGCGTAGCGGTCGACGCAGTTGATGACAAAGAGCTTCGCGCCGTAAGCCTTGGCCAGCGCTATGCCGTACCGCAGCGACTCATCCGACTCGGGAGTTAGATCGATTGGGCAAAGAATGCGCTTGAAAATTATTCGTCCGTTGATGGTCATGCGCGACCCGCCTCTTCAAAGACATTGCTTTCTAGAACGGCTGACGAGCAACGAACGTGCCGCTCGAAATCGCTACGCTGTTTAAGAACCGCGATTGCAGTAGTGCGCAATATGGCCAGCCAAAGCGAAGAATCACCCAAGATAAGGCGACAGTCGTGGCGCTAACAGCAGAATCTTGAGACTTACTGCCGCGGTGAGTTGAGAGGATTGCGTATCGAGACTAGTCGCCAAATGACAGGCAAGCGTGGCCGCTGGAGTTGCTGCGAATCATTCTTCAACAATGGAGGTACGATTTAAGCGGCCGCCATTTTATTTTTCTTGCGCTTGACCGGCGATCTCTTCGAGTTTCTTGAGACGGTAGCGAAGCTGATCGCGCGAGATGCCCAACATTTCGGCTGCGCGAGTCTGGTTGCCATTGCTTCGCTCGAGTGCCTGCTTTACGAAGGACATCTCGATGTCATCCAGCACGATGCCCTCCGCTGGAAGTTTAAACTGAAAGGCGGGTGGTTGCGGCTGAGCTTGAGCTTTCTCGCCGCGCTCGTATTGTTGATCGCTGCCCCGATCGAACGGCGATTGGCGCGTGATATCTACGCCGTCCTTGCCGAATCCTCGCGGCAAGTAAGTCGGCGTTATCAAATCTCCGTCTTCGAGTATCATCACCCGCTCGATGACGTTTCGTAGTTCACGGACGTTCCCCGGCCACGGATACTGCCGAAAAGTCTCGGCGACTTCCGGCGTAAGACCACGAACGTGTTTGCGAAGCCGCTCGTTGAACTGAGTGATGTAATGTTGCGCGAGGAGAATTGGATCATCGCCGCGCTCGCGCAAAGGAGGTATATCGATTTGAATCACCGACAATCTGTAATACAGATCCAGCCGGAATTTTCCCGACTCGCTTTCCGCTTTCAGGTCGCGGTTCGATGACGCAATCACTCGAACGTCCAGCGGCAAGTCTCGAAGTCCGCCGACGCGGCGGAATGAGCCCTCTTCCAGCACGCGAAGAAGTTTTGCCTGTACGCTCAGCTCGAGCTCGCCGATCTCATCGAGGAAAAGCGTGCCTCCTTCCGCTTGCTCGAACAAACCCTCTTTACGCGCCTTCGCATCGGTGAACGCGCCTTTCTCGTATCCAAACAATTCGCTCTCTATCAAATTCGCTGGAATAGCGGCGCAGTTAATAGCAATGAACGGTAATTCAGCGCGACGCGAGCCGTAATGAATTGCCTTGGCGACCATGTCTTTACCGGTGCCCGATTCGCCCTGCAACAGTACCGACGAGACTTCGCTCTCAGCCACTTTTTTTGCGAGAGCGAATACATCACGCAAGCCCGGCGAGTCTCCAACTATTTGATCGAAGCTGAACTGTCGCGCGCGCTCTCGCCTTATGAGCCGCACTTCTTTTCTCAGCGATTGAGCTTCAATGCCGTTGCGAATCGTGATCTGAAGCTCTTCAAGATTGATCGGCTTTCCGACGAAGTCGTAAGCGCCGCCTCGCAGCGCGGCAATCGTGTCTGCTACAAGAACGCTGCCGGTCATCATTATGACAACCGCATCCGGCTGACGACGCTTGATCTCGCGCAGGCCGTCGAGCCCCGAGCCGTCGGGCAGATTCACATCCAGGAGAACCGCCGAAGGCTGGTCGGTTTCAAACGTGGCAAGCGCGGAATTGACTGTTCCCGCTTCCAGGCAGGCGTAGCCCCAATTTCGCAACGCTTCGGTGAGCGCCCAGCGGATCATTTGATCGTCGTCAACAATCAGAACTTTTTCTTTAGCCATCGCACTTCAAGAAAACCAACTCCACGTTGTCAACGCAAAACTCAATTGTTCCGTCTTGTCGTTGAATCCTGCCTATGTCTTAGTCTTGAATCGAGCCGCCCAATAATAGCATTCGAGCGAAAGCGCAAACAAGAAAAGACCCTGTTGTAATAAACCTCACGCGTGCGCTCGAGACCGTGGAGCAAGAAAACGGCCGCGTGCGCCTTTGACGCCGCACGCGGCCAGGTCTATTCATCCGCGATGTGAGCAGATGAATCTATGCGTACCGTGCTTACTTGACCTTGACTTCGATCTGCTTCGGTTTTGCTTCCTCGCGCTTCGGCAAGTTGACGATCAACAAGCCGTCCTTGAACTCGGCAAGGATCTTGTTCGGATCGATGAATGCCGGCAACGTGAAGCTTCGCAGGAACTCGCCGTAGTTCCGCTCTACGCGGTGGAAGTTCTCTTTATTCACCTCGTCAAAGAACTTCCGTTCGCCGTGAATCGTCAGCGTGTTGTTCTCGAGGCTGACGAAAACGTCTTCCTTCTTCAACCCGGGCAGCTCGGCCTTGAGAACGATCTCCTTGTCGGTCTCATAGATGTCGCAAGCCGGCACCCAATTGGTGAGCGGAAATGTTTCCTCGGCAAATGGCGCATACGGGAAGTCGAAGAGGTTGTTGAACCTGTTCTGAAGCATGAAGAACGGATCCGTCTTCATAAGATTGCGAAGGCCCTTCAATGGGGCCAGTGCTGTTGCTGGTTGCATATAGTCTCTCCCTTTCGTCTGATGGAGGTTCAGACAGAACCTCCGCCCCAACCTGCGCTCAATTCTGAAGAGAGCAATGGGGGCTACTGGTTAAGTCAGCGGCGCGGCGGACAGTTCGCCAGTTCAGTGCAAGCCTGCTCCGCGCGCGCCGCCGTTCGCCCTCGACTCGCGCAAGACTTGGCCCATCCGCGTAGTCGAAGAACTGTGCAATGCTAAGGTGGCGGAACCACCTCCTCGGCCGAATATTCGTCTTGGTCGGCAGACTTCTTTCGTTCAGTTCAAGCAGGCATCTCTGTGCCTGTGTCGCATTGTAGACGAGCTCGAAAGCAGAAAAATATGACCGTGGTCACACTTGTTGGTGACTACGGTCTCGGTCTCGAACTCGTGTTGTGGAACTGCAACGATCCGAAGCTTGAAAGACGAGTCAGGGTTAACCGCACTCGTAAACACTAAACGAGACAGCTAACCCTTAACTCCTGAACTGCGAGCTGCGATGAGAATCTACTGTTGAAGATTGTTTCTACGTGGGTTCTTTAGACTCTCGAGCTTTTGCTTTTGTTCCGCGTTGAGCTTTCCTGCGATATCTGCTCGCAGCTTGACATTCACCGCTCGAAGTCGAGCCTTCAACGCTCTCTGTGCGAGAACCAGTTGCCCGATCGTGGTGGCATTGGGCTCCGGCTCAGCAAGCGCGTTTCTCAGCTCATGATTTCTGACGCGCAGCTCTTGTCTGAGCGGAAATGCAGCGTCTTGATGTTTCTTGAGCAAGCTGCCGATATCGCTGACCTGTTGATCAGTCAGCACGAGATAGTTTTTCAGTTTTGCCAGCCTCGCGAACGGGCGTTGAGCCATCGCGACACCGCTGAGCGCGGCGATCATAAGGCCGGCCGCCAGAACAGCGCTTAGTTTCTTGACGTGCATATGATTGCTTCCTTTCCAGTCGAATAAGATCGAGGACCAAGGCCCTTCCCTCCTAATGAGTGTCCGGGTGACGCGAGAGTCTGATTAGTTTCGCGTTCGACGTATGAGCCGTGATGGCCGTCACAACGCTGGGTGATGCTTGCGCTAGAGCTTGAACCGCCATCAGGCACAAACTGTCCAGTAGCCGCGAGCGCGCTTAAAGGGCTTGATCCCTGAGATAATTCGAGCGGTGCGAATACAGCCTTTGCGCTCGCGGCAAATTAACTCTCCCCGAGTTGTGCGAAGGCCGCCGGGTTTCGCCCGGCCGCTGTCCGTGATATTTTGAGCCTGTGAGGAGGTCCGCTATGATATCGACCAGAACCGCCGGCGCCCTGGAAGAAAGCATTGAAGTTTCATTGACGGGGCGCGCGCTTCTGGAGAACCCTCTGTTAAATAAGGGCAGTGCCTTCGACGAAGAAGAGCGCCGCGATTTCGGGTTGATCGGCCTGCTTCCCCCTCACGCGTCCACGGTCGAAGAACAACTGACTCGCACTTACGAGAGCTATAAGAATAAAACCACCGACCTCGAACGATATATCTATCTCGTGAGCTTGCAGGATCGAAATGAGACTTTGTTCTACCGGCTGCTTCAGGAACACATAACAGAAATGATGCCGATCATCTATACGCCGGTTGTCGGCGAGGGCTGTAAGCAATACAGCCACATATACCGCAGGCCGCGCGGCCTCTATGTCGACTACACGCATCGCGACGAAATAGCTTCCGTCTTGAGCAGCGCCCCCAATGAAAACGTCGATGTAATTGTAGTCACCGATGGCGAGCGCATCCTTGGACTCGGAGATCTGGGCGTCGGCGGGATGGGCATTCCAGTCGGAAAGCTTTCGCTTTACACCTTGTGCGCCGGTATTTCGCCCGCGCGAACGCTGCCGATCATTCTTGATTTGGGAACTGACAACAAGGAATTGCTTCACGATCCGCTCTATCTTGGGCTTCGACACGAGCGGATTCGCGGACAACAGTACGACGACTTCATCGAAGCTTTCGTTCAGGCGGTCATAGATAAATATCCGAACGTTTTGCTGCAGTGGGAAGACTTTTCGAAGAACAACGCGACACGACTCCTCGAACGCTATCGCGATCGGCTCTGCACTTTCAACGACGATATCCAGGGGACGGGCGCGGTGACTCTCGCGGGATTGCTTGCGGCGGTTGACGTAATTGGATCGCGAATCAGCAAACAGCAAATCGCAATATTAGGCGCGGGCTCATCGGCGACCGGAATCAGCGATCAGATCGTTGCCGCTATGATGAGCGAAGGTCTCAGCAGGCAGGAGGCAAGGTCGTCGATTTGGCTGGTTGACAGTCACGGCCTCGTGCACAGCGGAAGGCTCGGACTCGAGTCGTTCAAGCAAAAATATGCTCAGGACCTCGAGCGAATCAGCGGCTGGCAATTGTCCGAGCCCGATAGAGTCAGTCTGCTTGATGTGATAAAGAACGCGCGGCCCTCGATTCTTCTTGGAACGTCCGCGCAACCCGGCGCTTTCACCGAAGAAATCATTCGCGAGATGGCTAAGAACATCGAGCGCCCGGTGATTTTCCCGCTGTCGAATCCGACTTCAAAGAGCGAAGCCGCGCCGCTTGACTTGATTAACTGGACCGACGGCAAAGCCCTGGTCGCGACCGGCAGCCCGTTCCCGCCGGTGATATTTGACAAGCAGGTGATCGAAATCGGGCAGTGCAACAATGCATTCGTTTTCCCGGGCGTTGGCCTCGGCGTAATCGCTTCCGGTGCGCGGCGCGTAAGCAACGAAATGTTTGTAGCGGCGGCTCGCGCGCTGGCGGAATTCTCGCCGGCCCTGCACGATGAAGCTGCGTCGCTCTATCCCGCGCTCGAGAATGTTCGTCGCGTGTCGAGATGTGTAGCGCTGGCGGTTGCCGGTGAAGCCGTGCGACTCGGCTTCGCTGAATCAATCGGCCGCGAAGAGCTAAAGCGACGAGTTGAGGGCACGATGTGGAGTCCGCGTTATTTGCGTTATGTTCGCAAGACGACTTGAAGCGACACGAAGACGCTCATCGCAAGCGCGGGCGAACAGTTGAAAACAAACAGTGGACTGAATCAGGCGGAACTGCGTCGCGTTGAGGCTTGCGTCGTCGCGCGCGTCCGGCGGGAGAGCCAGGAGGCAGTATGAGTTCAAACACTCTGACAATCACAGACAATCGTACCGGCAAACAGTATGAGGTCGCTATAGAGAACGGTGTGATTCGATCGATGGAACTGCGACAGATCAAAGTTTCAGAGGACGATTTCGGGTTGATGACTTACGACCCGGCGTTCATGAACACAGCCTCGTGCAAGAGCAATATCACGTTCATCGATGGCGACAAAGGTATCCTGAGATATCGCGGCTACCCGATCGAACAACTTGCTGAACACAGCACCTATCTCGAGGTGGCTTACCTGTTGGTTCACGGAGAATTGCCGACGCCCGAGCAGCTAAAAGACTGGTCGTGGAACATAACGCATCACACCTTCATCCACGAGCAGATCAAAAAGTTCGTTGATGGTTTTCACTACGACGCTCATCCGATGGGAATGTTGATCGGTACGGTTGGTGCTCTTTCGACTTTTTACAAAGACGCCAAGGACATCTTCAACCCCGAATCGCGGCGCCATCAGATCTACCGGCTCATCGCCAAGATGCCGACGCTCGCCGGATTCGCTTATCGGCACAGCGTCGGGATGCCTTACGACTATCCCGACAACGATCTGAGTTATCCCGGCAACTTCCTCAACATGATGTTCAAGATGACCGAAGTGAAATACAAACCCAATCGAGTTCTCGAACACGCGCTCGACGTCTTATTCATCCTGCACGCCGATCACGAGCAGAACTGCGGCACGAATGCGATGCGAAGCATCGGCAGCTCGCACGTCGATCCATATTCCGCAGTAGCAGGAGCCGCAGCCGCGTTGTATGGACCGTTGCACGGCGGGGCCAATGAAGCCGTGCTTCGAATGCTGAAGGAGATCGGCTCGAAGGAACATGTGCCGCAGTACATCGAACGAGTGAAGCAGGGCGAAGTGAAGCTGATGGGTTTCGGCCATCGCGTCTACAAGAACTACGATCCGCGCGCGAAGATAATCAAACAAATCGCCGACGAGGTCTTCGAAGTGACGGGCAAAAACCCGATCCTCGACATTGCGCTCGAGTTGGAACGAATTGCTCTGGAAGACGAGTACTTCGTTTCACGCAAGCTCTACCCGAACGTCGACTTCTATTCGGGAATCATTTATCAAGCGATGAACTTTCCGGTCGATATGTTCCCGGTATTGTTTGCCATCGCCCGCACGTCGGGCTGGCTGGCGCAGTGGGAGGAAATGCTGTTGGACAGCGAACAGAAGATCGCCCGACCGCGACAGGTTTACCTCGGTTATGATGCTCGGGACTACGTTCCGATCGAGAAAAGGACCGACCAGGAAAGAAAGTCGGCGACCGCCGATTGAGCGGCTTGCACGATAAAGAAGGGTGGCCAATCGCGGCCACCCCGTAACACAGCAACGCCTTGAAAGTGGCTTCTGGAGCCCGTTTCAAGGCGTTAGTGCCTATTGACGCGATCTCCAGTTCAATCAATGTTCGATCTTAACCGGCAAGCCGATGGACCGCATCGAATAGCTCTTGAATGTAACTATCTTCTGGGGCACCACATTACCAGGTCCAATCGGTTCCGAGCCGTTCCCAGCCTTCATCACAGGGCGGCCTGAGTTTCTTTTCGATCCATCTGATCTGCTTAAGAATGGATTCATTCTCAGGTAAAACCCGAACAAAACGAGCGGAGCGGTGTTAGAAAGACCGTAATGCACGTTAAACCGCGCCACGTTGTGCTAATCGGTTTTGCAGCCATCAGTTTAATGGTAATTTTCCCTCCGTGGTTGTACTTTGACGGGAACACATCAAATCAAGCGTCGGCCGGATACCATTTCATTCGCCCAAAAGTATCTACTTATGAGGAGATGTTCAGAATGCCGGAGGATGAGTATCTGACAACAAAGTTTGTCGAAGTGAGACTCAATTCCATTCGGCTCTTGACTCAGTTGGTTCTCGCAGTCTTCCTAACAACAGGGCTGGCATTGCGACTGGATCAGGCTAGCTCATGGTCTTATAGGCTATGCTTTGCCGTGTCCTTCTGGGCGGCGGTCCTTGTCTTTCTCTTGTTCTTAGTAAAATTCTAAGAAGCTCCACTCCATCCAGCGCACTCACGAGATAGGAATACGAAGGCGCTCGGCGGTGGACGAGGCGACGTGGTGAAGCTCATAGTTGGGATGTCGCTTTGTCGTAGCGAGCATCGCAGCTGGCCGGACTGAACAAGAGCCTGAGGAAAACGAATATCTGACGCCCGACACTTCGCACCTCAGACCTGGCACTTAACACCTGGCGCTTACACCCGGGAGAATTATGGAGACTCTTCTTCAAGATGTTCGCTACGGAGCGAGGCTGCTTGTTAAGCACCCTTCATTAATGGCCATCGCCGTGATCGCGCTTGGCCTCGGCATCGGCGCCAACACCGCGATCTTCAGCGTCGTGAACTCCGTGCTGCTGCAGCCGCTTCCTTACGCCGAGCCTTCTCGCCTCGTGAATGTGTTCCAGTCGAGTCTTCAGCGAGGGGTGAATCGCGGTGCGTTTTCATATCCGGATTTTGTCGATGTTAGAGATCAGAATCAGGTCTTCGAGAGCTCTGCGTCGTATCACGATTCGGATTTCATACTTACCGGTTCGGGCGAGCCCGCGCGGCTCGAAGGCCAAATCGTGAACGCGAATTTGTTTTCGCTTCTCGGCGCGACTCCATTTCTTGGCCGCTCGTTTCTGCCCGAAGAAGACTCGCCGGGCAACGGCGGCCGAGTCGCCGTTCTGAGTCATCGCCTCTGGAAAAACCGGTTCAATTCTGATCCTGACATCTTGAATAAGACGATGGCGCTCGGCGGCAAGAGCTACACCATCATCGGCGTTATGCCCGAAGGATTTCAGTTTCCCGTTCAAAATCAGCCAGTCGAGTTGTGGACTACGGTTGCAATTGATGCGAGCGGCGAGGAACCGATCACCGGAGAACGTGGCGCACATTACATGGAAGTCATCGCCCGACTCAAACCCGGCGTAACCGAAACGCAGGCTCAAGCCGACCTGGACGTCATAGCTGCGAGGCTCCAGCAGCAATATCCCGACACCAATACCAATCGCGTGTTTACGCTCGTGCCGGCTTTGGAACGAATTGTCGGAAAAGTTCGACCCGCTCTGCGATTACTGCTCGGCGCAGTCGGGTGTGTTCTGTTGATCGCCTGCGCGAATGTGGCGAACCTGCTTCTAGCGAGAGCCACATCGCGTCACAAAGAAATGGCAGTGCGCGCGGCGCTTGGAGCAAGCCGCGCTCGAATCGTGCGCCAGCTTCTTACAGAAAGCGTTTTGTTGTCGGCTGCCGGCGGAATCTTTGGCTTGTTGGTCGCACTCTGGGGCTTGCCTCTTTTGATCAAGCTGAGTGGCGATGATGTTCCGCGAGCCACACAAATTGGTATAGACGGGCGAGTCCTCGCGTTCACATTGCTGGTGTCGCTTGGGACAGGCATCGTGTTCGGGCTTGTGCCGGCGCTTCATTCATCGAAGACCGATTTGACTGAATCGCTGAAAGAAGGCGGGCGCGGGTCAACGGAAGGCGCAAATCGCAATCGAGTTCGAGGCGCGCTGGTGATTGCTGAGGTTGCGATCGCGTTGGTGCTGCTGGTGGGCGCGGGCTTGCTCATTCAAAGTCTTCGACGATTGCAAAATGTGAATCCCGGATTCGAC
>Ga0075436_100002343_pt1 | contig 13078 bp, 10 predicted proteins | sample RhiMethybrSRZTD5_FD_75303 | JGI IMG/M metagenome (GOLD analysis project Ga0075436, IMG submission 75303) | Populus rhizosphere microbial communities from Tennessee, USA - Rhizosphere MetaG P. TD hybrid SRZTD5 | ecosystem: Host-associated > Plants > Roots > Rhizosphere > Soil | place: USA...
GAGGCCATACTCGGCCTGGCGGACGGCATGATCGGCAAGGCGCGCGAGGCCATGAAGACCCAGGCGCTGCATCAGGTGCTCAACACGATCTGGGCCGTGGTAGCCGAGGCGAACCGCTACTTCGCCGGCGAGGCGCCGTGGGCGCTCGCCAAGACCGATCCGGTGCGCCAGGGCACGGTGCTCTATGTCACGGCCGAGGTGCTGCGCCAGGTCGCCATCCTGACCCAACCTTTCATCCCTGAGTCGGCGGGAAAGCTCTTGGATCTGCTCGCGATCCATCCGGGCGCGCGCGATTTTTCGAGGCTCGGGGCAGGGCAGCGCATTCCGTTCGCGACGCATCTCCCCGGACCAGCGCCGGTGTTTCCCCGCTACGTCGAGCCGCCCACCGACAAGACGAGCTGAGGCCCTGATCCATGCTGGTCGACAGCCACTGCCATCTCGATTTCCCCGACTTCGCCGACGAGCTCGATGCAGTCGTCGCCCGTGCGCGCGCCGCCGGCATCGGGCGGATCGTCTCGATCTCCACGCGGGTCAGCAAGCACGATGGCCTGCTTGCGATCGCCGAGCGGTTTCCCGAGGTCTTCTGCTCGGTCGGCACCCATCCGCACAATGCGAAGGAGGAGCCCGACATCACGACGACGGATCTCGTGGCGCGTGCGCGCCACCCGAAGGTGGTGGCGATCGGCGAGGCCGGGCTCGACTACCACTACGACTTCAGCCCGCGCGACGCCCAGGAGCTCGGGTTCCGCCGCCATATCGCGGCCGCGCGCGAGACCGGTCTGCCGCTCGTCATCCACGCCCGCGAGGCGGATGACGACGTCGCGCGCATCCTCGAGGAGGAAAGCGGGAAGGGCGCCTTCCCGGCCGTGCTGCATTGCTTTACGGGCGGCCGCGACCTTGCCCGGCGCGCGATCGCGCTCGGCCTCTCGATCTCGTTTACCGGCATCCTGACGTTCAAGAACTCGACCGCGCTGCGCGAGATCGCAGCCGAGCTGCCGGCGGACCGCGTGCTGGTCGAGACCGATGCGCCTTACCTCGCGCCGGGAAAGTTCCGCGGCAAGCGCAATGAGCCGTCCTATGTGGTGGAGACCGCAAGCGTGCTCGCGCAGGCCCGCGGGGTGTCGCTCGAGGAGATCGCGGCCCAGACGACGGAGAACTTCTTCCGCCTGTTCTCCAAAGTTCCGCGCAGCGCGGCCGCCGCCGCATGAGCCTCAAGCTCACCATCCTGGGCTGCGGCTCGTCGGGCGGCGTGCCGCGGCCGGCGCTCGGCTGGGGCGCCTGTGATCCCAAGAATCCGAAGAACCGCCGGCGCCGCTGTTCGCTCCTGGTCGAGCGCGGCGAGAGCAAGCGCACCCGGGTGCTGGTCGACACCTCGCCGGACCTGCGCGAGCAACTCCTGGACGCGAATGTCGATTGGCTCGATGGCATCTTCTATACGCACGAGCATGCCGACCACACCCACGGCATCGACGACCTGCGCGCGCTGTTCATTGGCGCCCGCCGTCAGCTCGACGCCTATGTGGACGAGGCGACCTGGCGGGTGCTCTATCATCGCTTCGACTATTGCTTCGTGACGCCGCCCGGCAGCAACTATCCGCCAATCCTCAATGAGCATCGGATCTCACCGGGAACGCCGGTCGAGGTCGCCGGGGAGGGGGGCACAATCACGGTCCTCCCCTTCCTGCAGGACCATGGCGACATCCCTTCCCTCGGCTATCGCTTCGGTCGGGTCGCCTACTCCAGCGATCTGGTCGACCTGCCCGCTGCCAGCATCCCCCTGCTCGCCGATCTCGATCTCTGGATCGTCGATGCGCTGCGCGACCGGCCGCATCCCAGCCACTTTAGCGTCGACCAGGCGCTGGACTGGATCGGCCGGATCAAGCCGAAGCGCGCCATCCTGACCAACCTGCACGCCGACCTCGATTACGCCGCGCTCAAGGCGCGGCTGCCGAGCCACATCGAACCGGCCTATGACGGCCTGTCGGTGATGCTGGACGGCGCTTGAGCCGCCGGAATCGCACCGTATAGCCGGACTGCACGACGGTCTGGCGGGCATCGCCCAACCATGACCCAGCACGGCTCGGGAGCCAGGTCCGCGTGGCGGAAATGGCCTGTTTTCCCTGCCTATATGGCCATATTCCATAATATGTCTTATGCGAATCGGGTATCCACGGCTGTGCCGGGCGGTTCGAGCCGCCGGCGCGGTCGCTGCGAGGCCGTACCGTATTGCAGACTGCGTGTACTTGGTTGGCTTGGCGGCAGGCCTCGGATGGCGGTCGCCGCGGCACAGGCAATTGATCTGGGCGGTGATGCCGCGTCCGCGCCTGAGGCAGCCCACAAGGCCGATCAGGTGCGCCGCTTCCTTCGGCGACATGCCCCCGAATTTTTGGTCACCCAGTTCGGCGGAGTTCGGTGAGCACGAAAGCGGGCTTATGCGAGGTAGGACTGCGAGCATTTCGCTGAGAGAAGGCCCCTACTCCGGACGTGATAGCGCCGGTTGCGCACTCACGACATTGGGAGCGAGAGGCACCGTGACCTTGCATCCCGTACGCCGTGGTGCGCTTCCTCGATGTTTCTCGTGCCTGAATGCCGAGAAGCTCACCTTCGCTCGGTCGATCCGAATGCGGATAGGGTGGCGCTCCCTCCCCAGCTCTCCCCATCGCGATAGAAATTTCCGACAGCATCCTGATGCCTGCGGGCCCGTTGTTGCCCGCCGAGGGTCCCATCGCGCCTGAGCGGACTTATTTGGTGAGCAGCGCTTCAAAGGAGCTTGTGAACACGACTATTTCGGAAACATGTTATCTGCTTTAGACGGCAGTAAAGGTGATGATCTTGTTGTGCTGTGGCAACGACGACGAATAAGTCAGAGTCGCTGACGATGGCCATAGCTTTGGCCATAGCTTCTTTCGGTTGGCACCTCCTCATGATAGGGCTTTAGCCTGCTCACTGGTCTTCTGGTTCTTAAGGCGGAACGTAGGAGGCGTCATGAAGAGAGTAATCCTTCCCATCCTTGCGTTGGCTTTGTCGATCAGCTTCGCCGGACCGAGCGCCTCGGAAACCCGGGAGCAAATACGGCAACGCGTGAACGAGAACGTCCTCTTCCTCATGGGAGGACAGCCCGGTGCCACATTCAACCAGCTGGCCAACGACATTGCGGCGGTCATCGGGAGCAGCAATGAGTTGCGCGTGCTGTCCGTGGATGGTGGTGCTGCCGTGGAGAATATCGAGGACGTTGTTTACTTGCGAAGCATTGATATGGCGCTGACGACGCAAGAGGCAATGAACTACCTGAAGTCCACGGGTGAATTAGGGCCGCGTCTGGCCGATCAACTGACCTACATCGCGCCTCTTTTCATCAACCCGCTGCACATCCTGGCGCGCGGAGGCGCGAAAAGCATCAGAGATCTCAAGGGAAAAAGGATCAACTTCAACAACAAAGGCAGCGCAACCGCGCAGTTCGTTCCGAACATCTTCAAGGCTCTCGGCGTCGAGGTGCAGCCATCTTTCATGTCGCAGGCGGATGCATTGGAGAAAATGAGGAGCGGTGAGCTCGACGGGACCATCTGCTCCTGCCCGGCGCCAGTTCCGGCATATGCGGGCGCCAAGCCGGAATGGGGTTTTCGGTTTGTAAGCGTCCCCTACGAGGGAACCCTCCAGACGAGTTATCTGCCTGGAACCATCCGTCATGACGATTATCCCGCACTGGTCGCCAACGGCGAAACCGTGAATACGATCGCTGCAAGCACGGTATTGATTTCCTACAAGTGGCAAAAAGGTACGGAGCGCTATGCACGAATGGCAAAATTCGTCGATGCGTTCTTCTCCAGGATTTCCGAGTTCCACAAGCCGCCGCGCAGTCCGCTGTGGAAGTCCGTAAACGTAGCCGCGACCATTCCGGGCTGGACCCGTTTTCCTGCCGCCGAGGAGTGGCTCACCAATTGGCGTGCAGGTCGCGTCCAGGGTCAGGAAGCGGATTTCAAGAAATTCATGAGCGAGGCGGCGCCGGCCGCCTCGACGGAGCAGACAGAGCAGCTTTTCCGGGAATTCCAGACCTGGCTCAGTAGACAGAAATGCGTCCTGTGTTCACAACACTGAACGGGTGATGCACCGCCCCCGACAGAGGCCGGGGCCGATAGATCGCACTGGAACGTTCAACGGCGTGGCACGTTATCCTGGTGTCCGCCGCGCCATTCCCCCCTCCCCCCGTGCTCGCGGCGGGCAAGAGCCCTGGTTCGCCAGGGCTTTCTTTTTTTCCCGTCGACCGCACGAGGGAACCGTTCGCTTGGCGGGACTGTTATCTGACACAACACGGCCGCACGCGGGCGGCCGGTTCCCGACATCTCGCCATCCGCACGAGCGCAGCATCGCCCGAGAGCGTCACGCGAGCGTCAACCGAACGGTAAAAGGAGCGCGCATGAGCAAAGTCCGAACCCTCGAGCCGCGCGGCAAGGCCGCCGAGGCGCTCGATACGCCTACCGATCTTTCCGAGCAGGCGGTCCAGGAGATTTCCGCCGCCATGAACGCCGTCCTGGCGGATACCTTTGCGCTCTACCTCAAGACCAAGAATTTCCACTGGCACATCAGCGGGCCGCATTTCCGCGACTACCACCTGATGCTCGATGAGCAAGGCGAGCAGATCTTCGGGATCACCGATGATCTGGCCGAACGGGTGCGTAAGATCGGCGGCATGACGCTCCACTCGATTGGCGAGATCGGAAAGCTTCAGCGCATATCGGACAACGATGAGGCTTTCGTCGCGCCCGTCGCGATGCTCCGCGAGCTCATGAATGACAACAAGGCGCTCGTTCATTCGATGCGCGAGGCGCACGAGGTCGCCGACAAGAATGAGGACGTCGCAACCACGAGCCTGCTCGAGACTTTCATCGACGCGGCCGAAAGGCGCGTCTGGTTCCTGTTCGAGGCAAGCCGCACCGCCGATCGCACCGGCCACTGATCCGGCGGCGCGCTAGCGGCCGCCGTTCACATGCCGGTTTAACGCGTGACGGTTTTGGGCGAGGGGCGTCGTTCGGCAACGGCGCCCCTCGCCCGTTCGTCTGTCCTGAGCGCACGGCCTTTCGAAACCCAGGTTCCACTTTTCGGGATCATGCTTTAGTTTCGCGGCCGCATGAAACCAGCCCGCGACATCAATCGGCTCATCGAGATCATGGCGGCCCTGCGGACGCCCGACGGCGGCTGCCCGTGGGACCTGGAGCAGGATTTTGCGACCATTGCGCCCTACACCATCGAGGAGGCCTATGAGGTCGCCGACGCGATCGGACGCCACGACCTCGCCGACCTGCGCGAGGAGCTCGGCGACCTCCTGCTCCAGGTGGTGTTTCACGCCCGTATGGCGCAGGAGCAAGGCGCGTTCGACTTCGCCGACGTGGTCGAGACGCTGACGACCAAGCTGATCCGCCGCCATCCACACGTCTTCGGTGATGCCCGCGGCCTCTCGCCCGACGCCGTGAAGGATCTGTGGGCGAGCATCAAGGCGGAAGAAAAGGCCGAGCGCCGCGCCCGCGGCGGTCACGCGCCCGAGGGCGCGCTCGCCGGGGTGCCGACCGCCCTCCCCGCGCTCACCCGTGCGCTCAAGCTGCAGCAGAAGGCCGGCGCGGTCGGCTTCGACTGGAACGATCCCAAGGCAGTGCTGGCGAAAATTCGCGAGGAGGCGGACGAGATCGAGGCCGCCCTCGATGCAGGCCACAAGGCCGAGACAGCCGCCGAGACCGGCGATCTTCTGTTCGCTGTGGTCAATCTTGCACGCCACCTCGATGCCGATCCGGAATCGGTCCTGCGGATGACCAACCGGAAATTCGAGCGCCGTTTCGCCTGGATCGAGCGGGCATTGGCGGAGCGCGGCAAGACGCCGAGCGAGGCCACGCTCGCCGAGATGGATGCGCTGTGGGATGCCGCGAAGGCAGCGGAGAAGCCGGCGGCTGGAGGCTAGTCGGCGCGATCAGGCCCTGGCCGCGCCGGCGAATTTCGTCCGCACAAGATTGGCCTTGGCGGGGTCGACCCGGACCGTCATGGCGAGGCGGCCGTCCTCGCGCATCGTCCGGTCCAGCACTTCGGCGTTGCGATGCAGCCAGCTCGCCCCTGCCCCATCGGCCGGATCAAGTTCGAGGTCGAGGACGATGCGGGTCTGCGCAAGCCGGCCTTCGATGAAGTCGGTCAGCCCCTCGACCCCCTCCCCTGTCGCAGCCGAGACCAGCGCCGGCCGCCGTTCGGCCGGCTGACGGCGCACCAGGTTCTCGAGCCGCTCGCGCTCGGCGGCATCGACGCGGTCGACCTTGTTCCACACCTCGATGAGACGGCCATCCTCGGGTGGAATTCCGAGCTCGCGCAACACGCTCGCAACGTCCTTCGACTGCGCGTCGGTATCGCCATGCGAGACATCGCGCACATGCAGGATCACGTCCGCCTCGATCACCTCTTCCAGCGTTGCCCGGAAGGCCGCGACGAGCATCGTCGGCAGGTCGGAGATGAATCCGACCGTGTCGGAGAGGATCATGCGCGTCCCGTGCAGGAGGTCGACGGCGCGCAGCGTCGGGTCGAGGGTAGCGAACAGCATGTCGGCGGATACGACGCTCGCGCGCGTCAGGCGGTTGAACAGCGTCGACTTGCCGGCATTGGTATAGCCGACCAGCGCCACGATCGGATAAGGCACCCGCTTGCGGCTGGCGCGATGCAGCGCGCGCGTGCGCTTCACGCCTTCGAGCTCGCGCTCGATCTTTGCGATCCGCTCGGCGATCAGCCGGCGGTCGGTCTCGATCTGCGCCTCGCCCGGACCGCCGAGAAAGCCGAAGCCGCCACGCTGGCGCTCGAGATGGGTCCATGAACGCACCAGGCGGCTGCGCTGGTAGGTGAGATGCGCGAGCTCGACCTGCAGCGTGCCCTCACGCGTGCGCGCACGACGGCCGAAGATCTCGAGGATGAGCCCGGTGCGGTCGAGGACCTTGGCACCCCAGGCCTTCTCCAGGTTGCGCTGCTGCACCGGAGAGAGCGCGCAGTCCATGACGACGAGGCCGGCCTCGAGCGTCTTGATCAATCCGGCGAGCTCTTCGACCTTGCCCTTGCCGAGATAGGTGGCGGGCCGGATCTGGCCGAGCGAGACGATCCCGGCATTGACCACGTCGAGATCGATGGCGCGTGCGAGCCCGACCGCCTCGTCGAGGCGCGCGGAGGGCGAACGTTCGCTGACCGCCTCGCCGCGGCTGGAGCCGCGCTCGCGCAGATACGGGCCGACCACCAGTGCACGGCCAGTCGCCGCGCCCTGAGAGGTCAGCGCATCAATTTCCGTGTCGCGGCGGCGAGGCTCCAACTAGACTTTCTCTCCGGCGGGCGCCTCCTCGGCGCCTTCGAACAGCTGGATCGGGTGACCCGGCATGATGGTCGATATGGCGTGCTTGTAGACGAGTTGCGAGTGGCCGTCCCGTCGCAGCAATACGCAGAAATTATCGAACCAGGTCACCACACCCTGCAGCTTGACGCCGTTCACGAGAAAGATCGTGAGGGGGATTTTGGCTTTACGGACGTGATTGAGAAACGTGTCTTGCAAGTTCTGAGCGCGGTCGCCTGCCATGGCCTTTGTTCCGATTTTTGCTCGCGCGACCCTTTTGCCTCGCGAGAGTGTTTGTCACCCGCGGTCCGGCTCCATCCCTTGCCCGCCGGACGCGAAGTGGGCGCCTACATTATTTGGCACGTTGCGGTGCAGCGCAAGCCCTGGTTCGGCGAATTCGAACTTGGTATTAATTATTTGATTTTTCAAGAAAATTCGACGTGGCGGTGGAACTCGCGGCGCAGCGCCGTGGCGACTGGACCGGGCGCTCCCTTCCCTACCGGCTTCCCGTCGAGCTGTACAACCGGTAGGACGATCTGGCTTGCCGAGGTCACGAACGCCTCCTGCGCAGCCGCCGCCTCGGCCACGGTGAAAGGACGCTCCTCGAGTACGAGCCCCTGCGCACGGATGACCTCGAGCACCACGGTGCGGGAAATGCCGCGCAGAATCGCCTGATCGGCCGGCCGCGTCACCACCTTGCGGTCCTTGGTGACGATCCACGCATTCGACGACGAACCTTCCGTGACGAAGCCGCGGGCGTCGACGAACCAGGCCTCGCGGGCGTCGCGCTCGCGCGCCGCCTGCTTGGCAAGCACGTTCGGCAAGAGCGAGATCGACTTGATATCGACCCGCGCCCATCGGTTGTCCGGAACCGTGACGACCGCCATCCCCTCGACGGCGATGCGCTCGTTGCGCGTCGGGTCGAGGCTCTTCGCGGTGACGACGATCGAGGGCGGTGTGTCGGGCGGGGGAAATGCATGGTCGCGTCGCGCGACCCCGCGGGTGATCTGCAGGTAGACAATGCCGTCGCGCACCCGGTTGCGCCGGATCGTCTCGTGCAGGACGACGCTGAGCGCGGCAGTCGTCATCGGCAATCCGATCCGCAACTCGGCGAGGGAGCGCTGCAGACGCTCCATGTGACGCCGCTCGTCGACAAGGTGTCCGGCCGCGACCTCGCACACCTCATAGACGCCGTCCGAGAACTGATAGCCGCGATCCTCGATGTGGACCACGGCGTCTCGGTGCGGCCGGTAGCGGCCGTTCACGTAAGCAATGCGGGACATTTTAGGGAATCCATTTTCTCCGCTGTCATGCCGGGCCTTGTGCCGGGCATCCACGTCTTGAGGCAATTCAAGGAAGACGTGAATGGCCGGGCATAGCCGTTCGAAGAACAGCGTCGCTTCGCTCGCCTATGTTCCGGTCATGACGAAAAACGATCCTCAATCCATGCCCAAGGCCTTGAGCTTGCGATGGAGCGCCGAGCGCTCCATGCCGACGAACTCGGCGGTGCGCGAGATGTTGCCGCCGAAGCGGCTGATCTGCGCCTTGAGATACTCGCGCTCGAATGCCTCGCGCGCCTCGCGCAGCGGCATGCCCATGAGATGCTCGCCGCCGTTGCCGGCCGGCATCGCCGGGACCATCGAGCCCACGTCCTGCGGCAGCATGCTGGCGCTGATCACGGCCTCCGGCTCCCCGCCCGCGAGGATCATCAGCCGCTCGACATTGTTGCGCAACTGGCGGACGTTGCCCGGCCAGTCGTGGGACTGCAGCACGGCCATCGCGTCGGCGCCGATCGTGCGTTTGGGCAGCCCGGTCGACTGCGAGATCTGGTCCATGAAATGATCGATCAGCGGTGGGATGTCCTCGCGGCGCTCCGAGAGCGCCGGCACCCGGATCGGCACCACCGAGAGCCGATGGAAGAGGTCCTCGCGGAACTTGCCCGCCGCAATCTCGGCTTCGATGTCGCGCGACGTCGATGAAACGATCCGCACGTCGACCTCGACCTTGGTATTGCCGCCGACCCGCTGGAACGTCTGATCGACCAGGACGCGCAGGATCTTGTTCTGGGTCTCGCGCGGCATGTCGGCGATCTCGTCGATGAACAGGCTGCCGCCATGCGCCTCCTCGAGCGCGCCGACCTTGCGCGCCTGCGAGCCGTTCGTCTGCTCCGTTCCGAACAGCTCGATCTCCATGCGCTCGGGCGTGATCGCGGCCGCGTTGATCACCACGAAGGGGCCGCTGGCGCGCGCCGAACGTCCGTGGATCGTCCGCGCGGTGAGCTCCTTGCCGGATCCCGATGGCCCGACGATGAGAATGCGGCTGTTGGTCGGCGCGACCTTGTCGATCGTCTGCCGCAGCTGGTTGATGGCGGGCGAATGTCCGACCACGCTCGCCGCATGCGGCGCGAGCTGCTTGAGCTGCTTGACCTCGCGCTTGAGCCGCGAGGTCTCCAGCGCCCGGTCGGCGACCAGCACCAGCCGATCGGCCTTGAACGGTTTCTCGATGAAGTCGTAGGCGCCCTGCTTGATCGCCGCGACCGCAGTTTCGATGTTGCCGTGGCCCGAGATCATCACGACGGGCAGGTCCGGGTGCTCTGTCTTGACAGTGTCGAGGAGCTGCAGCCCGTCGAGCCGGCTGCCCTGGAGCCAGATGTCGAGAAACACCAGGCTCGGCCGGCGCGACTTGATGGAGGTGAGCGCGTCGTCGCTGTCGCGAGCGGTCCGCGTCTCGTAGCCTTCATCCTGGAGAATTCCGGCCACCAGCTCGCGGATGTCCGCTTCGTCGTCGACGATGAGGATGTCGGACGCCATGCTCAAGCACTCGCTGGGGTTACGGTTTCGGTCTCTGCGGTCGCAGTCGCAGATGGCGGGAGCTGCACCGGCTCGGCGGCGAAGCGCAGCCGAACCCAGGCGCCGCGGGCGCCGGGATGCTTCTCGGCCGCATCGCGCAGCTCGATGCGGCCTCCGTGGTCTTCGAGGATCTTGCCGACGATGGCGAGCCCGAGCCCGGTGCCCTTTTCGCGGGTCGTGACGTACGGCTCGAGCAGACGCGAGCGGTTCTCCGCCGGCAGGCCGATGCCGTTGTCGACGACGTCGATCACGATGTCGCCGCCGTCGCGCGCGATCGACACCTCGATCCGGCCGCGGCCGAGCTCGGCCGGCGGCACCGCGCCGATTGCCTCGGTGGCATTCTTGACGATGTTGGTGAGCGCTTGCGAGATCAGCCGGCGGTCGAACCGCGCCGGCATCTTCTCCGCCGCAAACTCGGCGTCGATGTCGATCTCCGCATTGCCGACGCGCATCAGGAATACCACTTGGCGGACCGCGTCGGCCGCGTCATCGGGCGCCATCACCGGCTTCGGCATGCGGGCGAAGCGCGAGAACTCGTCGACCATGCGCCGGATGTCGTCGACCTGGCGGACGATCGTGTCGGTGCACTGCTCGAACACCGCCCGGTCCTCGGTGATCGCCTTGCCGTACTTGCGGCGCAACCGTTCGGCGGAGAGCTGGATCGGGGTGAGCGGATTCTTGATCTCATGGGCGATGCGCCGCGCCACATCGGCCCAGGCGGAGGTGCGCTGCGCCACGACGAGCTCGGTGATGTCGTCGAGCGTGACGACGTAGCCGTGCTGCGGATCGTCGGTCTGCTCGGTCGTCACGCGAACCGAGACGATGCGCTCGCGGCCGCCCCGGCTGATGGTCACCTGGCCGTGGACGAGGCGCTGCGCGCCGGCGAGCGCCGCGGCGATGATCTCGGACAGCTCGGGAACGACCTCGGTGAGCAGGTGTCCGAGCGCGCCGTCCGAACCGGTGCCGATCAGCCGCTCGGCCGAGCGGTTGAGGATGCTGATGCGGCCGTTCGCGTCGGCGCCGATCACGCCCGCGCTAGCGCCCGCGAGCACCGCCTCGGTGAACCGGCGCCGGCTGTCGATGAGGTCGCGCGCGCGCACGATGTCGTCGCGCTGGGTGCGCAGCTCGTGTGTCATTTTGTTGAAGGTTTCGCCGAGCTGCGCGAGATCGCCCTCGTTCTTGCGCACCGGGACCTGAACATAGAGGTTTCCGGTCGAGACGATGTTGGCGGCGCCGATCAGCCGTCGGATCGGGGCCACCAGCCGATTGGCGAAATTCAGCGCGATCCACACCGCAGAGGCGAGCACCGTGAGGGCGATCACCGTGTACATCAGCGCAAAGGCGATCTGCACGCCGAGCCGGCGGTCGCGCAGGTTGTCATAGGCCTCCAGCGTGTCGCTCGCCTTGGCTCCGAGCGCGACCACGCGCGGGTCGATCGCCCGGACGACGTACAGAAATGTGTCCTCATAGCCCCGCATCTTGATGATGGAGACCATGAGGTTGGTCTGCGTCGGAAGCGTCACGCGGGGCTCGGTATCGGTGATCTTGTCGAGCGTGTCGTTCGCCATGATCAGCGGTTCCGGCTGCGGGTTGAAGTCGGATTTGAGGATCAGGGTCTTGTCGGAACGAAGGAGCATCGCGCTCGAGACGCCCCGCAGGGACGACTGGGCCGTAAACAACTGGCGGAAGCGGTCGGGATCCTGGTCGAACAGCGGCTTCGCCTGGGTGAGGCTGATCGCCATCGCCAGGGTGTCGCCGCGCAGCACCAGGATCTGCTCGCGAACGTAGATTTCGGCGATGGCCAGGGTGTTGCGGATCAGCTCGCGCGTCGACAGCATCTGATCGATGCCGCGATCGAGGGTGACGCTGGCGACGATCGCAACCAGGATGGCCGGCACCGCGGCGATGACGGAGAACAAGCCGACAATGCGGACGTGCAGCCGCGCCCCCGCTCGGCCGCGGCGGCTCGCCTGCAGCAGCGGCCAGATCTCGCGCGCGATGATGGCGAGCAGCAGCAGGACCGCAATCGCGTTGAAGGCGAGCAGCCCGATATTGACGTAATGGCTGGGGGCGAGCGGGGTAAAGCCGCCCAGCACCAGGAAGGTCGCAAGTGCCGAGAGCAGCGCCAGCACGACCACGATCGGCCCGATGACCCGCATGGCGCGCCGGCCCGCCTGCGGGCCAGCCGAACTCGCGTCCGGAAGCGCGGCCTCGTCGATGATCGTCATGGGTCCCCGTGCCGTCGCCGCAGGAGGGGCGCAGGTCCCCTTCCCCCTCACCAGCTTGGCCAGTGCGGCAATTATATTACAGTGTTGCCGGATTGCGACAAATCCGCGGCGCCGGACACCTCCAGCGCATCACAGAGTCTAACTGTGGACAAAAAAGAGGGCGCGATTGAGTCGAATTGCGTGACGGGTCAGCCCGCAAACCACGCCGGTGCAACCGCTCAAGCCCCATCTCTCACGGTTTTTTCGGCCATCGGACCGCGCAGCGCGTACATCCCAGGAGTTGCAATTTAGACACATCATGTGGAAATCCATGCATCTACGTGATCGCGCTAATTGCGACGTCGTCCAATACCGCTTATTCGAAGTTGTGCAATCAGACGTGGTTAGGGGATAACATACCATGCGCAAATGGCTGGGTTCCGCGGCGGTCGTCGCTCTTGTCGTCGCTTTCGGGGGCACTGGTGCCTCGGCGGCCGATCTTTCGGCCGCACCCCTGTACCGAGGTGCACCGCCTCCGCTGGTCGCGGTGTTCGATTGGACCGGGTTCTATATCGGCGCGAACATCGGATACGGCTCGGCGCGTGTAGACGGTACAACCGACGGTCTCTCAGGGGACGAGCATCTCAACGGCGTCCTCGGCGGCGGTCAGATCGGCTACAACT
>Ga0075436_100002344_pt1 | contig 13073 bp, 14 predicted proteins | sample RhiMethybrSRZTD5_FD_75303 | JGI IMG/M metagenome (GOLD analysis project Ga0075436, IMG submission 75303) | Populus rhizosphere microbial communities from Tennessee, USA - Rhizosphere MetaG P. TD hybrid SRZTD5 | ecosystem: Host-associated > Plants > Roots > Rhizosphere > Soil | place: USA...
CCCGATGGCCTTGGCCTGCTCTTCCATAGCGCTGGAAGCGATGTTTGCCACGACAGCTTCATTCTTCGCGGCCCTGGCTATTTTGATGCAGCTTTCGACACGCCTGGCAATACCGACCTGGATTTCAACAGGAAGCTGCTGAACTTTCTCCAAGTGCGAAAGCACAGACTCCGCGTACGACACTGAAGGGGAGGACATGACCTTTGCCTTGAGGCGTTTAAAAGCTCACACTGGGCCGCCTTCCCACCATGGCGCGAGGCGTGTTCCCACGGTTCCATCTATCTGAGCGCGCTCACATTGCGCATCAAAGAATCAGAAGTCGCCTGTTGAGATTGAGCCTGCTAAGGCCGTTGTGACGGCCTAGGCTCCGACTGCTTACTGAGAGAAATACGACTGCCGAGTCGATCTTCCATCTTGATGACCATACGCACGGTGTCAAGGTCGGACTTCAGATCTTCAAGTTTACCTTGGTGCTCGAGCTTGAGCTGCTCGATGACTTTATCGAATTGGGCCTGCGTAGCGCTGATTTGCTCCGCAAGCCGATTGGAACGGTCTTGCAAGTCACCACGGATGTCACGCATCGATTATCCCCCGACTTGAGCTCCACTGGGTCCAGGAACGACCGCGCAGCGCAGTAGTTCCGGCCAGTTCTTTGCCGCCCTGAATTACGAAGCAAGCGTGACTTTTGAGCAACGCTTTGCAGGGCCACTTACAGCTGAAAAAATTGTATTTTTTATCGAGAATGGCTGAGGCCCGACGCGTCGCTGACGCCATGAGCGATGAGATCAAGCAAGAATGCACCCCCATTCCTTTTGCGGCGCGCGCAAGCCGCGGCGTGAAGCTTAGCCCATCCCCTGGCCTGGTCGCCTGGAAACCACGCCTGGCGCAAAACGTTAGTCTGCGCCTAGGCGGTTTTGGGGCTCCGTCGCTTCACGGAAGCCTCGCGCGTGACCGAGGATGTAGTCGATATCGCCGTCCGGCTCGGAGCGGCGCTTCTCGCGGGCGGCCTGATGGCTCGGCATCCCGGTCGATCAGAATTTCAGCGCCAATCCGAGTCGCGTGATCCAAGGCATCATGACCGGCATCGGCTTCCTTGGAGCCGGCGTGATTTTCGAGCAGGGATTCTTCAACGTCGCCGGACTCACCACGGCTGCTTCGCTGTGGTTCACGGCGGCGCTTGGGATCATCTTCGGACTCGGATTCTACTATCCGGCGGTGCTCGCCACTTTCGCAGCGCTTTTCACTCTTGCAACGTTGCGGTGGCTCGAATGGCGCGTGATGCGTCAATGCTTCGCGCGGCTAACGCTCTGCTTTGCCAAGGGCCACATCATGAGCCAGGACGACCTGGAGCGGATCTTGGCGGAGCTGGGCTTTACCATTCACCAGGTCGATTATCGGCAAACCGGGAGTGGGGCGATGTTCGAATACAAGATGGTCGTCAGCACCTTCGCCCTCAAAAACTTCAAGGCGTTGGCGGGAACCCTGGTTGGTCTGCCTAACGTCCTTGATTTCCACGTCTCGCCCACCGCGGAATAGCGCTGAGCCAAGCAAAAAGGCAGCATTGCTTGTTATTTATCGTGGTCCCCACGATTCCTGCGGAGTTGAAGCTTGAACCTGCGATGTTATCGAAGGACGCTAGGCACTCCATGCGCCGCGAGACGCTGCTTACCGAGAAGAACATCCGCCTAGTTTTTGAGGCGAGCCTCATTTTCAAAGGTCTGTTTGCGCTGCTGGAAATTATCGGCGGAGTAGCGGTGTACTGGGTTAGCCAGCACGCCTTGTTGGACTTCGTACAAGCCATAACCCAAGCCGCGCTGGCCAAGGACCCGCGCGACCTGGTTGCCAACTATCTGCTGCATCTCGCACAGAATCTGTCGCTTAGCACGCAGCGCTTCACAGCGTTTTATTTATTGAGCCACGGCGTCATAAAGCTATGGCTCATCATCGGTCTCCTGCGTCGGAAGCTCTGGTATTATCCGCTCGCGATCGCCGTGTTCGGATTATTCATCGTCTACCAATTGTACCGGTATAGCTTCACCAACTCTGTATGGCTGCTCGTCCTCAGCGCAGTAGATGCCGCAGTGATCGCTCTTACCTGGCACGAATATCGGTATCTACGGTCAGGCTTGAGTTCCGCGGGCGCCCACCAGGAAGAGACAGGGGGGTGATTCCGGTGAACCGCGATACAATCAGCGTCGAATTTTCCGGGCGCACAGCCACAACGGGCGTGTGGCGATGACCGTCATATGAAATTCGAATTGGTTTGCTAACCGGCGAGTGTTGTGGCCGAATCAGGGCATAGCGGGCGCGATGGCTCAACTAGCCTGCGGCCACCCGAAGCGACCGCTTTAGGACTTAGCAACCAGGCTCTCATGACGATCAAGTCGACGTCAGGACGGTTCGCCGGCAGATTTCGCGGAGGGCCAATTTTTCCGAACCTGATGTTCAGGCCAAACCAGGGCATGTTCCCCTTCATGGGCCGCCGCCGCTTCAATGTTGGCGGAGTCCTCGCGCGCCGCTTTCAGCCTGCCAAAGTCTATGGTCGTCTCGGCTGTCTCGAGGTCAGGCTCGCCAGGAAGCGCGGCGAGATCAGGCGTGCCCAGCGGCTGCGTTACAAGGTCTTCTACGAAGAGATGTCGGCGGTTCCCGATGCGCTCGCCATTTTGTCCCGGCGCGACGAGGATGCCTTTGACTCCGTGTTCGACCATCTCCTCGTGATCGACCGCGGTGATCCCACCGACGGACGCCGCTGGAGGCGGTCAAAGGTCGTCGGAACGTATCGGGTGCTGCGCCAGGAGGTGGCCGACCTCTATGACGGCTTCTACACGCAAGGCGAATACGACATCGCGCCGCTGATCCAGGCCAAGCCCGATTACAGCTTCATGGAGCTTGGCCGCTCCTGCGTTCTCAAGCCTTATCGCAACAAGCGGACGCTGGAGCTCCTATGGCAGGGCGTATGGTCTTATGTGCGGGAGCACGGCGTTGACGTTATGATCGGCTGCGCCAGCTTCGAGGGGATCGATCCTACCAAGCACGCCGAGGCCCTGAGCTTCCTTTACCATACGGCACTCGCGCCGGAGGAGTGGCGGGTGACGGCTCATCATCATCTGCGGGTCGACATGAATATGATGCCGCGCGAACGGATCAATGCCCGCCGGGCGCTGAAAGCGCTGCCCCCCTTGATCAAAGGCTATCTACGCGTGGGCGCCTATGTCGGCGATGGCGCCGTGATCGACCACCAGTTCGGCACGATGGACGTGTTCATCATCATGCCGGTCGAGGCGATCAAGTCGCGCTACTTTGCCCATTTCGGCGCCCCCGACGAGTTCGCGCCTCCCAACGCGCCCGAGTTTGCCCAGGTCAACTAAGGCGAGTTTGACGGGTCGCGAAAGCGCTCCTAAATTCGCTCCGCTATGCGCCATACTGACGTCAACGAAGCCAGGGTTGCGGCCGAAGCCGCTGTGGGCTTGCGCCAGCTTAACGAGCGCTCGCGCGAGATCTTCAAGCGCATCGTCGAGGCTTATCTCGCCACCGGCGAGCCGGTCGGCTCCCGCAATTTGAGCCGAGCGCTGCCGATGACGCTGTCGCCAGCCTCGGTGCGCAACGTGATGTCCGACCTCGAAAGCCTCGGCCTCATCTATGCGCCGCATACCAGCGCGGGTCGATTGCCCACGCATACGGGCTTGCGCCTGTTCATCGACGGATTGCTCGAGATCGGCGACATCAGCAACGAGGAGCGAGGCCAGATCGAAAGCCGGATCGTCGGCAGCGGCAGACGCCGCGCGCTCGAGGATCTCCTCGGCGAAGCCGGCGAACTGCTGTCGGGCCTCTCTGGCTGCGCCGGCGTGGTCCTGGTCGAGAAGCAGAGCAAGAGGCTAAAGCAAATCGAGTTCGTCAATCTCGGTCAGGGCAGGGCGCTCGCCGTCCTCGTCGCCGAGGACGGCGACGTCGAGAACCGCATCGTCGCATTGCCGGAGAACCTGCCGCTCTCCTCGTTGCATGAAGCCTCGAATTACATCAATGCGCGCATCAGCGGGCTCACTCTCGCCGAGGCGCGTATCCGTATCGAGCGGGAGATCGAGGCGAAGCGGGCTCAGCTCGACGAGCTCACCGCTCGGGTCGTGACCGAAGGACTTGCCACGTGGTCCGGCAATGGCGACGACCATAAGAGCCTCATCGTGTGCGGCCGCGCCCATCTGCTCGAAGACGTCAAAGCCATGGAGGACCTCGAGCGCGTGCGGCTCCTGTTCGAGGATCTCGATGCCAAGACCGACCTGATGCAGCTTCTTGGCGTTGCCGAGCGCGGCGAAGGCGTGCGCATCTTCATCGGCGCCGAGAACAAGCTGTTCTCGCTATCAGGCTCGGCGCTGATCGTGTCGCCGTTCGAGGATACCGAGCAGAAAATAGTTGGCGTATTGGGGGTGATCGGTCCGACGCGGCTCAATTATGCGCGCATCATTCCCATGGTCGATTACACGGCCAGGCTTCTTGGCCGCCTTGTCCCTTGATTTTTGCAACCTTACGGTCGATATCCCGCTTACTTCCGAGTGAAACAGCTTCGCCGAGCCGTCCATGCCCGACGACAAAACCAATCAGCGCGAGGCTCACGAGGATCAGGCGGCATCTGCCGAATCCCCGAAAGCCGAGAGCCCAAATAACAATGCCGACTCTGGCGCGCAGCTGGGTGTCGACCTGGAAGCCTTGCTCAATGAGAACGCCGAGATGCGCGATCGGCTGCTCAGGACTATGGCCGACATGGAGAATCTGCGCCGGCGCACCGAGCGGGAGAAGGCCGACACCGCCCGCTATGCCATCTCCAATTTCGCGCGCGACGTGCTGACCGTCGGCGACAATCTCAAGCGCACTATCGAGCACGTGCCAGCCGAGGCCGCCGCTCAGGATCCCGCGCTCAAGAGCTTCCTAGACGGCGTCGAGATTACCGAGCGCGAGCTCCTGAACGTGCTCGAGCGCCACGGCGTCACCCGCATCGAGCCGCTTGGACAGCGCTTCGATCCGAACTGCCACCAGGCGATGTATGAAGTGCAGAACGCAGACGTTCCGGAGGGCATGGTGGTCGACGTCATGCAGGCCGGCTACACGATCGGCGACCGATGCCTCAGGCCTGCGCTTGTGGCGGTTGCCAAAGGCGGGGGCAAGCCGAGCAAGCCGCAGCAAGGGGATGGCGATGGCTTCGGACAGCGGCGGCCTGCCAACGACGATTTTCCGCCCGGCGACTGATCTCCGAGTTCAGATCAAACTCACTTTGGCTTGGTCACACGGCGCAAAGTGAGGTTGAAGCGCCCGCCTTCGGCAATGAGTCCCGATGTACCAGGAATGATGCGGTCGATGCCGTGATAGGCGAGTCGATCAACTCCGCCCAGCAGCACCACATCGCCTGACTTCAGTTCCAGTTTCTCTGTCGGGTCTTTGCGCGATGTCCCGCCGAGGCGGAAGATGCCGGTATCGCCGAGCGACACTGACAGCACGGGCGCCGCGAAATCCTCCTCGTCCTTGTCTTGGTGCAACCCCATCTTGGCCTCGCCCGCGTAGTAATTTACGAGGCAGGCTTCCGGCGGAAACCGGTAGTCCGCAAGCTCCCGCCAAAGGTCGTGCAGCATTTGCGGCATCGGAGGCCATGGTTTCCCCGTCACGGGATGCGTGGCCTGGTAGCGATAACCGTCCTCCTTGTCGGTGACCCAGCCGAGCGGACCGCAATTCGTCATGCGCACGCTGATCGGCTTGCCCGAACGCGGCATGGTTGGGGTGAAGAGCGGCGCCACGGTGATTATCCGCCTTATCTCGTCAAGAAGCGCGTTTTGCGCGGCTTCATCCATTCTTCCTGGAAAATACCTCACGCGACCTTTGCTCCGGCTCAAAGCCTGCCTTAGGTTCAGCCATATAGCGGCATAGACTCTAATTGAGGAGACGAGTCCCTGTGGAGATAGGCGCGCGAAAGGTCAATCCCGACGGCTACATCCACGCGCGGGACGCTGGCGAATATCAGCGCCTGCGAGACCAGGCGAGCATGTGGCAATCGGCGACCGAGGCGGTCCTCGACAAAGTCGGGCTTGGCCAGGGCATGAGCGCACTCGATGTGGGCGCGGGACCCGGCGCGGTAATGCGGCTGATGGCTGAACGTGTCGGGCCTCAAGGTCGCGTCACCGGTATCGAGATCGACGACAAGCTCGGCACCCAGGCGCTTGCCGATCTTCGCGCCGGAGGCGGCGCGGAGTTTGAGCTCATCCAAGCCAATGTGCTCGAGCTTGACAAGCTACCGGGTTCTCCCTTCGACCTCACCTATTGCCGCCTCTTCCTCATGCACATGCAAGACCCGGTGGCTGTGCTCGAGAAGATGATGATGTGGACCAGGCCAGGCGGCGTCGTGGCGGCGCAAGAGTTCGACTTTGGGGCGATCGCCATCGAGCCTCCATGCCCAGCCATGGCCGAGTTCAATCGCGTATTCGAGGGTGTATTCAGGGGCCATGGCCGCAACCTGCGGGCGGGCCGTCAACTTCCTGCCCAATTCGAAGCTGCCGGCATCGGACTCCCAGACGGCACTCTGACCGAGGCCAAGTACCTGCCGTTAAAGGACATGGCCGCCATGTTGGTCGGCGTGTACCAGGGACTGTTTGCTTCCGCGGCAGAGCTCGGCATCGCCGACCCAGTGAGGGCCGAAGCTTTCAAAGCCGACATGGCCGATGCTGCCGCCGACGGGCGCTACTACTGCCTCACTCCCATTCTCATCGCCGCATGGAAGCGCGTCGCGTGAGACGCTTCACCGCGACGCGTCCGACGCACCCGCTTCTCCTTGCGAGCCATAGGGTTGCCACCTATATAAGCGCGGAACACCGCCGGTTGAGTCGGCGGGCACGCCAAAATCGTTGGGGACCGACGCTTAAGTTCTGCGCGAAGCCGGGTGCCGGTCGCGGGCCCGGGCGGTCTGCCGGAAAGAGAGGTTGTAAATGGCGAAAGTGATCGGAATCGATCTCGGCACGACCAACTCTTGTGTCGCCGTGATGGAGGGAAAGACCCCGAAGGTCATCGAGAATGCCGAGGGCATGCGTACCACGCCATCGATGGTCGCCTTCACCAACGACGGCGAAATCCTCGTAGGCCTTCCTGCCAAGCGACAAGCCGTCACCAATCCTGAGAACACATTTTTCGCCATCAAACGCCTGATCGGCCGTCGTTGGGACGACCCCATGGTCGAGAAGGACAAGAAGCTTGTCCCCTACAAGATCGTTCGCGCCTCGAATGGCGACGCCTGGGTCGAATCCCACGGCAAGCAATATTCCCCCTCGCAGATCTCGGCCTACATCCTTCAGAAGATGAAGGAGACGGCAGAGTCCTATCTCGGCCAGAAAGTCGAGCAGGCGGTCATCACCGTCCCCGCCTACTTCAATGACGCACAGCGCCAAGCCACCAAGGACGCGGGCAAGATTGCCGGCCTCGAAGTCTTGCGCATCATCAACGAGCCGACCGCGGCTGCGCTCGCCTACGGACTTGAGAAGAAGTCGGGCGAGACCATCGCTGTCTACGATTTGGGCGGCGGCACGTTCGACATCTCGATCCTCGAGATCGGCGACGGCGTGTTCGAGGTGAAGTCGACCAACGGCGACACGTTCCTTGGCGGCGAGGACTTCGACATGCGTATCGTCGATTACCTCGCCAACGAGTTCAAAAAGGAATCCGGCATCGACCTGCGTGGCGACAAGCTTGCCCTCCAGCGCCTGAAAGAGGCAGCCGAAAAAGCAAAAATCGAGCTGTCATCGACGCAGCAGACCGAGATCAATCTGCCGTTCATCACGGCTGACAAGTCCGGACCGAAGCATCTCACCATGAAGCTCACACGGGCAAAGCTCGAGAGCTTGGTTGACGACCTTATCCAGAAGACCATTGGCCCTTGCCAGAATGCGTTGAAGGATGCCGGGCTCAAGCCGGCCGAGATCAATGAGGTGGTTCTCGTCGGCGGCATGACCCGCATGCCGAAAGTCGTCGAGACAGTGAAGAACTTCTTCGGCCGCGAACCTCATAAGGGCGTGAACCCAGACGAGGTGGTGGCGGTCGGCGCCGCAATTCAGGCCGGCGTGCTGCAAGGCGACGTCAAGGACGTGCTCCTGCTCGACGTCACTCCGCTCTCGCTCGGCATCGAGACCTTGGGCGGCGTATTCACCCGACTCATCGATCGCAACACCACGATCCCCACCAAGAAGAGCCAGGTGTTCTCGACGGCGGAGGACAATCAGAACGCGGTCACCATTCGTGTCTTCCAGGGCGAGCGCGAGATGGCGGCCGACAACAAACTGCTAGGCCAGTTCGATCTCGTCGGCATTCCGCCGGCCCCCCGCGGCGTGCCGCAGATCGAGGTGACCTTCGACATCGACGCGAATGGTATCGTGAATGTGTCGGCGACCGACAAGGCGACCGGCAAGGAGCAATCGATCCGCATCCAGGCGTCCGGCGGTCTGACCGAAGCCGACATCAACCGGATGGTCAAGGAGGCCGAGGCTCACGCCGACGAGGACAAGAAGCGGCGTGAGCTGGTCGAGATCAAGAACCAGGGCGAAGCGCTGGTCCACTCGACCGAGCGGATGCTGAAAGACTATGGCGACAAGGTTCCTGCCGGCGACAAGAGTCTGGTCGAGACCGCGGTTGCCGAGCTGAAAACCGCCCTCCAGGGTGAGGACAAAGACACGATCAAGGCCAAGACCGATGGGCTTGCGCAAGCCTCGATGAAGCTCGGCGAAGCGATGTATCAGGCGAGCCAGGGCCAGGCCGCAGGCGGAGGCGGAGGGCCACAGGCTGCGTCCGGCGGTTCGGATGACAAGGTGGTCGATGTCGACTTCGAGGAAGTCAAAGACGACGACAGCAAGAAGTCGGCGTAACGAGACGAGCCGGCAGGCGCTCGGCCGAAATCGGCCGGGCGCCTTGCCCAACAGAAGAGGCTTAAGCGCGGCCGAAGGCAAGCGGCGGTGTAAAGGGCCGGAGGGGTGATGGCAAAACGGTGCTACTACGAGGTGCTGGGCGTTTCCCGCGGCGCTCGTGACAGCGAGATCAAGGCCGCGTTTCGCCGCCTCGCCAAGCAATGTCACCCAGATAGTTGCAATGGCGACCCCACGGCCGAAAAGCGTTTCAAGGAAGTCAACGAAGCCTACGAGGCGCTGAAGGATCCGCAGCGCCGGGCGGCTTACGACCGCTTTGGGCACGCTGCCTTCGACCCAGGCCTTGGCGGCGGCGCGGGCCATGGTTTTGGCGCCGACTTTTCGGCATCGATGTCGGCGATGTTCGACGATCTGTTCGGCGAGTTCATGGGCCAGCGCCGGCCGCGGCAGCGCTCGGCGCGCGAGCGCGGCGCCGACCTTCGCTACAACATGGAGATCACGCTCGCCGAAGCGTACGAAGGCAAGAACGCGCAGATCAGGGTGCCGACATCCGTCACTTGTGAGAGCTGCTCGGGTTCGGGCGCCAAGGCTGGCACCTCGCCATCCACCTGCCGTACCTGCGGCGGTATCGGCAAAGTGCGGGCAAGCCAGGGTTTCTTCACCATCGAGCGCACTTGCCCGTCGTGTCAGGGACGTGGCGAGACCATCGACACTCCCTGCCCGTCCTGCAACGGCGCTGGCCGCGTCACGCGCGAACGCACCCTGTCCGTTACAATTCCCATCGGTGTCGAAGACGGCACGCGCATCAGGCTCGCGGGTGAGGGCGAGGCCGGAATTCGCGGCGGGCCGCCGGGTGACCTCTACATCTTCCTCTCGATCAAGCCGCACGAGTTCTTCCAGCGTGACGGCGCCGATCTGTTCTGTCGCGTGCCGATCGCGATGACCACGGCGACGCTTGGGGGGCAGATCGAGGTGCCGACCATCGACGGCGGCAGGACGCGAGTAAAAATCCCGGAAGGAACGGAAAGCGGCAAGCAGTTCCGGCTTAAGGCTAAGGGCATGCCGGTGCTACGCTCGAAGCAGCAAGGCGACCTTTACATCCAGGTCGAGGTCGAGACGCCGAAGAACCTGTCGCGCAAGCAGCGCGATCTCCTGAAGGCGTTCGAGGAAGCCTCAAACCCCGACACAAGCCCGGCATCGAGCGGCTTCTTTGCGCGGGTCAAAGAATTCTTCGAAGGCATCCGCGAGTAGCTCCTACCGTTGCCCTCCGTCTTTGACCTAGAGTGGCGGGCATCTGCGCGTAGGAGCAAAGGGGGACGAGATGCGGCTCCTGTTCTTTGCCGGCAGCACGCGAGAGGGGTCTTACAACAAGAAGCTCGCGCAGCTTGGCCGCCACATTGCCGAAGCCAATGGCATCGAGGCGGTGTTTGTGGATCTCAAGGACTACCCAATGCCGCTCTATAACGGCGACCTCGAAGCCAAGGAGGGGCCGCCGGAGAAGGCGCGGGAGTTCAAAGCGCTGCTCGGCGAGTATCAGGGCGTGTTCATTGCGAGCCCCGAATACAACTCCTCGGTCGCCCCACTGCTCAAGAACACGCTCGACTGGGTGACGCGGGTCAGGGCAAAGGGCGAAACGGGGTTAGAAGTCTACAAGTCGCGCGTGTTCGCAATTTCAGGGGCCTCGCCCGGCTATTACGGCGCGATGCGGAGCCTGCTTCATCTTCGCCAGATACTCGAGATTGGCATCGGCGCGCCGGTGATCCCGCAGCAGATCGCGTTGCCGCGCGCGATGGATGCCTTCGATACCGATGGAAGCCTCAAGGACAAAGGACAGCAGGAACTATGCAAGACCGTAGTCGAAGCACTGGCCATCGCGGCAAAGAAGTTCGCGGCGTGACGCTTCCTCGCGACCGTCTCATCGTCGCGCTCGATGTGCCGGGCGTGGAAGACGCAAAGGCTTTCATCGACAAGCTCGGCGATAGCGTCGGCGTGTACAAGATCGGCCTCGAGCTCCTGTTCTCTGGTGGGTTTGCGCTCATCCATGAGCTCGCTCAAGCGGGACGCCCGGTATTTGTCGATGCGAAGCTGCTCGATATCGAGGCGACCGTGGAGCGGGCCACCGCAGCCATCGCGCGAAGCGGCGCCGCATTCCTCACCGTGCACGCGATGGACCGGAAAACGATCGCGGCTGCCGCGCGCGGCCGGGGCGACGCACCGCTCAAGCTTCTCGGCGTGACGGTGCTCACCAATCTGTCGCGCGCCGATCTCGCCGAGCACGGCATCGACGAGGCGCCGCTCGCGGTGGTGCAGCGCCGGGCTATGATGGCGCGGGATGGCGGGTTCGACGGAATCATCGCCTCTGCGCAAGAGGCGCGCGCCTTGCGCGAGCGGTTGCGGCAGTCTCTGATCGTGACGCCGGGCATCCGGCAGGCCGGCGAGGACACCCAAGACCAGACACGCGTCATGACGCCGGAGGCCGCCATTAAGGCAGGCGCCGATTATCTCGTGGTGGGACGGCCTATCACACAGGCGCCGGACCCGCGTGAGGCAGCCGAAGCGATTGTCGAGGAGATCGCCTCAGCGCTCGGCTAGCTTAGCGAGCTTCGCGTCGATGAGTGGCGCGAGCCGATCTGCGCCACCTTCAATCAGCACCTGCTTTGTCCGCGATTTGCCGCCTTGCGCCACCTTCACCGATGACGACGGTACCTCGAGCCACGTCGCGACCCAGGCGCTCCAATGCCACGTTGGCTCGGCCTTGCTCAGGCAGCGCCCGCACCCGCGCCTTGAGCACAGTCTCCCCGCCAAAATCCTCGACACCGGAAATCTCGTCGCGCGCTGATTTCGGCGTGAGCCGCACCGGCAGAATCACGCCGTCCTTCGTGTGACGAAGCTTGAGCTCGCTCAAACGGCAGACGGAGCGAACAAGGGCAGGATCCAGCCGAGCAGAACCACGTCCCGGATGAACAGCAGGAAGAGGATCAGGATCACCGGCGAGATATCGATGCCGCCGAGATTAGGAAGCACGCTCCGGATTGGCCGAAGCGCGGGATCGGTGATGCGGTAGAGCGTGTCCGCCACCGAATAGACGAAGCGGTTCTGGGTGTTGACCACATTGAAGGCGATCAACCAGCTCAGGATCGCACCGGCGATCACCACCCAGATATAGAGGTCGATGACGAGAACGATGAATCCGATCAGGGGTACCATTAAAGACCTCCTCGCGATTGGCCGGTCCATGTAGCGGAGAGGCGGCAATCAGGGCAAGAGGAGGAAAGACCAAGCGTGGGCTCGCTTGACAGGTTGGAAGGCCGATCCCTAAATGCCTCGCTTCTGGGGCCGTAGCTCAGTTGGGAGAGCGCAGCAATCGCACTGCTGAGGTCAGGGGTTCGATCCCCCTCGGCTCCACCAAAAATTCAAGGTGTTAGCTGAAAAGATAAAAAGGCGCTCAATTTCGTGTCAGCGTTGTGTCAGCAAGCGGCGAGAAAAGAAAAGGCCCGCAGCAGCGTGCCTGAGCGGTCCAAATCCTAGCGCGTTCAGGAAATCTCTCGCTGGATGTCTTCCCTGATGCTGTGAAGCACGCGAAAAGCGCGTAGGTCCTGTGGCCTCGTTCCCCGGACTTGGAGGAACTGGCGAAGCAAGTTCAGCTTGTACATGAACTCAGCGCAGTTCGTTGCCTTCAGCGCGAGGGCCTCAGCCTCAAGTTCCTGTGGGCTTAGTTTCAGTATGCGGACTTCATCCGTGATATTGATCGCGTCGGTCATCGGAACCTCCAACAGGGTTTCGGTGGCAAGTGCCCCGGCCGAGTGAAAAACGCCGCCCGGCCGGGGCGCGCTAACGTTGCGCCAAGACATGGCCGAAGTCGACTAATGTGTGGCTTGAGACGGAAGTAAGCGGACGCTTGATCCCGGGAAGACGATGGACGGCTAAAGAAGCTAAGACCAGGGCGGAGCTCGAAGCGCTTCTCATGCAGGAAGTGAAGAAGATCACCGAGTGCGGAAATGTTGAGGGCTTTGCTATCACGCGTCCATTAGGTCGGCCTTGGGACATCGCAATTGTGGGAGATGGGCCTCACGTTAAACCTCACTGTTGGAAGAAAATGCGCCAGATCGCTCACCGACTGTCTGAGCAATATGATCTATCAGAGGCGTAGCCCTCGCCCAGATCGAACGCCGCCGAGCTGAGGCTGATTCA
>Ga0075436_100002347_pt1 | contig 13060 bp, 9 predicted proteins | sample RhiMethybrSRZTD5_FD_75303 | JGI IMG/M metagenome (GOLD analysis project Ga0075436, IMG submission 75303) | Populus rhizosphere microbial communities from Tennessee, USA - Rhizosphere MetaG P. TD hybrid SRZTD5 | ecosystem: Host-associated > Plants > Roots > Rhizosphere > Soil | place: USA...
GCGCGCGCCGGCCATTTCCGCTCCAAGCGAGGAGTAGCGGTTCATGTGCTCAATGTAGTCGGTGAGCGTGGGGTAGGAGTGGTGGATGAGGGCGCCAGCGGTTACGGTGCCGGTCCGGCCGCTGGCTCGGGCATCTTCATGCACCGCCCGGTTTTCGAACTGGGCAGCCCCGCGGAGAAACAGCCGCAGCTTCGGATCGGGCCAGAAACCGCCATGTTTGATCCAGCGGCCAAGGAAGTAGTTCTTGCGGTGACAGTAATAGGCTGTGGGAGGATTCGAAAGTTTTTGCCGAATTTCCTCGTGTTCTGGACCACCAAGCTTTCCGGTCAGGCACCACTCGTGTTGTTTTGCTGGTTCATCCACCGAATTTGCGATCTCGGTCGCCAGCGCAGGTTCGACCTCCTCGTCCGCATCCAAGCTCAAAATCCAATCCCCGCAAGCCTTCTCGATTGCAGAATTCTTTTGCGCGGCATAGCCCTTCCAGGCCTCGATGAACACCTTGGCACCGTGCTGGCGGGCGATCTCCACGGTTCGGTCAGTGGAACCTGAATCCACTACGATGATTTCGCCTTGGCCGTCGCGCACCAGGGGCGCCACGCTGGCCAGCGTGCGCCCGATGTTCGCTTCCTCGTTGTACGTGATGATGACGACCGAGAGCTGCACGGGGGAAGGATACAAGTTGCGAGTACCCGCTACCTAGTACCGAGCCGGGGCCAGGGCAGCCCCCAACGCGTAGGGACGGGTCTTCGCCCCGCCCAACCCGGGTCAGAGACCCGGGCCCACGTTCGGGCCGGTGTTGTATTTTCCGGCCCGAAAGGAAAACAAAGGGCTACTGCTGTGTTTGCGGCTGCGGTGGTGTCTGGGGCGGATTCGGTGCCTGAGGGGCAGCCGGCTGCGGCAGTTGACCCCCTGAAGGCGGTACCGTGCCCGGCGCCGAAGTTTGCGGCTGAGCTTGCGGTTCGGGCGCGGTTTGCGGCTGGGGCTGCGGTTGGGGTTGCGCCTGCGGCTCTGGCGTGTTCTGCGGTTGCACAGTCTGAGGCTGCGTCGCCGCGGGAGGCTGTTGGGGCTGAGTCTGCGGCACGCCTGACTGCGGCTCCTGCTCCATCTGCAATTCCTGCGACGGCTGCCGCGGCACGATTCCTGGCACGTGCGGCATGGTTTGCACCTTGCCGCTTTCGGCCTCGGCCACTTGAATGCCATTGTGAGTCAACGTCAGGCCGGTAGAGAGGTCGAGCTGGACCTTGGATTTCTCGTAATTGTCGAGCGCGGCCACGCTGTTGGCCTGGGCCTGTGCCAAGTCACGCTGTGCCGTCAGCACCAGGGTGGTGGTGGAAGCGCCCAAAGCGTACTTCTTCTGCTCCGCATCCAGCGACTGCCGGGCCAGTTCCTCGGCGCTCTGGGCGGCCAGCACCTGGGCCCGGTTCTGCTGGACGGTGAATTGGGCGTTGCGTACCTCGATGGCAATCTGGTTTTGCAGCTGTTGCAGGCGCATCTGCGACTGGCGGTACTCCAGCTCGGAGCGTACTTGAGTCGCCTGGGCGGAACGGTTGCGAATCGGGATATTGACGTTGAACCCAACCCCATAATCGGGATTGTTGTAACCGAACATGGTGCTGTAGGCGTTGCTTAGTCCCGTCGAAGGCCGCGCCTGGTTGGCAGGAATGCAAAACCGGTTGGTGCTTTGTCCAGGAGCGCAAAGGGCCAGCGGATTGGTATTTCCGGCCAGGGCGCTGCCGCCATACCAGCCCACCAAATCCACGCTGGGCAAAAGAAGGTTGGATGTGGCTTTGCGGGTAATTTCGCGATTGGTGAGATCAATGCGCGATTGCGACAGCTCCGGGCGATGCGAAAAGGCATCATTGATCAGGTCCTGGATAGGCACCACTGGTTCGGTAGAGGGCAACGTCATGGTGTTCGTGGGCACCACGTGGGCCGCTGCCAGCACCGGGTCTGACATGTTTTTGGTGATGGCGTTCTTCATCAGCAGTTCCTGCAACTGCAGGTTGGTCTGGGCGACAATCAGAGTCTGGTTGGCTGTTGATACGGCACTCTCGGCACGCACAATTTCGATGGGCGCCAGGGTTCCGATCTCGACCTGCTTTTTGTTGTCGGCGAGGGTTTTCTGCGCCAGGGCCAGCGAACTCTCCTGCACGCGCACGTTTTCGTAGGCGCTGACCAGGTCCCAGTAGATGTTCTCAATCTGAGACACAGTCTGGATCACCTGGTTGCGGAAGGCGACATCGGAAATTTCGCGGTTATTCTTCGCGATTTTGATCAGCCGGCGGTTAGCGTTGAAGCTCAATCCCTGCAGCAGGTGCTGCGTCACCGTGGCGCGGAAGCCGGTGTTGAGGACAGGGCTCAACTCGCTGAAGGTGCTGTTAGTGGTCTGGCGCTGGTTGTTGAATCCGACGTTCAGAGCGGTGCCGGACGCAAAGTACTGGTTGTAATTGAAATTTGCCAGGCCGGTATTCTGTTTCAAGGCGGTAGCGCCCTGGAACGGATTGGCGGTGGGCTGGGTGAGGTGTTCCAGACTGAGTCCGGCGGTCACCATGGGATCATAGGAGCCGATGGGTGGTCCCGAACCCTCGGTGGATTGCACCAGGCCGGAGCTGCCGGTGCCCGCACCGCCGGCCGCGGTGGTAGTGCCGCCGGTGCCGCTGCCGCTGGCGCCCGTGGTCGAGGTACCCAAGCCGCCGGCCGTGGTGGAACCGGTTCCGCCGCCCGGCGTGCCCTGCACCAGGCCGGTATTGACGCCCAGAATCTGCTGTCCAGACTTGGCGCGCAGGATGTCGGTATCGGAGATGGGCAGGTTATAACGGGCAATGGCGATGTCCAGATTGTTTTCCAGGCCCATGGCTATGGCATCGTCCAACGAAAGCATGAGCTGCCCGTTACGCATAAGCTGATCAATGCGGGAACTGTTGGCGAAGTTGGGCGGCGGCACATGCTGCGGGCTATAAGGGGCAAGCGGGTTAGGAAGATAAGACCGGCCGTTCTGATAATTCTGCTGCAGCACTTGCTGGGCAGATGCCAGCGACGGCAGAAGCGCGATGACCAGCAATAAGGTTGTGGATCGGGCGATAACCAAGCGCGAAAAACGCATGCTTTTCTCCATCACAATGGCTGACCAGCTAAATGACTGGAAAAATTCACAAATGTCACCACGAGTGATACGTAAGCTGTCGTCAGGTGGTTCCTTGTTGAGTTGCCGCTCGGGGGCCGGGCGCACCTGGGAACGCGACCCATTTTCCGGGAAGTCTCATAGTATAGCCGAGGCCGATGAGCGGATGGTCTTCTCTTGTAAAGCTTTGTAAAGAATTGTAAGGCGCGCTGCGTAGCGCGGCGCAAATTACGAAATGCGCAACTTGAAAATCACGCTGGCGTATGACGGATTTGACTTCCGCGGCTGGCAGGTGCAACCGGGCCAGTCCACGGTGCAAGGGCTGCTCGGCGCCGCCATTGAGCGCGTGACCAGCGAGCGTCGACTGCCGCAGGGCTCGGGCCGAACCGATGCGGGCGTGCACGCCCTGGCCCAAGTGGCCTCTTGTGCCATTGAATCTCCCATTCCCGTTGCCAATCTCGTGATCGCGCTGAACGATGTTCTGCCGCCCGCGGTGCGCGTGTTGGCCATTGAGGAAGCCAGCCCGGATTTTCACGCCCGCGCCTCGGCAAGAGCCAAGGCCTACCGTTACCGCATATGGCGGGACGCCATTTGCCCGCCCTTTGTGGCGCGATACGTTTATCACCATCCCTATACGCTGAATGAAAGTGCTATGGCCGCGGCGGCGGCAGCCGTGGTCGGGGAGCACGACTTCACATCGTTTGCGGCCGTGGATCCGGAGCGGGGACGGGAGGCGCAGGAGGTTTCCAACGTACGCACCGTATTTTCTTCCGCCTGGCAGCGCGAGGGCGAAGAAATGCTGTACACGGTTCGCGGCAATGGTTTTCTCCACCATATGGTGCGCAACCTGGTCGGCACCTTCCTGCTGGTGGGGAAGGGAAGCCTGCGCCCGGAAGATATGGCCGGGATTTTGCAGGCCAAGAGCCGCTCCGCCGCAGGCCCTACCGCGCCGGCGCACGGACTGTATCTAGTAAGCGTCGAGTATTGAAACGGCTGTCCGCTGTTGGCTTTTAGCTGTCACGTCCAAAGCCAGAGCAGCCGCCGATAAGCAAGTGTTAAGCGCTAACTGCTTGTTCTAGACTGTAGGTGACTTATGCCCACCGTGACGCAGCCCGCGCCCGTAGTATCGGTGGACCCTGCCACGGGCGAGGTGCTGCGGGAATTCGAGTGCACCGCCGAGGCAGAAGTGCGCGCTGCGGTCGAGCGCGCCCGCGCCGCGCAGCCGGCCTGGCATGAACTGGGAATTAGCAAGCGCCTGCAGGTTTTGCGCCGGTTTCAAACCCTGCTGCACGAGAAGAAGTCGGACGTCGCCCGCGTAATCACCCGGGAATCGGGGAAGCCGTATGTGGAAGCCCTGCTCACCGAAGTGGTGGTGGCGCTGGATGCGGCGCAGTTCTTGATCGCCAACGCCCACAGCCTCCTGCGCGACCAGCGCATCAGCCATGCCAACCTGGTCATGAAGGCCAAGCGCGGCTGGGTGGTACGCGAGCCTTATGGAGTGATCGGGATCATCTCGCCCTGGAACTACCCCTTTAATATTCCGGCCACGGAAGGCTTGGCGGCATTGGCCGCGGGTAATGCGGTGGTGGTCAAGCCCTCGGAATTCACCACCCTGAGCGTGCTCGAACTGCAATCGCTGCTGCGTTCCGCCGGATTGCCGGAAGCCCTATTCCAAGTGGTGCCGGGAGCAGGCGCGACGGGGGCGGCGCTGGTTGACTCCAGAATTGACAAGCTGATCTTCACCGGCAGCGTGGCCAGCGGCAAGAAAGTGGCGCAGACGGCTGCCGCCCGCCTCCTGCCGGTGGTCCTGGAACTCGGTGGCAAAGATCCCATGGTGGTGCTGGATGACGCGGATCTCGAGGTCGCCTCTAGCGCCGCTGTCTGGGGCGCCTTCGTCAATGCCGGGCAAACTTGTCTTTCGGTGGAGCGCTGCTACGTGCACCAAAATCTATATGAGCGCTTCCTCGCTGCCGTGGTGGAGAAGACAGGCAAGCTGCGCGTGGGCAATGGGCTCGACCCGCAAACCGAGGTAGGGCCGCTCATCCACCAGCGGCAATTGCAGATTGTGGAAGCTCAGGTGGAAGAGGCCCGCACCGGAGGTGCGAGGGTGCTGGCGGGGGGTGCGCGCCTGCCGGAACTGGGGGCAAACTTCTATGCGCCGACTGTAATTGCCGACGTGCACCACGGCATGCGCCTCATGCAGGAAGAGACCTTCGGGCCGGTGCTGCCGGTGATGGCTTTCAGTTCCGGCGACGAAGCGGTGTATCTGGCCAACGATTCCGAATTTGGATTGGCGGCCAGCGTGTGGACCCGCGATCGCAAGCGTGGGGAAGCCATGGCTGCACGGCTGCAGGCAGGGACGGTGATGGTGAACGACGTGGTCTCCTGCTATGGCATCAGCGAAGCGCCCCATGGCGGCGTGAAGTCCAGCGGCCTGGGCCGTACCCATGGCCGCTTCGGTCTGGAAGAGATGGTGCGGGTCAAATATATGGACTCCGACCTGCTGCCGCGCATGCGAAAGGTGTGGTGGTACGGCTACGGGCCGGAGTTTAGCCGGCAGATGGAAGGTTTCGTGGATTTCCTGTTCTCCCGCCACTGGGGCGCCCGGATAGGCGGCGGGGTGCGGGCAATGAAGGCATATTTCCGGCGAGGCTGGTTGTAACGAAGACCGCGGACGAACGAGGGCGAGGAAAAAACTCTACTCCAGGTTTGAGTTAGAAGGGCAGAATCGGGCGCTCGGCCTGATTCCTCCGGGTTTTTGTTCCTCTGTAACCTCTGCGTCGTATATGTTCTTCATTTCTCCGGTTCGGGTAGAATTAGCCTCCAGCGGCCCTGCCGCGCATCTTAGGAGTCAGAGGGTAGGTTCTTGGCCACACCGGGCACGCAGGCCGCCACTATGCAGTCAGCGCAGCAGCAACTCCCCAATCACAAAGTGAAGCTCAAGAAGCCGGGCCAGCGTTCCTGCAACGAGAAGGACGCCAAAGGCAAGTTCTGCGGCGGCCATCTGAAGCGCTGGTACTACCACGACGATGTGCTGGAGCGGGAATGCGGCGACGTGGAGCAGGCCTTTGGGCCACAGGCGGAAATCTACCGTTGCGAGCATTGCAAGACCCTGTACTTGCCCAATCCCGAGGACCCGCGCGGCACCAACGTGGCCGGGCAGGGGCAGATTTCGACATTCGGGCTGACCATACCGCCCAAGTAAGTGACGATTGATGATTGTTGATTGACGAATTAAAAGGTTTCAGCGGCGCTGCATTCGTACGATTCTCACTCGCCAATCCTCAATCGTAGATCGTCAATGGGTTCACCTTGCGCGCTTCCGAACTCATCTACGACTGGAACCAGTCCGCGCTGGCGCTGCGGCCCACCGGCCCGGTGCTGCTGAATGACGAGAGCCTGCGCGATGGCCTGCAGTCTCCTTCGGTGCGCGATCCCTCGATCGCGGAAAAGATCCGCATCCTTCACCTGATGGAGGGTCTGGGCATCAACATGCTCGACCTGGGCCTGCCTGGGGCGGGGCCGCGCGCCTGCGAGCACGTGGAGGCGCTGGCGCGGGAGATTGCCAATGCGCGGCTGAAGATCAAACCCAACTGCGCCGCCCGTACCCACCAAAACGATATTCGGCCCATTGCCGAGATTTCCCAGCGTGTCGGGCTGGCCATCGAAGCCGCCACGTTCATAGGCTCCAGCCCCATCCGCCGCTACACCGAAGGCTGGACGGATGACTTCCTGCTGCGCACGACGGAGGAGGCGGTAAAGTACGCGGTGTCGCTTGGCCTGGAGGTTATGTACGTTACCGAGGACACCAGCCGCTGCGAACCGGAAATGGTCAAGCGCCTGTACGCTACCGCCATCCGCAACGGCGCCCGCGCCATCGTGATTTGCGATACCTGCGGGCACGCCACACCCATGGGAGTGTTCAGCCTGGTCAAGTTCGTGATGGACGAGGTGGTGAAGCCCTGCGGCGAAAAAATTCGCGTGGACTGGCACGGACACTGCGACCGCGGGCTGGGGGTGGCCAACTCGCTGGCGGCACTGGTGGCGGGCGCGCACTGCGTGCACGCGTGCGCCCTGGGTATTGGCGAGCGCGTGGGCAATACGCAGATGGATCAGATGCTGGTCAACCTGAAGCTTATGGGCGTGCCTCCCTGGGAGCAGCAGGACTTGACCAAGCTGCGCGAGTACTGTGTGGCGGTGTCGCAGGCCACCGGCGTGCCCATTCCCGCCAATTATCCCGTCATCGGCGAAGACGCTTTTCGCACCGCCACCGGGGTCCATGCCGCCGCCGTGATTAAGGCTTACAAGAAGAACGATACGGAGCTGGCCAACGCCATCTACTCCGGCGTGCCGGCGCATTATTTCGGCATGGAGCAGGTGATTGATGTTGGCCCGATGAGCGGCAAATCCAACGTGCTCTTCTGGCTGGACCGCCACGGCATCGCCGCCAGCGACGAAATCGTGGACCGCATTTACAAGCGCGCCAAAGCCTCCGACCGCCTGCTTACCGAGGCCGAAATTCTGGAGTGCTGCCAAGCGCCGGCGGGAAGCAAGCCCGGCGTGTAATTCGCGATTGTCGGCTGTACCTCGCTGATCCATCGCGTAAAGCAGATTTCATGCCCTGAATGCAAAATGCCTGGGTCCTTCGTTGTGCTCACCGCGGCAAACGCGCCTCGGGCGTCCTCAGGATGGCAATACCAGGGGCAGCAGAGGCGCACCCTACGGGTACCGTTGTAATATGACTACTTCGCTCGCATGGCACCCGGTTCCCGTCCCGAAACGGTAGAAGCCGCGCCCTCCATCCAGGAGATCGCGCGCCTGGCCAGCTTGCCGCCGGTGCAATCCGCCTTTCGCTGGTTTGTCTCTCAGGAGCCGCAAATCGCGAACTGGCAGATGCAACTGGCGGGGATTCCCGCGCCGCCCTTTGGAGAAGGCGAACGCGCCGCGTGGCTGGCAGAGCGCTTCCGCGAGCTCGGCCTCGACGACGTTCACCTGGACGAAGTGGGAAATGTTTTCGGTATTCGCCGCGGGCTGGAGCCCAGCAACAAGTTCCTGGCGGTGACGGCCCACATGGATACCGTCTTTCCCGCAGGCACGGCGCTGCGTCCCCGCCGCGAAGGGACTCGCCTGTACGGTCCCGGAATTTCCGACAACGGCGCTGGAATGGCGGCCCTGCTGGCTGCCGCCGCCGCCCTGCAGGAGGCCGGCATCCGGCACCTCGGCCCGCTGGTCTTTATCGGCAACGTGGGCGAGGAAGGCGAAGGCGACCTGCGCGGCATGCGCCACATTTTTGCCGACCCGCACTGGTCGGAGGCCATTGCCAGCACGCTGGTGCTGGACGGCGCAGGCACGGATTCCATTGTGGCTGAGGCCCTGGGCAGCCGCCGCTTCGAAGTAGTGGTGCGCGGCCCTGGCGGACACTCCTGGAGCGACTTTGGCGCTCCCAATCCCATCATCGTGCTGGCCCGTGCCATTGAGCGTTTCGCGCAGGTGCGGGTCGCGGCCGTGCCCAAGACCACCTTTAATGTCGGCGTGATCCGCGGAGGCACCTCGGTCAACTCGATTCCAGAGGCGGCCAGCATGCGGGTGGACCTGCGCTCCACTTCGGCAGCGGAAATTGATCGTCTGGAAATGGCGCTGCGGGCGGCGCTGGATCAGGCGGTGACGGTGGACGGCGGCAGGATGCGAAACGGCGCGCTGACTTATGAGGCGGGCGTAATCGGCAGCCGGCCGGCGGGCGAACTGGAGTCCAATGCCCGCATTCTGCGCGTGATTCGCGCGGTGGATTCGCACCTGGGAAACCCTTCGCAGGTGCAGCGCGCCTCCACCGACGCCAACATTCCCCTCTCGCTGGGCCGCGAGGCGGTAGCCATTGGGGGCGGCGGCGCAGGCGGCGGCGCGCATACGGTCCAGGAATGGTTCGACAGCGCCGGCCGTGAACTGGCGCTGAAACGCATTCTGCTGGCGGTGCTCGCTTTGACCGGGGTTGCGGCATGAAATCGGCGGTTCTGGTTGCGGTTTTGGGTACAGCCATGATGACGGCGCAAGCTCAATCCCCGACTCCGGACGCGATCTATCTCCACGGCAACATCTACACCGGAGCGGTGCAGACGTTCTCGCCGCCCTACGTGGAAATCAAACCGCGCGCCCAGGCTCTGGCGGTGCGCGACGGGCGCGTGGTGGCGGTTGGTTCGGACGCGGAAATCTCTAAGCTCAAAGGCAAGCGCACGCAGGTGGTGGACCTGGGCGGGCGCTTCGTGATGCCCGGCTTCAACGACGCGCACACTCACCTGGCATCCGCCGGCTTCGGCAAAATGAACGTGGACCTCACCGGCACGCGCTCGCTCCAGGAGATGCAGGCGCGCATTGCGGAGAAAGTGAAGACGGCGCAACCCCGCGAATGGATTCTTGGGCGCGGCTGGGATCACACTTTGTGGTCAGCGCAGAAGCTGCCGACCCGCCAGGATCTGGATGCCGTCACCGGCGATCACCCCGCGTTTTTTGGACGTGTGGACGGCCACATCGCAGTGGCTAACAGCGCCGCCCTGCGCGCTGCCGGCATTACGCGCGACACTCCCGATCCGCCAGGAGGCAGGATTGACCGCGATACCGCGGGCGAGCCCACCGGCATCGTGCGCGAGGATCCGGCGATGGAACTGGTTACGTCCCGGGAGCCCAAGCCCACGCCCGCGCAGCATTTGCGCGCCATGCAAATCGCGCTGCAGGATGCCGCGCAATCAGGCATCACTTCCGCCCAGGACTTTTCCGACTGGGACGACTTCCTGGTGGCCGAAGAACTGGAGAACGAGGGCAAGCTCACGCTGCGGCTTTCCGAGTGGCTGCCCTTTGTGGACCCTCTCGAAATTCTGGAGAAGCACCGCGCCTACCATCCCCAGTCGGATCCCATGCTGCACACCGCCCTGTTGAAAGGCTTCATGGATGGTTCGCTGGGCTCGCGCACAGCGGCGCTGCTGGCGCCCTACAGCGATGACCCCAAGAATTCCGGCTTGCCACAGTTTGATCAGACCAAGCTCAATGCCCTGATGGATGAGCGCGCGGCAGCGGGATTCCAGGTGGGTTTTCACGCCATAGGCGACCGCGGGGTGGAAATGGCGCTGCAGGCGTTCGCCGAGGCCAACCGCTACCTGCAGGAGCGCCAGCCCCAAGCCGTGCAAAACCAGGACCACCGCTGGCGCGTGGAACACGCCCAGGTGCTCGATGCCGGCCAGTTCGCCCGGTTCCGAGAGTTGGGCGTCATTGCCTCTATGCAGCCCAACCATCTGCTCACTGACATGAACTGGGCGATGGAGCGCCTGGGGCAGCAGCGCGCCCGTTACTCCTACGCGTGGAAGAGTTTTCTGGAACACCGCGTGTGGCTGGCTTTTGGCACCGATTATCCGGTGGAGCCCATCACCCCATTCCGCGGCCTGTACGCCGCGGTCACCCGTAAGAATGAAGCGGGCACGAAGGAATATTTTCCGCAAGAGAAACTGACCATAGATCAGGCCATTGCCGCCTATACCACCGGCTCCGCCTATGCCCAGTTTGCGGAACACGATAAAGGCATGTTGCAGCCGGGCATGTGGGCGGATTTTGTAGTCCTGGACCGTGATATCACGCGTGTGCCCCCGCCCGAAATCCTCCGCACCCATGTGCTGAGCACGGTGGTGGGCGGCAAGGCAGTGTTCGAGGCCAAGTGACGTGGTTCCCGCCATTGACCTGGCAGCAGCGGGAGAAGCTTTTCTTTCGCGGGGCGGTGCTGGCTATTGGGCCGGCCTTTGCCTTCCTGCCCGCGGTCTTGTTCCTGATTCTTACGCCGCGCCTGCCGCATTCCTACGCTGTGGCTGCGCTGTTATTGCCGTTGCTGATGGTGCTGGAACTCTGGGGATTGTTGAAGCTGGTGCGCTGCTGTGTGCAGCAGGTGTTTGATTTGCTCACCGTGCTGGCGTTTGGCGCCCTGGTGATAACCGGGGCGATTGCCGCCTACACAGGCATTTTTCTGGCCGTAGTGGCGGGCAATATGGACTGACCGTAATTGGCGCGAGGATAGCGGGTTCCATTAAAAAAAGTAGCCTTTACAACCACTGGCCGATAACGAATTTCCGGTTTTTTGCGTCTAATGCGATGGTGAGTTCCAGCTCCCCCAAAAACAGTGGTTTTTTTGCCGGCAACAGCGGCAGGTATAATCTTGTTTTGCGCACTATTCCCGGAGGCAACGTATGAATGCCCGCACGTTTTGGGCACGGCTGACGGCGCGCCGCCCAGCCTACGCTTTCACCATTCTCATAACCCTGGCCGTCGGAATTCTGATCGGCACGGTGGTCTCCTACGGCGTACGCGGCCAGGAGAGCGGCAAGAGCTCTTCGGCTGATGCCACCCCGCTGCAGGTACCGTCGCCGCGACAGATGTCGAACACGTTTACCACCATTGCTAAACAGCTGGAGCCCAGCGTGGTGAACATCAACACCGAGACCACCATCAAGAATCCGCATCGGCGCATTGGTCCTCCGGGAGGCGGCGGCGGTGGGGAAGACGATCAAAATCCGTTTCAGGACTTTTTTGACCGATTCTTTGGCGGCCAAGGCCAAGGCGGGCAGGGTGGCCAAGGCGGGCAAGGACCTGACATGTTCGGCGGCCCGGATATTCGCGAGCGCTCGCTGGGTTCGGGCGTACTGGTGGATTCCAAAGGCTACATTGTGACCAACCGCCACGTAGTGGAGAAAGCGGATCGCATCCGGGTCAAGCTGAAAGACGATCCCCCGGGAGTGACCCACGATGCCAAGGTGATCGGCACCGATCAGGAAACCGATCTCGCGGTCATCAAGATTGACGCGCCTCGCCCCCTGCCCACCGCCAAGCTGGGCAATTCGGACAGCATGTCCCCGGGGGATTGGGTGCTGGCCATCGGCAGTCCCTTCGGCTTGCAGGAGACCGTTACCGCCGGCATCGTTTCCGCCACGGGACGCAACATTGTGCCGGCGCGCCAGTTCCAGAATTTCATTCAGACGGATGCCGCCATCAACCCGGGAAATTCCGGCGGCCCGCTGGTCAACATGTCCGGCGAGGTCATCGGCATCAACACCGCTATTCTGACGGAGACCAACGCCTATGCTGGCGTAGGTTTTGCTCTGCCTTCCAATACGGTTATCCATGTTTACAACGACCTGATTGGGCCCGAACACCGCGTCACCCGCGGCTCCATTGGCGTGGAGTTCAATGCCCAAGCCATTCCGGCCATTGCCCGGGTTTATGGGGTTAATACCGGAGTCACCATTTCCAACGTGGTGCCCAACGGTCCGGCGGCCAAGGCGGGCGTGCAGGTGGGCGACACCATCACCTCGGTGGATGGCAAGCCGGTGAAGACCGGCGACGAACTGGTGGCCGACATCGCCGGCCGCAAGCCTGGCACCAAGGTGGATTTGGGCGTGGTTCGTAACGGAAAGAAGGTTGACATCCCGGTGACTATTGCCGACCGCCAGAAGTTGTTCGGCGCGCGTTTAGGCGAGGAAGAGGAAGGTGGCGGCCCGCCGCAGCCCACGCAGAGCAAGCTGGGCGTTACCGTGCAGGACATCACCAAGGAGATGCAGGACCGCCTCGGCCTGAACAATACCAACGGGGTGGTGGTTACAGACGTCAAGCCGGGCTCGTTCGCGGATGATACCGGGCTTAACCGCGGAGACGTTATTCTTGAGGTCAATAAGCAGAAAGTTAACAATGAGGATGACTTCAACCGCATCGTTTCTGGACTTAAGAGTGGCCAAGATGTAGTGTTCCTGGTCCGTCCGCGAGGTGCAGGCGCCCAGGGTGGAACAATATTCATGGGCGGTACACTTCCGTAACCTGCGGGTGTGCCGAAAGATTGCTGGCGTGCCAGCATCAAATCAGGGATGATGCTGGTAGCCAGCCCCTATCGGCTTCCCCGGCTACGGGTCTTGGTTG
>Ga0075436_100002349_pt1 | contig 13057 bp, 10 predicted proteins | sample RhiMethybrSRZTD5_FD_75303 | JGI IMG/M metagenome (GOLD analysis project Ga0075436, IMG submission 75303) | Populus rhizosphere microbial communities from Tennessee, USA - Rhizosphere MetaG P. TD hybrid SRZTD5 | ecosystem: Host-associated > Plants > Roots > Rhizosphere > Soil | place: USA...
CCAGCGGAATCACGGGCGAGGCCCGCCTCGCCACCCAGAAGGCCCTCCAGCGCGCGTTCGGGACGATCGAGCCGATCGTGCCCGTCCCCGTCAAGCGGCGCGTGCGCAAGGCGCTGCCGCGGCAGGTCTACAAGTACGTCGATCCGGGCTGGCACCGGCGCGGCATCGGCGGCATGTGGGAGGAGCTGGGGACGCTCCAGTTCCAGTACCTGATCGACCACGGCCTCGAGCCGGAGCACTATCTGCTCGACGTCGGCTGCGGCCCCCTGCGCGGCGGCTGGCGCTTCATCGAGTACCTCGAGACCGGGCACTACTACGGCATCGACCGGCGCTTCGACCTGATCGAGGCGGGCCGGGACTTCGACCTGCGCCCGCGCGGCCTGATCGCCAAGCAGCCGGTGCTGCGCGAGCTGCACCACTTCGAGTTCGACACGCTCCACCGGGCGTTCGACTTCGCGCTCGCCCAGTCGGTGTTCACGCACCTCTCGATCAACGAGATCATGCGCTGCCTGGTCGAGATGGACAGGGCGCTCGCCCCGGCCGGGAAGTTCTTCGCGACGTTCTACGAGGACACGCGCGGCCCGCGCGAGATCACCGACGTCCAGCAGAAGCCGGGCCTCGTCACCCACCTCGACCGCGACTTCTTCCACTACCACTTCAGCGTGTTCGAGTGGCTGTGCGAGGGCACCGGGCTCCAGGTCGAGTACCTGGGCGGCTGGGACAACCCGCGCAACCAGAAGATGCTCTGCTTCACCCACCGCGGGGAGTAGGCATGGCGCGTCCCCGGCGGCTGATGATCGTGGGGCTCGACTGCGTCGCGCCCGAGATCGTGTTCGACGACATGCGCAACGAGCTGCCCGTGCTCTCCGGCCTCATGGAGCGGGGGGCGTGGGGCAGGCTCGAGTCGTGCGACCCGCCGATCACCGTGCCGGCGTGGTCCTGCATGATGTCGTCCAAGGACCCGGGTACCCTCGGCTTCTACGGCTTCCGCAACCGCAAGGACCACTCCTACGACGGGATGGCGTTCGCCACGTCGGAGAAGGTGCGCGCCGACCGGCTCTGGGACATCCTGTCGCGGGCCGGCAAGCACGTCGTCGCGCTCGGCGTGCCGCAGACGTTCCCGCCCCGGCAGGTGAACGGCGAGATGGTGAGCTGCTTCCTCACCCCGTCGACGGACAGCCGCTACACCTACCCGGAGGCCCTCAAGGAAGAGATCCGCGAGGTCGTCGGCGACTACATGGTCGACGTGCCGGACTACCGCACCGACGACCGCGAGCGGGTCGTCCGCGACATTCACACGATGACCGAGCGGCGCTTCGCGCTCGCCCGCCACCTGCGCGACACGCGGCCGTGGGACTTCTTCATGCTGGTCGAGATGGGCCCCGACCGCCTGCACCACGCCCTGTGGCGGTTCTACGACCCGAACCACCCCGACTACGCGCCGGGGACGCCGCTCGGGGCCGCCTTCCGCGACTACTACCGCTACCTCGACTCCGAGGTCGGCTCGCTGATCGAGGGCCTCGGCGACGACACGGCGCTCATGGTCGTCTCCGACCACGGCGCCCAGGCGATGTTCGGCGGCATCCAGATCAACGAGTGGCTGATGCAGAACGGCTACCTGACGCTCGTCGACCCGCCGTCCGAGCAGACGCCCATCGCCCGTTGCACGATCGACTGGCCGCGGACGCGGGTATGGGCCGACGGCGGCTACTACTCGCGCATCTTCCTGAACGTGAAGGACCGCGAGCCCGACGGCAGCGTCGATCCGGCCGACTACGAGCCGCTCCGCGACGAGCTGATTCGCAAGCTCGAGGCGCTCGGTGACGAGGACGGCGACTCGATCGGCACCCGCGTCTTCCGGCCCGAGGACCTGTACCACGAGGTGAACAACGTCGCTCCCGACCTGATCGCCTACTTCGGCAACCTGGGCTGGCGCTCGATCGGCTCGGTCGGCGACGGCCGCGTCCACGTCCGCGAGAACGACACGGGCCCGGACGACGCCAACCACGCCAAGTTCGGGATCTCGATCTTCGCCGGGCCGGGGATGCCCGCGGCCGTGCCGGCGGACGCGCACCTGTTCGACATCGCGCCCACGGTGCTGACGGCGCTCGGTGTTCCCGTCCCGGCGGACATGCAGGGCCGGAGCCTGGTCTGATCGACCCGGCCGCGCTGCTGGACGAGCTGCGCACCCTGGCCTACGAGGGCCGGGCCTACGCCGAGAGCGAGTTCGACCAGGCCCGCTACCGGCGGATGTGCCAGATCGTGGACGAGTTCTACGCCGAGCTGGCGGGGCTGCCGGCGGCCGAGGTGGGGGAGCGGTTCGCCCGCGACCTGGGCACGCCGACGCCCAAGGTGGGGGCGACGGCGGTGATCCCCGACGGCGAGGGCCGGGTGCTGCTCGACCGCCGTGCCGATGACGGCCGCTGGGGGCTCCCGGGCGGCTGGCTGGGCTCGAACGAGGCGCCGGCCGAGGGGGTCGTCCGCGAGGTGGCGGAGGAGACCGGTCTCACGGTCGAGGTGGTGCGGCTGGGCTCGGTCGAGTTCCGGGCGGCGTCGCTGCCGGCGGCGCCGCACGGCCAGGTCGGCCTGGTCTACGTGTGCCGCATCCTGGGCGGCGAGCTCCGCAAGAGCCACGAGTCGCTCGAGCTGGCCTGGCGCGACCCGGCGGATCCGGCGATCGAGTGGCACCTCGACCACGGCCAGCGAACGCTGCGGGCGCTGGCCTCCGAGTAGGCGGCAGGTGCCTGGCCGGAAAATCGGGGACTGTCCCCGCCGAAGCGGGGACAGTCCCCACCTTCGGGGCGGTTCCCCCTAACATCCCGGTCGATGGCCACGCTCGCGGACAGGCGGCGGACGATGGGCCGCCTGCGCGAGATCGCCCAGGTCGCCACGAAGCACGGGTTCGGGTTCGTGTTCGAGCGGCGGACGCTGCGCCGATCGCAGGTCATCGAGACCCAGAACCTGCCTGCCCTCGGCCGCCACCTGCGCGAGATGCTGGACGAGCTGGGGCCGACGTTCGTCAAGTTCGGCCAGCTGCTCTCGACCCGCCCCGACATCGTCCCGCCGGAGATCCTGTCCGAGCTGCGACTGCTGCAGGACTCCGTCTCGCCGGTGCCGTACGCCGACATCGAGCAGGTGATCGCCGCCGAGCTGCGCTCGCCGATCGAGCGCCTGTTCGTCGACTTCGACCCCGTGCCCGTCGCCGCCGCCTCGATCGGCCAGGTGCACTTCGCCGAGCTCGCGAACGGGCGCCGGGTGGCGGTGAAGGTGCAGCGACCGAACGCGGCCCGGCGGGTCGAGTCCGACCTCAGCCTGCTCTACCAGGTGGCCCGCATCGTCCGCCGCCGGGTCGATCGCCTCCAGTTCATCGACCCCGTCGCGGTCGTCGACGAGTTCGCCCGCTCGATCCGGCGCGAGCTCGACTACCGCATCGAGGCCCGCAACGCCGAGATCTTCCGGCGCAACTTCGCCGACGAGCCCCGCGTCGCCATCCCGCGCGTGTACGGAACCTACTCGAGCGAGCGGGTGCTGACGCTCGAGCGGCTGGAGGGCGTGCAGCTCGGCGACCTCGACCTCGAGATGACGCCGATGGACGAGCGCCGCCGGCTGGCCATCCTGATCGCCGAGGCCTGGCTCGAGATGATCTTCCGCCACGGCGTGTTCCACGGCGACCCCCACCCGGCGAACATCATGGTGCTGCGGGACGGGCGCCTCGGCCTCGTCGACTTCGGCATGACCGGCTCGCTCAGCGAGGCCGACATGCGCCGGCTGACGCGGCTCCTGCTGGACGCGGTGAACGAGAACGTCGACGCCCTGCCGCGGCGGCTGTACGACCTTGGCGTGCGCTTCTCGAAGGAGCAGGAGGACGAGCTGCGGATCGAGCTGCGCGAGGTGTACTACCGCTACTACGGCGCCTCGATGGGGCAGATCGACCCGCTCCAGGTGATCCGCGAGGCGTTCGTGCTCGTGTCGCGCATGCACCTGCGGCTGCCGACCCGCTTCGCCCTGCTCGACAAGGCGCTCGCCACGCTCGGCAGCGTCGGCACCGAGCTCTACCCGGACTTCAACGTGTTCGAGGTGGCCGAGCCGTACGCGGCCGAGCTCGTGGCCCGGCGCTACTCGCCGCGGCGGCTGCTCGACCGGTCGCGGGAGGAGCTCGAGAGCTACGGCGGCCTCCTGATGGAGCTGCCCTACCAGGTGCACGACACGCTGGAGCAGCTGCGCGACGGCGAGGTCGAGGTGCAGTTCCGCCACAAGGGCCTGGACGAGCTCACGCGGCAGGCGGACGTCGTCTTCAACCGGCTCGTCATCGCCGTGGTCATGGCGGCGCTCCTGATCGGGTCGTCGCTGATCGGGATCTCCGCCAACGGCGGCTGGCACCTGTTCGGCATCCACGTGCTCGCCCTGGCCGGCTTCCTGACGGCGAGCGCGCTCGGATTCGTGCTCGTCCTGTCGATCGTGCGCAGCGGCCGGCTCTAGACGGCCAGCGACTGGCGCTCGAGCCAGTCGTCGAACGTCGTCGTCGCGATGCGCGCGGCGGGGCCGGGGAGGAGGACGTCGCCGGCCATCTCGACGCCGAACGGGGCCGCCCACCCGGTCGTCAGCCGGGCCGGGTCTCCGCGGGCGGCCAGCGTGCGGCGGGCCATGTCGACCAGCCCCTGCTGCTCGGGCCCTGCCACCTCGAGCGGGCCGCCCTCGCGGACCGGACCGGATGCGACGTCGACGAGCACCTCGGCGAGATCGCCGACGTCGATCGGCTGGACGAGCAAGGGCGGGACGAACGCCGAGTCGCCGCTCCGCGTCCAGGAGGCCACCATTCCGGCGAAGTCGTGGAACTGCGTCGACCGCACGATCGTCGCCGGAATCGGCCCGGATCGCACCAGCCGCTCCTGGTGCTGCTTCCCGATGTAGTGCGGATTGTGACGGATGCGGTCGACGCCGACGATCGAGAGCACGACGTGGTGGGAGACGCCCGCCGCCCGCTCGGCCACGAGCAGGCTGTCGGTCGCCGCCGTGAAGAACCGGCGCGGGCCGTCGTCCTCGTTGTCGGGGGTGTTCAGGACGTCGATGACGACGTCGCAGCCGGCAAGCGCCGCCTCGAGCGCCCCATCGCCGGTCAGCACGTCCACACCCCCCGAGCGGGACACGGGGACCGCTTCGTGGCCGTCCCATTCCAGACGCGCGACGAGGGCGCGGCCGACGAGGCCGGACCCGCCGATGACTGCGACCCTCATTCGGTCCCGGGTACACCCATCAGCCGCCTGCGAAACCCCGATCCGCGGCTCGCCAGAACTCCGCCACGCGGCGGTTGAACGGCTCCCCCGAGAGCTGAGGCTGATGCGCGGCCCCGGGGAAGATCGCAACCTCGGCGTCCAGTGTCCCTGCGACGACGTCGCAGACGGCGATGAAGGCGTGGCCGCCGACCTCGCGCGCCGATGCGGGCACGGCGTCCCAGGCGCCGCGGGCGACCAGCACCGGGAAGGGGGCATCGGCGAGCGCCGCGAACGGGATCTCGGCCTCGTGCGGCGAGCGCTCGCCGACCGAGCGGCGCACCGACCGGCGGGCGGTGTCGTTCAGGCGCGGGGGCGGACCGAGGTCGAAGCCCCATGCGTCCAGGAAGCCGCGCAGGTAGTCCTCCTCGGCGAGCCCGGCTCCGTCGCGCTTGTGCGCCCGCAGCCGGTCGACCAGCAGGTCGACCGCCGGGTCGCCGCGGACGAGCCCGAACGCCGGCGGCTCGACCACGGTCAGCGAGCGCACCGCCTCGGGCCGAAGCGCCGCCGCGAACATGCAGACGATCGCGCCGTAGGAGTGGCCCAGCAGGTGGGCGGGAGGGTCGAGCAGCGCGGCGATCTCCGGCGCCTCCGTCTCGAAGTCGACCGGCCCCGAGCCGTCCGGGCTGCGGCCGAACCCGCGCCGGTCGACGACGTGCAGCTCGAACTCGTCGGCCAGCGGCCGCTGCTCGGAGAAGGCGAGCGCGCCGAAGCTGAAGCTGCCGTGCACGAGCACGGCCGGGGTGCCCGACCCGGTGACGTCGACGTGCAGGCCGGGCATGCCGGGATTCAAGCACGGGCCTGGTCATCCGGAGGCCGGATCACGTCCGCACCCCTCCGTAGCATGGGTGCATGGATGCGCCGCGCTGGCTGATCGATCCGTGCCCGCCGGGGGTCGCCGACGACCTCGCGGCGAGCCTCGGCGTGCAGCGCACGACGGCCGAGGTGCTCGTGCGCCGCGGCCACGCCACGCCTGACGCCGCGCGGGCGTTCCTGGAGCTCGACGGGCCGCTGCACGACCCCATGCTCCTGGGCGACATGGCGGCGGCATGCGAGCGGATCGGCCGGGCGATCGCGGCCGGCGAGCGAGTGTGCGTGCACGGCGATTACGACGCCGACGGGATCTGCGCCACCGCGCTCGCCGTGACGACCTTGCGCGAGCTGGGCGCCGACGTCGACTGGCACGTCCCCAGCAGGTTCGACGAGGGCTACGGGCTGGCCGCCGAGACCGTCGAGCGGCTGGCGGCCGACGGCGTGCGCCTGCTCGTCACGGTCGACTGCGGGATCACGGCCGCCGACCAGGTGGCGCGGGCCGCGGCGCTCGGGATGGACGTGATCGTGACCGACCACCATCGCCCGGGCGACGTCCTGCCCGCCTGCCCGCTGGTCTGCACGCGGCCGTCGGACTACCCGTTCCCGGAGCTCGCAGGGACCGGCGTCGTCTTCAAGCTCGCGCAGGCGCTCTTCACCCGGGCCGGGCGCGACCCGGCGGCACTCGAGGCCCACCTCGACCTGGTGGCCCTCGCGACCATCGCCGACGTCGTCCCGCTCGTCGACGAGAACCGCGGCCTCGTCCGGGCCGGCCTGCGCCGCCTGGCGCGGACGACGCGCCCGGGCCTCCGGGCGCTGATGGCCGCAGCCAGGGTCGACCGCGCCCGCGTCGGCGCCTCCGACGTCGGCTTCCGCCTCGCCCCACGGATCAACGCCGCCGGCCGCCTGTGCCACCCCGGCGAGGCGCTGGAGCTGCTGCTGACGGCCGACGAGTCGCGCGCACGAGCGCTCGCCACCCGGCTCGAGGGCCTGAACCGCGAGCGGCAGATGGTCGAGGACACGATGCTCCGCGACGCGATCGAGCAGCTGGAGGCCCGCGGCGCCGGGTTTCGGGCGCGCAAGGCCTACGTGCTCTCGTCGCCCGACTGGCACGAGGGCGTGGTCGGGATCGTGGCGTCGCGGCTCGTCGAGCGCTACGGCCGCCCGGTCGTCCTGATCGCCGAGCGGGTCGACGAGGCCAAGGGCTCGGGGCGCAGCATTCCAGCCTACGACCTGCACGCCGGGCTCACCGCCTGCCGCGAGCACCTGCGCAAGTACGGCGGCCACCGCGTCGCGGCCGGCGTGACGCTCGCCCCCGAGGATGTCGAGGCCTTCGCCGACGCCCTGGCCGCGCACGCCGCCGCCGCGCTCACCGACGCCGACCTGGCGCCGCGCCAGCGCATCGACGCCGTCCTCGCGCCGGCCGACGCGTCGCTCGAGCTTGCGGACGAGCTCGCCCGGCTCGAGCCCTTCGGGCTCGGGAACCCCGGCGTGACGCTGCTCGCGCCGGCCGCATCGGTGCACGGCGTCGAGCGCATGGGCGACGGCCGCCACTTGCGCATGGCGGTCGAGCTGGGCGGGTTCCGCTGCCGGGCGGTGTGGTTCGGGCAGGGCGCCGCCGCCGACGGCCTGCGGGCCGGCGGACGGCACGACGTCGCCTACCGCCTGTCGCGCAACGAGTGGAACGGCTCGGCGTCGGTACAGATGCTCGTCCGCGCCGTCGGCGCCGCTCCGGACGGCCCCGCGCCGGAGCCCGTCCTCGCCGCCAGCATGGCGGCCGACGGCGAGCCCCGCCGCGCAGCCGTCGAGGACATGCGCGGCCGCGGTGTCCAGATCGCGACCATCGCCCGGCTCGTGGCCGCCGGCGAGCGGGTGCTCCTGCTCGTCGCAGACACCGACCGGCGGCGGCGGATGCTGGGCGGCCCGCTCGACCCGGCCCGGCTCGGATCCGGCTCGATCGTGCTCGCCGACTACGCCCAGGCGGCACTCATCGGCGAGCCGGAGCGGCGGTTCGGGGCGGCCGTCGCGCTCGACCCCCCCTGCGACAGGGCCGGCGGTGAGCTGCTGGCGGAGCTGGGATCGCGCATGCCCGTCCACCTCGTCTGGGGCGCCGCCGAGGTCGAGTTCGCCCGTCGCGTGCTCGAGGCGCGCGAGCCGCTCCGGCCCGCGCTCGTCCTCGTCTGGCAGGCGCTGCGCAAGGGCGACCAGAAGATCCCGCTCGCCGCCGACACCGTGGCCCGCTGCCGCACGGTCCTCAACGAGGTCGGCCTCGACCCCGCGAACGACGGGTCGGCACGCATCGACCTGAACGCCTCGCCCACCTACCGAGCCGCCCTCGAGCGGGTGGAGGACTCGCTCCGCTTCCTGCAGTCGCAGGCCGGGTGAGGGACTCGCGCAGCCCCTCAACTACCATATGACCATGGCAACGGTGCCGAGAAGCGCCGAGGCCGAACGGCACGACCCTCTTCTGCAGGAGCTGCTCGGCCGCATCGCGGCGTACAACCCGAACCTCGACGCGGAGACGATTCGCGCCGCGTTCGACTATGCCTGCGATCACCATGCCGGCCAGGCCCGCAAGAGCGGCGAGGATTTCATCGTCCACCCGGCCGCGGTCGCCGAGATCTGCGCCGAGCTGAAGCTCGACTCCGCGACGATCACGGCCGCTCTGCTGCACGACACGGTCGAGGACACCGAGGCCGAGCTCGACGACGTCCGCACCCGCTTCGGTGAGGACGTCGCCCTGCTGGTCGACGGCGTCACCAAGCTGACCCGGATCAGCTTCGCCAGCCGCGAGCAGGCCCAGGTCGAGAACTACCGCAAGATGATCGTGGCGATGGCCCACGATCTGCGCGTCGTGCTGATCAAGCTGGCCGACCGCCTGCACAACATGCGCACGATCTCGGCGCTCGGCAAGCAGAAGCAGGTGCAGACGGCCCGGGAGACGCTCGAGATCTACGCGCCGCTCGCACATCGCCTCGGTATCCATTCGATCAAGTGGGAGCTCGAGGACCTGGCCTTCGCCTGCCTGCACCCGCGCCGCTACGCCGAGATCGGGGCGATGGTGAACCAGACCCGGGCCGACCGCGAGAAGTTCGCCGGCGAGGCGGGCACGATCCTGCTACACGAGCTCGAGGAGGCCGGCATCACGGCCGACATCGCCGGCCGGGCCAAGCACCTGTACTCGATCTACACCAAGATGGCGCAGGGCGGCAAGGAGTTCAACGAGATCTACGACCTGACGGCGATCCGCGTCCTGGTCGACTCGGTCAAGGACTGCTACGGCGCGATCGGCGTGATCCACTCGCTGTGGAAGCCCATGCCGGGGCGGTTCAAGGACTACGTGGCCATGCCCAAGTTCAACATGTACCAGTCCCTGCACACGACCGTGATCGGGACGCAGGGGAAGCCCCTCGAGATCCAGGTGCGCACGCACGAGATGCACCAGACGGCCGAGTACGGCATCGCCGCCCACTGGCTCTACAAGCAGCCGTCCGCGGCCGGGAAGGACCAGGCCAACGCCTGGGTCGCCCAGCTGGCCGACTGGCAGGGCGATGCGCGCGATCCCAAGGAGTTCATGGACACGCTGCGCGTCGACCTGTTCTCCGACGAGGTGTACGTGTTCACGCCCAAGGGCGAGGTGAAGAGCCTGCCGGTGGGCTCGACGCCGCTCGACTTCGCCTACGCCGTGCACACGGACGTCGGCCACCGCTGCGTCGGCGCGAAGGTGAACGGGCGCATCGTCCCGCTGCACTACACGCTGCAGTCCGGCGAGTTCGTCGAGGTGCTGACGTCGAAGCAGGAGCGGGGACCGTCACGCGACTGGCTGAACCTCGTGAAGTCGTCGCGCGCCCGCAACAAGATCCGCCAGTTCTTCACCCAGCAGGCCCGCGAGGACCTCGAGCAGCGCGGCCGCGAGTCGCTCCAGCAGGCGCTCAAGTCGCACGGGCTGCCGCAGCAGAAGGTGTCCTCGTCGCCGCTCCTGCCCGGGATCATCCGCGAGATGGGCTTCAAGAAGGCCGACGACTTCTATGTGGCGATCGGCGCCGGGAAGATCCAGGTCGGCCAGGTCGTGACGAAGCTGATCGGCCGGCTGAAGACGGTCGAGGTGGTCTCGCCCGACCAGCAGTTCATGCCGGCGCGGCGGCCGCAGAAGCGGCCGGTCGCGAGCTCGGAGTACGGCATCGTCGTCGACGACGCCGGCGATCCGGACGTGCTCGTGCGCATGGCCAAGTGCTGCACCCCCGTGCCCGGCGACGAGATCTGCGGCTACATCTCGCTCGGCCGCGGCATCACCATCCACCGCAACGACTGCCCCAACGTGCGCGCGCTGCGGCGCACGCCCGAGCGCTTCACGCCGGTGCACTGGGACGACTCGGACGCGGCCGCGAAGAGCTCGTTCCGGGTCACCATCGCCCTCCAGTCGTGGGATCGCCCACGCCTGCTCGAGGACGTCGCCCGCACGTTCGCCGAGCACGGCGCGAACATCGTCGAGTACGGCGGCCACGTCGCCGACCAGATGGCCCGCAACTGGTACACGGTCGAGGTGGGGGACGTGAAGGAGCTGCGCAGCCTCCTGACGGCGCTCCGCAACATCGACGCCGTCTTCGACGCATATCGCGTCACGCCGGGCGGCTGAGCGCCGGGCGGCTGAGCGCCGGTAAACTCTCGTCCGTGAGCGGGTACGACGGCGAGACGACGGTGTGGCAGGGCCACCCGAGCTGGAAGGCCATGCTGCTCTTCTACGTGAAGTGGACGCTGTTCGCGCTCATCCCGGTCGCGATCTGGGTGGTGCTCGACGCGGCGGGCCAGAGCTTCTCGGCGACCTGGTACGGCACGGCGACGATCGTCCTCCTCATCGTGGCCTACGTGATCGGATGGGTGCGGCGGGTCACGACCCGCTACCTGGTCACCGACCGGCGCATCCAGATCCGCACGGGGATCGCCACCAGGCGCGAGCGCACGACCCACATCGACCGCGTCCAGAACGTCAACCTGACCCAGACCCTGTTCCAGCGCATCCTCGGCATCGGCGACGTCGACTGGGACACCGCCGGCACCGATGCGCCCGAGTCCGACTTCACCTTCCGCGGGATCGACGACCCGAGCGCGCTCGTCCGGCTGGCCGACAGGTTCCGGCTCGAGGCGATGCGCGAGCCGACCGGGCAGCCCGCGGTGCCTCCGCCGCCGGCGACCTGACGGAACGATGAACGCCAGCGCTGACGCCTCCGCGATCCGCGACCTCGCGCTGTCGTTCCCAGACGCCCGCGAGGATCATCCGTTCGGCCCGGAGTCGCACGTCTTCAAGGTGGGCGGCGGCAGCCGCATGTTCGCGATCCTGCACGACGGCCCGCCGGTCACCGTGACCATGAAGCTGACGAAGGAGGAGCGCGAGATCGCGCTGACGCTCCCGTTCGCCTCCGAGGCGAAGTACGTCGGCCGCTACGGCTGGGTCACGGCCCGGATCGAGGACCCGGACTGCCTCGACGCCGCGCTCGAGTGGCTGCGCGAGAGCTACTGGCTGCGGGCACCGGAGAGCACCCGCGAGGCCGCGTGGACGTGAGGCACGTGCCCTCTCGCCCTTCTCCCGTGCGTTAAGGTCACCCGCGCGGCCGGGCAGTCCAGGCCCCGGCCGCGCGTGCACGACACCCTAGGCAGGAGGCAATACATGCGAGGTGGGACGAGTGGGGGCTTCACGCCGCGTGCTGCGGCAACGCTCGTGTTGGCAGGGATCGCGCTCCTCGGCGCAACCGCCACGGCCGGCGCCGTGACGGCACCGACTCTGTGCGGGACGCGGGCCGGCGCCGCGCCGGCCAAGTACAAGCACGTGATCGTGATCGTGGACGAGAACAAGAGCCTTCCGGACGTGATCGGCGGCGCGGGCTCGGCCGCCCGGCAGGCGGCGCCGTATCTGAACAGCCTGGCGACCTCGTGCGGCCTGGCGACCAACTACCACAGCGCCACCCACCCCAGCCATCCCAACTACATGGCGGTGACGGGCGGCGTGGCGACCGACGCGACCAGCATCACGGCGCCGAACATCTTCCAGCAGGTGAAGAACGGCGGCGGCACCTGGCGGGTCTACCAGGGCTCGATGCCGAGCAACTGCCTGCGGCGCTCGTCGTTCCCGTACAAGCCGCAGCACAATCCGGGCGTCGCCTACACGGGCCTGGCCGCCGACTGTCCGCGCTGGGACACGGGCATGAACGGCCTGACCCACGACCTCGGCACCGGGCTGCCGACCTTCGCGTTCATCGCTCCCGACCAGTGCAAGGACATGGAGATCGCCTGCACAAGCGGATCGAACGCGATCACGACGGGCGACAACTGGCTCAAGGCCTGGGTTCCCAAGCTGCTGCGGACGAAGGGGTACCGCACCGGGCACACCGCCATCTTCATCACGTTCGACGAGGGTCAGGGCGGCACCGGCGGCAACGGTGAGAACTGCCAGGCGGCGGCCAACCGCAACGACCGCGGCTGCCACGTGGCGACGGTCCTGCTCTCGCCCTGGATCAGCAAGGGCAAGCGCAGCTCGACCTACTTCGACCACTACTCGCTGCTGCAGACGACGGAGCGGATGCTCGGAATCACGACCTTCATCGGTCACGCCCACGACGCCGCGACGAAGGGGATGCGCTCGGCCTTCGGGTTCTGAGCCTGCGAGGGGACCGGGCGCGCGCCCGCGTCAGCCTTCGACGCGGAGCGCCCGCTCGATCCCCTTCGGGCCGATGTCGACGAGGTAGCCGCGCAGGATGCCGTGGTTGGCCTCGCTGCCCGGGTTGATGCAGAGCGTCTGGCCGATGCGGCGCTCGCCGCCCGACTCGTGGATGTGCCCGTGCACGGCCAGCAGCGGCTGGTACTTCTCGATCACCCGCCGCACCGCCGTCGAGCCGACCGGGCCGCGGAGGACGTCGCCGGCCGAGATCGTCGGGCGGAGGTTCGCGTCGAGGATCGGCGCGGTGTCGAGCCCGGAGTCGTGC
>Ga0075436_100002350_pt1 | contig 13057 bp, 13 predicted proteins | sample RhiMethybrSRZTD5_FD_75303 | JGI IMG/M metagenome (GOLD analysis project Ga0075436, IMG submission 75303) | Populus rhizosphere microbial communities from Tennessee, USA - Rhizosphere MetaG P. TD hybrid SRZTD5 | ecosystem: Host-associated > Plants > Roots > Rhizosphere > Soil | place: USA...
TCGATTCCGTCATCGCCGATAGCCATCGGGTTCCCGGCGCCATCTGGTCGCTGGGGAAAACCTTGGCCGGCCATGCGATGCGCGCCGGCGGGTGAGCGCCGTTACGCCCTGATCGCCGGCAATTCAAAAATCGTATTCGGATAAAATTAATGGCGCTGATGATTGCAAAGGCCGCGTTGTCGGCGGCAGTGATTTCCGCGGCGCCCTGATATAAGCGATGTCGACGCCCATCGCGTTCACTTTTGCTTGACGATGCGGAAGATATAGAGATCGCCGCGCTGCTCGAAGCTCGCGATCCGGTGGCCGGTCTGGTTCACGAAATGCGGCACGTCGACCACCACCAGGGGATCGGTGCATTCGAGCACGAGCGCACCGCCCACCGCCACGTCGCGCAGCGCCGTCTTCGCCTGCAAGACCACGTGCGGGCAACGCACGCCGCGCAGATCAAGCACCTTTCCGGCCTTGGTTTGCATGTGGCGATCCAGCTCCGCGCGCGCTCCGCGAGCCGCGGAAGCCAATCGATATCTCACTCTTTAGTCCTGAACGCGACCGGCTTTGCGGCCAGCCGGAGAATTCACTGACGCGCCAAGTGGAAGGTGCGATCGGAATTCGAGCCCTCGCAGCGATCCGCGCGAGATTATTGCGACGCGATCCTTAGTGCATCGCACACCGTTGCGGCGGTGAATCATGTGCTCGGTACAACAGATTGGTCGTTTGACAGCGAATGTAATCCAAGTTGGAATGTTAATAATTTAGGGGCTCTGCTTTTCGCATTTCGGAACGGCGTAAAATTTCCCGGGTAGCGTGTTGCGTTCGTTCCTCTCCTAGCGGGGAAGAGACAGGAGGAAGGCCGATGAACATGGAACTCTCGCGGCGCCGGTTTCTGGCCGGCGCCGGCGCGGGTATTGCCGGGACGACGCTCGGCGCGCTTGGATTCGGAGATGTTGAAGTCGCCTACGCGGCGGCCATTCGTCCCTTCAAGCTCGCCGGCACCACGGAAACCCGCAACATCTGCACCTACTGCGCGGTCGGGTGCGGCATCATCATGTATTCGAAAGGCGCGCTTTCGAAAGGTGAGAAAGCCCAAATCATCCACATCGAAGGCGACGTGGATCACCCGACCAATCGCGGCACGCTCTGCCCGAAGGGTGCGGCGCTTCTCGATTTCGTTCAGTCGGAGACGCGGCTCAAATATCCGATGGTTCGCAAGCCCGGCTCGAACAAGTTCGAGCGCGTGTCCTGGAACGATGCCCTCGATCGCGTCGCGCGCCTGATGAAGGACGACCGCGACAAGAACTTCATCGCCAAGAACAATGACGGCGTGACGGTCAATCGGTGGCTCACCACCGGCTTCCTCGCGGCGTCGGCGACGACCAACGAAACGGCATTCTGCACCTATAAAGTGGTGCGCAGCGCCGGGATTTTGGCGTTCGACAATCAAGCGAGGGTTTGACACGGCCCCACGGTGTCCAGTCTGGGCCCAACATTCGGTCGTGGTGCGATGACGAATTCGTGGACCGACATTCGGAACACGGATCTCGTAATCATCATGGGTGGCAACGCCGCGGAGGCGCATCCCTGCGGCTTCAAATGGGTGACCGAGGCGAAAGCCAATCGCGGCGCGAAGCTGATCGTCGTCGATCCGCGCTTCACGCGCTCGGCGGCCGTGGCGGACATCTATGCTCCGATCCGGCAGGGGACCGACATCGCGTTCCTGCTCGGCGTCATCAATTACTGCATGCAGAACGACAAGGTGCAGTGGGACTACACCAAGGCCTTCACCAACGCCCCTTACCTGGTGAAGGAAGGCTTCACTTACCAGGACGGTCTCTTCACCGGTTATGACGAGACCAAGCGCGACTACGATCGCTCGACCTGGGACTATGACATCGGTCCTGACGGCTTCGTCGTCTCCGACGATACGCTGCAGAATCCGCGCTGCGTGTGGAACCTCCTGAAGGCGCACGTCGCGCAATACACGCCCGAAATGGTCGAGCGCATCTGCGGCACGCCGAAGGACAAGTTCTCGAAGATCGCCGCCATGATCGCCGAGACTTCGGCCAAAGATAAGTTCATGACGTCGATGTATGCGTTGGGGTGGACGCAGCATTCGAAGGGCTCGCAAAACATCCGCACCATGGCGATGTTGCAGTTGATTCTCGGCAACATCGGCGTGCGCGGCGGCGGCATGAACGCCTTGCGCGGTCACTCCAACATTCAGGGGCTGACCGATCTCGGCCTGATGTCGAACCTGATCCCCGGCTATCTGACGCTGCCGACGGAAAAGGAAACAAGCCTCGACGCCTATATGTCCACGCGCGGCTTCAAACCGTTGCGTCCGGATCAGATGAGCTATTGGCAGAACTACAAGAAGTTCTTCGTCAGCTTCCAGAAAGCCATGTGGGGAGCGAGCGCGACGGCCGAGAACAGCTTCGCCTACGACAATCTGCCCAAGCTCGACGTTCCGCAGTACGACATCCTGCGCGTCTTCGAGCTCATGCATCAGGGCAAGATGAACGGCTACTTCTGCCAGGGCTTCAATCCGCTTCTGTCGTTCCCCAACCGCAAGAAGTGCACGGTGGCGCTCTCCAAGCTGAAATATCTCGTCGTCATGGATCCGCTTGAAACGGAGACGGCGCGGTTCTGGGAGAACCACGGCGAGCACAACGACGTGGATACGGCCTCGATCCAAACCGAGGTCATTCAACTCCCGAGCACCTGTTTCGCGGAAGACGAGGGCTCCACCACGAATTCCAGCCGCTGGCTGCAATGGCACTGGGCGGGCGGAACACCTCCCGGCGAAGCCAAGTCGGACATCTGGATCATGGCGCAGCTCCACCAGCGGCTGAAGGCGCTCTATCGGAAAGAGGGCGGAGCTCCCGCCGACCCGATCCTCAACCTGGTTTGGGACTACAAGGATCCGAACGACCCGACGGCGGCGGAGCTGGCGCGGGAAATGAACGGCTCCGCGCTCGAGGACGTGCCCGATCCGACCGACCCGGCCAAGATGCTCTTGCAGAAGGGCAAGCAGGTCGTGAGCTTCGCCGCGCTTCGCGACGACGGCAAGACGGCTTGCGGCTGCTGGATCTACTCCGGCTGCTACAACGAGGCGGGCAACAACATGGCCCGTCGCGATACCTCGGACCCCGATAACGCCGGCGTCTACCCCAAATGGGCGTTCTCCTGGCCGGTCAACCGCCGCGTTCTCTATAACCGTGCCTCGGCGGACCTCACCGGCAAGGCCTGGGATCCGAGCCGCAAGCTGATCGAATGGGACGGCGCCAAATGGGCCGGCTACGACGTTCCCGATATCGTTCCGACGGCGAAGCCGGACGCGGTCGGACCGTTCATCATGAACCCGGAAGGAACTGCGCGTCTGTTCGTGCGGGGGTTGATGCGCGACGGGCCGTTCCCGGTCCACTACGAGCCGTTCGAATCGCCGATACCTAATCCGATCGCTCCGAAGATCAGAGGCAATCCGGTCGCCCGCGTATTCAAGGGCGACATGGAGCAGTTCGGCGACGCCAAGGACTTTCCCTATGCGGCGACGTCCTACCGCCTCACCGAGCACTTCCACTTCTGGACCAAGCACGTCAACGTCAACGCCTACTTGCAGCCTGAATTCTTCGTCGAGATCGGCGAAGAGTTGGCGAAAGAAAAAGGCATCAGGTCGGGTGGCTGGGTGCGGGTGTGGTCGAACCGCGGCTCGGTGACGGCGAAAGTGGTCGTCACCAAGCGCATCTTCCCCATCACCTGCGACGGCAAGAAGGTACACATCGTCGGCATCCCGCTGCACTGGGGCTTTACCGGGGTGGCGAAGAAGGGCTTCGGGCCGAATTCGCTCACGCCCTTCGTCGGCGACGCCAACATCGAAACGCCGGAATACAAGGCGTTTCTGGTCGACATCGAGCCCATCGTCGGGCCGGTGTCGTAAGGGGAGGCGGACATGGACCTGCCAAATCCGAACGTCCACGACCCCAAAGTCGGCCTGACGGAGCGCGACGTCATTCTCCGCTCCGCCTCATCTCTTCCTCCGCCGCCCGAACGCAGGCTCACCTCGGTCGCCAAGCTCATCGACGTGTCGAAGTGCATCGGCTGCAAGGCCTGCCAGTCGGCCTGTCTCGAGTGGAACAACATGCGCGAGGAAGTCGGCGTGAACACCGGGGTTTACGACAACCCCGACCTCACGCCGAACATGTTCACGCTCATGCGCTTCACCGAGTGGGTCAATCCCGACAGTGGCGATCTCGAGTGGCTGATCCGCAAGGACGGCTGCATGCATTGCGAGGATCCGGGCTGCCTCAAGGCCTGCCCGGCGCCCGGCGCGATCGTGCAATATTCGAACGGCATCGTCGACTTCGTGCACGAGAACTGCATCGGCTGCGGCTATTGCGTGAAGGGATGCCCGTTCAACATCCCGCGCATCTCCAAGGTCGATCACAAGGCCTACAAGTGCACGCTCTGCTCCGACCGCGTCGCGGTCGGCCAGGGCCCCGCTTGCGCCAAGGCCTGCCCGACGCAGTGCATCAGCTTCGGCACCAAGGAAGAAATGCTGAAGCAGGCCGAGGGCCGCATCACCGACCTGAAATCGCGCGGCTTTGCCAACGCCGGCGTCTACGATCCGCCCGGCGTTCGCGGCACGCACGTGATCTACGTGCTGCATCACGCCGACAAGCCGGAAATCTATGCGGGGCTTCCGAACAATCCTCGCATCAGCCCGCTCGTCGATCTGTGGAAGGGCGGCGCGAAGTATGCCGGAATGGCCGTCATCGTCATCACGGCGGCATTCGGTCTCCTGCATCACCTCGTTTCCGGCCCCAACCGCGTCAAGCCGGAAGACGAGGAGAACGCCAAGAAGCTCGCCAACACAAAGGGTCGCTCAGCATGAAGTTTCAACCCTATCAACCCTATGATGTGATGCCGGGCGACAAGGTGAACCCGGGCGACCCGGTGACGGTCGACCGCTATACCGCCGGCGCCCGCATCAACCACTGGATTACGGCGGCGAGCCTCGTGCTCCTCGCCCTATCCGGCCTCGCGCTGTTCCATCCCTCGCTGTTCTTCCTCACCGCTTTGTTCGGCGGCGGCGATTTCACGCGCTTTGTCCATCCGTGGATCGGGGTGGTGCTGTTCTTCGGCTTCTTCGGCTTGTTGCTCCGCTTCTGGCGGGCGAACCTGTGGGAAGGCGCCGACAACACCTGGCTCGCGCGCATCAGCGACGTGCTCCGCGACAAAGAGGAAAGGCTGCCGGAAGTCGGCAAATACAATGCCGGCCAGAAGATGGTGTTCTGGTCGATGTCGGCGTTGATCCTCGTCCTGATCACCAGCGGCATCGTGATTTGGGACCGCTATTTCTCGGAGGTCTTTAGCGTCGAGCAGCAGCGCGTTGCCGTGCTCGTGCATGCGGTCGCGGCGGTGGTGATGATCAGCATCTGGATCGTCCACGTCTACGCCGCGATCTGGGTGCGCGGCACGATCGGCGCCATGACCCGCGGGTACGTGACCGGCGGCTGGGCCTGGCGGCACCACCGCAAATGGCTGCGTGAACTCGTCAGCGGCGGCCGCCGGTCGTAACGAAATACCGGTTGCCTGCCGGGAAACCGGCAGGCTACTTTATCACTACTTTATCCGCCACGTGGCCCGTGCGGTTCGTGAGGTGTCGTGATGAGTAAGGCCGGCCCTTCCCGGCACGACCCGGTTCCGATCGGCGAGGTTGCAGAGCCTCCCTTCGTCCGGCTTCCGGATCCAGGGCATATCTTTGCCGAGCGTGCCCGGCGCTTCGCGGCGCTCGCCTCCAACCATCAGCTCGCGTCTTATCTGCTTTTTCTCGCGGCCCTCGGCGAGGCCCAGCACCAGGCGCAGGACGGCGTGCCCGAGCCGGAGCTGCCGTCTCTCGAAGCGATGGCGCGCGCGCGCGAATTCGGCATGCCGCCCTTGGATCGCAACCGCTTTACCGCGAGCGCGGAATTCGACGCGATCTTCGGCCGTCTGCTCGGCCTCGCGCAAGCAATCGAAAAGCCCGCCGCCGCCGCCGCCGCGCTCGCGCGCGTGGCCGCGGCCGATGCCGCCATGCGCGACGCCATGATCCGCAACGTGCTCGCCGATTCCATTCCGGTCGATCGACTTGCCGATCACGTCTACGCCGCGGCGGCGATGCAGATTCATTTCGTCCGCCTCGCGGCGCGCCTCGACGACAAGCGGCTCGTGCCGGTCGGCGACGGCGCCTGTCCCGCCTGCGGCGCGCCGCCGGTCTCCTCGATGGTCGTCGGCTGGCCGCGCGCGCACGGCGCGCGCTTCTGCGCCTGCTCGTTGTGCGGCACCTTGTGGCACTATGTCCGCATCAAATGCACGATCTGCGCCTCGACCGCGGGCGTCGCCTATCAGGAGGTCGCCGGCGGGCCGGGCACGGTGAAAGCCGAGACCTGCGATTCCTGCAAGAGCTACGTGAAGATTCTCTACCAGCTCAAGGACCCGGCGCTCGAGCCGGTTGCCGACGACGTCGCCTCGCTCGGTCTCGACCTGTTGGTGCGCGAGACCGGATTTCGCCGCGGCGGGGTCAATCCCTTCCTCCTTGGCTATTGAAGGCGAAGAATGGCGCGAACCGAAACATTGGCGCGGCGGCACAACCTGCCCTCGGTCGACGAAGTGATGCGGGCGGAAGCAGCGAGCCTCGCGATCGATCGCTTCGGCCGGCCGGCGACCGTTTCCGCCGTGCGCGGAGCGCTCGCCGAAGCGCGAAAAGAGGGAAAAGCCGGAACGGCGCTCGGCGTCGATCATTTCGCCGCCGCCGCGCTATCGCGGCTCGCAGCCGATGCCGAGCGGAGGCTGAAGCCGATTTTCAACCTCACCGGCACGATCCTGCACACCAATCTCGGCCGCGCGCTCTTGGCCGAGGACGCGATCACCGCGGCGACGAAGGCCATGCGCGCATATGTCGCGCTCGAATTCGACCTCGCTAGCGGCAAGCGCGGCGAGCGCGACGATCATCTGCGCGGCCTCCTCGTCGAGCTCACCGGCGCCGAGGATGCGACCTTCGTCAACAACAACGCCGCCGCGGTCATGCTCGTCCTCAACACGCTCGCGCGGGGAAAAGAGTCGATCGTCTCGCGCGGCGAGCTGATCGAGATCGGCGGCGCCTTCCGCATGCCGGAAATCATCAGCCGCGCCGGCACCCGGCTGAAAGAGGTCGGCACCACCAACCGCACGCACAAGAAGGACTACATCGCCGCGATCGGGCCGAAAACCGGCCTTGTGCTGAAGGTGCACACCTCGAATTACCGCATCCAGGGTTTCGTCGCCGAGGTCTCCCCGCGCGAGCTGGCGGCGCTCGCGCGCGAGAGAAAAATTCCGCTCGTCAACGATCTCGGCTCCGGCACGCTCCTCGATCTTGCGCGCTTCGGTCTCGCGCGCGAGCCGACCGTCGCCGAGGCGATCAACGAGGGCGCCGATCTCGTCACCTTCTCCGGCGACAAATTGCTCGGCGGGCCGCAGGCCGGCTTCATCGTCGGCCGCAGCGAGTGGATCGAGAAGATCAACCGCAATCCGATGAAACGCGCGCTTCGCCTCGACAAGATCAGGATCGCGGCGATCGAGGCGACGCTTCGCCTCTACCGCGACCCGGATCGCCTGGCCGCGCGCCTGCCGACGCTGCGGCTGCTGGCGCGGCCGTTGCGCGACATCGAGGCGCTGGCGTCCCGCCTTCTGCCCGCCGTTTCGTCCCGACTCGGCGCCGCCTTTTCCGTGCACACGAAGCGCTGCAAGAGCGAGATCGGCTCGGGCTCCCTGCCGCTCGAGACGATCGAAAGCGCGGCGCTGGTGATCCGCCCAGCGGCCGGGCGCGGCAGCGGGCGGGCGCTGGCGGCGCTCGCCGCCGCTTGCCGCGGGCTTGCGGTGCCCGTGATCGGGCGCATCGAGGACCGCTCCCTCGTGCTCGACCTGCGTTGTCTCGAAGATGAAAAAAGCTTCGTGGAAAATCTTGCCCAGCTCGATCTGTCGGAGGCGGCCGATGTTCGGGCTTAAGCGGGCCTTCCGTCCGGTCTCGGCCAAAGACGATCCGGTCGTCGCGCGGATGGCGGCGGCCTACGACGCTTCGGTTCGCGGCGATTACGCCGCCGCGCTCGAAATCTGGGGGCCGCTGGCGCATGCCGGGGTGGCGCGGGCGCAGAACAATATCGGCGCTTGCTTTGCCGAAGGTCTCGGCGTCGAGCGGAACTTCGAGCTTGCCGTGCGCTGGCTCTCGCTGTCGGCGGCGGCCGGCGACGCGGTCGGCTTGCGGAATTACGCCGCGCTTTATTTCAAGGGGGAGGGCGTCGATCAGGACTACGCCCGCGCCGCCGAGCTTTACCGCGCCGCCGCTGAGCGGGGCGACGCGCCGGCGCAGGACATGCTCAGCTGGATGCTGCTCGAAGGCGAGGCGGTCGCGCCCGATATTGCCGGCGCAAGGCGATGGGCGCTTGCCGCGGCGGAGCAGGGGATCGCCGCGGCCATGACGCGGCTCGGCATGATTTATCACAACGCGCTCGGCGTCGAGCGCGATGCGGTGGAAGCGGTATCGTGGTGGCGGCGCGCGGCCGAACGCGGCGACGCCGATGGCCAGGCGATGCTGGGCGCTGCCCTTTATCTCGGCGCCGGCGTTCGCGGCGAGCGGCTGGCGGCGCTGGCATGGCTCCTGCGCGCGCAGCGCGGCGGCAGCGTGCTCGCCGCGCCCTTTCTTCAGCCGGCGCGCGCGCTCCTTTCGCCCGCCGAAGTCGCCGAGGCCGAACGCCGCGCCGCCGCGTCCCTGCCGGAGGCCGCGTCATGATCATCGGCACCGCCGGCCATATCGACCACGGTAAGACCTCGCTGGTGCGCGCGCTGACCGGCGTCGACACCGACCGCCTGAAGGAAGAAAAAGCGCGCGGCATCTCGATCGATCTCGGCTTTGCCTATTTGCGCGCGGCGGATGGCTCCGTCGTGGGCTTCGTCGACGTGCCGGGACACGAGCGCTTCATTCACAACATGCTCGCGGGCGCGACCGGCATCGATTTCGTCTTGTTCACCGTCGCCGCCGACGACGGCGTGATGCCGCAGACGATCGAGCACCTTTCGATCATCGATCTGCTCGGCATTCCGCGGGGCATCGTCGCCTTGACCAAGGCGGATCTCGCCGAGCCTCCACAAAGGGAGAAAATCGCGAACGACGCCCGCCAGCTGCTCGCCACCACCGCGCTCGCCAACGCCGACATCGTTGCGGTCTCGACCGTCACCGGCGAAGGCGTCGATGCGCTGCGCGAATATCTGATGCAAGCCGCGCGCGCGCACGCGGCGCGCTCGGCCAAGGGCCGCTTTCGGCTCGCGGTCGACCGCTCCTTCACCCTTCCCGGTACGGGCACCGTCGTAACCGGCACGGTTCTGTCGGGGACCGTGGCGAGCGGCGATCGGGTTGTTGTCAGCCCGCCCGGGCTCGACGCGCGCGTACGTTCGATCCATGCGCAGAACCGGCCGGCGGACAGGGGCGCGGCGGGCGAGCGCTGTGCGCTCAATCTCGCGGGCGAAAACATCAGCAAGGATTCGATCGCGCGCGGCAACGTCGTGCTCGACCCCGAATTGCACGCGCCGGCGGACCGCATCGACGCCAGACTGAAAGTGCTTTCCCGCGAGCCCAAAGCCGTCGGCCAGTGGATGCCGGTCCGATTGCACCACGCCGCCGCCGAAGTGGGCGCGCGGGTCGTGCTGTTGGGAGAGGCGCCGATCCCGCCCGGCGGGGAAGGTTTCGTTCAGCTGGTGCTCGACCATCCGATCGCCGCCGCCGCCGGCGACCGCTTCATCGTGCGCGATACCTCGGCGCAACGGACGATCGGCGGCGGCCGCTTTCTTGATCTGCGCGCGCCCGCGCGCAAGCGTCGCGCGCCGGAACGCATCGCCCAGCTCGAAGCGCATGCGATGGCGGATGGCGGAGAAGCGTTAGCGGCGCTGCTCGACCGCCCGCCGCACTACGCCGACCTTTCGGCCTTCGCGCGCGATCGCGCGCTGTCGCCCGCGGAAGTCGAGGAGATCGCCGCCCGGATCGGCTTGATCCGGCTTGCGGTGCGGGATTTTACGGCCGGCTTTGCGCCGGCCGCCTTCAAGCGCTTGCAGCGCGGACTGATGACGGCGCTCGAGACGTTTCATGGGGAAAACCCGGATCTGCCCGGCATCGGGCTCGAGCGGCTGCGCCTGCAGCTCGAGCCGCGCCTGCCGGCGCCGGTGTTTTCCGCGATGCTGCAGGGGCTTGCCAAGCGCGGCGAAGTTGCCCTCGACGGCGCCTGGATCCGGTTGCCGAAGCACGAGGTGAAACTCACGCCGCCGGACGAAAAGATCTGGGCGCGGGTTCGACCGCTCATTTCCGGCGACGAGCGTTTTCGCCCGCCGCGCGTGCGCGACATCGCCGGCATTGTGGGCGTGGCGGAGCCGGAGGTGCGCCGCCTGATGAAGCTCGTCGGCCGCATCGGCCGGGTCGACGAGATCGCCCACGATCACTTTTTTCTCCGCGGCACCGTCGGCGAGATGGTCGAGGTGGTGATCGATCTTGCCGCGGGGATCGAGAGCGGTCAGTTCACCGCGGCGCAGTTTCGCGACCGCCTCGACAACGGGCGCAAGGTCGCGATTCAGATTCTTGAGTTCTTCGACCGCCACGGCGTGACCATACGGCGCGGCGATTTGCGGCGGCTCAACAGGCATCGGCTGGACCTGTTCCGCCCGCCGGCGATCGAGACATCGGCCGCAACATCGACTTTGGGAAGGGAGGCGTCTCTGGTGGGGCGTCCGGACTTCAAATCCGGGAAGGGCCGCGAGCCGGTCCTTGGTGGGTTCGACTCCCACTCTCTTCCGCCACCTTCCAGGAGCGCGCGATGATTGCGGCGACCGCCTCGTTTCTCGACTCGCTAAAGGAAGCCGCGGCAAAGACCGACTCGGCCGAAGCCGCCTTCCGCCGCGAGATCGCCGAGCGCATCAAGAATTTCGAGCAAGCGCGCGCCTTCGCCTACCGCCGGCTCAATTTCATGCGGGCGCTGGCCGAGGCCACCGCCACGGCGGAAAGCGAGGAGATCGCGCTCGCCAATGCGTTGGCGGTCGTGCGCACGACGCTCGGCTGGTCGAGCGACAGCGAGGCGCGGACGGCCGCGCTCTCGCGTCTGGCGCCGGTCGCGCAGGCGATGTTCGCAAACCTTGCGCCCGCTGAAAAAGACCAGGCGCCGCCCGACATCGGCAAGGCGCTGGCGAATTTCGAACAATGGTACGGCGAAACGCACGGCCAGCCGTTCTGGGTCCTGTTCGAGCACTACATGCCGGAGACGCCGCGTGTCGATTTCTGAGACGAAAAAACCCGCCACCGACTTCGATCGCTGGGTCGCCGACGAATTCGCCGAGACCGGCGCCTTCACGGCCCTCGTCATCCTGGTCGAAATCGCCGAACCCGCGGTGGCCCCGCTCTGCTCGACCTATTTCAACGTGATCGGCAACGAGGTCGATTGGGGTGAAATCACCATCCTGTTCGCCGGCTCCGGGCGCGAGTGGAGCGGCGCCTGCTTCTTTGCGGCGACCGGAGCCGACGGCCCGCTCGACAACCCGACGGCGCGGCTGCGCTTGCGCGAGCTGGAGACGCGCGTCGACGAAAACAAGCTCGTGCTGAACGAGGGTCACTTCTTCGACAAATGGGGTCGCCGCCTCCAGATCGAGGAGACGCAGACACAATGAGTGCGCGGCTTCGCATCATCGACACGGGCCTGCAACCGCCGCGCTGGAACATCGCCATGACCGCGGCGCTGGCGGAGCTGCACGGCGCGGGCGAAATTTCCGACACGCTCCGCTTTCAGCGTTTCCAGCCTTGCGTGCTGGTCGGGCGCAATCAAGACATTCGCCGCGAAGTCCGGCTCGACGCCTGCGCCCGAAGAGGCGTGGCGCTCGCCCGGCGGCTGACCGGCGGCGGCGCCGTTTACATGGATGCGGGCATTCTGTCGTGGCAGATCGTCGCCGATCGGCGCCGCTTCGGGGCGGACTTGGCGGCGGCGGCGGAAAAAATTTGCACCGCCGTCGCCGATGGCCTCGCCGCGCTTGGTCCGCCCATGCGTTTTCGCCCCCCCAACGCCATCGAAACCGCGGGCCGCAAGATCAGCGGCGCCGGCGGCTATTTCGAAGGTGCCACGCTGGTCTATGAGGGCACGGTGCTCGTCGATTTCGATCCCGCCGTCATGGCCGAAGTCATCCGCCTGCAAGACGCCGACGACGCCGCGCCGCGCGCCCACCCGGTGACGAGTTTCGCCGCACTGGGCTTTGCCCCGGGGCTCGCCGAGCTGCAGCGCGCGATCAGCGTAAGTATCTCAAATCATTTATGTTTCTCGATTTTTCACGGCGCGTCCTCGGCCCGCGAGCGCGTGCTCGCGGACGGGCTTTCTGCGGCGAAATTCGGCACCGACCGCTTCGTGTTCGGCGCGGAATATGCGCGGAGGTTGCCCGCATGAGCAAGCGGCTCCTCATCGTTCTCGTCAACACCGACCCGAACAACGCCGAAGAACTCGGCGCGCCGTTCTATCACGCGGCGGTGGCGGCGGCGATGGATTACGAAGTCGATGTCGTCTGCACGGCGACGGCGGGCAGGCTGATGATCAGGGGCGTCGCCGAGAAGATCCACACCAAGCCCGGCCATCCGAAGACCGTCTACGACTGGATCAAGGAAGCGCACGATCAGGGCGCGCGGCTGTGGGCGTGCCCGGCCAATCTCGAGCTGTTCGAGATTTCCGAGAGCGACCTCATCCCCGAATGCAAGGGCATGATGGGAACGGCCACGATGATCCAGGACATCATGGACGGCGAATGCCGCGTCCTGACCTATTGAGGAATGATCGTGGCGCGCGTGCAGGACCAGGACTACCCCGATCACCTCTTTTACGACGTCGACAATCAAATCTGGTACGAGGCGCTTGCCGACGGAAAAATCCGCGCCGGCATGACGCCGATCGCCGTTTCGCTGGCGGGCGAAGTGCTCGTCTTCACGCCGAAGCGGCTCGGGCGCGATTTCGAAAAGGGCCGCTCCTTCGCCACC
>Ga0075436_100002351_pt1 | contig 13056 bp, 6 predicted proteins | sample RhiMethybrSRZTD5_FD_75303 | JGI IMG/M metagenome (GOLD analysis project Ga0075436, IMG submission 75303) | Populus rhizosphere microbial communities from Tennessee, USA - Rhizosphere MetaG P. TD hybrid SRZTD5 | ecosystem: Host-associated > Plants > Roots > Rhizosphere > Soil | place: USA...
CGCGGTGGCCGCGATCGGCACGCATGACCTGCCCACGGTGGCCGGGATATGGACGCGCACCGACCCTGAGACGCGTCTCCACCACCTACGCGACAAGGCGGTGCAGATCACCGGCCTTCCTGACGATGCGAATCCCGTCGACGTCGCGGTGGCGCTCTACGGCCACCTTGCGCGCGGCGCGACGCGGATCGTGCTCGCCTCGCTCGAGGACGCACTGGGCGTGCACGAGCGGCCCAACATGCCCGGCACGGTCCATGAATTTCCGAACTGGCGACTTGCCCTGCCGTCGACCATGGAAGAGATCCAGAAATCCGACGGCGCGTGGCGGATCGTCAGCGAGATGGAAGCGGCGGGGCGTTCGGCGAATCCGCGACCACTCCCGTAGCCATCGCCTTGTCGAGGATCACGTACTCGGCGTGCGCCCAGACCAGGGGGCGCGCCGACCCGGTCGGCAGAGCGGTGTCTTGCCAGACTTGTTCCGGGATCAGCTGCTCGCTTCCGGCCGCCGCGGTCATCGCATCCACGTAGGCAAACGGATCACCGCCGGCGAGCACCGTGTACACACCGCGCTCACCGCTCAAGAGAGGCCACAGGTGCCCCAAGCCTGGCGGCGTACCGCCCGCGGTCAGCTCGCCGTAGCCGTCGAACGGATAGCGGTAGAAGTAGTTTCGGACCCGCAATTTCTCGTCGGTTGCTGCCAGGGTCGAGATCACGCGGGGATCCTTCGGTCCGCGGACGCCCAGTCTGACCAGCTCGAGAAAACTCTGGTCGACAAGAAACTGCTGCGGAAAAACACCGCCATTGTTCGCGAGCGTGACGTCATCGACCGCGTCGGGATGTCCCGAAGGCGAGATGCGCACGTACCAGCCCTGCCCTGAGTAAGTCCAGCTTTCGAGCTTCGCGCTCCACTGGTTCGCGAGCGAGTTGAGCCCCGCGACCCGCAGCGCGGCGATCTCGGCGGCGATGGTCGCCGGCGAGTAACCCGAGTTCTCCTCCCACCTCTCCTGCTGCGTCTGCGGTCCATGCGTGGCGATGAAGTCGGCGGCCGCGGCAATGTTCGGCCGCTGATCAGCCGGCAGAAGATTCGCGAACAGCGCCGAAAGCAGCACTGCGTCCGCGGTCTCGTCCAGCTGCTGACCCTCCCAGATCCGGGTCCCGGTGAGGTCTGTGTTCTGCGACATACTCCCGTCGGGCTGCTGTTGCTTGCGCATGAATCGAGCGACCTCCATCGCGGTGTCGACGTCACCTGCCGCGATCAGCGAGCGCGCAGCGTGATAGAGGTCGCGCGGCCAGACCTTGCGATATCCGACGTCGATCGGGTCATCCTCCACGTGGTCGCCCCAGGGCAGAGCGAGCGAGGCGACGATCGCACCGGGATGCGTCTTGTCCTCGGCCATCTTGATTACCTGCAGCGAGTGGAACCACAACGGCGGATAGCGCTGACCACCTGAGGTGCTCTGAATGTATCGACGCCAGCCATCGCCGTACTGCTCGAGCACCTCGTCGAAACCCGCACCCAAGCTCGCTCGCAGCGAATTCTCCGCGCCTGATCGAGAGCCGCCGAAGGCGATGCCCTCCGTCCAGGGTTTCGATGCGTCGACCTCCCACGTCAGAGTGACCCGGCCTTCGCCAGCGCTCGTGTACTGGTTCGCGATCTGGAACCGGCTCAGCTGGGCCAGGCCGTCGTTACGCCGCAAGTAACCGGCGACGCGCGAGCCTGACGCTGCGCCGCCCGCGACGAGCCAGCGTCCCTCCTTGGAGACCCAGCCGAACTCGCCGTCGAAGCCGGCGCTCTGTCCAAGGCCCGAGTCACGAAGGTGCGGCACCAGATACGCGTACACGTGCAATCCCGCCGCGCCCGAGATGCGGGTGCGTTCGAGCAAGACGGACCGCGCCGGATCGGTCGCGAACTCGTGCTCCAGCGAAAACCCATGCTTCGGGTCGCGCACCACCGTGCGATAGGTGAGGACGCGGTCATCGGTTACGACTGAATACGCGACGCCGTCGCGCGTCTCGTCGAACACGAATGACGTGCCGTCGGTCACGAGATACCCGAACTGCTTCACGTTGTCCTGGTCGACCGTCGGATAGAGCACATCCGCGATTGCGCCGTGCACGGCGGTGAACCAGATCGGCGACGTCCGCTCGTACGCGGTGCCGATCGCGTCCTTGTCGCCGGTCGTCCACGTGTCGGTGGCCGCCGAAGGTCCCGGCGCCGCTCCCAACGACGCCGTCGGAGTGAACGGCAGCCCCCGCCATGTCACGACGGCGGCGACGATCAGGACCACGACGACCGCGCCGACAGCGACGGCCTGCCGCCTTATCCCTTGACGCCTCCCAGCGTGAGCCCCGAGATCATGTACCGGCCCATGAAGAGGAAGAGCAGCAGCACGGGGATCGAGATCATGAAGCTCGCCGCCGCGAAGTCCCCCCACTCGGTCTGGAACTGCCCCTGGAACGTGTAGATCCCAAGTGGCCACGTGAACAGCTCGGCGCGCTGGATCACTGTCCGTGCCAGCAGGTACTCGCTCCACGCGCTCGTGAATCCGAAGAGGAACGTGAGCGCGATCGGCGGCGTGGAGAGCGGGATGATGATCCGCCAGAAGGCGCCGAGCCGGCTCGTGCCGTCGACCTGCGCGGCCTCCTCGAGGTCGGGCGGGATGGTGTCGAAGTAGCCCTTCAGGATCCAGATCGAGAAGGGGCAGATCGTGGTGAGGTAGGCGACGATCATGCCCAGGTAGTGGTCGATCAGGTTGAGCTTGAAGAGGAGCAGGTAGATCGGCAGCAGGAGCATCGCGGCGGGGATCATCTGCGTCGAGAGCAGGAAGAGCAATCCGGCGCGCCGGCCGGGAAACTTGAAGCGCGAGAACGCGTACCCGGCCGGGACCGCGAAACACACACCAAGGATCGCCGCGACGGTCGAGATGACGAGGCTGTTGTAGATCCAGATGAAGAAGTCGGAGTTGAAGAGCACGTCGCTGTAGCTCTGCAGCGTCGCCCCCTCCGGGATCAGCCCGAGGTCGGTCGAGAAGAGTCGATCACCTGGCCGGAGCGAGATCGTGACCACCTGGAGCAGCGGGTAGATCGCGATCACGCACGAGCCGATGAGTATCGCGTGGATGACGAGCCTCTTGAGCGGCCCGTCCTCGCGGCCCTTCCTCCACCAGCCTCGGCTCACGGCGACCGCCGGGCGGTACTGGATGGCATCGGACGCCACTTGCGCCGGCGCCTGGACGTCGACAGCCTTGTCCATCATTCGTACAGCGCCTGCGAAGCGCGGTTGACGCGTATGTACACGGCCGAGAACACGAACAGGATCACGAACACGATCGCGGCGAAAGCGGCGCCGAACCCGTAGCGGTAGAACTGGAAGCCGGCGCTGTAGACCGCCGTCACCAGGATGTGTGCCTCCTCCGGGATCTGTGAGTTCGACATCAGGTAGATGACGTTCACGTTGTTGAAGGTCCAGATCACGCTCAGCACGATCGCGGGAGTCATCACGGGCTGGATCATCGGCAGGGTGACGCGCCGGAACTGCTGCCACCACGAGGCGCCGTCGATGTCAGCTGCCTCGTAGTACTCGTCGCTGATGCTCTGGAGGGCGCCGAGGAGGATGAACATCATGAACGGCACCCCGAGCCAGATGTTCGTGATGATCGCGCTCGCGAAAAGCCAGCTGCCGTCGGTCCGCCATGGGTACGGGCCGAGGTGGGCGTACTTGAGCAGCAGGTTGACAAGGCCGAACTCTTCGTCGAAATCGGCGCCGCGGATGGCGAGCACCGCGATCACCTGCGGCAGCGCCCACGGGATGATCAGCAAGCCGCGGTAGATCGGCCCCATCCGCATCCTGCGATTGAGCAGGAGCGCCAGCCCCAGGCCCAACACGACGCTGATCGAGACGTTGATGACGGTCCATTCGATCGTCCGCAGGAAGATGTCCCAGAAGCCGTACTTGTGGAGGATCGCGCCCTGGAAGACGTTCGCGTAGTTGCGAGCGCCGACAAACGTGTAGTCGTCGATGTGGTAGAGGTTCATGTTCGTCGTGCTGATGACCAGGTCCCAGCCGATCGGAAACACGACGAAGAACGTGACGGCGATGATGCCGGGCAGCATCAGGAGAAAGGCCAGCGCGTGCCGGCTATGCAGGACCCTCACGAGCAGCAGGTAGGCGAGAAACTCGATGGCCGTCACGGCGGCCGTGAGGATCAGGACCAGGATCCCGACCTCGACGCCTGATGCGGCTACCGCATCTCCCACTCGGTCTTCTCCAGTCAGGTTCCGGGGGTGGGCTTGCGCCCACCCCCGTGTGAATCAGCTCTGCCGGCTACTGCTGAAGTTGGGCGATACGCGTCTCCGCGTCCTTCTGGATGTTCGCCGCGGCGGCGGTCGGGTCGATCTTGCCGTTCATGACGTCGGCGAGCGGCGTCTTGATGGCGTCGTAGATCGCGCGCATCTCGGGCACGATCGGCTGGGCCACGCCGTGGACCAGCGCGGCGGCCGAGGCCGCGAGGATGGGGTCGTTCTTGACCGCGGAGTCGTTGGCCGCGGTCGCGTTGGCGGGGATGTTGCCGAGCGGGGCGACCTTCACGTTCTCGCTCGCCTGCGAGATGAACTGCAGGAAGAGCTTGGCGGCCTTCAGCTTGTCGCCGCTGGCCGCGGCGTTGAGCGAGTAACCGCGCGACGCCGTGTAGGGCGCGGCGTACTTGCCCGTCTTGCTGACGATCGGCAGCGGGGCGATCCCGAGGTTCTCGCCGAGGACTTTCGCGTCGTGGTAGCCGGCGAGCGACCAGTCGCCGTTGATCAGGAACGCAGCCTGGCCGGCTTTGAACATGCTGTCGGCTTTCGCGTAGTCGGCGGTCGGGGGGATCACGCCGGCGGTCTTGAGCCCGCGCTCGAATGTGAGCGCGTCGATCATCGCCTGCGTGTTGAGGGTCGGCTTGGTGTTGGAGTCGAAGACCGCGCCGCCGAAGCCACCGATCCACGGCATCAGCCAGTAGGCCTCGTTCTCGTTGAACACGAGCCCGTACTTGTTCTTCGAGGCGTCGGTCAGGGCCTTCGACGCGGTGATCAGGTCGTCGGTGTTCTGCGGCACCGTGGTGACGAGCTTCTTGTTGTAGAGAAGCATCAGGTGGTTGCCGTTGATGTCAGGCGCCGCGTAGACGTGGCCCTTGAAGCTGACCGCGCCGACCGCGTTGTCCGAGAACTGCTTGACGAAATCGGCGCCCATGACGTTGTCGATCGGCTGGAGGATCTTGAGGGTCACCCAGGGACCGATGTTGTCGTTGGGGCCGTACACCAGCTCAGGGCCAGAGTGCGCGATCGCGGCGGTCTGGAAGTTGGTGCGCAGCTGCTCGGTCTCGTAGTGGACGACCTTGACGGTGATCGTCTTGTGCTGCGCCTGGAACTCGTCGATCTGCTGCTTGAGCAGGTTCTCGAGGCCAGGGTCCTTCTGGCTGTAGATCTGGATGTCGGCTTTCGGCTCGCCGCCGGTCGTGCCGCTCGTCCCGCCGCACGCCGAGGCGACGAGAGCGATGGCAAACACCGCGAAAGCGAGAAGCCGGCGGGTCGGCTGTCTGAACATGCCCGTACTCCTTCCCCTAACTGAAACTGGAACCTGAGCCCGCCCAAGGCGAACGTTCGCGATTATGGCGGTTTTCACCGGCTCTGACCGCCCGACTTTGGCCGCGCATTCACGAGGGTCGTACGATTTCGATCGTGATTCAGAAGTCGAAACTGGCCGGGACTGATTTCGACTTCTACCCGCTCGAGAGCCTCACCAGGACGGGCGCCGCCGACGCGTCCGGCCTCCCGATGACGATCAAGGTCCTCCTTGAAGGCCTCGTGCGGATGGCCGACCGCGGTGTGACCGAGGAGTCCAACGTCGAGGCCCTCGCCGCCTGGCCGGCGCCGGCGCCCGCCGGTGCCGAACTGCCGTTCCTCCCGGCTCGAGTCTTGATGCAGGACTTCACCGGGGTGCCCGCGGTCGTCGACCTCGCGGCCATGCGCTCGGCAATGCAGCGCGCAGGCAAGGATGCGGGCAAGGTCGACCCGCTTGTCCCGGTCGACCTGATCATCGATCACTCGGTGCAGGTCGACTCATTCGGCTTCCGCGACTCCTACACGCGCAACATCGAAAAGGAGATCGAGCGCAACCGCGAGCGCTACGCGTTGCTTCGCTGGGCGCAGCAGGCATTCCACAACTTCTCGCTGGTGCCGCCCGGGATGGGCATCTGCCACCAGGTCAACCTCGAGTACCTCGCCAAGGTCGTCCAGGTGCGCGAGATCGACGGCCGGCGGGTCGCCATCCCCGACACGCTCATGGGCACCGACTCGCACACGACGATGGTCAACGGCCTGGGTGTGCTGGGCTGGGGCACCGGAGGCATCGAGGCCGAGGCCGCGATCCTCGGTCAGCCCGCCTACCTGCCACCACCGATCGTGGTCGGAGTCCGTTTCACGGGCGCCCTGCCGGCGGGATCCACGGCCACCGACCTCGTGCTGACGCTGACCGAGATGCTGCGCAAGCACGGCGTGGTGGACAAGTTCGTCGAGTTCTGCGGCGACGGCCTCTCGTCGCTGTCGGTGCCTGACCGCGCGACGCTCAGCAACATGTGTCCCGAGTACGGCGCCACCTCGGCGCTGTTCCCGGTCGACCATCAGACGCTGCGCTACCTGGAGGTCACGGGTCGCGACCGGGCGCAGATTGACCTGGTCGAGCGCTACACCAAGGCGCAGGGCCTCTTCCGCGTGGACGGAGCGCCGACGCCGAAGTTCAGCGAGCTGCTCGAGCTCGACCTCTCCAGGGTCGAGTCCAGCCTCGCCGGCCCGAAGCGCCCGCAGGACCGCGTGCCGCTGCCGGATGTATGGAGCAGCTTCAACACCGTTTTCGCGAAGGGTCCGAAGCCGGAGGCTGACGCGATCTCGCGCCTGACCGAAGAAGGCGGACCTGTCGACGGCCGGGCGAAGGTCGCCGTGCACGCGAAGCACGAGGCGAAGGTCGAGAACGGGTGTGTCGTGATCGCCGCGATCACCAGCTGCACCAACACATCGAACCCGTCGGTGATGGTCGCCGCAGGGCTGCTCGCCAAGAAAGCGGTCGAGCTCGGCTTGACCGTCAACCCCTACGTCAAGACGAGCCTCGCACCCGGCTCGCGCGTCGTGACCGACTACCTCAAGACGGCGGGCCTGCTCGAGCCGCTCGAGAAGCTCGGCTTCTTCCTCGTCGGCTACGGGTGCACGACCTGCATCGGCAACTCGGGACCACTCGCGAGCCCAGACATCGAGGCCTCCGTCAGCAAGGAGGATCTCGCCGTCGTCGCGGTGCTTTCGGGCAACCGCAATTTCGAGGCGCGCATCCACCCGCTGGTCAAGGCGAGCTACCTCGCATCGCCGCCGCTGGTGGTTGCGTTTGCGCTGGCGGGCTCAGTGCACACCAACCTCGCGACAGACCCCATCGGCGAGACGCCAGATGGCCGGCAGGTGATGCTCTCCGAGCTGTGGCCGACGCAGCAGGAGGTCAATGACGTCGTTCAGAAGTGCGTGCAGCAGGACATGTTCAAGCGCGAGTACTCGCGCATCTTCGACGGCGACGAGCACTGGCAGTCGATGGCCGCGCCGACGGGACCCATCTTCGACTGGGATCCGAGCTCGACCTACGTCAAAGAGCCGCCGTACTTCGAGGGCTTTCAGCCGCTCCCCAAACCGCTGACCGACATCGACGGCGCGCGCGTCCTCGCCGTGCTGGGCGACTCGGTCACGACCGACCACATCTCACCGGCCGGCTCGATCCCGGTCGACTCGCCCGCCGGTCGCTACCTCGTCGAGCACGGCGTCGACCGCGTCGACTTCAACAGCTTTGGAGCCCGCCGCGGCAACCACGAGGTGATGATGCGAGGCACGTTCGGCAACATCCGGCTCCGCAACGCGCTCGCGTCGCGCGAGGGCTACTGGACGCGGCACCTGCCTGACAAGCAGGACATGACCATCTTCGAGGCGTCGCAGGCATACGCGAAGGAAGGCGTGCCTCTCGTCGTCCTGGCCGGCAAGGAGTACGGAAGTGGCTCCTCGCGCGACTGGGCTGCCAAAGGCCCGCTGCTGCTTGGCGTGCGAGCGGTCATCGCCGAGACATATGAGCGCATCCACCGGTCCAACCTCGTCGGCATGGGCATCCTTCCGCTGCAGTTCGCGCCTGGCGAGAACGCGCACATGCTGGGCTTGACGGGCGAGGAGCGTTTCACGATCCACGGCCTCGACTCGTTGAGGCCTGGACAGAAGGTGGAGGTGCGCGCGGTCAGCGACAACGGCCAGGAGACCGTGTTCTCAACACGGGCGCGCGTCGACAACGAGACCGAGATCGGGTACATGCACCACGGCGGGATCCTGCCGCTGGTCCTTAGGCAACTGATCGGCAAGTAACTCGTCCCCACGCAGGAGGTGGCGCGAAGCGCCGGAGGGGCGCGCCGGAGGGGCCGAGTGGCAACTCGTCCCCATTCATGGGGAGGTGGCGCGCAGCGCCGGAGGGGCGTGACCTAGGCCGCTGTTTCGGCCGTCCCCGCTTCGGTCGTGATCGGCGCCCGGCGCTCGTGGCCGCACTCCGGGCACTCGTAGAGACCAACCACCACGTCAGGCCGTGAGGAGTCGGAGTGCAAGGTGCGCAGCCGCATCGGCACGCTCGCGTCGTGCCTTTCGCAGGCCGGGGCCCCATCGTGGGTCATGATGGCGCCACGGTACCGCGCGGTATCGAACGGCGGCTAGTAGGCGCCTTACAAGGCCCAACCGACGTTGCTTGTCGCCGGGCCACATCCTAAGCTGGTCCCATCGTGGCGGCGACCACCAAACCCGTCGAACCCACCGAAGCCCAGGAACCTCGACCTACGGTCCGCGAGGTGATGCGCTCCGCCCTTGCTTCGGCAACCCTTGTCGCGGGCGAAGATGGGCTCGACCGCCAGGTCGAGTGGGTCCGCCTTATGGAAACCCCCGAGATCCAGCCGCGCCCCGGCGACCTCATGTTCACGAGCGGCTTTCCGATCAAGGACGACCCTGACGCGCAGATCCGGCTCGTGGGTCGCATCGCCGACCGAGGCGGCGCAGGGCTCGTCGTCCGCCCGCTTCCCTACCTGCGCGAGATGCCACCCCAGATGCTGTCCGAGGCGGACCGCCTCAAGGTGCCGCTCTTCACGATCCCGTCGGACGTGCAGTTCGTCGACCTCATGTCGCCGCTGCTCGAGCGGCTCATCAACGCGGAGCACTGGCGGCTCAAGCGCTCGATCGAGATCCACCGGCGTTTCACCGAGCTCGTGCTCGACGGCAAGGGCGTGAACGAGATCTGCCGCACGCTCGCCGACCTGCTGGAGAGCGCGGTCGTCGTCGAGGACGCGAGCTTCCACCTCCTCGCGCACGCGGGTGGCAGCACCGATCCGCACCGCAAGGAGACGATCCTCCGCCAGGGCACTCCGCACCGAGTGCTGTTCGACCCGCAGATCCAGCGGGTGCTGCGCGAGGTCGAGGCCAAGCGTGGGCCGGTCAAGGTGCCCGCCTTCCCGCACCTCGGCATGTCGCGTCCGCGGCTCATCGCGCCGATCACCGCGGCCAACCAGGTTCTCGGCTACATCTCGATCCTCGACCACCCACCACACAGCGAGGAGCTTGCGTTCATGGCCATCGAGCAGGCGGCCCTCGTGCTCGCCCTGTCGATCGCCAAGGAGCGCGAGCTGTCGGAGGTCGAGGGCCGGGTCAGAGGCGAGTTCCTCGAGGACCTGCTTCACGGCACTTACGGCGACGAGGCCGCCGCCCAGCGTCGCGCGCGCCATGTCGGATATCCGCTCCACGGCAGCCACATCGTGGTCCTGGTCGACATCGACGACTTTCGGGGCTTCGTCAAGGCGCGCCAGATCTCGGAAGACGCGATCCAGGCGCTCAAACGCGAGTTTCTCCGCCGCGTGACCACGGTGGTGCGAGCGACCTATCAGCGCGCCCTCGTCCAGGGTCGATCGGACCAGGTCGTCGCGCTGCTCCCGCTCGGTCCCGAACAGGGCGACCACCAGGCGCGCACCCACGCTCTCGGGCTGCAGATCCAGCAGGCGATCACCGAGTGGAAGCCTGGCTTCACCGTGTCGGTTGGCTTCAGCGCTCCACTCGAGGCGCCGGCCGCGGCCGAGGGCGCGCTGCGCGAGGTCACTTCGGTCATGGAGTCGCTGGCGCGCTTCAAGCGCTGGGGCCAGGTCATCGCCGTGCCCGAGCTCGGCCTTACCGGGCTGCTGGCCGCGGTGTCGGACGAGCGCCTGGTCGACTACAGCCGCCGCCACCTCGGACCGCTGATCGAGCACGACAGCGCCCGCAAAGGCGCGCTCGTGGCCACCCTTCGCGCCTACCTCGAGACGGGCGAGCAGCAGCAGGCCGCGCAGCGGCTGCGGGTCCATCCGAATACCCTTCGTTACCGCCTGGAGCGGATCCGCGAGATCACCGCCCTCGACCTGGAAGATCCCGAGACGCGGCTCAACCTCTCGGTCGCGCTCCGCGTGCAGGCACTTCTGGGCCTGTAGCAACCACATAACCAATCGGCATCTGATTTGGTAGTCGCCCACTAGCCGAACTCGGCCGCGACCCGTAGATTTCCGCTCAGTGCCCCCAGCGCTCGATCGGACACGCCTTGCATGGCCGGGGGAGCTTCCCGACGGCCGTGCCGCCTGCGGAATGGGTTTTGTCGCCACGCCCGAGCTCGGCCACGAGGCCGTCGCCCTCGGCGTCCAGGCCCTGGCCCGGTTGGCGCACCGCGGAGGGCTCGACGCCGACGGCAAGAGCGGCGACGGCGCCGGGCTCTTGATCCAGGTCCCCGATCGACTGCTCGGCGGACGCTGCGCGGTCGTCGTGCTCTTCGCGTGGGATGGGCGCGCTCGCGGCCTCGTCGAGCGCCACCTTCACGTCTCGGAGTGGCGTCGCGTCCCGGTCGACCTCAACTCCCTCGGGGCTCGCGCGCGCGACACGCTGCCGGAGATCTGGCACGGCCTCGTCGAGAACCAGGACCTGGACGACATCTCGTGGGAGCGCGAGCTCTACGTTGCCCGCCGGCGCATCGAGAGATCCGCCGCCGCCGAAAACGTCCGCATGTACATGCCGTCGGCGTCGAGCCGCACCGTCGTCTACAAGGGGCTGATGGCGGGCACCAGGCTCGCCGACTTCTACCTTGACCTGCGGGACAGCCGCTGCGAGAGCGCGCTCGCGGTCTTCCATCAGCGCTACTCGACGAACACGATGCCGGACTGGCGGCTTGCGCAGCCGTTCCGGATGCTCGCCCACAACGGCGAGATCAACACCGTGACCGGCAACCGCGCATGGATGCGCGCGCGGGAGTCGGAGCTGGCAGGGGAGCTGCGCGGCGCGATCTGGGGCGAGGGTTCCGACTCCGCCTCCCTCGACAACGCCCTCGAGCTCCTCGTGCAGCGCGGCTGGGAGGTCAGTGAGGCGCTGATGAGCCTCGTTCCCGACGCCTGGGAGGGTCGCGGCGACCTGGCCTCGACCGTCCGCGACTTCTACCGCTACCAGTCGATTCGCTTCGAGCCCTGGGATGGACCCGCCGCGCTCGCGTTCAGCGATGGAGTCGTCGTCGGGGCCGCGCTCGACCGCAACGGGCTGCGCCCTCTTCGCTGGCAGCGCACGCGCAGCGGGATGGTCGCCGCCGCGTCCGAGGCCGGCGTCGTCGAGATGGCCCCGGAGGACGTCGTGGAGCGAGGCCGTCTGGGCCCCGGCCAGATGCTCCTCGTCGACACGCGCGAGGGCACGGTGCTGCGCGACGACGACGCCAAGCAGCGCGCCGCGGCAAGACACGACTACGGGATGCTCGCCGACCGCGTGCTGGTCCCCGTAGAGCGGCACCACGTCGACCTCGAGCCGCTCGAGGACATCGCCGGCAAGCACGCGCTCCACGGCTGGGGCACCGAGGACGTGAAGTTCGTCGTCGAGGCGATGGCCGAGACGGGAGCGGAGCCCGTCTACTCGATGGGCGACGACATCCCGATCGCGCCCCTGGGTCGCACGCCGCGGCGCGTCTACGGCTACCTGCGCCAGCGTTTTGCGCAGGTCACCAACCCGGCGATCGACCCGCTGCGCGAGAAGGCGGTGATGTCGTTGCGCACTCTCCTCGGCGCGCGTCGCGCGACGCTCGAGCCGGAAGGCGGGACCGACCGCGAGCTGCTGCGCCGTCACCACCCTGCTGTTCCTACCACCGGAAAGCTCCTCGAGCTCGAGTCGCCCGTGCTCGGTGCGGCCGAGCTGGCGCGCGTGCTCGAGGACGCGACCGTTCTCGACGCGACCTACTCCACCGACGAATCGCTGAAGGACGCGCTCGGGCGGCTGTGTCGGGAGGCGGACGAGGTGACGGGCGTGGTTGCCCTGAGCGACCGGAGGACCGCGCCCGGGCGGATCCCGGTCCCGATGGCGCTGGCCGTCGGCGCCGTGCACTCGCACCTTCTGCGCGAAGGTAAGCGCATGACCACCGATGTCGTCGCCATCGCCGGCGACGCGATCGACGTCCACGACGTCGCGTGCCTGGTGACCATCGGCGCCACCGCGGTCCACCCCTACCTCGCTTTCGCCACCGTCGGCGACGAAGCCGCGCCGCGGTATCGCAAGGCGCTCGAAGCGGGCCTGCTCAAGGTGATGTCGAAGATGGGCATCTCGTGCGTGACGAGCTACCGCGGCGCCGAGGTGCTGGAAGCGCTGGGCCTCGGCGCCGAGGTGATGGAGCTTTGCTTCCCGGCCGTCCCGTCGCGCATCGGCGGCGCGAACCTCGACGACATCGAAAGGGCAGCGCGCGCTCGGACTGCCCCGCTTGCCGACCACGGCCGCGTGCGCTTCCGCAAAGCCGGCGAGCACCACGCGTACAACCCGCTCGCCGTGCGCGCCGCGAAGAAGGCCGCCGAGACGCGCGACCAGGATGCCTATCGCGAATGGCGCCGCCTCTCCTCGATGGACGCGCCGCAATCGCTGCGCGAGCTGCTGGCGCTGAAGCCCAGCGCACAACCCTTGCCGATCGAGGAGGTCGAGCCGGCGAGCGAGATC